>Ga0307428_1001258_pt1 | contig 13150 bp, 9 predicted proteins | sample SalMarWE160240MG_FD_202161 | JGI IMG/M metagenome (GOLD analysis project Ga0307428, IMG submission 202161) | Salt marsh sediment microbial communities from the Plum Island Ecosystem LTER, Massachusetts, United States - WE1603-240 | ecosystem: Environmental > Aquatic > Marine > Intertidal zone >...
CAAGATACGTGTTAAGTGTCGGCCCTTTGGTCCTTATACCTTCTTTTGTCACCTGGACGACAAGCTCCTGACCTTTGCGAAGACAGTCCTGGATAGGCGGCCGCTGCCTTAGCGACTTCCTTCTTCCGATGCTCTCCACATACTCTGCTTTAGCGGCTGAAAAATAGCGCGGGTGCAGGTCACTTATGTGAAGAAAACCATTTCTGCCTACGCCGAAATCCACAAACGCCGCCTGTATGCCGGACTCTATATTTACCACCTTACCTTTATAAATATTCCCGACATGGCTGCCCAAGCTGGCTCTTTCCACGTAAAGCTCTTCAAGGGCACCGTCATCAACAACTGCTACTCTGCACTCTTCGCTCTCCGCCACATTTATTAGCATCTCTCTTGTCATCTGTTTTGAACCTCGTCACTCGCGACCGGCAAATCAAACTTCAGTTACAGGCCGCGAATTATATTTTATTCCATTGGATACTGGTACGTCTAATCGGTGAAGCAAGTTTATCGACATCAAGCCCCAGCAGCTCCAAAATCTCCTGCACGCGTATCGAACCTGCGGAACTGATTCCACACTCGACAATTATATCTTTATCATCCACCTCAATCGATTTCAAAAAAGGCCTGACATCCAATTCTTTCGCTGCACCTTTGCTGTCAAACAAGACACGACTCACCAGCAACGACTTATCAGCCAATAATCGCTCGACTCTCACCTTAAGCTCGTCACTGAGACATTCGGGCGTCGGCTTTAATACATAGACAGCAGAATACGCCTGAAATGATAATCCCGGCTCTGCAATATCTACCGAAAGCAACTCAATACCTTCGGGAAGCTGACTCGAAAGTTCTGCTTTGATTAGCAACCGGTACTCCACATCCTGTGGTTCGTTGAGGTCAGAATTTACCTGAAGACAAAGCAAATCACCATCCGACTCTACACCGACCGGTCTCGGCAAAGGCAGCGACAGCCTGGGACGAGGATTGAAACCCTCACTATACCTCACTTCCACACCAGCCCGAATGCACGCCCGCTGAAAAACTCTAACCGTTTCGGCATGCGAAAGGAATCTCATATTACTCCGAACGCTGAATTTAATCACAACCAGGATAGCTTGCTTTGAAACGGTTATGTGCCTATTCCTTATGATTATTTATTCCGTCTCTTGTTCATCGTTCGTCGATGAACCCATAACAATGAACAAAAAGAACCATTTTCTCCATTATGCCCACAACTGCCCTGAAAACAAGCATTTTTTCCCATATCTTTGCTTTGGAATAAAAGCAGCCAAAAGCTGCGATTATGGCTGTCGCTGAGAAGATTGGGCTTGCTTAAATAAATCTATGTGCTCTCTGATATCGTCCGCCAATTCCTCTTGGCTGGAAGACAATGCGAGTTCCAACGCCTTTTCTGCAGTAGCTATGGCCTCGGAAAATCTACCGGCGCCGGCATACGCCCGCGCCAAAAAGTTCAGTATCTTCGACTGATTATAAACATTAATCTCATCGGGTCTGTTTGCCAAACGAAGGGCCTCTTTATACTCGATAATTGCCTGCTCGAACTGCCCGACACTGTAGAGCATAAAGCCCAGGTTGAAGCGTGCGTCCGTATTATCAGGGGCAATATCAACCGCCCGCCGGGCATCCGCTACAGCTTCCTGCCCCTCGCCCTTATCCCGCATAACGCTCGACCTTACCAGCCAGCCCAAAGGCGAATCGGGATACTGTTTGATTAACTCACGGGAATACGCCTGAGCCGTATCCGTTCTGCCGGAAAGTATCATCCTCTTGAAGTCGGAATACAACCTTCTTGCAGCTTCATCTCTGGTTCTTAAAAGGACAGGATTGTCCGGCAATCTTCCCAATCCCGCCATACAGGCACCGAATCTGGAAAACTCACTCGGTGGTGCGTTAGGTGTCGGCAAAACAGGTAAAATATAGGTCAGAGCATTGTAAAGTTGCCCATAATCTGTAATCCAACCGGCTTTTTGCTCATCACTGAATCCCGTCCAATCAATATGATGATAAATGGAGTCATTACGAATATTCATAACAAAACTATCGAATATCAGCGCAGTGTCCAACTCTTCGTCCGTCACAAACTCAATAAAAGGAAAATAATCGCTGTTTATCGAAAATTCCTTAATATGCTTTCTTAAATCCTGTTCATCACAAATGTAACAGCTCAATACGTCGAGACTGTTATGAATATTTATTTCTGCCAAGCTCTTACGGACGCCTTCTTTAAGCAGCTCATCTTCTATATGCTTCGGTGAAAAATATTGCTCATGTTCCGAGCCGACTATCACGACCAAAGGCGCAGGATGAGGTGTAAGATACCATATCGTAACATGGGGAAAAACATCCATTGCAGTTCCAACTATGCTGTTCAATACAGAAGGCGTCATTTTATACAAAGGGACATAAGAAAGAAATAGACCTTTCCTACTCCTGAGGTTTTTCTTTGCACTTTCAAAATATTCTTTTGCATAAAGCGAGGCGTTCTCGGCGAAAAACCGCGGGTGAATACAGTCATTGAAAATGACATCATAATTGATGTCCGTCAAGTGCAGATAGTTTTTCGCATCCATATATATCATATTTACTTCTTCATCGAGCCGGTCTCCAAGGTTAAGTTTCCTGAAGAATTTCAAGGAGATTTCAACAATCTCCGGAGCAATCTCCACACAATCAACCCTGTCTAATTTATGCTGGGCAAGGCAGAACGTGCTTTCCCCCGACCCAAACCCAACCGACAGGACTCCCCTGGCATTACTATTGAGCAGAACACCAAAATGTCCGAGCATCTTCTGGTCGCCGCGAGCGGTATAATTTTCTCCTGCCAAGGTCTGTCCCGACGAATACAGATATAAAGTTCCGCTTGTATCCCGATGCACAGATGCCGTGGTGGTAATGCCCTCTTTCACCTGCACAAGTTCAAAACCCGGCACAAGCGGGCTCGCCTCAATAACCGCACTGAACAGGTTCCTGGGTATCTTCAGGGTGATTATCGCCAATATAACAGCTGCCGTCAAAAGAACATACCGCCCAACAATGCTCGGTCTGTGGACAAAAAACGCCCACATAACAGCAGCAATCCATACTCCACTCAAACCAAGAATTGAAATCGAAAGCTGCACACCCAGCAGCGGAATAAGGAAAAAGCCCGTAACAATACCACCTATCACAGCCCCAATTGTATTTGCACCATAAGCTGTTGCCGTGGAGCGGCCGACCTTGTGCATGTGATTTGCCCAGGCCTGCAGAGCTATCGGAAATCCTATACCCATAATAACGCTTGGGACCAAAAACAGGAATAAACTTTGCACAATTGGCCTAACCAAATAACGTGAAAATGGGATCCAGTTGCCAATAATATGCCGGTTAATATACCACATCCCTTTAGATGTCCAGAATACAAGCAACGGCAGGTAAAAAACTCCATACAACCCCAATAACGATAAAGTTACCGCAAACCAAACAGCAGGAGTCTTTAGCTTTTTCACCAGAGCACTGCCGATTCCGGCGCCGATTACGCTACCCAGAAGATAAATAGTCAGCACAGCAGAGAACACATAAGTAAATCCACCGAGCAAATGAACAATGCTTCGCATCCAAAGCAGCTCATATCCGATGCTTATCAGGCCACTCATAAAGAAAGCGATAACCATCAGATAAAATCTGCCATCTGCTATTTTGGCACCGGCATCTAACGCAGGAATCTCTTCTTGCTGCTCAACAGTAATGGCTGAAAAGCGGGATAAAAACCACCCGCCAAATGCAACAAGAAGATTTAGACCTGCTGCAATATATAATGTTCCCATAACTCCAAAAGTCCGGATTAGCGCAAATCCAGCCAAAAAACAGCCGACTGCTGCACCCAGGGTATTCAACGCATAAAGCCTTCCGACCAAATGGCCGGCTTCCTTCTCAAGCGAGGTAACAAATCTGCCCAAAAGCGGTAATGTGCTGCCCATCAGCATCGACGGCACCAGAAGTATCGCCGCAGATATCAAAACCTGCACGAAAAGCAAATGCGTATGCGATGGATGATATGTGCGAAAAAACCAGACATAAACCGTATTGGCAAGCTCCAGCCCCCAGGGCAGTAACAGCGCCGATATAGTAACAAGAGTTTCCAGCAAGGCATATAACCTCAGCCGCCTTCTCACAGAGTCGCAATAGCGCCCCATTATCAAGGCGCCAAGAGCCAGCCCACCCATAAACACCGACACAACTATGCTCGTTGCATAAACAGTATTGCCGAGTGTCAGCTTCAACAGCCGCACCCACACCACCTCATCAATCAGTGAGCACGCACCGGAAGCAAAATAAACCAGCATAATCCAGTTGATACAGGCCCGCCTGCTAATAAAACCGACGCTACTTTTATGGAGCAACTTGTCCTCCCACACAAAAAAACTTTTCCTGTATTTATCGGCGCCCACTGCTTATCAAAAAGCTTCAGGCAGAATCTTTCTTGTGGCATTGCGCAGATAATTCGATATCTGCCTTTCGGTATTCATAGTCAGCACCTCTCTGGCAACGTTGTTGCAATCCTCCATCGTAACAGAGCGAATAATCTGTTTTATTTCAGGTATCATTGGAGGTGTAATCGAAATCGTCCTGACCCCCATCCCCAGCAGTAGCATAATATACTCCGGCTCAGAAGCCATCTCTCCGCAGATGCTGATATCTATTTGTGCCTTGTGGGCATCCTGGAGAACCGTTCTAATAAGCCGAAGAACCGCCGGGTCCGCTGCCGAATACAACATGGAAACCAGCTCGTTGCCCCTGTCAACTGCAAGCGTGTATTGGATAAGGTCGTTGGTCCCGAGACTGAAAAATTCAACTTCCCTTGCAAGAGTGTATGCCGTTAAGGACGCCGACGGTGTTTCAATCATAATTCCTATCTCAATATCCCTGTTATAGGGTATCGATTCTTCGTCAAGGTCTTCCATAACATCGCGCAAAATAAACTTGGCCTGCATCACCTCCTGCAGATTTGTTATCAATGGAAACATTATCTTGACCTGGCCGAGAACTGAGGCACGCAGGATTGCACGCAATTGCGTTTTGAACATCATTATGTTTTGCAGGCAGAACCTTATGGACCTCAATCCAAGAAACGGATTCGGCTCAGGCGCAAACCGTCTGCTTTGCGTATATTTATCGGCGCCCAAGTCCATAGTCCTTATTATCACGGGCCTATCCTTGAATACACCGACAGTCTCGGCATAGGCCTCATGATGGTCCTGCTCCGAAGGTTCTGTTGTCCGGTTAAGGTATAAAAACTCCGTCCGGTAAAGCCCAATACCTTCTCCTCCCTTCCGCAATACCAGTTCAGCTTCATCCGGAAACTCAATATTTCCCAGCAGCGTAATTTTTGTCCCATCCCGCGTTATGGCTGGCTTTTCTCGTATCGAATCAAGCTTATGTTCAAGCTCCAGAAAGTCCCTGCTGTATTCTTCGTATTGACGGATGGTTTCTTCATCGGGATTTACAATAACAATACCGCGATTGCCGTCTATAATAACCGTATCGCCCCCACTGACCGTCTCTGTAAGGTCCTCTAATGCCACCACTGCAGGGATACCCAAAGAACGTGCAACAATCGCGGTATGAGATGTTCTTCCGCCGGCATCAGTCGCTATTCCCTTGACAAACTCCTTATTAAAGCCGGCGGCTTGAGTCGGGCTCAGCTCCCGTGCAACAATCGCCACTTCTTCGGTTAAATGCTCAATATCCTCACGTTTTTTGCCCAGCAGCTGCCGAAGCAGCCGTCTTTCTATATCGTATATATCCGCCGCTCGCTCACTGATATAGGCATCTTTTACACTCGTAAAATGCGAAGCAATCTCCCGCATAGCGGCTGATACCGCGTATTCGGCTGAGACCAGGTCGGAATGAACCAAATCGGTTATCCTCTTTCGCAAACTCCTGTCGTGAAGAAAACGTAAGTGCACTGCAAAAATATCTTTTATCTTGCCGCCTTCGGGCTGTTTTGGGACGGCTTCTATCTTCGTCAGCTCGCTGATTGCATCCTTAAACGCATTTCTTACCCGCTGGGTCTCCACTAACCGCTGCGACGGCATAATCTCTCGCCGTGGTATGCGATAGTCTTCCGCATCAATAACCAGCGACTTGGCTATAGAAATGCCGGGCGAAACTGCTATTCCCTTTTTTATCTCCATCAGATACTTTTAAAAATTTTATAGCTCTTTCTTTCTCTTCGGCGTGGGCTCATCGAAGTGCTTTTCCTCCACAAGCTCCCGCAAAGCGTCGAGCGCTTCCTGAGCATTTGCGCCCTCGGCTTTAATCTTCAGCTTCGTGCCGCAGGTCGCCGCGAGCATGCTCATCTGCATAATACTTTTACCATCAACACTATTTTCGTCATTACTGACGGTTATATCACAATCAAACTGGTTTGCAATGTCAACGAACTGCATCGCGGGGCGCATATGAAGTCCGTCCGTATTTTTTATCTCAACCGCAACTTCACGAACTACTTTTTCCAAAGAATTCTGCCCCACCTGCATCTCCAGGTCCTCTTTTTGGTTTACATTCTCAATCTTATACAATTACAAATACGGATTCTCGTCGGCCTCCATAAGAAGGTCTTCTATCTGTTCTGAAGTTTGGCATTGCCTGAGAAATCTCCGAAACATCTCATTCTGCAGATGTTTGAAAATACTTTCCATCACCTGTAAATGTTTGTCCGGGTCATCGGCCGGACTGATTAGAAGTATAATGGAGTAAACCGGCTGTTTATCAAGAGAGGAAAAATCGATACCGGAGCTGATAAGACCGACCGCCGCAACTACATCTTTAACTGCATCGTGCTTGATATGAGGAACAGCAACTCCCCTACCTATTCCCGTACTTGCTTCTTCCTCTCTTTTAATAACTGCCCTAGTAACTTCCCGGCAGCTTCCTTTTCCAAGTTTACCGGCTTTATCAAGCAAACTCACAAGCTCCGCTATAGCGGAATCCCTGTCGCCGGCCTTTAACTCAGGAACTAACGCCTCAAAACAGACAAAGTCAGCAAATTTCATATTACCTGCCCAAAATCATCTGCACCGCAACACCGCTCAAGCAATAAAAAACACAAGACAGATGTCCCCTTGCGCCGTTATACTTGAACTGTTCTATTCTGCACCCAGCCCTTCCGAAGGGCGGGGTGCACCACCTGCACGTTTATTGTCACGTTCCTTGCCCTTTCTTCGCCTAAGCTGCCGCTCAAGTTTATGGACGGCCAAATCAATACATCGGTAAGCATCGTGCCCTGCTTCGGTTACAACAAAGACCTTGCCGTGCTCGGCCCGTGCAATTACCTCCACACTCACATTGCCGCCCTGCTCACCATCGATAATTACCTCTACCTGGTTGATGCTGTCGTAATACTTCGGAAGCTTTGCTGTCTTCTCCTCAGCATGTATTCTGATGGCTTCGGTTATTTCTATATGTCTGCCGGTAATCTTAAATTGCAAATTCATTCTCCTTAACCGCGTTTATATACATCAAAATCAATTCTTACTCTGTTCCTTCGGCCTTCAATTCAGGTAGGCCTGCAAAAACCGAACCCCCACGCCCCGGCGCTATGACGCCGCCGCTTACGATGAATCTCAGCGCCTGCTCTATCGTCATATCCAGCTCTATTGTCAGTCTTTTGGGAACCATTATCACAAAGCCGGTAAAGGGCGTCGGCGACGTCGGAATCAAAACTGTCAGTAACTCCTTCTTGACGTTGTCAACTACTTTCTTTATCCCTGAGCCCGTAACAAAACCCAATGACCATATTCCTTTTCGCGGGTATTCTACCGCAACGACCCGCGAGAACATCTTCTTCTTTTCCTCTTCCTGTATAAACAGAAAATCCGTTACCTGCTTCACATAAGGATACACCTGCCTCAGTAAGGGAGTATTCATTATAAACTTTTCGATCATTCGCCACAGTGTTCTGCCCACCACGCTCGCCAGAAGGGCCCCGACTATACAGACTACAAGCAGGGCTATGAGAAAACCCGCCGCTGATAAAGCTATGTTCAACCACGGCTTCGACAGTTCGCCGTAATATTCTTCGCTGACTGATTTTTTAATCAACCATATCAGACCATCTCTTATATGGCTGCTGATATTGTCCTGGATAAAACTATAGCCCCAAACAAATATCCAGATTGTCACAATCGTCGGCAGAAGGACCGCCAATCCCCTCAAAAAGTAGCTTTTAAAGCGTCCTGCCACAAGTATATCCTTAAAACAATACTTCAATATTGTATTTTACCGGTTTTGCTCAATCAAAGGCGCTAAATCGGTGCCTATCAAGAGTAATGTAGCTTAATATATGGGATTTTGAGAGTCAATAAAAAATCTTCAATCGTTTTCCAGACGCATCTCATCCCTTATTTCGTCCCCCGGTAGATGTGCACCTATCAAATGTATCCCGGCACCCGGCAACGATGCAAGCAGCCACACAAATCGCTGGCAAAGAGCAAGGGCAAGAGCCGAATCCTCGGCTACGCCGGCAAAATTAATAAAAAGAACCATAAGCATACCTTCCACCAAGAAAGCCCCGCCGATGCTGACCGGAATCGCCCCTAATACCCACGTCAGAGTGAAAAAAACGTAGTAATATTTGATGCTCGCTGTAATACCAAGACTTCGCCCGACAAACCAGAAACCAGTGATTGTCATAAGCTGCAGCAAAACAGTCAATCCGAATACTGCCAGCAAAGTTAAAGGTCTCCTGCAATAAAGAAAAATAGCTTTTTTGAACTTCTCCCCTATTTTCAACACACGTTCGCCGACGTAAAGGCAGGCCTTTTGTAGCATTACACGGCTTTTTCCATACAACAAAAGCCCCAGGAATACAAACACTATAAAGCCAAGCAGCCAAACAATAAGCGTCCTGTGTTCTTTAATTGAGTTGATAAAACCGAAACTCTTCCGAGCGCCGATACCAAGACTTTCTCCTCTTAAAAAAAGTGTATAGAAAAAAACGGCTATTACAAGCGTGCTCAATAATCCAATGACCCTGTCCACGAAAACGCTTAAAGCCGCCTCGAACTTTTTATGCGTATGCTTTGTAACATACCAGGCCCGAATCAGGTCGCCGCCAACCGAACCCGGCATATAATTATTGTAGAATAATCCCAAAAAGTGCAGCCGGACAGCAGACAAAAAAGGTATGAATATCGATTGAGACCGCAGCAAAACCCACCAGCGTAGGCCGATGACAATCTGAGCTATTATAAAGATACCCAGTGAGCACACGAAAATCGCCGGCTTAATTTCCGTCAATTTTCGCCATCTCTGCTCGTGGCTGGCCCAAATAACCGCAAGGATAATCCCCGTTATAACAAAACAAATGCGGAACAGTACAAATAAAAGATTTGTTTTTCTTTTTCTAGTCCCGGCCATTAATGCAAGTTTCCACAAATTAGCGCTTGTTTTTGAAGATAATAACACGTAGATTGTTAGTTTAATATCGAAATATAGCACGGTATATATAAAATATTTCTTCGGAGTAATTAACGTGGCTGCAAAACAAATTATTGAAGAAGGTCTGGAATTTATACCGCAATTCGATGATAAAGGCCTGATTCCGGTTATTGCCCAGGATGCACAAACCGGCCAGGTGTTGATGGCTGCCTATATGAATCGCGAGGCGCTTGACTTGACAATCCAAACCGGCTACGCTGTTTACTTCAGCAGGTCGCGAAAAAAACTGTGGAAAAAAGGCGAAGAAAGCGGCCATTTCCAAAAGGTAAAACAAATACTCGTCGATTGTGACCAGGACTATATAATCCTTAAAGTTTCCGTCGATGCCGGACAATGCCACGTTGGCTATCAATCCTGTTTCTATCGTGCCTTGAAGGGGGGCAGCAACAAAGAGCTGAAACTTATCGCACAGAAGGTCTACAATCCCAAAAAAATCTACAAAAAATAAGGCTAAAATCCACAACCGGCGCGGGATATGTGCTTGTTATCAAGAAAGTTATGAATTTTATCCTTCGCCAGACCGCAAAAAAATGCACGTCTTATAATTTTTCTCTTGATTTAGCTGTGGCAGAGTGATATACTTAACTTTCAGTAAATAATGGACTTAGCGGGAAGTAAGGAGAAGTGAGGAGTGGTAGTGACGTTTTAGTATTTCATTTTTCAGGCTTTCCGCCACTTAAAGAAAAGATGGTGTATCACTGCGCACATAAAACAGAGTATGGTTACCGTGCGGCTTTATCCGCTGCGGCACCTTTATGTAATGAGATATTCGGAATGGATAATTCTATGGATGTTTCGAATATGAGAGGATTTCTGTCTGTGTATTCACTGTACTTCTGTAAGCAATATTTTAGTCAATATTATATTATTTAGGAGGCTTTAATTATGAAACAGTCAAAATTTACGCTAACAAAAATACTAACAACTTTGTGTCTTTGTCCATTTTTAATGAGTTTTATTGCAAGTAGTGCCTTTGCCACTAACCCATGGATTGGAGGAGTAGGTAATTGGAATGTGGCTGGTAATTGGACTAATGGTGTTCCGAATGATACTGAAGATGTCAAAATCATCACCGAAGGTGATATATGTACGGTGAATACCAATGTCCCAGCTATGAACAGCTATAAGATCGCTATAGCCCGAGACGCGACGTTGGTGATTGACGAAGGCGGATATCTCAAGAGCGGTAAGGAGCTGAAGCCCGGCGATGCCAGCGCATCAAGCTCAGGTTCTGACATAGGGTATTTAATTCTGCAGGGCGGACAACTCGATAATACCGGCAAGATTGAAGTTGGGTATAAGACTGGAGGCGATGGTCGCTTTACCATTAGCGGCGGCTCTCTAACCGGAGCCGGCGGCAGGCTGTTTGTAGGAGGAGCCAACCAGGCTGGTGCCATAGGAAAGGTTACTATACAAGGCTCCGCTGCTGCAATCAGTCAACAGGATTTATACGTCGGGGCTAGTGATTCAACTGGAACTAATCCCGGTGATGGAACACTCGAATTTCAAATTGATTCAGCGGGTGTAAGTCCGATTGGCCTTAGTGGCACTGCCTATCTCGACCCGGCCGGTGCAGGCTCTACGGCAGCTCTGGTTCTCAGTTTGACAGCTGCACCTCCGTCAGGACAAGATATTCTTCTTATTAGCGGTACTGTTACAGGTACTTTCGATACCGTCAATGGAGCTCCCGCACCGGAAGGTACTTTGGTGGTTCTGAATTTTGGTGGAAAATTTTATTCCTATACGCTAACCTATGTTAGTAGTGTTTCGCTGAAATGGGTATCTGTATCCGACATCAAGTGGCAGCAGCTTCCCGACCCAACCGGTTTTGATGTGGCCTGGGGAGATGTATGGTCATTAGGTGACGACTGGCAGTGTTCTGCAACAGGCCCGGTAAAAGACATCCATTTCTGGGTCTCATTTAACGGTGGGTATGGAGACCCAAACGATATCCTGAATTTTAACATCGAAATATGGTCAAACAATCCCGGTGACCCTGATATACCGTGGAGTTACCCTGACCAGCTTCTCTGGATGTACGTCCACCCGTCATTTACGTGGCGGTATGTAGATACCGACTGGCAGGGCTGGTTTGACCCCTACTCGTACAGCTGGTGGACCAGTGACCACCTCGGATGCTGGCAAATCGACATCGAGAACATCCCAGACCCCTTCATCCAGCATGAAGGAGAAATTTATTGGCTGGTAATTAATGATGTTGTTACGACCTCTGGTATTTCTTTGGGCTGGAAAGAGTCTAACGAACACTTTATGGATAATGCCGCCTGGTGGAACGGCTATTATCCTGCATATTGGAACGAGCTATACGACCCCAATAATCAGGAACCGATGGACTTGGCCTTTGCAATTACAACCAAGGAAGAATCCGAAATCAAGTGGCAGCAGCTTCCCGACCCGGACGCAACGGGCTACCACGCACACGACGGCCTTCACATTGCAGACGACTGGCTCTGCGAAGGCGGTCTCGTTACGGACCTGCACTGGTGGGGAAACAATGAAGATGACACTCAAAACAACTGGGGTTTCGATATAAGTATCTATGCCGATGCGGGCGGTCAGCCGGATGTAATGTCGGGACCGCTTTGGATGGTTAGTGCGCCGCTCGGGCCGGGACCAGGAGAAATTCATAGAACGGACAGCGGCCTTGTCGCTCCCTGGGGCGGTACTGTTTGGTACTACGAGTACGACCTGATTGACCCATTTCCTCAGCTTGTGGGCCAAATTTACTGGCTCGACCTCAGCGCGATTTCAGAGGACCCGATGTGGTCACCGATGTGGCACTGGCAGGGTAACTACGACCCGATTATCTTAGCATATCCTGTTCAATGGGACTTTTACGGCTATATGTCCCAGTTGGATTTCAACATGGCATTTGAAATTACAAGCGGCGGACAGGAACCCATCGAGCCAAAACCTCTCATTGAGCACTCCAAGTGGTCTCAGCCACCTATCGAGATATATCCCGACCCGTGCAACATAGAGCCGCCAGTGTATTGCGGCTGGGACGAGTTATCTCACAGAAAACAGATAGAGCCGGAATTATGGCAACTCATTGCAGATGACTTTAGATGTCTGGGCACGATGCCCGTAACGAGCGTGCACTGGTGGGGTTCATACTCCGGCTGGGAGTATTTTGGAACGGAGCCGAACATGCTTCCGATTGGCTGGAAGATATGCTTCTGGTCTAATGAACCTGTCGGCGCTTCGAACTTCAGCTACCCGTTAGAGTTGCTCTGGCAGGTTGATGTAGATGCCAGCCGTGTGGATATCGAAGAGGTCGGACGCGATTATTACCCCGATTATCCTCCTGATATCTGCTATCAGTACACACTGCAATTAGAGCCGGAAGAGTGGTTCCGGCAGGGTGATTTCGACTATTTAACCATGGATAGCGTTTTCTGGATTAGCATTGCGGCTGTCTATGACCCCGGTCAGGAATTTCCCTTGTATCCGTGGGGCTGGAAGACCAGGCCATGGCACTGGATGGATGATGCCGTCCGGTTCTTTGTGGATAGCCCGCTTGAACCAGGCCTCGTCCTTAACCCCGGTTACAATTACATCGAGCCTCTTGAAGACTATTATGGCGAAAGCGTCGATTTGTCCTATGAGCTTGATACCGACCCTTGTT
>Ga0307428_1001262_pt1 | contig 13127 bp, 13 predicted proteins | sample SalMarWE160240MG_FD_202161 | JGI IMG/M metagenome (GOLD analysis project Ga0307428, IMG submission 202161) | Salt marsh sediment microbial communities from the Plum Island Ecosystem LTER, Massachusetts, United States - WE1603-240 | ecosystem: Environmental > Aquatic > Marine > Intertidal zone >...
TGTCGCGCTCCTCGGCGCTCGCCTCCAAGGCGACCGGCTTTCCCATCGCCAAGGTCGCGGCCAAGCTCGCCATCGGCTACACGCTCGATGAGCTTGCCAACGACATCACCGGCGGCGCCACGCCGGCAAGCTTCGAGCCGACCATCGACTATGTGGTGACCAAGATCCCGCGCTTCGCCTTCGAGAAGTTCCCGGGGTCGAAGCCGGTGCTGACCACCTCGATGAAGTCTGTCGGCGAGGCCATGGCCATCGGCCGCACCTTCCCGGAATCGCTGCAAAAGGCGCTGCGCTCGATGGAGACGGGGCTCACCGGCCTCGACGACGTCAGCTTCGAGGGTCTCGGCCAGGGCGACGACAAGAACGTGATCCGCGCCGCACTCGGCACCCCCTCCCCCGACCGCCTGCTCAAGGTGGCGCAAGCGCTGAGGCTCGGCTTCGACGAAGAGCAGATTTACGAAGCTTGCAGGATCGATCCGTGGTTCATCCGCCAGATCGTGGACATCGTCGACATGGAGCGGCGCGTCCGCGACCACGGCCTGCCGGAGAGCGCGGCAGAGCTCAGGATGCTGAAGGCTTTTGGCTTTTCCGACGAGCGGCTCGCGACCTTGTCCGGACTCGAGGCGAGCGAGGTTTCCGCGCGCCGCCGCGCGCTCGACGTGCACCCGGTCTATAAGCGCATCGACACCTGCGCCGCCGAGTTCGCCTCGCCGACGGCCTACATGTATTCGACCTATGAGGCGCCGTTCGCCGGAAAGCCGCAATGCGAGGCGCGGCCGTCAGCCGCCGATAAGATCATCATCCTCGGCGGCGGCCCGAACCGCATCGGCCAGGGTATCGAGTTCGACTATTGCTGCTGCCACGCAGCGTTCTCGCTGTCGGCGGCGGGCTACGAGACCATCATGGTCAATTGCAATCCGGAGACGGTCTCGACTGACTACGACACCTCCGACCGGCTCTATTTCGAGCCGCTGACCGAGGAGGACGTGCTCGAGATCGTGCGCAAGGAAGAGATCAATGGCCGCGTCAAGGGCGTCATCGTCCAGTTCGGCGGCCAGACGCCGCTCAAGCTCGCCGCGGCACTCGAAGGCGCGAAGGTGCCAATCCTCGGCACCTCCCCCGACGCCATCGACCTCGCCGAGGACCGCGACCGCTTCAAGGCTCTGATCGACCGACTTGGCTTGCGCCAGCCGAAGAGCGGCATTGCCCGGTCGCCGAACGAGGCCCGCGCCATCGCCGTCGCACTCGGCTTCCCGCTCGTGATCCGGCCGTCTTACGTGCTCGGTGGCAGAGCCATGGAGATTGTTCACGACGAGGGCCAGCTCGACCGTTACATCTCCGAGGCCGTGGTGGTCTCGGGCAAAAGCCCGGTGCTGATCGACACCTATCTCCGCGATGCCATCGAAGTCGACGTCGATGCGCTTGCCGACGACAAGGACGTGTTCATCTGCGGGGTGATGGAGCATATCGAGGAGGCCGGCGTCCATTCCGGCGACAGCGCCTGCTCGCTGCCGCCCCATTCGTTGAAGCCGGCGATCGTCACCGAGCTCGAACGCCAGGCGAAAGAACTTGCGCGCGCGCTCGATGTCGTCGGGCTGATGAACGTGCAATTCGCCATCCAGAACGACGACATCTATGTGCTCGAGGTCAATCCGCGCGCCTCGCGCACGGTGCCCTTCGTCGCCAAGGTGATCGGCCTGCCGATCGCGGGCATCGCCGCGGAAATCATGGGCGGCAAGCCGCTTGCCGCTTTCGGCCTCAAGCCGAAGACGCTCGACCATATCGCGGTCAAGGAGGCGGTGTTCCCCTTCGCCCGCTTCCCCGGCGTCGACACCGTGCTCGGGCCGGAGATGCGCTCCACCGGCGAGGTCATGGGCATCGACCGCGACTACGGCATCGCCTTCGCCAAGAGCCAGCTCGGCGGCGGCACCAAGGTGCCCCTTGCGGGCACGGTATTCGTCTCGGTCAAGGATGCCGACAAGGACCGGGTGGTGGCGCCGATCAGGGCGCTCGCCGAGATGGGCTTCCGCATCATCGCCACACGCGGCACCAAGCGTCACCTCGACGCCCACGGCATCGACTGCGAAAAGGTTAACAAGGTGTTGGAGGGCCGCCCCCACATCGTTGACGCCATCACCAATGGCGAGGTCGACATCGTGTTCAACACCACCGAAGGCGCCAAGGCCTTGGCCGATTCGTTCTCGATCAGGCGCTCGGCCTTGCTCTACCACATCCCCTATTATACAACCGTGGCGGGCGCCCTTGCCGTGACCGAGGCCATCAAGGCGCTTCGGGCCGGAAACCTCAAAGTGGCGCCCCTCCAGAGCTACGCGGGCGGCTCGAAACCAGCTTAACCCGCGGCGCTTGAGCGAGGCTATTCAACCGATTCTTGACTTAGACTGGCTAATTCTTGGACAGTGTCCGAGGGCTAGAGGAGTTGTGATTGATGATGGACAAGGTGCCGATGACCGCGGAGGGCTTTGCTGCGCTTGAGGCTGAGATCAAGCATCTCAAAACCGTCGAGCGCCCGCGCATCATCAAAGCCATCGCCGAAGCCCGCACCCATGGCGACCTCTCCGAGAACGCCGAATATCACGCCGCCAAGGAGCAGCAGGGCATCACCGAGGCGCGCATGGCCGACCTCGAGGACAAGCTCTCGCGCGCCGACATCATCGACGTGTCGAAGCTCAAGGGCGACCAGGTCATGTTCGGCGCCACCGTCACCCTGCTCGACGAGGACACCGACGACAAGGTCAAGTACCGCATCGTCGGCGAGTTCGAGGCCAATGTGAAGCAGGGCAAGATCTCGATCACCTCGCCGATCGCCCGCGCCCTGCTCGGCAAGCGCAAGAACAACATCGTCGAAGTTTCGACGCCCGGCGGCGGCAAGTCCTACAAGGTGCTCAAGGTCGAATTCAAATAGCGCGGCCGGTCCCGCACCCTCGCCCGTGCGATCTTGGCGCGGAGACGCCCGTGGAGCGCTTCCGATGATCAATCTGAATGCGCTGCTCAGGCGGCCCGTCGAGTGTTACGAATATCCCTGGGCGCTCGAAAGCGCGTTGCGCAGCGGGCAAGCGATGGTCCGCTCGCTGTTCCAGTCCCCGGACATCACCTACATCTTCTCGAAGTCGATGCCGCGCAGCGGCCACCGCTTCCTCAGCGAATGCCTGATGCAGTATTTCGGACCGAGGCTGCATTATTGCGGCTTCTACCGGCCGGACTGCTGCCACCGGATCCCGTGCGCCAGATCCCACAACAGCGACGCCAGCAACCGCTACTTCCTGCAGAAGAGCCACGATTTTGGCTTTCGCGACGCAGCCGACCTCAACGGCAGATTCCTGATCCAGTTTCGCTCGCCGATCCCGCGGCTCCAGTCGAATTACGATCTGTCCATCGCGCGCGGCACCGGCGAAGAGGGCAAGGAGGCCTTCGTCACCTTCACCGAGAAGGAGACAACCTATTTCATCAATTTCTATCGGAAGTGGATCGCGGCACGGCGCTACAATACGCTCGCCATCGCCTATGAGGACCTGATCGACGCCCAAGAGCAGACGCTCACCGCGACTATCGGCTTCATTCAAGGCGATGCCGCCATCGACGGCGAGGCCTTGGCCGCGACGCTGGCTCGAGTGCCGGTCGGCGGCAACGGCAGCCCGGGCGCCTTGCGCAATCCGCGGCAGCGTCGATATTACGACCCCGACCTCTATGCCAGGCTCGAGCGCCAGGTGGCCGACGCCTGCGGCAGAAGCTGCGTCCGGTTTCATTTCATCTGAGGCGCAGACCTGCGCGAGGCCTCAACGGGTCGGCTGAGTGCCACACGAGCAAACCTAAAGCACGCCAGGACGGGTTCCCCCGCCGCCGCGGATGGCGTAAGTGACCCGTAAGCTTGGCGTGATCTCTGTGTCGCGGAGTTGATGCCGAAGGTTAACCAGCGCCTCAAGGGGCGCTGACAGTCTGTCACCCCTCTTCGGCTCCGCCATTGGCTCAAAGCGCGCGATACTGCTGCTCGCGCAAGCTGCCCCTCACGGACGCACGACACTTTACACACGCGAGGAGATCTTATGAGGGAGACTGTTTCTGCGTTGCTCACCTCTTGGCAGTTGAACCGTGGTTTTTACGGAAGACTTTACCAAACCCGTCCCTATCTCGAAGCCTACGCGGCACACACTGATCACCGCGTGATCAAAGACCCCCATGCAGCAGTCGGTGGAAAATGGGAGGAGCTCGGGCGTCTGCAATTCGATCACTTGATTGCGCACGGTCTGAAGCCGGATAGCAAGCTGCTCGACCTCGGCTGCGGCACTCTTCGCGGCGGACGGCACTTCATTCGTTACCTCAATGCCGGCAACTACACCGGGACGGACATTTCATTGAGGGCCATCGACTATGCGCACCATCTTGCTATGAACGAAGATATCGCAACAAAAAAACCTCGATTGCTCTACCGCCGCCCAGGCGAAGCCTTCTTTGCTGATCTCGACGATGCGCAGTTCGACTTCGTCTTGGCGCATTCCGTTTTCACCCACCTCCCCGCAGAGGTCATTGAGGAATGCCTTGCTGGCGTCGGGCGAGTAATGCAACCAGGCGCAGCATTCTTCTTCACATTCAGGGACGGAGCAGAATATCGCAGGAACGGGTTGAAGGACTTCACGCATCCACGTCGGCTCTTCGCCGACTTGGCCGAACGATATTATTTTCTCTTCGAGATGCATGACGACTACAAGCATCCGCGCGGTCAAACGATGGCTTCATTGCGCCACCGTTAGCTCGGACTAGTGCTTGCGCCCTGCATCGAAATCGACGCGGCATGTCCGCTATGGGTCGGTAAGTGACGCTCCCTCGGCCGGCGCAAAGGTGCATCGCCGTCGGGTGCGGACGTTGGAAACCCGGACATCAGAATGATTGATCCAGGAATTGCGATTGCCTGATGGGCTGAAGTTGGCCAACCTGGGCGCCCACCCATGTCTTCCCGTGGAATGTGGGGCGTACACAAGGAGAGAATGATGGCCGAAACCAACCCGTTCGAAATTCCCCCTCAAATTCGCGAGCTTACGGAAAAGAACATCGAGCAGTTTCGTCAGTTTTACGACCAGTGGATGCAGGGTGTGACCCAAGCGATGAGCATGTGGTCGGCGACGCCCGCAGGGCAGGCCGCTCCCGGCTTCGACGGCCTCCGGAATCGAGCCGTTCAATTTGCCAAGGACAACGCTGACGCGGCGTTTGCGTTGGCGCAAGAGCTTGCGCAAGCAAAGGACCTGCAGCACCTGATGACGCTTCAGAGCCAGTATGCAGAAGCGCAGATGAGGGCTTTCACGGCTCAAACGCAGGAACTCGGTCATCTTTTGACCGAGGCCATGCAGAGCATGCGGACCAGGCCCTAAGCTTGGGCGTGAAACCTCGCGCTAGTGCCCTTCATACTTGAAGGAGACTTTGACCTTGGCCCGATAAGCCTCCACCTTGCCGTCGGTGATGACCAGGTCCAGCTCTACGACCTCGGCCACGCGCAGGTCGCGCAGGTGTTCGCCGGCGCGCTCGACCGCAACCTTGGCGGCTTCCTCCCAGGACGTCGTGCTCGTGCCGATAACTTCGATAACTTTATAGACGCTCTGCGGCATGGTCGTTTCTCCTTACCCATGACCCTGCGAGACTGGCGAAAGTGGCTCGGGCCGTTTTCGGTCACTTTCACCTACCACCTTACGCCGAAAGGACGTCCGAGTCTGATCACCCGCCACCGGAAATAAGACATCAGGAAACCTGCTTCGTATCGCGCCCAATCGCCCGGTCACGTAATATAGGAATACAGATGCCGCGCGCGGGGGCGAGACATGTCACCCAGACATCCGGTCATTGCCATAACAGGTTCGTCAGGTGCAGGCACGACAACCGTGACGACGACCTTTCAACAGATCTTTCACCGCGAAGGTGTCAAGGCGGTGATCGTCCATGGCGATGCCTTTCATCGCTACGATCGCGATGACATGCGGACAAAAATGGCCGAGGCGCAGAACGAGGGTGAGATGCATTTCAGCCATTTCGGTCCCGAGGCCAACCTATTCGAGGAGCTCGAGTCGTTATTTCGCGTCTATGGAGAAAGCGGGAGAGGAAGGGCGCGCAAGTACCTTCATGACGAGGAAGAGGCCGCCCCCTATCGACAGAAGTCAGGCACGTTCACGCCGTGGGAAGACATCCCGTCAGACTCGGACATGCTCTTCTACGAGGGGCTGCATGGAGCAATCGTCACTGCGAAGGTCAACGTCGCCCAGTACGTCGATCTCCTGATCGGCGTGGTGCCGGTCGTCAACCTCGAGTGGATTCAGAAGCTTCATCGCGACAAGATGATCCGCGGCTACACGCAAGAGGCTATTGTTGACACGATCCTGCGTCGCATGCCCGACTACATCAACTACATCTGTCCTCAGTTCTCACAGACCCACGTCAATTTCCAGCGGGTGCCCACGGTCGACACGTCAAATCCGTTCGTCGCGCGCGACGTTCCGAGCCCTGACGAAAGTATGCTCATCATCCGCTTCAAGGATCCGAGGGGGGTCGACTTCCCCTATCTCCTATCGATGTTGCCGACGTCCTTCATGTCACGGCCAAACACCATCGTTTGCCCCGGCAGCAAGATGCCGCTCGCGATGCAACTGATATTCACCCCTATGGTCTGGCGGCTGATGGACCGCAAAGGGCGCGCCTCGTGAACTAGCGCGTGACCTCAGTGGTGGACACTGAAACGGCCGTGCCATGCCAGCGCCGTGAGGTTGGCAAATTGTGCGTGGCTCATGTGGATCAGGCTGCCGTGATCTCCACCCTCGAAGTAGATTTCTGGCTGCTCCTCGATGCTGTCATCGACAATCATGTCTAGCCCGTAGCACTCGCCAACTGCGGGAATGGCACCTCGTGTGCAATCCTCAAATAATTCAGCTGCCTCACGCTCGGTCGCAAGGTCGATGTCATTGCCGAGCTGTTTTCGGAGTTCCGAGAGTCGAATGCGGTGGGATGCCGGCAGCACTGCGAGTGCATAGCCAATCGCATCCCGGAGCAGCACCGCCTTGGCGACATGGTCGGCGGAAACGCGGCACGCTTCAGCAATCTCAATCGATGAGTTGGTCGTTTCATGCGCCAGCACGTCATACCGTACGTTCTTGGCGGCCAAATACTTCCTCAATGCCGGGGCGATTGCCATGCTACCCTCCTCTGCTATCCCGACGTGAGAGAATCTGATCGATCGTGCGTTTGGCCTCAGCGATGGCATCAGCCTTTCGCAGCGCCAAGATGCTTAGAGTTGATCGTGGCAGGAGCGGAAGGTCGGCGCGCGTCGGGAAGATAGCGGCACACCAACTCGACCACTGACGCGTGGGAACGATATCGTAGCCGCGATATTGGGCGATTTGTGGCGTGGTCATCTAGTGGCCTCCCAAAACCGAAAGGCCCCCCGACTAACGCTTCAGCATGATACTACCACTGGCATCCGCACCGCAATCCAGACCGTCCAGCGGCAGAAATGGCCGCATCGGGCCATTAGCGGACACGCCGAGGCTGCATGAAAAAGGGCCGCTCTATCCCTGAAAGCAGACATTCTGCGAGGCGACTGAGAGCGTCAGCTGAGTGCCAGAAAACGAACGCGCCGCCACGCCAGCCGGCGCTTCAGGACTTGCGTCACGATCGAGTAATATATTCACCAGTGGACAAAGGACGCTCGAGATGACTGTTGCAGACAACCCCAAAGCAGGCGCCGCCAAGAACGTCAATGCGGACGCATCCGTCGAAATTGGCGGCACGAGGTATGACTTGCCGGTGCGCAAGGGATCGTTGGGGCCCGACGTGATCGACATCAGCAGCCTTTATCAGGACACGGGCTGCTTCAGCTACGACCCAGGCTTCAACTCCACGGCAAGCTGCGAGTCGAAGATCACGTTCATCGACTTTGACAAGGGGATCGTGCTCTATCGCGGTTATCCGATCGAACAACTCGCCGAGCAGAGCACCTTTCTTGAAGTATGTTATCTCCTGCTTTACGGCGAACTCCCGACGATCCAGCAGTACGAGGCGTTCGACAACCGCATCGTCAAGTACGCCATGGTGCATGAGCAGCTGACCCGGTTCTACTCCGGGTTCCGCCGCGACGCACACCCGATGGCGGTGATGGTCGGCGTGGTCGGGGCGCTGTCAGCGTTCTATCACGACTCTATCGACATTAGAGATCCCGTTCAGCGCGAGACTGCGAGCATCCGCATGATCGCGAAGCTGCCGACCATCGCCGCCATGGCCTACAAATATTCAATCGGACAGCCCTTCATCTCTCCAAGGAACGAGCTCAGCTATTCGGCGAACTTTCTGCATATGTGCTTTGCCGTGCCTTCCGAGGAATACAAGGTCGATCCCGCTCTCGCGAGCGCCATGAGACGGATCTTTATTGTTCATGCTGACCACGAGCAGAGCGCTTCCACCTCCACGGTGCGCCTTGCCGGGTCGTCGGGCGCCAATCCATACGCCTGCATCTCAGCCGGCATCGCCTCTCTGTGGGGACCTGTGCACGGCGGTGCCAACGAGGCGGTGCTTATGATGCTGGAGGAGATCGGCTCGGTCGACCACATCCCGGAATACATTAAGCGCGCCAAGGACAAGAATGATCCGTTCCAACTCATCGGCTTCGGCTATCGCGTCTATAAAAACGATGACCCGAGAGGGACGATTATGCAGAAGGCCTGCCACGAGGTGCTCGAAACCGTAGGTCGTCCCCACCGCGACGACCCGATCCTGAAGGTGGCACTTGAACTGGAGCGCATCGCGCTCTCCGATGACTACTTCATCGAGAACAGGCTCTCTCCCAACCTCGATTTCTATACGGGGATCACGCTGAAGGCGCTCGGCTTTCCGACGGACATGTTCACCGTGGTGTACGCCATCGCCCGCACAGCGGGCTGGATTGCCCAGTGGAAGGAGATGATCGAAGATCCCTCGCAGCGGATCGCCAGGCCGCGCCAGCTTTATACTGGCGCCACCGAGCGCACCTACGTGCCGGTGGAACTACGCCATTGAAAGTCAGTGGGGGTTCATTCCGCTTTGGGTCAGGAGCGGATCAGCGATGTCCGAGGTCCTCCGCGAGGAAAACGCCCAGACATGGCCCCTCGGAGAGGACGTGATCGCGCCCCTGTGGATAAGTCGATGTCCCCGGTGTGGACTTTTTTTTCCGGGGGAGCGGTGCGATCCCGTCACACAGACGAAACGTGCAGCATTGGCCGGGGCTTAAGGGGGCGAACTTCCACGAGCCCGCAGCTCCCCGCCACGTGACATCTCCGGTGGACTATTCCGCCTACTGAGGAGTGACGCTAGACTCCCGTCGCGGTATTGGGGAGGGGGCAGATGCGCGACATTCGGGGCGACCTGCAGGAGCGTGCCAAGTTCATTGATGCGCAGATCAGTTCTGCTTATGCGCATTTCGAGAAGCTTCTCGAGCAACTCCAGAGCGAGCGTGACGGGAGGGTGTCAGAGCTCAAATCCGAGCTCGAGGCAGTCACCAGACTTATGGAGATTGAGCACCGGCGGATGGGCGGCCCGGCCGCGATCCAGCCGCCTCGGTCGTCGCTCGCAGATTTTTTGGTTCACAAGCTCAGTGAGTTCGGCGCGATGTCCTCGGTCGAACTCCGTGACCTGGCCGCGCAAGAGGGTGTGCTGCCCGAATCCGAGAATGTCGGTCGCGCGGTGCAAGCTGCGCTCGCGGGGAGTATCAGGGAAGAGCGTATCCGCCAGCTGCCGGATGGGCGTTTCGCGCCGCTCACGGTGTCGCAAGCGATCGGGCTTCGGAGTGTGGTGTGACCAACGCGTCCGTCTCACGTAAAGCCGGCGGAGGCGGACCTTGAGCGACGTCGGCGAGATCAAAAGCCCCTTCCTGCGGAAGATCGTAGGAAGACGCGGCATCGAAGATGATCACGTCACAAGCCTCATGATCGTTGAGCGCTACCGGCGGACGCCGGAACCGGGCAATCCCGTTGTTGCCCTGATGTTGGCCTCGATACATAGGGAGCTCCCGCTCGAGGCGGCGATCGTCGGACGCGAGGCCGAGCTCGGAAGGTCGCTCACGGAGCAGGAGATTGAGGACGAAATCGATCGCCTTAAGCGGGGGCCTGGTGGGGCACCAGCCAACTAACGAAAGTTGACGAGCGCAATGCTCGTCGGTGGTAAGACTGCTAAAGGTCGTCAGCCGACTTGGACCGTCAATCGTCCGACACGTCGCAGCCGTACAAATAGCCAATCATTGCAATCGAAAACAACGCCACTAATCCCATCATACCCACAGCACCTCTATTTAATTACGCCCCCGCGCACGTGACCTTGGCGATGGGGTCGTGTCTATTGGTGGTGCTGATTTCGACAAAACCATGACCAATCAATGCGGCGATCTCGCCGTCGTATCGCCAAACGAAAGCCCCGAGGGTCTCCCCTCAGGGCTTCCGGGTGTCTGCGCCTCACTTGCCTCTGTCACCGTCCGGGATTTTCAGGACAAGAGCGGTGCAGGCAGATAACGGGCTATTTGGCGGCTTGCTTGGACTTCAGCACACCTGCCAATTGGCCCATAAGATAGCCAAGAACAGCACCCAATATGCTCGAAACAGCGATGAGGAAGAGCGGGTTCGAGTTATCAGGGGCGGTTAGTGCATCCAATTTGCCGGCTGACAGCGTATAGCCGACCAGCGCGGCATAGCCGTAGACATTGGCCGGGACTGCAGAAAGCAGATCAGCCGACGCCACAATGACAAGAAAGAAGACCGTCACACCGACGACGATCGCGGGCCAAACCACCCCTAAGCCCGGCACCGGAACTTTGGCAATGATCAAGAGCGCGATCCAGGCGATCACCGCGCCATAGATCATGCCGACGATTGTCTTCGTCAGCGCCTTAGTATCACCGCCGGTAGCAAAAAAGCAGCCGGCTGCAATGAACCCGGCCCAGACCAGAGCATATCCGGTTATGGGGCCGAGCGCGATCAATGCCCAAAGGCCGCCGAGTACGGCGACACTGACCGAAAGTGCGAGCAATTCTGACATGGAAGTTTCTCCTTGTAGATTTGCTGTTTATGGCACCCGCCTTATGGTCATGACTGTTGGAAATGTCGCGCCACGATCCACCGTGACAATCCTTGGGTCCTACAATCATGGCCAGGGGGCAAGTATACAGAAAGATCGCCCCCGAATGCGCGCACAGTTCCCAGTAAGGCCGCGTTCTTGGCGAAAGAAGCTGGTGTCGAACTGGTCCGCTTTGGCCGTTAAATTGATGTCCGCTTAGGGTCAGTAGCAGACACTAGAGCGTAGATTGGGGACGTCCGCTTACCCACTGAAGAGCGGACATGCTCAGCGCCAGAACCAATATCTGCCAAGTGGCAGAAGCGGACTTCCGCTGCACCTCACCACGCGGCTTACGGGTCCTGAAGGGTCAGGATGCCGCGACCCTTCGATCTCGACGGCTCATGACGCCCTGACTATGCCGCGCCTGTGCGGCGTCGATGCTCTACGATGAACTCATCAACGAAGTCGCCAAGTTCATTCCAGTCTGTGAACTCCAGATCTTGATCTGTGCCCATGGTTCCGCCACGCCTCATGACGATGAATTTAATAACCTGTTCTTGGAAATAGTCGTACTCCGTGAAGCGCGCGGCCCCGCCAATAAGCAGAGTCATGTGGGGCTTCCAGCCCGTAACCGAAACAAAGTGGTCCAAATACTTTTGCGCCTCGGTCTTCTCGTCTTCCAGGACTGCGGAGAGGCTGACGGAGATGAAGGCTGAAGGCGTAGCATTAAGGAGCTCGCGGTGAGCAACCACGAAGTTGGTAATGGTTTTTTGGTGATACTCATGGTGTACCGAAGCGGCGACAATGAAAGCATCAAAAGCCCTGAGATCCAAGTCGGACACAAGCGCCGCGCTATCCCTCAGCTCAACCTCATGGCCACGCTGGCGAACACGGTCTGCCGTCCATTCGGCAATCTTGCGGGTCTGCCCTTCGGTAGTTCCGTAAACAATCAGGATCTTCACGGCATACTCCCGTCGGCCTCTCTGCCTCACGAATGACGGGTAATTTGAGCGCTTAGACGCTCGGCGCCCGCAACTGTCAGCGGAGGCACTCCCACAGGTGGTCGTATTCCTCCAGACTGTCGATCTCCATGCCTTTGAAGTCGCCACGGGAGACAACACCTAGGATCTTGCCGTCCTCCACAACGGGCAGATGACGGAATCCACGATCGCTCATCTGGCGTAGCGCATCGATTGCCCTGGTCGTGGGCGCGACCGTGAACGGGTTGGGGGTCATCGCATGGGCTAGCGGCGTGACCTCGGCGCTTTTGCCCTCGGCGAGCGTGCGAACTGCATCGCGACCGGTGAAGATACCCAGAAGTCGCTGGTCGTGATCGACCACGAGCACCGACCCCGCACGGTGCTCCCACATACACCGGCAAGCTTCCTGAACTGATGCCTGCTCTGCGAGTGTAAGCAGCCTTTGATCTTTCAAGATTTCGAGGAGCGTTCGGTTGGTCATGGTGCCCTCCAAATTTTCGAAGACTTGGAGATTGGGCAGTTATCAATAGCTAGCATAGGAGTGGTTTTTTCGACTTGATATGCGTCAAGGGTCATTGGCGGACATTAGCTAGCGGATCAAGGATGTCCGCTAAGTGCCAGAAGCAGACTTTATGCCCCTCTCGATCTAACAATATAGAGTCCGCTCTTGCATCCTGTGGAGAGCAAAGCCAATGGAGCGTGACGTGTCCTTTCAGGATGCCAAGTTCATTTGCGGCACCTCCACAGTTCCAGAAAAAATGATCGGATGCTGGGAGCGGCTCTCTATTCGCTTCTCAGACGGAACAGAGGATAAGACCACGCGTGTGATCTGGCTGCAGACTCTTTCTGGCGTTGGCGATATCCGCATTCCCGCCTCACGCCCACACCTGCGAGAACGAAAGGGTTTTGGAGACTGCTCGAAAGAGGAACTGCTCAAACTAGCTGAACAGGACTGCTTTTGCGGCGTTACGCTCTTCGACCCCGACGCTAATCCATTTCCGACCGCCAGTTGGCCAAAGGAGGCGTACCTGTTCCGGTTTCAGCCCGTCATCACTTTTCCAGAGCCTGGTTGGATTGAGTGGC
>Ga0307428_1001263_pt1 | contig 13120 bp, 25 predicted proteins | sample SalMarWE160240MG_FD_202161 | JGI IMG/M metagenome (GOLD analysis project Ga0307428, IMG submission 202161) | Salt marsh sediment microbial communities from the Plum Island Ecosystem LTER, Massachusetts, United States - WE1603-240 | ecosystem: Environmental > Aquatic > Marine > Intertidal zone >...
GAGGAAGTTGTAGTAAGTAAGAAAGCCCTTTGCGAACTCCATGAGAGTATCAATGTCCCGAAACGCCTTCATAACCTTTGTCCGCTCTTTCAGCGTCTCGTGGAAGCGTTCTATGCGGCTTGTACTCTCAGAGGCTATCTTGAATGGTGAGCCTTGAAGGTGTTCGGTGTAACCGCCAAGAGCGGTAAATATCCCATCGGGATACGCCTTCATTTCGTCTGTTAGTATCACCTTCGGCGGTTTGCCAGCACGTTTGACGGCATCCTGTACTAACCGTTTGGCGTCCTCCGTGGTACGGGTGAGTGATACTCTAGACGCTAAGAGGAATCTAGTATCGGCGTCTATGATGTCCCAGAACCAGACCTTGACACCTTTGTCGAGGTCTATCATCGTCTCGTCGGCAATCCAAGTGCTACCGACTTTAGGCTTAGACTTTGCGAAGTGATTGGCTGCCTTGTCTGTATACTTCTCAATCCAGTTAAAGACGACAGATTTGGAGGGGTAGTATCCCGTTTCCTGTCTAATGCTATGGCGAATATCGGTTATACTGCTACCAGTGTAATACATATGCAAGGCACTGGAAATTTGCTCACCGGATACCTTCATGTGGAATGGGGCATCGTCAGCTTTGAACTTGCGCTTGCAAGCGTTGCATAGATAACGCTGCTTGCCAGACTGAAAGCCAGCCTTCACCACATCGGTTGAACCGCAGTGCTTACAGATTATTAGAGTAGTTGCTGTTGACATTACCCTCCAATAATTATATCATATCCTAAAACAGAACGATACCATTCTTTTTAAGATTATTATATCCCCCCCACTCAAATTACTGTCAAAATTCTACAAGTCAGTTGATTTTTCCGCAAGGCTTCCAAAAAATTCTAGTAAAAAGAGCATTATGTCCAAAACCCCCTTGACAAGGTGTGAATTATCCTATATTCTAAGTATGGTAGGCTAAAAATGCAGGAGATAAAGACAACAAACTTAATAGCGGCTCTCGAAAAAGAGCGAATGAGAAGAGGACTCAACCATAAGGGTTTCAGTACCCTACTAAAAATCAGTGAATCCTACTGGTGTATGCTCCGCAAGGGAGACCGACGGCTGACCCCCAACCTCGCCGTGTTTTTCATGCAAAAACTCCCCGAAATCACCCCAGAGGTGACGGCTTTCATTATGAGCCAGGGTAAGGACGGCGACGAGGAGGAGAAGTGAAACCATTTACACTAATCGGACAACGAGTACGTAAATTAGGCTCAAGCAAATATAGATATGAGACCTGGCCCAAAGATAAATGGCTAGAACAAGGGGTTAATGGCACAGTATCGGAATACCATCCCGAAAACCCAGCGGTCACAGTCAACGGCCAATACTTTGAGGCACTCCCGCCCTATGCCGTGGTCACATGGGATCTAGGCACCGAAGTCAAAACCTGCATTGATGCTGATGACGAAGGCATAGGTTGGGAAAGGATAAACCAGGTAAAGACTTAGACAAATGACACCTAAACAAAAAGGCAAAATCGGCGGGACCACGACCCGGGACAACCATCTTAGCGTGTGCCCGCTGTGCGGGGCACCGGTGAAAAGCCGATTCTTTATAAGCATAGGCCAAAAGGGAGGCGAGAGGGCCGTGCAAACAGCAGGGAGGAATGGTACCCCTTCCATGTCCGAGCGTGGTCGGCTAGGTGGAAGGGGCAACACAAGGGAGAAAAGAAATAGCAAGAGCGACATTACACATAAGACCGCGGCTGGGCTTGCCCAGATGGGTTAGAACTTGCCTGAAACCACAATGGAGAATAGCCAAATCTAGGAGAACACCATTCTAAGGAGCAAGATGAACAGAACAAAGATTGAGTGGGTGCGAAACCCTGACGGCAGCCAGGGCTATACACTCAACAGCAAAACGGGCTGCGAGAACCACACACCGGAGGGTTTATGCCTAGGTGGACTATTTCCGTGTTATGCCTTCAAATTAGCCCATGGGAGGCTAGAGAAAAGATACTTAGCAAACCCTGACTTGGCTGAATTGTGGGGCAGCATTAACATATTCGACAACATATTCGACAAAGCTGATCGTGAATTGGAATATGACCGACATTCTACTGACCCCTTTTATCCCCGCTTCTGGGCACAGAGGCTAGAGCAGCCAAGCCGAATTAAAAAACTGATTGGTATTTTCCTTGACGATATGAGTGACTGGATGGGGGATTACTGGCCGAGGCTATGCACTGAAAGGGAGTTGGCGGTTATGAGGGAGAACCCCCAGCACAGATTTTATACTCTCACCAAGCAACCTCAGAACCTTATCAAGTTCTCACCCTTTCCTGATAACTGCTGGGTGGGGGTGACGGCTACGAACTCTATTCTATATGCTACGGCTGCCTATTGGTTAAAAGAGATTGAGGCTAAGGTGAAGTTTATCTCATTTGAGCCTTTGCTTGAAAGGATTGCACCAAAGGCATGGCCGTGGCAATTATTCCCTGAAGGAAATCCTAAAGGGATATGCAACTGGCTCATCATCGGTGCTCAAACCAAACCCTACAAGCCACCTGAGATTGCATGGGTGAGGGAGATTGTCGAGGCTGCCGATAGAGCAGGGATACCAGTGTTCTTGAAGGATAACTTGAAGCCTTTACTAGAGAATGACCCACTTAATCGGCTCTATTGGGCTAATGCTTTCGATGATGAAAGAGGCAACGAAAGGGCGGATGATGAATTAAGACAGGAGCTACCGGAGTGAACTTCAAGGATTAAGTTAATGAGCAAAAAGAATGACACGGGATGGCGATACCGATGTAAGAGTTGCGGTTATGAGGTAGGACTTGATGTCGCATATCCCAAAGAATGTCCTGGTTGCCACGCCAGGGGATGGTGGGGACATCTTGTCACCCCCAATAATGGGCAAAGAGCCGGTGATTCCATAAAAAACTCTGAGGTTATGATGCATGGGGGTATAAAGACACGGGATTTAATTTTGTCCCAACTTCCTGACGCTGTGGAGTATCACCAGCGTCAAAATAAAGGGGTTTATGACGCTACCCAGGGGCAGGGACGGGGACGGCCACGCCAAGCCGTGCCAGACGACTTAATTTTGGAACTGTCTGGCCATGGGTTTAGCAGCAGGGTAATGGTTGACGAACTGGACAAAAGAGGCTTCAAGGATATTGGGTACAAAACAATTCAGCGCGTACTATCCGGTAAAAGGAACTCACAGAAAAATCAAGGGAAAATTACGGCGGGGCGGTTGCCATGACAAAGACAGAAAGATTCCATAGGTTTATGGATAGCTGTCTCCATGATGACATTGACAGCCTGCACGGCTGGCCCCTCAAGGAAACCGCCACTAACTTCGGCATAGGGATTCTGATGCTTTTGATGGCGGCGCTACACCTGAGCACAGAACCTAGACCGATTCTAAGACTCCATCACCCTAAGCCGACACAGCCCAAGCCACCAAGATTAGGCAGGAATGAGTTTTACGCTGGTGGTGGCAAGGCTAGCAGACGCTACTTCAAAGGGGCGAAAAGACAAAGGTTGCACTAATGTACGCCATAGGACTTTTAGTACTATCTCTGCTAATAACAGCGGTAATTGTAATCGGTATTCTGTTCCTAATGTCGGGCTTTGCATACTGGCTGACAATGCTCCCTAGCATGAAGGCAGCAATACTAAGAAAATTTTTGAAGCAGCCTTTGGAAAGTACGAACCAAGATGCCACTACGGATTCCAGTAATGAGGGCAGAGAAGAGGGGAAGCAAAAGCATAAGCCGCTGGTACATCGCATCTATCCTACCCAAAGCATCCAAAAACTCTACCCACTGCCTAAAGCCAGGGAATTGAGAGTCAATGACTTCGCTAGCATCGGGGAAAATATGTGTGCAGACGGCAAGGAAAATAATAGAACACAACACCCCAAAGCTAGCATAGAAGGCCTTAGCCCAAGCAGGTCGTTGCACAGTATTGTCAGCATCGCTAGATTGCTTACCTTTCCTATATCCCATATAAGAAATATTGTAGCTAAACTAATAGCTAGGTGTCAACTAAAGTGGAGAGGAACCAAGGAAACAGAGGTCAAGCAATGAGCGGCAGTAAAAGGAGAGAGGCTAAGAAGACTCGCAAACTTCAACGCATACTCGGCATCACCGCCGTGGGCTTGGCTGTTGCGGGTCTTATCTACGTGTTAAATCTGGGAGGGTGCATATAAGGAGTCCAAACAATGAAAGAACCAACTCTTATCATCTCAGGAAGAGGCAAAGCCAAAGAGGTATTCAAGCTGTTAGCCCTATTATGTAAAGTGCAGGGCAACAAGAGAATCTGTGAACTAGGGAGGTGAACCAATGGACTGGCAAAGAATAATACTCGGAGACCTTGTGGACTTGGGCTATTCCATAAAGGAATACCACGGAGACCACATCGTCGCAGTCTACTACAAGGATAAGGAACTCGGCGCTTATAACCAATCGATAGCAACTGCCGAGGTACTGAGGGCAAAGGCACAGAGCCACTATGAGAAGTTGCCTACCCCTGCGGGGGCGACGCAATGATTACTACCAAGTCATTTCTTCCTCCTTTTATAGTAACTGGCGGGGCCAGAGCCGCCGCTGGCCCTGCCAGGCCATTGGGGGAATGTTAATGGCAGATGGTGAATTACTATGGTGCCGGAATTGCACGGAATGGCGCGACACCGGGATATGGCAAGGCAACTGTGACAAGCACCATACCAAAAGAGATAGGTGGACTGAGGAGGCCGATGCCAACCATTGCCCGGATTATAAAGACAAAAGAAAGGAGAATGTATTATGCAAACAGCAGTAGAGACAAAAACAGAAAAGGCTATTGTGCAATGGAAAGGTGAGGCAATAGCAATCACATTTCAGGATGTGAAGAGCCTTGTTTGCCCACTGGCCACGGATCAGGAAACAATCATATTCCTCAAAACGTGCCAGAGTCTTCAACTCAATCCCTTCGCCAACGAAATCTACCTCATCAAGTACGCACGGGATGGTAAGGCGGCCACGGTGATCGCCATAGAATCGTATCTAAAGGCGGCTGAGGCCAACAGTGAATACAACGGCCATGAGGCTGGCATAATCTTGAAGGATACCAGCGGTCAGCTTGACTATCGAAACGGCGCCTTTCTCCTGAACGAAGAGCGCAGCAAGCTCGTTGGTGGCTGGGCGAAGGTTTACCGTAAGGATAGGGAGCGCCCCATCTACGTCGCAGTGAGCAAGGCAGAGGCAGTGAAACTCACTAGGGGCGGTGTGCCGACTGAGTTCTGGGCCGAAGAGAAACAACCATGGATGCTCAGGAAAACGGCACTCAAGCGCGCACTGGTTGAGGCATTCCCGTCGCTATACGAAGGCATATTATCAACTGCGGAAATGGAACCCGATATAGAGGGCGAATTACCACGGGCATTTGAAAACAACGGCAAACCCAACTGGCGGAAATTCTGGGTCCGTGCTCAAGATGAACTCGGACTCAGCGAAGAGCGTGTACACGAAATCCTTGGCGTGGAATCGGTGAAGGAAATAGTTGCCAAGTCATCGCTTGAAGAAGCGTGGAATCTGCTCATTGAAAGAATCCGGGAAAAGAATGACGCGCCGAGCGATGACGGCGAAACCGTGATTGAAGAGCCGGTTATCCTATTTGACGATCCCGAAGTACCGCCACTGTCTCAAGGTTTTGGAGCCGGGGTGCCGATTGATATGTCGTGGCTAAACGAGTCGCTTAAAGCATTGAAAGACTGGAATGTTGCCGATTATATACGCAATACATTCCCAGGGGCCAAGGGTAAGACGTTGGGCGAGGCTGTAGAAAGTTTGTCTTATGAGCAACAAGAGGAGTTTGTTAAGGAAGTGCAGAGAAGGTTGGAGGCGAAGACGGAAAGTTAAACGTGAAAGGGTGATGGTTTTACAATACACCCAGCTATGAAGGTATTGTAACAATGGCGTCAATTTACGAAAGGGTTTACAAAAACGGCAAAAGGAACTACTGGCTCAATGAAAGAGTTGACGGTAAGCCTAAGCTAACATACCTAGGCACAAAGCCACCAATTCGCCGTTCTAGGGGATGGACAAACCTACCACAAGATGTTGTGGATTGGATAAAGCGCCAACGGCAAACGCCAAGCAATATAAAGCAAACACTTAGACTACCAACCAATGGTCGCTACAGGACAATTGTCATTGACCCGCCTTGGCCGATAGAGGAAATACAACTCAGGGCTAGGAGTAAGGAGTATATCACCCCGTACGCGACATTGCCTATCTCTATTATTAAGAAAGGTACTGGGCCAATACCAGTGAAACGTCTAACCGAAAAAAATGGATGCCATATATTCTTGTGGGCCACCCAAAAATACCTCAGCGTTGCGTTTGAGATACTGCGGTGCTGGGGGTTTCGGCATATTTTCACTATGGTATGGCACAAAAATGCCGGGATGCAGCCGTTTAATTTACCACAATACAACTGTGAATTCATACTTTTTGGGCGCAAGGGTAACCTTAAATTCAACGACACAAAACAATTCCCAACGTGTTTCTATACGCCACGAAGGGAACATTCTCGCAAGCCAGATGAATTTTACGAATTAGTAAAGCGGGTTAGCCCAGCTCCAAGGCTGGATATGTTTAGTTGCCAACCCCATGATGGGTTTGACCAATATGGAAATGAAGCAAGTAAGTACAAAGCCCCAAAAGACAACCCCGATTGACTTCATAGAGAACGGGACTAAAAGGCGACTCCCTGGCCTCGCTAGGACTCGCCTAGTTAAGCATGGCTTTTGGGCAATAGACAAGGTGCGTGGAAAGACATTGTGTCTTATAGAAATCCTTATTCCCGAACTAGGTATTGAGGTGAATTTTACACCAGCCGAATCTTTTAAAGATGACTTACTACATTCTTGGCTAGATGCCGAGAGGCAGAATGACGAGTTTCCATTTGATGACCCAGCCATGAACGCAACTAGGCCAAGCCAGTTGAGGAAGAAGATAGAGCACCTGCAGAAACTCTTAGGAGACTATTGGAGAGCATATTGTCAGGGAGAAGATTCAAAATGATAACGACCCTCCCCCCGTCGCCCCATGAGGTGACATAATGTTTATCCCCGAAGTAACTCTAAACTTAATTCGCCAGAGGCGGTACGGCGCCAAGGCAATGGAGCGCCGGGTAAAGACGTGCTGTGCGGCGAATCCCAGGTGCGTCCATAAGGCTGAATGCGCCGCCCTATATGACCACTTTGTAGATACCACTGACACACGAAGGGATATCTACCACCAGTTGCGGGAGCTTAAAGTAGGAAGTATTGATGCCCGGGCGAACTTGAGTATGCAAAGGGTAAGAGGGCTGGTGGCTCAACCCCCCTAAAAAGAAAGAACCAAAGAAAAAGTACCCCTAGAAGTAGAAATAGAAGTAGATAATAAGAAGTAGAAGTAGACAGAAAACAACAAAAGTTACAAGGATTGAATAAGCAAAGTTACACGAAAAGTTACAAGGAATGAGCAAAGGAAAGGAGAAATAGCTATGGGCAGAGGACCAAGAAGATGGGTAAAACTTTACTGCTATGAGATGCTGCACGGAAGCGTAAGTTACCAGTTGTCCGAGGCCGAGCAAGCAGTTTGGGTAAAACTTTTATGCTTCGCCGGGCTATGTGGCAACGATGGCATAATTGCCGACCACGATTTGCGTCCTTTCCCACACGAGTTCATTTGCCACGAGATCCATGCCAACCAGGGCGTGTTTGAAGAAACATTGAGCAAATGTAAGGAGGAGGGCCGCATCAGTGAGGACGGCCAAGGCATAAAGATTACTAACTGGACTAAGTACCAATCTGAATATGAGAGGCAAAAGCCATACCGAGACCACAAGGGGCAAGCGGTATTACCCGAACCTTCATCCGAAGAACAAGCCCGCATAAATAAAGAGAATGAAAAACGCATTAAGGAACGCAACGCTCACCGAAGCCGAGTTTAGCACCCAGGCTGAGGGATTGCTTTCTCTCTTTGGCTGGTGCTGGTGCCACTTCCGCCCAGCGAGGACACAAAACGGCTGGCGTACAGCACTGTCGGGTATGGCTGGCTTCCCTGATTATATCGCCACCAAGAATGGTACGCTCATCTTCTTTGAGCTCAAGAGTGGAAGAGGGCAAGTTACTCCATCACAGCGTGAATGGCTTGAGGACTTGAAAGCCTGCGGCCAGCGTGTGTACCTCTGGCGCCCATCGGATTGGGAGGAGATTGTGAAGGTGCTGGGCGGTATCGTTATCCTTTCACCTTTCTACCAACCAAAACAAAACGATACCACCAAAACAGAAGGTATCGTTCCCTTTTGGGATACGGAGGTAAATATGAGAGAAGTTAAGTTTAGGGCAAGGCACATTAAGAATAAACAATGGTATTTTGGGGTAGAGAGGGGCGATGAGGCCGACCCGCTATTACCATTGGGTATTTTTTGGCTATGGATAGAAAATGGCATCCTTGATAGAAAGACGCTAGGAGAATATGCAAAACCGTATGGCGCACCCGACAACGACAAAGGGATTTATGAGGGGGATATTGTTCAATGTCGAATAGATACGACTAAGCGGTTTAGGGGCATAATTGAATTTGAGAATGGTCATTATTTCATACAGGCATTTTGGTATTCCTTCAAACCAAGTGGGAGATGGGATATGCAGAAAGCACCGCTCAGCGGTAAAAGCGATACTAAGTTGAGTATTCAAAGCGAGATTGAGAAAGTCATCGGCAATATCTACGAGAATCCCGAATTGCTAGAGAAGGAGAGAAATTGAAGTGCCGTATCCCAAAAGGGAACGATACCAAACAGAACGATACCGTATATACCATGAGTAAACAAAAAGGAGGCATTATGTACAGTTTCAAAGACAGACTCATAGATTGGGTGGAGAGAAGAGGGACGTGGGCCCGCATCTTGCTGGCAGCAGGTATTGCGCTGATTATCACCGCCATCATCCTAGCGGCGGCCATGCCAGGCAGGGGTGTGGTCAACGCCAATAAGGCCGATATCAGCACAGTCATAGATGCACTTACCACCAAGGCCAGCCATACAGAGCTTGATAGCTGGGGGCAGGATATCACTCAAGCCCTCAGCACTCAAGCGGTGGATATTATTGGGCTCCGGGCCAGGCTAGAGGCTGCCGAAGACGAACTTGAGGACGCTAGGGATGACATCACTGCTATACAGGGCAGCCTGGCAGAGTTATCAAATAGCCCACCGGAGGCGTACCTCACCGGCACCTTCAAGAACTACATCCTTCATGTTAAGTCCAGCGAGGTGGGCAACTTCACGGCGAATGTGTACCTGGTTTACCCGGCGCCGATTTGTGTTGGCAATACCACGGCTTACAGTGAAACAGTGAGCACCTTTTACGGTGGTATCAACTTCACGGAATCGACACCAGCCTACGTTCCCGTCGCCACCTTCAATGGCACAGATTGGGGGATAAGCAAGGCGTGGTGGAACGTCGGCATATTCCCACTTGAGGCAACCACGTCGACGTTGCTTAACATAACGTGCGTGGGTTTGAATAGCACGTGGGAGCCGAGCTTTGCGTATGTGGAGGTATTCAAGGCAAATGGGTAATCTCACACCCCTCCAGATTGTTGCTATCGGTGCCGCCCTCGTGTTCGGCATACCCATCGCGGTCGGGTTTGTCGTGGGGCATTTCTTTGGCTTGTGGCTCGGTGTGGCATCCGGCGGGTCCGTGTTGCTATTCATATTTATCATAGCTCATAGGCAACTTATGAAAAGGACTCGGGAGGAGAAGGAAACGAAGGAAGAGGATGAGCAAGGGTAGCTTTTAGGGAAATCCGGTATCGTTCCCTTTTAGGACATAGGAGGTGATATGAAAGAACGACCAATAATATTTAATACTGAGATGGTGAAGGCTATCCTTGATGGGGGAAAGACACAGACTAGAAGGGTGGTAACCAGTAAAACATCCGATATTGGCGAGGGTGGGGATTGGAGAAAACTATGTTGGGATGGGTCTGCTATTCATACTTTCCCCGAACTGGGTAACTATACGCCAATCAAGAAGCAGGAGAAAGCCCCCTTGCCTTTTGTTGACGATGGCTTCTGGGAGAAAGACCATTCTGCACCTATGTATCTTCACGTTCCCTACAACTGGGGAGAGGATATGACAGTTTACCGTGTCTATTGTAGGTATGACGTAGGCGATAGGCTTTGGGTCAGGGAGACATTCTGCGATTACTGCACGGCTGATATTGTGCCTAAATCTGTTTGTTATAAGGCTTGTCCAGAGAAACAACCAGCTATGGATTTCTGCAAGGAAATACACTGGCGACCATCAATTCATCTGCCCCGCACGGCTTCAAGAATAACCCTAGAGATTACCGAGATAAGGGTGGGGAGGTTACAGGAGATAAGCTATGAGGATATGGTTGAGGAAGGGGCGAGTAAGGAGAAGATAGCCAAACTGCAATACCCCACAACTAGGGAATCTATGCTCCCGTGGTTTCAAAAGCTATGGGATAGACTGAACGCTGGGCGAGGCTATTCTTGGGAAAGTAACCCTTGGGTTTGGGTGATTGGTTTCAAGCGAGCTTAAATGACTGAGAAGATTATTCAGATAACCTGTAAGCACTGTGGCTCTACCGATGTGGTGAAGGCTGGTATTCAGTCTGGCACACAACGCTACCTATGCCACAAATGCCATCGTAAATTCAAAGCCGATGGTATGCCCTTCCACATGAAGGTAGAAGCGGGCAATATCGGTATCGTTCCCTTTTGGTTGGTAGGGAGGTAAAAAGAAAGTGAAATTACCATATGCGGAAGATGTTGGACACTACTGGCAAACAAGCCAGAGCTCGCCCGACGTGTGGATAGACCGAGCCAAGAAGGTCATTGAGGACATGGGCGGCGAAATACTGGCAGATGGGTTTGGCTCTGTTGGTGGACAGGCTGCATTTATGCTGGCCTTCAAATTCAAGGAACAACAATACAAGGTAGTTTGGCCTGTGCTACCAACATATTCAGGCAAAGAAAGTGCGGCTAAGAGACAAGCAGCAACAATGCTTTACCATGATGTTAAGGCGAAGGCCATGACTGCAAGCGTGTTGGGCGTTGAGGCGGCCTTCTTCTCCTACATGATGCTACCAGATGGTAGGGTAAGTAGTGAGCTGGCAAGACCAGAATTAGCAGAGGTATTCCCGAAATTACTAACATGAAAATTAGTCACCAACCAAAACGGTATCGTTCTCTTTTGGGGTATAGGAAGGAGCTGATGTAATGGAGATGTTAAACGAAGAAACGCTTGGAGACTACGCCAACAGAGGATATAGCATAAAAGAAAGGGGCGAGGATTCCATAGCTATTCTATTTAAGGGTGTCGTGATTGCCGTTTTTAATCAACCAAAGGTAACACCAAAGGAGATACAGGATGTATGCCGTCGACATAAAGAGTCCCTCATGGCGGCAAAGATATGAAGGAGAGATAAATGCCACAGCTTAGACATAAACATATCGGTGGGCGACGGAAAATAGGCAGGAAGCGCTTCCCAAACCAAAGCGTCAAGGTAAAGGAACGAGCCTATAAGCAAGCTCATGAACTAGAGGAGAATTTAACCGAAGCTCCTATGCCTAGCATCATCCTTGATTTAGGCGTAGATAAGGTTATCGAGCTTATCCGCTCTGTCACAGGTAGTAATGAGGACGCCTTTCAGGATGTTTGGGAAGCTATTTTAAGCGACCATGTGGGGAGTGAGCAGGATATAATCGAAGTTGCCAAAGAGATTCGGCATAAACACAATACCGAGGCTATCGCCAATGAGTACAAAGAGGCAAGCCTTGATGAGCCTATTAGCAGACGCCGATTTGGCAGCGATGATGTTGAGTTCACTTTCAAAAGTATAATACCTGCTGAACAAGCCCAAGAACTTGACTATCCCCCTAGATTCCACCATCAATCAATAAGCCCTAAGCAAATAGCCCTAGACCCTGATGTACAGCATATGCTCAAGGAACGATTTCCTAATGTTTCTTATAGGGATGCAGTACGGCAACTACTGGGGTTGCCTTTAACACCAAAGAAACGCCCAATATGGCAACCTTGGGAAGATGACATAATAAAAAGGGTGTATTCTTGGGGTGGTACTATGGCTGTTCATCTTGAGTTGCCCAACCGAGATACAAACGGGATTCGGGCACGTGCAAAGAAGCTAGAAGTCCGATTCGATACACTTCGGCCAAAAGCAGAATGGCTCACAACAACCGAGGTTGCTATCATCCTTGGGACACATAGCAAACGTATCTGTAATTTGGTGCATAGTGGGAAATTAACCCCAGTCTCACTAAAGTATCAAGGTAGTGTGCAATTCCAGTTCAAACCGAATGAACTTATAAAATTCCTAGAAACCCAAATATGGGAATATCATGCAGAGGGTGTGGCAAGACCTTATCAGGAATATATCCCAGCATCAAGGAAAGATTGGGTAACAGTGACTGAGGCAGCTAAACAAATCGGTTGCCATACTAATACGATTTTACGTTACAAGAAACTAGGCGTACTTGAGTGCCAAGTTGCCTCGCCCTATCAGTTTCTTGTAAGAGTGGGTGATGTGATAAGAGCTAAGAATCTGGTAAATGCTAGACGGGCGATGAGCCAGCAATATTTGGAACATGCTTGCAAATGGTGTGGCTCACATAATATTAGAAAGTATGGTCGCAGTTGGAGAAATCAACGCCAACGATGGATTTGTAAAGATTGTGGTCATGCCTTTGTCTTGAATGGTGCATCATGGAAAATGAAAACGCCACAGTACATCATTGACAAGGCAATAGAACTACGTGAGGCCAGTGCCACGCATCACCAAATAATCAAGCAGCTACAAGCTCTTTATGGATTTCGGACATCATCAGCACTTTTGAGTAGATGGTTCTATAGTTATAATATCAAGCCTCCAAATCTAGATAAACGGTATCGTTCTGTTTTGGTTGGTGAAAGGGAATGAAAAGGATTAGGACAAGGTTAACCCATTTTGCCACTTCTGTTGTCCTATTAGGGTTAGGATTACTACAATTTGTCATTACCCTTGCTCTGGTCGAGTCCATAGCACAGGGATTGAATTGCCCTCATGCCT
>Ga0307428_1001265_pt1 | contig 13113 bp, 10 predicted proteins | sample SalMarWE160240MG_FD_202161 | JGI IMG/M metagenome (GOLD analysis project Ga0307428, IMG submission 202161) | Salt marsh sediment microbial communities from the Plum Island Ecosystem LTER, Massachusetts, United States - WE1603-240 | ecosystem: Environmental > Aquatic > Marine > Intertidal zone >...
CTACTGATAGAGAAAAAGCCAGAGAAATGGCTGGGTTAAAGTAATAAAAAATTATGCCTGCATTTAACTTATCACCAATTTTATTCCCAAAGCCAAAGAAAGATGATGTCTACGATATGCTTAAAGACCTCTTACAGATAAAAGAGAAAGAGCTTGCTATTTACGAAGGTGGGGAAATTAATAATCCTTCAAGTTATGATGTTTTGATTAAAGAATATGAGGCTATTGTTAATGACCCTACAATTGATGCTGATGACAGGCGAGACGCTGAAAAACAACTTAGGAATTATCAGATTCAGCAACTTAAAGTTTATTTAGACCGAAAGAAAGATATGGATGCTGGTGATTTGAAGCAGATGGTTCAGCAAGATTTAAGGGAACTTGAGTTTGAGTTTCCGGGAAATCCTATTGCCTATTCAGTTGGAGCAATGACAAAATATCAAGATGTTATTTATGGGACTGCGGAACAAGAAGGGTTAAATCAACTAATTGATATTTTAGAACATAATTCTATTGATACTACTTCTCTTAAAAATTATCAACGTGAAGTTTTAGATGAGTTATCTAAATATTCTGATATTGTTGATGCTTACGAGGGAGGAGATATGGATAGATTAAGCGAATACGCTGTGGTTTATACTCCTTATGCTGGAAAAGTAAAAACAATGAATATTATTTTTAAAGGAGATACTGATCCTTCACATTCTCAAAAAACTAATTTGAGATATTCCAGAGATTTAGCAGGGAATTTAGCTGTTACCCCTGATACTGGTGGTTCTACTGGAATGCAGATTTATTTTGTGAGAGCCAATGCTTCAATGGGAGATAAATATAGTTTTGGTAATTCTAATTTTGATTATGGTGTTGTAGGATGGGAAACAAAAGATATAACGACTTTTGATTACGGAAATATTAAACACGCTCCACTCCATTCATTGCCTTCAGGTTCTTTTGCAAAAGATAGTAAAGATAGATTATATTATGTGAACCGAGATAGAAGTTTATTCCCGGTTAGAAACGATGCTCAAAAAGAAGAATTAGGATTTGCAGAAGACAAAGTTTATAATTTAAGTCCAGATGAAGAAATCAATACTTTGCCAGGAGTAATTGACCATACTAAATATCCGATTATGGAAAGGTATAGTAGAGAAGCATCAATGTCTGACTTCAATTACTGGCAGTCAACTATAGAAGAATTAGAACCATCTGCAAGGAAAATTGCTGGAGCAGTAGATATTGGTTTAATAAAAGCCAAAGAACTTATTAAAAAAGCTCCGGGAAAATTATGGGAGAGTGTTAAAAAAAGTTGGAGAGAAGCACCAACAAGAGAGTCAAAGCCTGTTGAGAAAAAACCCCAATGGGGATTAGAGGGAACAGAGCAAACTGGTTTCTTTGAAGAAGCAGGAAGATTTATTAAGAAAATAACGCCATAAAATGCCTTTTACAACAGATGAAAAAACCAGATTAAGAGAGTATTCAAAAGAGATAACAGGAGGTAGAGAATTACCAGAAGAAGTAAAGACAATGGTTGAGCAGCAAGAAAGGGAGGCAACCCAACCTAAAGGAACTCTTATGAAAGCTCTTGATTATGTGAACCGGCCGTTATACTCTACGGCAGGTTTTGCTAATGCTATTGTTCAAGGTAAAGGATATGCAAAGAGTATGGAGGCAGCTTGGAAAGGTTTTACTGGACAAGAGAGGACATTTTATAGCGAGGTTTTACAAAGTTCTGGGGTTAAAAATAAATATGTGAGAGCTGTAGGCGGTTTTGCTATGGATATTTTATTAGACCCAGTTACCTATTTGACATTTGGCGTAGGAAGTGGCACAAAATTAGGTTTGACAACTTTGAATAAATCAGGGAAAGCACTTTTAAATACAACTCTAAAAAAACAATTGCCTAAATTAATAAGTCATAATTTGGCAAAAGGAATGTCAAAAGAAATAGCCGAAAAGATGGCAAGGGAAAGTATTGAAGAAGCAGTTTTAAAAATGACATTAAAGCAGTCAGATAAATATGTTGCTAAATCAGCAATGAGAATTTTTGGGAAGGAGATTCCAGTAGTTTCTGATGCTTGGAAAATGACAGGCCAAAAAGTTACCTCAAAGCTCGGAAAAGTAACTGAAAAGTTTTATCAGAAAGGGCCGTTGAGATGGGCCGGAGAAGCATTCATCGGAGACAAGTTTATTGTCAAACACGCCAAAGATTTGAGTTCTTTGCAAAAGAATATGTTGACCCTTTATCAGCAACAAGCTAAATCCAGAATACTTTTGGGTGGAGAGTTAGCAATGACAAAGGCACTTCAGATGGCAAAAGAAGTTCCTAATCTTAAAAATAGAGAATTAATCGCAAATGCAATTGAGCAGGCAGCCAAGAAAAAAGTAAAATTATCAAGTTTACTCCCGAAGCATTTAGCTGGTAAAGCTGATGATATTGAGAGATTTATTTTTAAGGAAATTACTGAACCTGAAGCCCGAAAAGGTTTAATTCAATCTTTTAAAGAAGGCTATATCCCTCATTATTACAAACAAAAATTAGCTGGAATGATGAGTAAAGATATTCCTCATCCAATTATTGCTCGTAATAAATCTGGCAGGGTAAGGATTTTTGAAACAATGGAAGAAGCTGCTACCGCTGGTTGGCAACCAATTGAGGATTACGCGGTTTCAGTTGGATTAAGAAATGCTTATTCCAAAAGAATAATTGCGGTTGATGATTATGTTCAAAGAATGTTATCAACTACCGGAACTCCTATAAACAAAAAATCTACTACTTGGAAGCAGATGTTAAAAACTCAAAGAGTGCCAGAAGGAATGTCTCTTTATATGCCGAGAGGAGGAGCAAGGTTTTATCCTCTTTATAATTCAGGCAAAACTAAAGTAACTCAAGTTGGTAACGCTAAAGCAATTAAGAAATTATTTCAATCCGAAGGAACGGGTGGTTTCTTTGGTGGAGAACTTTTAAAAGAATTAAGATTGACTCCGGTTCAAACAGCTTTTAAACTTTCAGATGATATTCCAGTTTATCTTTTGCCAAAAGATGTGGCTGATATGATGAACGCTGCCTCGCCTTATATGACAAGGGAAAAGAATATCAGTAGTTTTCTTAAATTCAGCGATAGTGCAATGAGTATTTGGAAAACTTCTGTAACTTCGTGGTGGCCCGGGTTCCATTCCAGAAACGCAATGTCAAATGTTTGGTTATCTTGGCTTGGAGGATTAAAAGACCCAAGAAAATATACACAATCAGCACGATTGCAATGGTATGATTATATGACGAGGAAGGGAAAAGATGTTGCAGATTTTACAGTTACTCTTTCTGGGAAAAAATATAAGGCATCAGAATTAGTGAAAATGGGAAAACAGAGTGGAGTATTAAATAGAGGTTGGTTTGGAGCAGAAATGGGACATAGTATAGAGAAAGAGATTATGATGAAAACTGGGGTTAAGCCAAGATTAACCGGAAAACAGAAAGGATTACAATTAGCAAGAGATATTGTTATGGAAAAACCCAGAGCAGCAGGAACAGCAGTAGAAAACAATGCTCGTTTTGCCTTATTTTTAGACCAACTGGATAAGGGCTTTGATATTACTACAGCGTCTCAACATACCAAGAAGTTCTTATTTGATTATGGTGAGTTGACAAAATTTGAAAAGAGCACTATGAAAAGAGTTTTTCCATTTTATACTTGGATCAGGAAAAATGTCCCTTTGGAAATTGAACAACTCTTTAAACAACCGGGTAAATTCGCTGCAATCGGAAAAACTAAAGCAGAGATTGAGAGTTTATCTGAGGCACCAGACGAAAAGTATTTACCAGAATGGATGAGTGAAAAAGAATTATTTGTCAGGTTGCCCTATGAGAGCCCAGACAAACCTTTTTATATGAATTTTGATTTTGCCTTTCAGGATTTATCAAGATTAAATTTTGTTGGGAAACCTCTTGACACATTAAGGGAATGGTATTCTTTTTTGAGGCCTGATGTAAAAGCTTTAACTGAAATTGCTACTAACTACAATGTTTTTTTCGGAAGGAATATTGTTGATCCTGATTTGCCCGAGGAAATCAAATTCAGAGAATTAGTCAAAGAAGAATTGTTGAATAATATGAGAATTACTGGTTACTGGAGAAAGTTTGAAAAACAGGATATTCCTGCAATTCACAAAGTTTTAGATGGTGTATTGGGGTTAAAACCATATCCGTATGACGAAGTTAAGTCCAAATACTATTATTATCAAAGAAAAGAAAGAGAACAAAGAGCTTTAAGAAAGCGTCAATTAGAAAAAAAGAAATGAAAAAAGAACAATCAACAATTTTAATTTTGCTTAAAGACATTGGTCCAGTTATTTTAGTGTGGGTATTTTGGGGAGGAATATTATATTATTTAATTGAAATTTGGTAAAAAGAAACTTGACATTGAATTAAAAATTTGTTATGTAGAGATAATAAACTAATCCTCCTAAAAAATTATGGCTAATTTTTATAAACAATTATTTAGAGGAAAGAAAATAGATGTATTACGGCAACAAGCAGTGTTGGCTAAAAGAAAAGCTGAATATCTTGCAAGTCCAAAAGGATTAGCAAAAGAGACGATAAAAGGAATGCCGGCATCAGCTGTGAAAATTGGAAAGGGAATCAGAGAAAAAATGAGATACTTTTTGGGTGGAGGAGAGTATGGAAGAAGACAAAATATTAAGACAAAAGAAAGAATGAAAATATGGGAAAAAGAAAAAAGTAAGAGAGGAATTAAATAAAATTTTATAAACACAGATGGCAGCTTAATAAATAATAAAATTTAATCGCAGTAATCCTCCCATACTGCAAAAATATGGTAAAAGCAGACACACTTGCTCCAAAAAAAGAGGAGAAAAAAACTACCACTCCTTTGGAAGCAAACACACCTGCGGAGAAGCCAGAAGGAGATCCAACCCCTCTTACTCCGCAGGAGCAAAAGGTAGTAGAGTTGGAATCCGAGGTTGATCGGATTACAAACTTGCTTAATAAGCAAGAGACTATCGCTAAATCTTCTCAAAGGGATAAGGCGATAGCAGAACGGAAAAAGCAAGAAATACTGACAACGCTTGAAAAGATTAGAACTGGAGAGATTGATATTTCTGAAATAAACTTGCCGGCAGAGACTCTTCCTTCAGGGGAAGAAGGCATCAAGAAAGATATTCAAATTGGTGTTCAGAATTTGCTATTAGGCAATCCTGATTATCAAAATGTGTTATCTAAAGATGTTACTCTACGGGAAGTTATTAGGAAAAATCCTCTGGTTTTAATAGGAGAATTTTTCTCCGTGGAAGATGCAGTAGAACAGATAAGAGAGAAAATGGATGAACGGGTTTCTTCTTTGAAAAAAACTCAACCCAAAGAAGAAAAAAAGAAGGAAGAAAAAGGTGGAAAGGAGTTTGAGGCTGGACCAACCCAACCGGGTGAGGGAAAACCTGAAGCTCCGGCCGAAGAACCGGCCTCTACAAGTCCAGAGGACAAGGTAGAGCAATCCATCAAAGGTAAAATCAATTTTACTTGATAGGTCGTTTCCTTCTTTCACTTCAATAAATTTAGTTATTCTCCTATAACTTAATTTAATAATGAATAATTTTCTTAAAAAGATTTGGCAAGAATTGGTAGAACTTCATAGAATAGCTCATCAGTATTTAGTTGTAGAAGGTCACTTTGGTTGTGCTTTAACTGCTTATTCTATTGATACCACAGTAAAGAAATTAGATTTGTCTGAGGAATTAGCTGAAATTATCAGAACTGATAATACTGCTCTTTTGAGCAGAGTAGGAGCGGCGGGTTTAATTGCTAGTCAATTAAAGCATAGTTGGCCTGAAGATAAGTTAAATCCAAATACTGCGACTGAATCAGGTGCTGGAATCAATACTACAGCTACTACTTTTTCTGTAGGCACTGGTGAGGGTGCAAGATTCAAAATTGGAACAATATTTAAGGACAATACTGCTGGAAAATCAGAGATAATGAGAGTTGATGCTATTTCCGGTGATGAATTCACAACCGTTAAGAGAGGATTAGGTGCTGGATTTACTGCGGACACTGGTGAATCTCACGCTGCTTCATTCCCAATACTAATTATTTCTCACAACAAGGACGAAAGCTGGATTCCAACTCAGGAAGATTGGTCTCAAGAAAGAACCGGTGTTTTCAACTACCGAACTACAATGGGTCTTGGTATTGCTATCAGTCGTATAAGGCAGGCAGTATCTCACGCTGCAATCCCAAGTGAGTTTGCTCACCAAGCTGCTTACAGATTGAAAGAGTTTATGCGTCAGTTAGACAGCATAATCATCAACTCTGTCCGTTCAGCTTACGAATCTGGTGATTCATCTGCTGCTGCTGGTAAAGCTTCAGCAATGGGTTTGATTGATGCAGTTAGATATGGTATGGGTGCTTCAGCAGTTTCTACTGGTAATCGCACTACTACTTCCGAAGCTCTTACTCCAAGCGTTCTAAACGCTTTGGTTAAGTTGATTTGGGACGATGGTGGTATGGTGGCTGGTGGTAGATTGGCTTGTATCGTTGGTGGTGTTCAGAAGAGGAAGATTTCTGCATTTGACCAAGCATACCGAAGAATGGACTTTGATTCTAAAACTGCCGGTTATGTAGTTGAGAGATTCCTTTCTGACTTAGGGTTTGAGATAGAGATAATTGTTGATCCTCATATGCCTGATGATACTATTATTGTTGGTGATTTGAACCGATTAAGAGTTGGTCCTGTTGGCTCTGACGCTGTAGCGTTAGAAGACTTGGCAAAGCGTGGAAGGATGATTGAAGCAATGCTTTCTGGAACCTACACACTGGAAGTCCGCAATGCTCTTGAGGCTTGGGCCATTCACACTTCGCTGACCTCGTAGGTCTTGACACACCTTTCTCACTTTGCTATTATGGAATAAAGGTCGTTTATTAACCTTTAAGAAATAATAGCAATATGAAATGGTGTAAATGGACACAACGAGATATTTCGGCTCTTAAAAGAAGTTATAAAGATTATCCTGTAAAATACCCTGAATGGTTGATTGAGCGACACGGTAAAGCGGGTTGTCAAACTCAATCTTGGAGAATGAAATTCTGCCACGGTATTAGAAACCCCGGATTAGATTTAAGATACTTGACTATTGCTCAAAAAGCATATTTCGCTGGTATAATTGATGGTGAGGGTTCTATCATAATGAATTATGATAAACCTAAAACAAACCCATCAATTTTAGTAGCAAATACTGATTTTCGGGTAATGGAATGGATTAGAAAGGTTTTTTCGCCAGTAGGTTTAAAAATAACTTATCGGATAAGAAAAAGAGAAAATCCGAAATGGAAAGATGTTTATCAGCTTCATATCCACGGAGTCAAAAATGTCTATGACATTTTAAGAGCAATAGAACCATATCTCGTTATTAAGAAAGATAAAAGTGTGAAAGCTCGGCAATTCTTGAAACGCAAATATGATTTGTAGCCCTCCTTGTGGGGCAAATCGGTTGAGGGTTATCCTTGTTTGAAATAAAACTAAAAACCCTTTGCTGCGGGTGGAAGGTGTGGTATCTTGTGGGTTTCATAAGTCTATTAAAAGAGTTCAATTCTCTTACCCGCGACTAATTTGACGGAGTTCGTAGGTCGCCGGACTTCACTAAATAACAAAATTTAATTCTCCTATAATGAAATGAGTTTATTAAAACACGAAAATTTCTGTCCTGATGTAGATGTGAATAACGGAATTGAATATATTAAGCAATTGCAATTAGAAGCACGAACTGTTGAACCTTCTGATGCTGATTTGGCTGATGGTAGAATTTATTATGATTCTACTGACAAAAAGTTCTATGGTTATGTTAATAGTGCTTGGGTTAATTTAGGAGCAAGCGGAGGAGGAGCTGGAACTGCTGATTTGGATGGTGTTTATAGCTTAGGCGGTAACTCTGTAACTTTAGACGAGGGTGCTATTACCTTTACTGACGCTTCGGCTGGTGCAGCAAATATGTTGGCATTTGTCAAAAGTGGTGCTGGTTCAGGAAATATGCTTGATTTTTATGTTAGTGCTGCCCTTACTGGAAATGTAATTGATGTAGATATGCACCTCGGTATTGCCGCTGGTGTTATTTATATTGACTGCGGTGCTGGTGCGAGGACTGGAGCTGACATTCAAGTTAAAGATGATTCTACTGGAACTCATAGTGTAATTGACATTGACTCATCTGGAGCTGGAATAACTACTGGTTTTGATTTTACCGGTTCTTATGCTGGCAATGCTGGTGGTTATGCGGTTAAAGTAACATTAGACGCTAATGATAACTTGACTACTACTGCCTTCTATTGTTCAAGAGGAGCTGGAGTAAGAACAATGCCTGTATTAGACATCAATGATGGCTCAACTGGTTCTGGTGATTTAATTGATATTGATTTAACTGGTATTCTTACTGGCAATATCTTTGACTTTGCTTCTTCTGCTGCTGCTACTGGTAATGTAATCAATCTCTTAATGACTAACGCTGTTGCTATGACTGCTATTAGAGTTGCTGGTGCTGGTGCAAGAAGCCAGCCATATATTGAATTGATTGGAACTCAAACTGGTTCAGCCGATATGATTGACATTAGTTGTGATGGAATCTTTACTGGTGATGCGATTGCTATTGATATGAATGCTGCTGTTGGAGCAAATGCTTTATTCATTGACGCTGGTGCTGCAATAAGAACTGCTCCTTTAGTATTAGTTACCTTTGATGGAAGTGGAACTACTACTGGTGGAACTTTCTTGGATTTGAATGTTACCAATACTGGTGCTGCTGCTGCTCCTTTGATTGATATTGATGTTACTGGAGTTTATACCGGTAATATTATTGATGTAGCATTAGGTGCTGCCGCAACTGGTATAGTGTCGAATGTTGATATGAATCTTGGTGTTGCTGCTGCTGCTTTGAAACTTGATGCTGGTAATAAGACCAGAACTGAGGATATGTGTCAAGTAACCTTTGATGGTGATGGACAAGTTCCTTTCTGGGACATTGACATTACTGCTACTGGAAATGCTTCTTCTGATTACTGGGATATTGATGTTACTGGTATTTTTGTTGGTTCAGTTTTAGACATTGTTTATGGTGCTGCTGCAACCGGAGACGCAGTTGTTATTGATATGACCTCTGCTGTTGCTGCTTCTGCTTTGAAATTAGTAGGAGCTGGTGCAAGAACAGATGACTTGGTTAAGATTGACGATGCTTCAACTGGTTCTGGTACTCGGAGCATATTTGACATTAACATTACTGGTGCTGGAACATTTCCTGTATTGGATATCAATATAGCTAATGCTTCTGTAAATGCTACTGCTATACTGATTACTGAAGGAACCGGAACAAGCACTGTTCCTTTAATCAACATTGATTCTGCTGGAACAGGTGCAACTGCTACAATTGATATTGACTATACTGGTGTATTTACCGGTAATTGTATTGACATCACTTATGGAAGTGCTGCTGCAACTGGTAACGCAATTGACTTGAATATGGGAACTAATGTTGCTGGAATGGCTATCGCAATTGCAAGTGCTGCTACCGGAGTTTCTGGTGAAGGTGCTGCGATTGATATTGCTCATACTGGTAATTTGACTGCTGGTGCTGATTTAGTCAGAATTGTTACAACTGGTAACCCAAGCTCAACTTCTAACTTGTTGTTTATTGAAGGCAGTGGAACTGGAGTTTCTGGTTCTTATGCATTGAATATCAATGCTACTGATGGTCTGGAAGCAATTAGAGTTGATGCTGGAACAGTTACCTTTGATGAAAGCTTGACCGTTGGAACTACATTAGCTGTAATTGGTGCTTCTACCTTTACTGCTGCTGTAACTTGCACGGCTGGAATTCAAAGTGCTGCTGTCGCAAGAACTGCTAATACGACTGCTGGAGCTGGAGATAGCACTATTGCTGATGGAACAACTTATGTTCAGGTAACTTCAGCCAGTGCAGATTACATTATTGTTTTACCTACTCCAACTCCCGGAAATGTTGTCTGGTTATTTGTTGGTGCTAATGGTTATGAACTACGAAGCTCAGACCCTGCAAGTATTTCTATCAATGGTGGAAGTGAATCTAATGCTGAAAGTGCTATTGGTGCTAATGTTTTAGTTAGAATGGTCTGCACTTCATCTACTACTTGGATAGGTACACAATTTACTACTGCTGGAACTGAATCTGCTGTGGAAGTTGCTGCTGCTGCATAATACCTTGTGATTATGGCTCAAGAAATTATACCAAAACTTACGGAGCGAAAACTTAACCTTGAAAAAGAGATAGATGAACAACGAATCTTATTATCTCATTATTCAAGGAAGGTTAGCGAAACGCAAGTTTTAATTCTTGAGTTAACTGGAGAATTAAATGGTGTTATTAAAATGCTTAATTCATTAAAAGAAGAATAAAATTATGTATGTAAAACAAATTGAAGCAAGTGGGGATTTAGTCCTTCCTGCCGGAACAAGAATAATGGGGCTTCGTTTAGAGAGTGTAAGTGATGATTGCACTGCTATTATTTATGATGATACTACTGCAGCTCTTGGAGCTACAAATAATAAAGAAGTTTGTAAGTTATATGTTACCAATGTTGTAGATAGTGCTGGCACTCCTATAACATACGATAAGCACCCTTCGTCTGACCAAATTATGTTTACTCCGATTGGAATAACTTGTAGTAAGGGAATATCTGTTACTTTAGGAGGAACAACCCCCGATTTATACATTTATTACGCTTAATTCTATAGAAAATTGTGGCTTTATACGAGAAAAAAAATAATGCCATAGGAGCAGTTGACGATGATCCGTTGGCTGCTGGGGCAGTTACTTTAAATCTACAATCTGGTCAGGGAGCAAAATTCCCTGCCAGTGGTGTTTTTCTTATTACTATTTGGGATTTTGAAGCTTATACTAATCCGGGAGATGATCCTAATATGGAAATATGTGAAGTAACTTCTCGTAGCACTGACGCTTTAACTATCGTCAGGGCACAAGAATCTACTTCAGGTGTTGAACACGCCAAAAACCAGCGAGTAGAAATGCTTATTACTGCTGGTTTTTTTAATGATGCGACTTATGGTTTAGACAATAATCTTCCGGCTGGTGCAACTGGTCCTTCTGGTCCTTCTGGAGCTACCGGTGGAACTGGCGGCACAGGAGGTGCTGGTCCATCTGGACCAAGCGGTCCCTCTGGACCTTCTGGTGCTACGGGACCTTCAGGTCCAACTGGCGGAACAGGTGGAACCGGAGCAGGAGCGACTGGACCTTCTGGTGCTACGGGTCCATCCGGTCCAAGTGGGGCAGGAGCTACAGGTCCATCTGGTGCAACAGGACCTTCTGGAACAGGACCTTCCGGAGCCACAGGGCCGAGTGGACCAACAGGTGGCACAGGAGGAACCGGTGAGGCAGGAGCAACAGGTCCTTCCGGAGCAACTGGTCCTTCAGGAACGGGACCATCTGGTGCCACTGGACCGAGTGGTCCTACTGGCTCAGGTGCAACCGGACCTTCGGGAGCTACTGGTGGAACCGGTGGAACGGGAGGAGCCGGAGCCACAGGTCCAAGTGGAGACACAGGAGCAACAGGTCCTTCAGGTCCTACGGGAGCTGGAGCTACGGGTCCAAGTGGAGCAACAGGAGGAACTGGTGGCACAGGCGGAGCTGGAGCCACTGGACCTTCAGGCGATACAGGTGCTACAGGACCATCTGGTCCCACGGGAGGAACTGGGGGAACCGGAGGTGTTGGAGCTACGGGTCCTTCAGGACCCAGTGGGGCTACCGGACCCTCAGGTGCGACAGGCGGAACTGGTGGAACCGGAGGAACCGGAGGAACGGGTGGAGTAGGTCCAAGCGGTGCGACAGGACCTTCTGGAGATACTGGAGCGACAGGCCCAAGCGGTCCCACGGGAGCAGGTGCAACAGGACCAAGCGGAGCTACAGGTGGAACGGGTGGAACGGGAGGGGTCGGAGCAACAGGACCCAGTGGCCCAAGTGGTGCGACTGGACCTTCAGGTGCTGCCGGAGGAACCGGGGGAACTGGAGGGACAGGAGGTGCAGGTCCGAGTGGACCTTCTGGAGCAACCGGACCAAGTGGAGCAACAGGTGGCACTGGGGGAACTGGTGGAGCTGGTCCATCTGGTCCAAGTGGAGCTACAGGACCATCAGGAGCAGCAGGAGGGACAGGAGGGACTGGTGAAGCAGGACCTTCAGGAGCGACTGGACCATCGGGTGATACTGGGCCAAGTGGACCTTCCGGAACAGGTGCTACTGGTCCTTCGGGTGCCGCTGGTCCTTCAGGTCCGTCAGGACCATCAGGAACTCAATATGAATGGAAAGGAGCTTGGGCTACTTCAACTGAATATGCTGTTAATGATTGTGTTGAAAATGACGGGTCTGGTTATGTTTGTATATCAGCTCATACTTCAGGAGATACCGATGATGAACCCGGAACTGGTGCAACTTGGGAAACTTATTGGGATTTATTAGTAGAAAAAGGTGATGCCGGTGCTACTGGACCGTCAGGAGCTACGGGTCCGAGTGGACCCTCTGGTGCTGGAGCTACGGGTCCTTCTGGAGCTACTGGCTCAACAGGTCCGAGTGGACCTTCTGGGGTAGGTGCAACTGGGCCAAGTGGAGCTACGGGCGGAACGGGTGGGACCGGAGGAGCTGGTCCTTCGGGACCTTCTGGAGCAACCGGACCAAGTGGAGCAACAGGTGGCACTGGGGGAACTGGTGGAGCTGGTCCATCTGGTCCAAGTGGAGCTACAGGACCATCAGGAGCAGCAGGAGGGACAGGAGGCACGGGTGGAGTTGGAGCTACCGGACCGTCAGGTGATACTGGAGCAACAGGTCCAAGTGGACCTACAGGGTCAGGAGCCACTGGTCCGTCAGGAGCAACCGGAGGCACAGGAGGAACCGGTGGCACTGGTGCTGCTGGACCCTCTGGAGCAACGGGACCAAGCGGACCTTCGGGAGCTACCGGAGCTTTTCCTCTTCAATTAACTGAAAACAATCCAATACTATTTGATACCGCAGGAAGTGCAGACGGAAAATACTCTGGACTTTGTATGGCAGGAATAGCAGGAGCAGAACTTAGTTTTG
>Ga0307428_1001266_pt1 | contig 13106 bp, 10 predicted proteins | sample SalMarWE160240MG_FD_202161 | JGI IMG/M metagenome (GOLD analysis project Ga0307428, IMG submission 202161) | Salt marsh sediment microbial communities from the Plum Island Ecosystem LTER, Massachusetts, United States - WE1603-240 | ecosystem: Environmental > Aquatic > Marine > Intertidal zone >...
GGAGCCCCTTTTCATCCGCCTCGAGCTCCGCCTCCCGACCGTACCCCAGCAGGATCTGGGTTGAAATCTCGCTGGAGATCGCCGTCCAACCCGCCGCGTTTTCCCGCCCCCCCGGACTCAGGACGGCCAGGCCCAATGTCAAGACCTGGGCTCCCAAGGCTCGCGTCATCTGCTCGGCCGAATGATGGGAGGTGACGTGGGCAATTTCGTGTCCCAGGATCGTCGCCAGCTCCGCCTCGCTATTGAGCTCGGCCAAGATCCCCCGGGTGACGTAGACGAACCCCCCCGGGACCGCGAAGGCGTTGACCATCGGATCGTTGACAATGGTAAACTGAAACTCGAAGGGGCTGGATTCCGCCTCCCGCAAGACTCGCCGGCCCACCTGGGTGACAAAGGCCTGCAGGCTCGCATCCTGGTAGTAGCCAAACTGAGCGAGGATCTGCCCATGGGCCCTCCTCCCCATGGCCTTTTCTTGCTCCTCAGAAATCACCGAGAAGGCCCAGGCCGGCACGTGGCCTCTGAACAGATGCCCGATGATGCCGCCACCCAACAGGACCATGCTCCGAAGAAACCCTCGCCGGCTCATCTGACTACAGGACAGGCAAGGAATCATGGCTGTCCGCCTCTCTATCGACTCACGGCACGAAAAGGTGGATGTCGCCCGGACAAAGCCTCTATTATTAGATAATATAGTATCATTACGGCTGAGCGCCAACAAGGGATTCAGCCGCTGGGCATTTCGCCGGAGGCCGATGACCGCTTTTCGACGACTGATGGCCGTCATTCAATAACAATAACCGTAACCGTAAGGGATCAAAGGGGTTTTTGCGGTCGTCGGTGGTCGGTTATCGGTTTCTAGGAGGGGGTCAGTCGGTCTTATCCTGCGCGACCTTGAGGCGCCCCAGAGCCGTCTGCGCCTCCCGGGCTTTCTCAAGGAGTTCAGCGAGATCCTCTTTGGGGAACGGTTCCGGCCCTTCCCAGCCCCTGGCGAGGACCCTTTCGAGCCGCTGGGCCAGGTCTCCCAGGGGGCGCTGCGTGTCCTGGACGGTCCCAGCCAGGCTTTCGATCGCCCGGTTCACGGCGGTCTCCAAATCCGTTAGATCATCACCCTTTCGCAGCTTGAACCGGGCAGAGAGATCGCCCTCCGCCATCTGGTCCGCCAACCGTTGGAACCGGTAGATCGGTCCAGCAAAGCGGTGGGTAACAAAAACGCTCAAGGAAGCCGACACGATCATGGCGAGCAAGATGGCTGGCCAGACCCGGAAACCTAGGGCCCGAAGATCCTGAATGATGACCTGCTTAGCAGCCGGAGTGACCGAGGAGAACAAGACCACATCCATGGGGAGGAAGAGGAACGCGATGATCAGGAAAGCGGAGATGATGATGGGGACGAGCGAAAGGAATAAATACTTCCGCTGAATCCCATGGACGTAGAATCGGCGCCGTCGAATCGGTGGACGACTCATTTCATCGCTCCCGCCAAGGATCCATCCTCACTGTCAATACGACTGTTCCCGCCCAAACCACATTCCCACCTCATGACGAAGGGGCCTCCTGTTCGGGAGGGCTTCCAATGCCGTATGCCTTCAGCTTCCGGTGGAGGTTTGACCGCTCGATATTGAGCCGCTCCGCCGTCCGTGTCACGTTCCATTGGTTTTCCCGCAAGTGCATCAGAATATACTCCCGTTCGAACCGGTTTCGCGCCTCCCGGAGCGACGCCGCCCGCGAGATGTCGGGGACGAACGAGGTCTCCTCCTCCCGGATCGGGCGCGCCTGCAACGCAGGGTCCACGTGGAAGGCCTGAATGACGTCCCCCGGAACCATGATCACCAGGCGCTCTACCACGTTCCTGAGCTCTCGAACGTTGCCTGGCCAGGGATGATGCAAGAACAGTTCCATCGCGTCCGGCGACAGGCTCTTTTCCTTCTTCCCGTACTCCGCACAGAAGCCCTTGAGGAAGTGTCTCGCCAGGAGCGGAATATCCTCTCGGCGCTCCCGGAGTGACGGAACTTCAACGGGGACAACGTTTAGGCGGTAGTAGAGGTCCTCCCGGAATCGCCCTGCACGGGTCTCTTCTTCCAAATCCTTGTTAGAGGCGGCGATAACCCGCACGTCGACCCGGATGGCCTCGCCCCCTCCGACCCGCTCAAACGCCTGTTCCTCAAGTACACGAAGGACCTTGGCCTGCGTCTTGAGGCTCATATCGCCAACCTCATCAAGAAAAAGGGTCCCCCCGTCGGCCAGCTCGAATTTTCCGCGCCGACTCGTGAGGGCGCCGGTGAAGGCCCCTTTTTCGTGACCGAACAGCTCGCTCTCGATCAGTTCGTCGGGGATCGCGGCGCAGTTGACCTCTACAAAGGACCTCTCCTGCCGGAGACTCGCCCGATGAATGGCCCTGGCGATCAGCTCCTTGCCGGTTCCACTCTCCCCCCGGATCAAGACCCGCCCATGACTGGGCGCGACCGACTCGACCTGTTGCAGAATCCCGCGGATCGCGGGACTCTCGCCCACGATCTCATACTGCCGTTCCAGGGTCTGTCGCAGCGCCCGATTCTCTTGCAGCAGGCGCTGCTGCTCCAAGCCATGCCGGACCGCCAAGATGGTCCGCTCGATCGTAGGCGGTTTTTCGATAAAGTCGTACGCCCCCATTTTGATGGCCCGGACCGCCGTCTCGATGTTCCCGTGCCCGGAGATCATGATCACCGGGACTTCGGGGGCCATCCCCTTGAGGACATCCAGGGCCTGGAGTCCATCCATCCCCGGAAGCCAGATATCCAAGATCATAAGGTCGGGACGCGCGCGTTGGACCTCCGCGAGGGCGTCTTCCCCGGACTGAGCGGTCCGCACCCGATACCCCTCATCGATCAAAATATCCTCAATCACCTTGAGGATGTTGGGTTCGTCATCCACGACCAGAATGTCTTCTCGCGACACGGCTCGCCTCACACCACTTCAGCCACCACAGGCAGGGAGGGAAACTCGATGACCATTCGGGTGCCTCGGGGGTAATTCGCTTCCACCCGAATCGTTCCACTATGTTCCGTGACAACCCGGTATACGATGGCCAGACCCAGTCCGGTCCCAGTCTTCTTGGTGGAAAAGTACGGGAGAAAGAGACGTTCTCGGTCCTCTGGAGGAATGCCGGGGCCCGTGTCGGCCACCTCCAGACGAACCTTTCCCTCCTCCGGCAGGTACCGCGTCTCCAAGCATATCTCTCCCGCCTCGCCGGCCTCCTCCACCGCCGTGACCGCGTTGTCCACCAGATTGACCAGAGCCCGCTTCATGTGGTCGGGGTCGAGGTTCACCGGAGGTACCTGGGGATCGAGGACAGCGGTCAGGCGAATGCGTCGGGAGACTCCCGAGTAGAGATTGAGGACTTGGTCGATCAACGCATGGAGATCTCCCGGTCGAGGAGAAGAGGTTGGCATGCGCGCGTAGCGAGAGAATTCATCCACCAAGGCCTTCAGTGCATCCACCTCGTGAATGATGGTCTGGGTACACTGGTCGAACACTCCTGAAAATTCTGCCGACCGTTCGGCGAACTTCTTGCGGAGGCGCTGGGTGGAGAGCTTGATGGGGGTCAACGGGTTCTTGATCTCATGGGCGATTCGCCGGGCAACCTCACCCCAGGCCATGGCCTGCTGGGCCCGGATGAGCTGAGTCACGTCATCAAAGACGACCACCATCCCAAGGTATTGCCCTCCCCGATCCCTGAGGCTCGAGACATTCATCATGAAGGTCGCCGCCCGACCAAGAAGGGAAAAAGTCACCTGTTCATTTACCGCACCCCGGCCCTCCCGGACCATGCGGTCCATCAGATGACAGAAAGGGGCCAAAGGCTCCGCGGCGAAGACCATTCGATAATGTCGCTGAAGGGCCTCTGCCGGATCGAGGGCCAACATCCGACATGCCGCATAGTTCAGAGTGTTCACCCGTCCCTCCGTGTCCACGGAAAGGACCCCGGCCCCAATGCTTTCCAAGACCGTCTCCATATATGCCCGCCGTTGGTTCAGCTCGACATTGGTCCGTTGCAGATCCCGGTTCGTATCTGTGAGCTCCAGCTCGCTTCGGCCCAAGTCCTCGGTCATCCGGTTAAACGAATCCACGAGGATCCCAATTTCATCATCGGCTTCTACTTGCACTCGATAGTCCATGTTTCCGGCCGCCACGGCCCGGGTCCCCTTGGCGAGCTCTTGGATCGGGACGGTAATCCGACGGGTCATGTGCACACCGACCCATACGGCAGCGAAGATGATCACTAACGTGACCATCAAGAAGAGCATAATGTAGATACCCTTGATCGGATTTTTGAGTAACTTCAGCTGCTTGTATTCTTTAATCCCGGTGACGATATCCGTGGTCTTGTGTGCCATCCCCCCGGGGATGAGATACCCCACCACGGCTGCCCCAAGGATTGGTCCCTTTCCTGGGGAGACAGCGATCGGCACGATCCCCTGAACGAGATCCCCCGTCGAGGTCGCCTGGACGACGGACTCTTCGTGACCCTCCAATGCCCGACGGACGAAGTGAGAGGCTGGCGTCACCGGTTCCCCCTCGGTGATCTGTTCCCCCCGGATCTGCAGCCGCTCTCCTCCCTTTCGATCAAAGATCTGGATGACGGCGAGCCCGAATTCCTCGCGCTTCTCCTTGACGATCCGATTGAGGTATGGCTCGCTCACGTCCAGGAGGCCCTCGACGGCGATACGCCGACCGATTTGCCGGGCGGTCGCGACAGCCCGGTCGTGAGCGCCCTGATAATACGCCTCCGCCACCTCAAGGGAGCGCTCGAGGGATTCCTCCACCTGGATGTTGAACCAACTATCCACACTCGTGGTGATGAGGTTGGAGGCCACCAGGAACAGCAAGGCCGCGGGCAAGAGCGCGAGGCTCAAGAAGGTCACCACCAACTTTACCCGAAACTTGGACCCCAAGAGGTTGTCCCGACGCTCAAGATAGATCTTGAAGAGATTCCGAAAGAGCAGCAGGATGAGAAGGATCAGGAGAATGAGGTTCACATTGACCAGGGCAAAGATCAGGATATTGCTCGCAATGGGGGAGGGAAACCGGAGTTGGTGGATCAGGACTTCGACCGCGGTGAGCAACGTGACGAGTCCAGCCACCGCCGCGATGATCAGTCGCGTCCGCCTCCGCTGCTCCATGTCCTTGTCGCGATCCTGCACCATCAGCGCCGATCCTCTGTCGCCCCAACTCTGCCGAAGCGGGAGCGAGAAGGCCCTAGGGGCATCACCATACGGGGGAACTAACTATAGCCAAAATCGGAACGGCCTGACAAGGAGAAACGGTCTAGAGGGCGGGGGAGCCGACAGGTTTCGGGGAGGCACCCACGGGGAGGGGGAGAGATTCAGGAGCCGTCACGACACATCGGGACACCTGGTCCGATTCGAGGTGGCGCTGAATCTCTTTCACCAGGGTCGTGTGGAGAAGATGACCTGCCCCTTTCGCCACGACGGTCCCCTTGAGCGGCCGCCCGAGGAGGTACAAGTCACCGATGAGATCCAATACCTTGTGGCGAATAAGTTCATCGCCGAAGCGGAGGTCATTGAGGACACCCTCCTCGCCAATCACCACACTGTTTTCCAGGGACCCGCCAAGGGCCAAGCCTTGCCGCCAGAGGTACTCGACATCCCGCAGAAAGCCGTACGTCCGAGAAGGGGCAATCTTTCTGATAAAGTTTCGCCGAGAGATGTGGACATCGATGGATTGTTCACGAAAGCAGGGATGGTTAAAAGACATCGAATAATGAACCCGGAACCGTTTCGAGGGAAGAATCTGGATGCTTCGATTCCCCATGTCGATGACGAGGGGCCTGGTGACGAGGATATAGGTTTTCGGGACGTAATGCCTCCGGATGCCCGCCTGGAGGAGGAGGTCAACGAAGGGGGCCGCGCTTCCATCCATCACGGGAACCTCGGGCCCCGAAATCTCCACATTCAGGTTGTCGATCCCGAGGCCCGCGAGGGCGGCCAGCAGGTGCTCGACCGTCTTGACCTCGACGCCCGCATTGCCGAGGGTCGTCGCATAGTGGACATCCAGGATGTTCTCCGGCCGGGCGTGGATGGCAGGGGTATTAGGGAGATCAGTTCGCTTGAAGACAATCCCGGTGTTTGCCGGCGACGGAAGGAGGGTCATGGCCACCTCCTGCCCTGTATGGAGTCCGACGCCGGAACAGCTGATCGGACTCCGAATCGTCTTCTGACGGCCCACGTCTTCCCCTTCGTCACCTGCGGTTTAAAGTCGACCTGCCGCCCGCTCGAGAATTAGAACGGCATTGCAAGGCCTATACCAACAGCGCCGATAGGATATCACTAAAGAGTAGGCGTGCAAATTCAAATTGTTACGAGACACCGCCAGAATGAACTTCAATTCTTGTGATATTCTTGCAACGCTCCCCGAGCCGCTGTGTTGAAACAATGCCACACGAAAACGGTCAGTCGGACCCCCAGGCATTCGTCAGAATCCGCCCCAAGATATTTCGGCATTCCTCATCCTGAACGGGTCGGAGAATCTCCTGGACATGCTCCTGCATCTCAGGCGAGAGACCGTTAGGCCTACCCCGCGAGGCGCGTGCAGGCCGGGCGGGAGCAAGGGAGACCGTGCCGACGGTAAAGAAAATGTCCCCGACCAACCGGGATCCCAAGTGAGACTCCAGGCCCGCAAGGATCCTGGGCTTCAACATCGTGAGCTGCTGGAGCCAAACGGCATCGACGACTGTCACCTGGAGGCGACCGTGCTTGATCGGACCGGGTTGACTCCGCCGGGCTACCTCTACACCCACGACCTCCGGCCAGACGCGGTGAATGATAACGTTCGGCATGCCGACACCCAGTCCGAGCCGATCCAGCGTCATCTCCATGGCTTTATCGAGACGCGTAAAACCTGAGCCATCCATCTTGTCCCTCTTCGCGGTCATATCGGGTCCGCTTTCTCCCGTTCACTCAGAACGGCATCGATCGCCCGATTGGCGAGGAGGTCCGCGCGGGTATTCATTTCCCGACCCACATGGTTAACCTCGAACGTTTCGAAGGAGCGCACGAGGTGTTGCACCTGATCATGGAACTCGCGCAACCGCGGATTCTTGACCCGATATTCCCCGCGGATCTGGCGTACAAGGAGTTCCGAGTCGGAAAACACCTTCACCGCCGTATAGCCCAACTCCCGGGCCTTCCGGAGGCCGAAGAGGAGAGCCTCGTATTCCGCCATGTTGTTCGTGGCCTTTCCGATGTAGGCCTGATGCTCCTCTCGGATAGCACCCGCCTCATCCCAGAGGATCACGCCGATCCCCGCTGGGCCCGGATTGCCTCGCGCCGCCCCATCGATGTGAAGGATGAGCGATCGCGTATCCGGTTGACGAGCCCGAGGCAACGTCGCCATCTGCTGAAGCAGGCGAGCGGCTTCCTCCAGAGCCATCCTCAGCGCGGCAGGGGAAAAATCGGGGAGCTCCCCGCTCACGACGCTGAGGGACTCGGCGCGCGCCATCGCCTCGAGGACGTACGCGAGCTGTCGCGGATCCATTTCATCCCTTCCAGTAGAGAATCCGCTGACAGTTCGCGCAGGTGAAGAGGAGGTCCCCCTTGCGGAGCTCATTATACGTCTGGGGAGTCAGACCCACGTGACACCCGAGGCACGCGCCGTCCTTCACCTGTACCACGGCGATGCCGCCTCGGCTGCGCAGGAGACGTTGGTAGGTCTGCAAAAGTCCGGGCTCCACGCGAGCGGCTTGACGGCGACGCTCTTTCTGAAGGCGATCCAGCTCCGCCTGGAGACGTTGAAGCTCTCCCTCCCTCGCTGTTCGCTCCTGTCCACACGTCTTCTCCCGCTCCCGAAAAAGGGTATCCTCAGCCCGGACCGCCCCTTGGGCGGACTCGATCTGATCAAAGAGTTCAAGGACCTCGTCCTCAAGTTTTGAGCGGCGCTCCTTCAGCCCTTCGATCTCCTTCAGTACCGCGGTATACTCCTGATTCGTTTTGATCTCGAACAGACGCCCCTGCCGTTTTCGTTGCTCCGCGGTGACGTCCTCCAACTCTCGCTCGTGACGCCGACGGAGCTGGTCGAGACTGGCGAGATGCTCACGGGCCTGGTCCCATACCCTTCGGGAGTTCTGTAGCTGTTCCTCTAAGTCGGCGATCTCGCGCGGGATTTCTTGGACCTCTCTCTGGATCTTGGCGATCTCCAGATCGAGATTCTGCAAATCGACTACCTGGACCAAGTCCTCCCGCACGTCCCTCCTCGGTTCACAATGGGTGGTTCAGGGTTCAAGGTTCGGGGTAGCAAGTAAAACCCCCTGGATCCTGTTTTCGTTCTTTCTCTCAACGCTGAACTAACCTTGGTGGGCCCACCTGGATTCGAACCAGGGACCGTCCGGTTATGAGCCGGTGGCTCTGACCGCTGAGCTATGGGCCCACTCGAGTCCACGGTTCATGGTTCATGGACACAAGCCATATCAAAAAGATCCCTGTTCCCTTTTTCTCTCTGAACCCTGAACTCTGAACCCTGGACGGTTTACCTGTGAACCGTGAACGGTGAACGAGTCCGCCTGGGACTTAGGATTCCACAAAGCTTCGGAGCTTCCGGCCTCGGGTGGGATGCCGAAGCTTGCGTAACGCCTTGGCCTCAATTTGCCGGATCCGCTCCCGGGTCACGTCGAACTGCTGCCCGACTTCTTCCAGGGTGTGATCCACGCCGTCCCCGATCCCGAAACGGAGGCGCAGCACCCTTTTCTCTCGTTCGGTCAAGCTGCTCAGGACCTCGTCAGTCTGCTGCCCCAGGTTCACTCCAATGAACGCGCCCAGCGGCGAGACCGCTCCCTTATCCTCGATGAAATCCCCGAGGTGCGAATCCTCTTCCTCTCCAATGGGGGTCTCCAACGAGATCGGCTCCTGTGCGATCTTGAGGACCTTTCGCACTTTGTCCACGGGCAGATCGATCTTCTGGGCGATCTCCTCCGGGCTCGGTTCCCGACCATACTCCTGCACCAATTGTCGGGAGGCGCGGATCAACTTATTGATCGTTTCGATCATGTGGACCGGAATCCGAATCGTCCTGGCCTGATCCGCGATGGCCCGGGTAATGGCCTGGCGGATCCACCAGGTGGCGTAAGTCGAGAACTTATAGCCCCGCTGGTATTCGAACTTCTCCACGGCCCGCATGAGACCGATATTCCCCTCCTGGATCAGGTCCAGAAACTGGAGCCCCCGGTTCGTATACTTCTTCGCAATGGAAATGACCAGGCGGAGGTTGGCCTCCACCATCTCCCGCTTGGCGCCTAACGCCTTCCGCTCACCACGGCTAATAGCCTGGAGCAGACCGCGCATTTCGCTGGAGCTGGCACCGGCTTCTTGCTCGGCCCGTTGGATCTTCCTGGCAATGACCTGGATCTGCCGCAAGAGCTCCTCCAGCTTTTCCCGAGAGAACTTCGTTCGCCTGACGAGGGTCCGCATGGAGACACCGTTGGCCAACGCGGTTTCGCGGAGCACTTTGAAATTGGGGGCGGTCAAGCGCGTGGACCGCTTGAGCTCCTTCATCTCCTGCTCGGCCCGCTCAACCCGCTCTAAAATGCTTCGCATGCGGGCGACAATCCGTTCGATGACCCGCTGGTTGAGGGTCAGTTGCCGCAACAGCTCGGTCTGATGGATCCGTCGCTCCTGGGTTTCGTGGCGTTGGCGCTCCGCCCGCTTGACGTTGCCCTGTTGCACAGCCCGCTCAAGCCGCTTGGTCAGCTCTTCGATCTTCTCCTGATCCTGTCGGAGTCCCTTGAGGGCTGGCACAAGCTGAGCAACCAGCTCCCTTTCCTTCTGCTCCGAAATCTCGTCAAAATCATTGAGCGCCACGAGATCCGCGACCCGAAGACGGCCCTGAACCAGACGTTCCCCCAAGAAGATGACTTCGCGGACAGCGATCCCGGCTTGGCAGACCGCCTCGGTGACCTCGCCGCGTCCCTCCTCGATCCGCTTGGCAATCCCGATCTCCCCCTCCCGGGAGAGGAGCGGCGTCTTTCCCATTTCCCGGAGGTACATCCGGACCGGGTCATCGGTGCGGCCCACGGGCGCCGGGCTGAGATCCACCTCTACCTCGGGCCCACCCGACGGGGCCTCCGCCACCTTCTTTGCTCCGGATCCTCCTGCCTCGCGAGGCGCATCGATCACCTCGATGTCCATTTCATCCAAGAGGCCGAGGATCTGCTCAATCTGCTCGGCGGAGGTAATATCTTCTGGGAGACAGGTGTTGATCTCCTCGTAGGTCAAGTATCCCTTTTTCTTCCCCAGGGAGGCCAGGACCTTGAGCGCTTCCATTTTCACCTCATCTGTCATGCCGTTACGTCCTCCTCACGCTTTATCCCGCAGAATCCCTGTGGTCTACTATGCCTCCATTGCCCGTTTTATTAATATAGTCCGTCTCGGAAATTCGGCCACCGTGCAGTGCCTGTTTTAGCTCCAAAAGCCTTTTGACCTGAAGAAGGTCCCCCTGTTCCCGCGCCCTCCTGAGCTCCTCCTGGACTTCCTGGAGCTTCAGGCGGATGAGGCAGTCCTGTACCATTCGATGGGGATCGGCGAACTCGTCTCCGTCCTGGACAAGTAATTCTGCGGCTACTTGGCGGACCACCGGGTCGGGATGGTGGCTCAGGGCCCGGGCCAGACTCTCCTCCTCGCCCGTATATTCTTGCAGAAACAAGTAGATGGATCGCAGGGGGGATGTCGAGAGCGCCTCGCCCCGGACGGTCCCCCACACCAGGGGGCGAACGTCGGGAAAGAGGAGACAGACCTGGATGAGGGTCTTTTCCGCTGGCGGTAGCTCCAGGGACGGCGGAGAAGCCGCCGTGAGGGGGGCGTCCTCGGAACGATGACGGCGGAGCTCCGCCAGGACCACTGCCTCGGATACCCTCAGGCGCTCCCCCAGCTTCTGGATATACTTTGCCCTCCGCACCCCCTCCGGCATCTGGGCGATGAGGCGTGTGATCTGTCGGGCAACGGCCGACTTTTCATCCACCCCCTTGAGTCCCGTCTGCTCCTCGGCCCGGCTCAAGAGAAAATCAACAACATCCTGCGCCGCCTCAACCCGCGCCTGGAGCGCGTCTCTGCCGTTTTCCCGGACGAACGTGTCGGGATCATTGCCTTGCGGAAGGACCACGACCGCCACCCCCATATCCTCGGCCACCAAGAGTTCCAGGCCTCGCCAGGCCGCCTGGATCCCCGCCGGATCGGGATCAAAGATGAGGATCGCCTTGTCCGCATACCGACGCAACAGAGCCACCTGGTCGCGGGTCAAGGCCGTCCCGAGGGAGGCAACCGTCTGGAGAAAGCCCGCGCCGTGCAGTGAGATGGCATCGAAGTATCCCTCCACGACCAGGCCCACCTTCGCCTCCCGGATTGCCCGGGATGCCAGATGGAGACCGTACAGGTGCACCCCCTTCTTATAGACGGTGGTTTCGGGAGAGTTCATGTACTTCGGCTGTTGATCGCCCAGAACCCGGCCGCCGAATCCCACGATCTTGCCTGTGGAATCAGCAATAGGCATCATCAGACGATCGCGAAAACGGTCGTAGTATCCGCGTCCCCCCTGCCGAGGCAGGGCCAAGCCCGCAGCCTCGACCTGACGCGGGGTGAATCCTCGCTGGGTGAGTTCACGCAGCAGTCCCTCCCACTCCGCGCCGGCGTAGCCCAGCTCGAACCGTTCAACCAGCTCCGCGCCAATTCCCCGCCGACTCAGCACCTCCCTCGCTTGGCTCCCCTCCGGGCCTTTGAGGGCCTTCCGGAAGTAATCAGACGCCAGCCGCTGAAGCTCGAACAGCTTCAGGAGGCCGTCCGCGTGACGGCTTCGCCCCTTCTCCGGGATCGTAATCCCAGCCCGCCGGGCGAGATACCGCACAGCCTCAGGGAAGGTAAACCCCTCCCGCCGCATCAGGAAGCGAAAGACATCCCCTCCCTCGGCACATCCGAAGCAGTAAAAGATCTGGCGCTCGGCATTGACGGTGAAGGAAGGCGTCTTTTCGGAGTGGAAGGGGCAGAGGGCCCGGTAATATTTTCCGCTCTGCCTCAGGGGAACGTAGCCCTCGATCACCTCGACAATGTTCGAGGCTTTGAGAATCTGGTCAATCACTTCCTCCGGGATAAATCCCATCTCGCCCCTCAACAACGCGCCCAAGAATGGCGGGGCATTTCTCCCCGGGCGCGAAGCGGTCCCGCGTTATCGCCCCCTCAACGTCACCACGGTGGCGCCGCTTCCCCCCTCGCTCATCTCGGCCAGCTGAAACCCTTCGACCAGGGGATGCTCCGTCAAGAACGTGTGGACTCCCTTCCGGAGCGTCCCCGTCCCCTTCCCATGAATCACCCTGACCCCGCGAAGACCCTCGACAAAGGCCGCATCTAAGTACTTTTCGAGACGCCGCGTCGACTCCTCTACGGTGCACCCGACCAGGTTGATTTCGGCGGAAATGGCCTGGGTCTTCTCCATGAATATGGGCGCCGCTCCACGAGGCCGTTCGGGTGCGGGAACGGGGCTGAGCGTGGAGACGGGCAGATGAACCCTGCCCACATGCAGCTCCACCTCCACGGTCCCGTGCTGGGACACCGGAGTCAGGACACGCCCTTGCCGCCCCAGGCCCGCGACGGTTACCCACCGGCCCGGTCCAATCTTGCCATCCACCTGAGAACCGTCGACCGGGCGTGCCTCGGTCACTTCCACCCTCGCCCTCAGCTCCTCAAGCCCCTGTCGAAAGCCTCGGATCTCCTCTGGCCGAGCTTTCTGTTCCCGGAGCGACCCGATCAAGCCCTCCCCCCGCTGACGGAGCTCAGCGAGAAACTCTCTTGCCTCCTCTCGTACTCGACGCTTGAGGTCCTTGACGCCCGCGCGAAGCCGCGCGACAAGCTCCTCCGCTTCCCTCCTCAGGGATGAGACCCACCGAAGTTCTTCCTGAAGCTGCGCCCTGAGGCTGTCGACCTGTCGGCGGTTCACCTCCAGGGTCTCTAGGAAGGCCTGCGTCCTTCGGTGTCCCTCGGGCAGAAATGCTCGCGCCTTTTCTAGGACCGGCTGCGGCAGGCCGAGACGCCCGGCGATCTCCAGCCCATAACTTTTCCCTGGCAGGCCCAGCC
>Ga0307428_1001268_pt1 | contig 13103 bp, 8 predicted proteins | sample SalMarWE160240MG_FD_202161 | JGI IMG/M metagenome (GOLD analysis project Ga0307428, IMG submission 202161) | Salt marsh sediment microbial communities from the Plum Island Ecosystem LTER, Massachusetts, United States - WE1603-240 | ecosystem: Environmental > Aquatic > Marine > Intertidal zone >...
AACCACCGTTTTTGACCTCAAAATCCTCACCATAAGGAACTCGCAGCTCTCGCCACGGATTAATAACATCTGCCCAGATCGGACCTTTTGTGCCGAAAAATGCATTTTAAGGATGATACCAAGCCTGATTTTCCCATCATTCCAAATCATATCAGCCATTTAGCGTGGCCCGATCCCATATTTCAATTCGATTATCTTAAAAGGATTTGATTTCACCGATAAGCTCTTGAAACGTACCGACCACATATTGTTTGAATTGCTCATCGGTTAAATGAGGAAAAGCCTTAACCGGGCGCTGGCTAAGAACCAGCATAACACCGTCCGAGGTTAGGTTTGAGAAATTAATGTCCAAATTCCAGATAAAACGTTTAAACCAGGGATGGGGAAAGACTTTTTTAATTCTTGTAACTCTTTGATTATTCGTTTTCTAAGTTCAAGGCAGTTTGCAAGAATATCAAAAATATAATACAGATCCTTTGCTTTCTTTTGCTGCTGCTTTCGCCGAACAAAAATTAGGCCTTTATGAAATATATAGGCTCCTGGCGAGGGGATCTTAACCTTTAATAGGGGCGATCCGTCCACAACCGGAATATCATCTATTTCCACTTCAATAACATTGGTTAGTGGTATTGAAGTCAACTACGACCGGCTGAAGCCGGTAGCTTGACGGGCTGACACGGTTTCGTCGAATGAATTCGACTCGCCAGCCCGGAAAGACCGTAGATTGAATATCGAATATTGAACAACGAACCGCAGCATTACGAAGGGATCACTTCGACATTCGATATTCCTTGTTCGACCTGCCCGCTATGCCTTTGCGCCGGTCGGGCATGGTTACCCGGTGCTCGCAGTTGCTGCGTCATGGTTTCAACGCTTGGAGCGTTCCGCAGGCAGGCGGGTATTCTGCGGTTTTCCCTGTCCTTCGGGCATACTAAAGTCTTCGCCTAAAGGCGAGGGTTTTTCTCCCAATCCCCGAGTGGGACAATCAAAGCGCAGTTATCATGACCGGATTCAGTGGATTGGTAGGTACAGGTTACAAAGTACCTTGAAAAGTCTTCCTAAGGCGTTTGGCTTAATCCTAAGAACAGTTCGTATACCCTTGAAACGATCTTAGCTTTTTACAAAAACCTCTTCTATCTCCGTCCAACCTATCCGCCTCATGATAGATAAGTTGTTGGTCGTCTCAGAAAAACTACAAACAGCGCTCTTTCATAATCTTCTCCTGTAACCTTTTCCCAGGTTTAAACGACTTAAAACAAGAGGTTAATCAAATCGCCATTTCAAATAACGGATTTAAAGATGGATCTTGAATCAACAAATCCTATTAGATTTCTGGCGTGGCTCCCTGGGGTGCTCGCAATCCTGATCCTTGCCGGATGCGCGGCGGTCGGACCGAATTATGTCCCGCCTGAGACTAGAGCGCCATCTTCCTGGCACACCGAACTGGGAAGTGGGCTGATCTCCAAGGAGACAGACCCCCAAACGATGGCAAACTGGTGGACTACCCTCAATGACCCTGAATTGTCCAGCCTGATCGAGCGCGCGGTAGCAGGCAATTTCGACCTGAAGAAGGCCTGGGCGCGGGTTCGCGAGGCACGAGCCCGCCGAGGTATCAGTGAAGCCAATATCTTCCCCACTCTCGACGCTACCGGGTCTGCAAGCCGGAGCCGCGGCAGTGAAGAGACAGGCAGCGGAAAGACGCGCGAGCTTTACGCGGCAGGATTCGACGCCGGCTGGGAGCTGGATATCTTCGGCGGCGCTCGGCGCTCCATAGAGGTGGCGGAGGCCAATCTAGGGGCAAGCCGGCAGGGGCTTCGGGACGTGCTGGTGTCCTTGGTCGCGGAAGTAGCCCTGAATTACGTGGAGGCGCGAACCTACCAGGCCCGGCTGGCCGTTGCAGAAGCGAATCTCAAGGCCCAGCAGGAAACCTACGAGTTGACCGGATGGCGGTATGAAGCCGGTCTCAGCGACGAGCTTTCTGTGGAGCAGGCCCGCTACAACCTGGAAAGCACCCGTTCCCAGATACCGACCCTGCACACCGGACTGGAGGGGGCAAAGAACCGCCTTGCGGTGCTGCTGGGCGAGCTGCCCGGCGCGGTGCACCCGGAAATCGAGAAACCCATGCCCATACCGGTAACGCCGTTGGAGGTCGCCGTGGGCGTGCCGGCTGATACCCTGCGGCACCGGCCCGACGTGCGCCAGGCCGAGCGTGAACTGGCGGCCCAAACGGCTCGTATCGGGGTGGCCACCGCGGATCTGTATCCGAAGTTCACCCTGAAAGGGTCCATCGGGCTCGAAGCATTATCATCGGGCAATCTGATTTCCGCCGGGAGCAGAACGTACAGCATTGGTCCCCGCATAACCTGGCCGATCTTCGACGCCGGCGCCATCCGTCAAAACATCCAGGTGCAGTCTGCGCTCCAGGAGCAGGCGTTGATCCAGTACGAAGCCGCCGTTCTCTCCGCGCTGGAAGAGGTGGAAAACGCCCTTGCCGCATACGCGAATGAACAGGTTCGACGGCAATCGCTGCTGGACGCCACGCACGCCGCTGAACGGGCGGCTGATCTTGCCCGCGTCAAGTACTCGGCGGGGCTGATCGATTTTCAGGCCGTGCTGGATGCACAACGTTCGCTGTTGTCATTGCAAGGGCAGTTGACTCAAAGCGACGGAACAGTGACCTCCAACCTGATTGCCCTTTACAAGGTTCTGGGAGGCGGATGGACCTCCCTCACCTCTGACGATACAACATAGTCCTTCACAGGGAAAGAAGAGATGACATCGAAAACAAATCCGGAACCGGACATTATCCAAACCTTGGGCATTGACCAATCCTCGCGCCACAGAAAGCGCCTGAAAAGGTGGCTCGTCGTTGCCCTTCTGGCAGCAGTGGCGGCAGTGACGGCCGGTGTCGCCTGGAAGGAGACAAAATCGTCAAATGGGATGACCTTTAAAACCCAGGAGGTTACGCGTGGTACTATCATCGTCACGGTTACCGCAACCGGCACCCTGGAGCCGAGGAACCAGGTGGACGTGGGAAGCGAGCTGTCCGGCATCATCCAGAGCGTCAAGGCGGACTACAACTCCCAGGTCAAGGTGGGCCAGGCCTTAGCAGAGTTGGACACCTCAAAACTCCAGGCCCAGGTTCTACAGGCCCAGGCCTCACTGGAATCAGCACGGGCAAAGGTTCTACAGGCCCAGGCGACCATGAAGGAAACCCGCAACAACCTGGACCGGCTTCAACGGGTACGGGACCTGAGCAACGGCAAGGTTCCGTCGCAAAATGACCTGGAAGCAGCCGAGGCGGCCCTTGATCGAGCCCTGGCCAATGAAGCCGGCGCCAAGGCGGACGTCACTCAGGCCCAGGCAACACTGGAAACCAGGGAGACGGACCTGGCAAAAGCGGTCATCCGCTCCCCTATTAACGGTATTGTTCTTGCGCGCAACGTGGAACCCGGCCAGACCGTGGCCGCCTCCTTGCAGGCACCGGTTCTGTTCACTCTGGCCGAGGATCTCACCCAGATGGAGCTCCTGGTCAACGTGGACGAGGCCGATGTGGGCCAGGTAAAGGAGGGGCAGGAGGCCAGGTTCACCGTTGACGCCTATCCGAATCGCACTTTCGCCGCGCGGATCACCCAGGTCCGCTACGGTGCCAAGACCCAGAGCGGCGTTGTCACCTACGAAACTGTCTTGAGCCTTGACAACTCCGATCTGTCACTCCGCCCGGGCATGACCGCCACGGCGGATATCACGGTACAAAAAGTCCAAGGCGCAATCCTGGTGCCGAATGCCGCGCTGCGTTTTACGCCGCAGGTGCAGGAGAAGGAAGCCCCAGCTGACCAGGGCAGTATAGTGAATTCTCTTTTTTCGCATCCTCGCCGTGCGCCCTCGTCGGGCCAACGCCAGGGGGGCAAAGGGGCCGGCGGCATGAGAAAGCAACAGCGTGTCTGGGTATTACGGGACGGAAAGCCTACCCCCATTTCTATCACGATCGGTGCGACTGATGGGGTCATGACTGAGATAACGGGTGGCGACGTTACGCCCGGAATGTCCTTAGTGGTCGATGCGGTGGGTACGGGCCGATGAATACGACCCCTCCCAGCCAAACCGGCAAGAACCCTCTTATCGCGCTGAAGGGCGTAACCAAGGTGTATGGCACAGGCCTCGCTGCCATGCGGGCACTACAGGGAATAGACCTGCGCATCGATCCGGAGGAGTTCGTGGCCGTGATGGGGCCGAGCGGATCGGGCAAATCCACCTGTATGAACATCCTGGGCTGCCTGGATACGCCGACTTCCGGGGCCTACCTCTTCGAAGGCGTGGAAGTCGGAAAGCTGTCCCGTGATCAACGCGCCCTGCTGCGCCGCCACTACCTGGGTTTTGTCTTCCAGGGTTACAACCTCCTGAATCGCACCTCTGCGTTGGAGAACGTGGAACTACCGCTGATTTACCGCGGCACTCCCGCCCGGGAGCGGCGAGCTCGGGCCCTTCAGGCCCTGGATGCCGTGGGGCTCAAGGGGTGGGAAACGCACACGCCCGGCGAACTGTCAGGCGGGCAGCAACAGCGCGTCGCCATTGCCCGTGCCATCGTCACCGACCCGGCTGTCCTCTTCGCCGACGAACCGACGGGCAACCTGGATTCCACCTGTAGCCGTGATATCATGGAACTGCTCACCGCCCTCAACCGCGAGCGCGGCATTACCATCGTCATGGTGACCCATGAGCCCGACATGGCAGCATTTGCGAAACGCACCATCCGCTTCCTTGACGGCGTCATCGACTCCGAGGAGCAAAAGGGGATTGCATAATGTTGTGGGAAACGATTTTACTCGCTCTGCGTGAAATCCGTCGCAGTGTCTTGCGCTCGTCGCTTACTATCCTCGGCATCGTGATAGGGGTGGCCGCAGTTATCACCATGGTGACCCTTGGAAAAGGGGCGACTGCAAAGGTGACCTCCGATATCGCCAAGCTGGGCAGCAACCTGCTCCAGGTGAGACCCGGCCAGGGCTTCGGCCCCGGAGGCAGAAGATCAACCGCAGACTTGTTTAAGGCGGCAGATGCCGAAGCCATCGAACGGGAGATCTCCGGACTGGCGGCCGTGGCCCCGATCGCATCCAAAGGCACGCAGGCCATCTACGGAAACCAAAATTGGTCAACCGCGGTCACCGGAACCACGAGCGCCTTTCTAAAGACCCGGGACTGGACCCTTGATTCCGGAAGCTCCTTCACCACCGGAGATGAGCGGGCCGGCAAGGCGGTGTGCATCCTTGGCGCTACCGTGCGCGATAAGCTCTTCGGCAAACAGGATCCGCTGGGCGCCACCATCCGCCTGGGAAAGATCTCCTTTAAGGTGATGGGCGTGCTCACATCCAAAGGGCAGTCCAGCTTCGGTACGGATCAGGATGACCTGGTGCTCATCCCCCTTCGCGCGTTTCAGCGGCGCATCGCAGGAAACACGGACGTCAGCGTTATCTACGTCTCGGCGCGGGACGGCGTTTCCACCGAAAAGGTCAAGCAGGGTATCGAGCGATTGATGCGCGAACGCCGCCATATCACCGCCGGAAAAGAGGACGACTTCAACGTGAGGGACATGCAGGAGATCGCGAGTACCCTGACCGGAACCACCCGCGTGCTGACCGCACTGCTTGGAGCCGTGGCAGCGGTGAGCCTGCTGGTCGGCGGGATCGGCATCATGAACATCATGCTCGTGTCGGTGACAGAACGGACCCGTGAGATCGGCACCCGCCTCGCCATCGGCGCTCTGGAGCGGGAAGTTCTCATGCAGTTTCTGGTGGAAGCAGTGGTGCTCTCCTCCTTCGGCGGACTGGTGGGCATAACCCTTGGTCTCGTAGCGGCCGCCTTAGGCGCCAGTGCCCTGGGTGTTCCCTTTGTCTTTGACCCGACCATTGTGGTCATTGCATTTCTATTTTCCGCAGCCGTGGGCGTCCTGTTCGGTTACGCCCCGGCCCGCAAGGCCGCGCGACTGGACCCCATCGAGGCCCTGCGCCATGAGTGATCTCAAACCTCCTAAAGATTCTCATGCACCTCCAGCATCTACAGACCAGAATAGGTCCTAAGGCAATTCATGAGCGGGCCACCAACCAGTATCTGCCCTCATCATACACGAGCTTCTTCTGCTCCACGAAGAGCTCCAGATACCGATTGAGATCCGCACCGCTCTCAGGCCGGTATCCCATCCCTGAGAGGATCAGGATCTTGGGTGTCTGCTCGCAGAAATCGGCGGCAAATCGTCGCTCAAGCTCCTCTCCGGTGAGCGATCCTGACTGGAGCTGAGCGGCAAGCCACTTGAGCAGTATCTTCTCCCTGATCCTCTCCTGTGTCCTTTTCATGAAGTGGGAGACCTCCGCCCCCTCCTCGCGCTCCTTGATAAGCTCCTGCACCAGTTCAACGGCGCCCCTGAGGATTAGAAGCCCAATGATAGCTGAGGCCGCTGCGTCGGCATAAAAGAGCCAGGGTGCATTCCAGAGTTGGGCGAAAAAGGAGAGCAGGATCCCCCCGCACACCAAAAGGGAGGTCAGGAAGTGGTTGCGCGAATCCACGGCCTGGCACATGATGGCAAAGTTCGAGCTCTTCTTTCCCACGACATACTGGTAGGAGGAAAGCCCCAGCATGATGAGGCCGCATATCCCCGAGACCACAAAGGCGATCAGGCCCTCATGGATAGGCCCAGGGTGAATGATCTTATCAAAGGTCGCCAGGCCCACCCCGCCTACCGACACGAACATGGCGATCAGGATGAACACGGAAACAAGCTTCACCTTATCATACCTGATCCCCAGCCACACAAGGAGCGATGAGAGGGTATCGACCGTATTGTCAATCCCGTCAGCGAAAAGCCCGGCCGACCGGGAAAGGAAGCCGACACTGAGCTTCAGCACGCTCAGAACCGCGTGGACAGCCAGGGAAAAGAGGGAGGTGGTCTCAGGGGAGAATACCCACCCCATAAAGGCAGGGATTATCATCTGCATGTGTTCGGCGATCTCCCTCCCGCCCGGGGTCAGGTGATATCGACCGTCTCTCTCCTCAAGGACCTTCTTTTCGACAGCCTTGCGCAGATGTCTTTCCAGGTCCACCTGAACTTTGCCGATTCTATGGCCATGCCGCCCCACTGCCATGCGATTCAGAAAGTCCCTGATCTCATGGCGGCTCATGGACCGATCCAGGATCTCGAGCAGCAACGCCCTGAATATCCCGGGAAACGCGTTCATCACATGGTGCAGCTCCTTTGAATCCTTCCAGTGCACCGGCTTTTCCTTCCTGTGATGGAACAGGACGGATCTAGAGACCTTCTTCGGGGTGGAATCCTGGGACTGAGTTGTGGAGGTGGGCTCGAAACCCTTCTGTGTTTCCCGCTCCTTTGGATCTTGCCGGTTCGTCATACAGGGCTTCCTTCGAATGATAGTAGGAGTTGAAGTATAGGAGGAATGTCTTCTGAGGGTCAAGGGGAAATACCTCGACTGATGGGAACCGGACCAGTTTCGTGAATCCTTTACCTCGGTTCGAGTGTCCCGAAAAATCCGGAGCAGGTATTCTTTCAGAAGGCCTCACCGTTGACAAACCTTTTCCTTTTCTTCTACCGTATTTAATGAATACCATGCGGCGAGACTTTCGGCGAGCTCAAGTCGAGCCGCTCAAGTCGATCCGCTCAAGTCGAGTCGCTGCAGGGAAGTATCAAGGTATACCAAATTGCATTCAAACGGATACTATTGATAGATGTCATTGCGAACGAATGTGAAGCAATCCCTGGCCCAGACCCCTGGCCCAGACCCCTGGCCCAGACCTGGCATGCAAGTGCTGAGTTCTATGAATTATATAACCTCGGTATTACAGTTGCCCTACAATGCTACCGCCAAGTCGCGCCAGGGCAGGCTGGCATGCAAGGATTGGGTTTAGAGCCACCGATACCAGTATATTTACGAAACAGGATCATATGCCTGTGCCGTCACGCCAGGGCAGGCTGGCATGCAAGGGCTGAGTTCTGTGGATTATACACCCGAAGTATTACAGTTGCTCTACAACGTTCCAGCCAAGTCGCACCAGGGCAGGCTCAATAACATAGATTGCCACGTCGCTTCGCTCCTCGCAATGACATGATTGCAACTTGGTATTAGACGGATAGTTCCAAATCTGGGTATCTCAGAAGGGAGTGGAAAATGCGAGCAGCAATAGTTGTCATCATATTGATTGTAGTCTTCAGCAGCATTCCAGCAGTCTATGGGGAGGAAAAGAAATGGAAGGATGAGGCCGAGCTCTTCCTCGTCGATACCGGTGGAAATACCGAGGTGATGAGCCTCTCAGCGAATAATACCCTTCAATATACCTTTGACGAAAACCTCAAGGGTACCTGGGAGCTCAGCGCCCTTTATGGGGAGAGCGACGGCGTGAGGAATGCGGAGAGTTACACAAGTGAAGCTCGTCTTGACTATCTCTTCACGGATCAGCTATATGCTGCGGGCATCCCCGGGTGGCTTAAGGATGAGTTTGCAGGTATTGAGGCCAAGTATTATACAGGACCTGCCTTAGGGTACCGGTTATTCACCGGGCCGAGGCATTTCGTGCTCGGTGAGGTAGGCCCCAATTACGTCACGGAAAAATACATCGACAACACCGATGAAGAGTTCATTGACGTGTCTTTGGTAAGTATGAATACGCCTTCAGCAAGAAAAACAAATTCTCCCAGTCCCTTGAGTTCCTCTACAATTCTGATGATAGCGACGCTTACAAGGTGAACTCCGAGACGGCGCTGATATCAGCCTTGAGCGACTATCTCTCCCTTAAAGCAAGCTATGATATAAAATATGCTAATAAACCAACTCCTCAAACACTCGATGATACCGATACCGTTCTCTCCCTTGCGCTCGTTGTTAATTTCTGAATGAATTTTGGTTAATTTCCCTGTCTCACCGGAAGGTAAGGGGATGTTGAAATATCAGGGACATGGTAGACTGACACCTCGAGAAGGAAGCAGAGGTCATCATATCTGTCATCCCCTGCCACCAATCAGAATCCAGGTCATATGATCTCATACAGGTGGACGCATCACCATACAGGAAAGCAGGGACTGAAGTGTGCGTGCGCCTATCAGAACTCGCGAAGCGATTCATGGATTCCCTTGTGCACCTCGTACCAATAGGCGAACGCAGCCTCCTTTTTATCCCGCTCAAAATGCGCTATCCACTTCAAGAGCTCAGGGTCGGCATCGCCCTCCACCACCTGTCTGCGTTTCATGAACGTATATACGTAATCGGAGCTCCTCTCCGACTCCCAAAATACCGATGCGTTTCTGCTGTTTATGCGGCTTGCGGTCATGGAGATATTCTGCAAAAACGTCTCCTTTAATCCATAGAGCGAATTGATGATTTCAGGAACCATCTCCTCTGCCCAATTGCGATGGAAACGGCAGATACCCATGTTGTCCAGGATCAATTCTTTCTTGAAACGCTCGGCATTCTTCCTTCCTAGCTCGCGAGGCGGGAGAAAATCCTCTCCATAATACATATAGTACTTGCCCATAATGGGCATAGGCGTTAGCACCCCGGGAGTCCAGTACTGGTTCGGCACCATCCATCCCCTGCGCCCGAATGCGGTGTAGACCAGCAGATCGAGGATTTCCTTGCCCTTTTCACGGGCGAGATGCCGGGCCAACCTCCGTGCACCGGCTTCAAGGTCGAGAAGGCCGCGTCTCTCAACGATCGAATCCAAAAGCTGGGCGCCTATTGCTGCGTTGTGCATCGAGTCGGTCTCAATGCTGAAATCATCAGGTGTAAAAATCGGGATCTCTTGAACCCCCAGTTCCTCCGTCGTAAGGAGATTGTTCGAGAGACACTCCATCAACCAGGAGAGCACTCCCCCAACGGAGATGGCGTCAAATCCATACCTATCAGCGTGGTGCGTGAGCTTCTCAGCGGCACGCTGGTCAAAGATGCCGCACAGGGGCCCCATTGCCTGGTAGGGTTCATAGTCCTTTTTAAACCCATTATGCATCTTCTTGCAGACTGCAACACAGGGCTCACCACAGGTGCGCTGCTGTTTGGTCTGAATCGTCTCCTCATTGAACTGTTTGAGGTAGTGATTAAGGATGAAGTTCTCGTGGATCGACACACGCTCTTCTTCATCCATGTAGATAGTGCGGTAATTGAAGGCAATGATCCGGCCTCGCAGGGTCGAGTAGTTCATTCCGAAGGTGCCGCCCGTACCGAACTTGGGATCAAAGCGATATTTAGTGGTGGCCTCAAAGTCCTTGGCCGCGAGCTTCTTGTCGTACTTATCCTGAAACCACCTGTCAGCTACGGTTCGATTGCGGAAGTCTTCATCGATGAAGGTACCGCCATAGATAATGGCGGCGATACCATGCTCTCTCAGGAGCTTGCTCCCCAGACCTCCTCTTCCGGCCCACGTATCCACAAAGGTGAGCTTTCCATTGGTGATCGGCACAGAGCATATCGCGCCAAAATCGGTCGCCTGGGCTGCCGGACCGACGGCTAGGATACGGGGATCATTTTCATAGTTTTCGCCAAAGCGCTCATACGTGTAATCCATCAATGAGTAGATCCCCTCGCGGCCCTCGCGCCAGATCCTGCTCAACTCTATCGGCTCGAGATGAACCTGGATCTCCTCTCCGTGCACCCTGTTCAGATAGAGAATGGAGGGAACCGGAGATTTGCCAACCACGGATACCATGTTGATGCCCAGGTTGTCGAAAACCAATCCAGCGCCGCCCATGGAGGAAACATAAAACCCACCCCAGCACGGGGAGAAGCCGCTAAAGATCAGCCGGTTGGACCCGGGAAAGATCGATCCGGCGAGCAACCCGGTTCCCATATTGGTACTGTTATATGTTCCTGCCAGGTGTAGTCCAAGGTCAACGGGGCCGAAGAAATCACCTACTCGATACCGGCGAACCCTGTAGAACCCCGTCCCCGCATCGATGAAAAGAACCTTTAATTCGATATCCATGATTCTTCTTTAACTTACATCATTGTTACACTTTTCCCGCTGATTTTGAGATCCCCTCATAAGGCTGAAAAATCCCGAAACGGAATGGGAGGCAGAATGTTGCCTCCCATTTTCTTATAAGGGAAATTTCTTGAATGCCTCCTCGACCCCATAGCTGGCCAGTTCATCAGCGGAGAGCCACTTTGCTCCTTTCTTGATGAGCACCTTGGCGCCCCGAATATCCTCGGTCAGGGGCCGCTGGGTTTCGTCGAACTTCGCCTTCCACACCGTCTTTCCGCTGGAAACCTCGATGAGATACATATCGAAGGCCACGGAGGCACCCCTCTCTGGTCCCATAGGGTCTCGAACCCTGTCCCTGTACCTCCAGACAGTTCCCACTATCATGAGATCTGTCCCTAAGGCCTCTCCTGCTTTTTGAGCAAGGCTTCGGGGCGTGTCCTTTGTATCATCCCTGGGGATCTCTTGATATAGCCTCGACACCTCCTCCAGGGAAATTACCTTGTCTTTATACCTCCGCTCCAAGACCTCCTGCACGTAACGGGTTATTGCCCTATCGGCACCGTCTTTAATGTTCTCAGATCTAAAGTACAGGTCGCATATGGGACAGTTCAGGCTCTCGCCCTTATCAGGGCTCTGCTTGCCCTTGAAAAAGGGCATAACCCCGATTTTCTCCCATTGGATCTTGATCGGTTCAGCCCGAGATTGAGCAGCAGCCCTGTTCGCGAGATATCCATCAAACAGAAGCACCGCGATGCACCACACCGCGATCATTGCACACATGGCCAGCCTTTTTGATTTCATCACTACCCCCTTTTCTCACTATCCGTCTATAAACGAAGATCTCTTACCATTGGTGTCACGTTTTTCATTGCATGAACTAATCTATATCGCACCGCCCGTCCCCGCAGATACCTGCGGGGACTAAAGGCGCAGAGATCGCAGAGGAATTAGTTTTTTCCCTTTTCTGCTGAGAGGACAGAAAAGGGAAAGACCTCACGCTTCGCGTATGCTATTTTGATGTAGCAGATCCTCACCGAAGGGCATGAATATTTTTCTTTGCCGGCGTCCCTGCCCCGTTAAATGCGATAGCCAATTTAACTGGGGTCAGCGGCAAAGAAAAAAAGATCAATCATCTCTGCGTGCTTTGCGCCTTTGCGTTGAAATAAGTGCCTTTCGATTTTGATCGGCTTGAGGTGAAGCTTCGCTAGAGTGATATGTATCTACCGTAGTTGGTTATTGGTTTCCCTATCATCCTTATGAACATTTGAATCACTTTTTCACCTCGCGTTTACCCTTCTTTGTTTTCCCTCGCTTTTTGATCTTCTTTTTTGGCGCTTGCTCTGTCGCCCCTGGTTTATCTGTTCCCTCGGGTTGCTTTATGAGCTCATCGGCGGTCTTGGTCGCCTCATCGGCATCCGCTCTGGCTCTCTCCGCTTCTCGAGCAGCCTTCTTCGCTACCTTCTCTGCCTCCCTGAAAGCGGTCTTCATTTCCGTAAGTTCATCCTTGCTGCGATCGGTTTCAGAAGCCCTTTTCATCTCGCCGAGCTTTTCCTCGGCGAATTCGGCGGTTTTTGTCGCTTCCTTTTCCTTCTCACTTGCAAGTCTATCCGCGTCGGCAGCTGCGTCTAACGCGGCGGCGATTTCCCCCGGCCTCCCCTCTTCCGGCTCCGCCTCGAGATCGATGTCCTCGGCGGCAATCACAAGGGCACCAAGGGGAATCCGGGATAGTATCTCATCAAAAGAAACACCGAGGGGACTCACCAGTTGGCTCCCTCTCACATGGAGCGGTAGAAATACGAATGCTGCATCGGCGGACTGCTCGACCACCGTATCAATGCTTGGCTCCACGATGACCTCGGGCTCCGCGCTGATTCGCACATCCTCGAGCGTCTGCCGGAGGTTCTCGAGGTTCCTCTTCGCCCCCTTGCTGGGAGTGGGTGCCAGTACCCTGATACGGGCCTCGCTCCACTCGTCTTTCCTGGTCATCAGATACGCGAACAGCAGCATCAAGCGGCTTGTTGCATCGTCCCACCACCACAAATCGATGCGGCGATCTTGAGCGGGCAAGCCCTCAACGCGGCTCCGCCTCTCTTCCTGGGCATTGAAGATCACCACGTTAGAGCCAAGAC
>Ga0307428_1001271_pt1 | contig 13093 bp, 12 predicted proteins | sample SalMarWE160240MG_FD_202161 | JGI IMG/M metagenome (GOLD analysis project Ga0307428, IMG submission 202161) | Salt marsh sediment microbial communities from the Plum Island Ecosystem LTER, Massachusetts, United States - WE1603-240 | ecosystem: Environmental > Aquatic > Marine > Intertidal zone >...
GTAATGTAGAGCTGTCTTCGCCTTTGGATACTCCTTCTCCAGCAACTTGATAATTTTCATCACCCTTGTCCTCTTGTCAAGCTCTGTCTCAGTTTCCATCCTATTTTTTCCTCCAAAGCATCATTTTAGCGATCTTTTCAGGGTCCTCAACAGAATTGCATGTTCCCTCAAAGCAGACATACGCTGTCGGCACATCTGCAACGGGATACCCAAGATTCTTCAACCGCTCAGTGTCAGCAGTTGAGTCAATAGCCTCCACGACCTTCAGGGGATTATAGGCTCTCAGGCTCTCTCTTAAGAATCGACGGGTCACATCATCTTTCAGGGAACCCACTATATGTATCTGCATTGGATGAAGATACAGCTCAACAGCTAAACCATAAACGGATCCCATAATACCATATCGCTGATAACCTGAAGCAAAAAACTCCAACGTTTTCCTAGCAGTTTCTAAGTATTTTTGTTCACACGTTAAGTGGTGAAGCCTCAAGAAAGCATCGGCGGCTACACTGTTTTCGTTAAGAGGCTTATCCAAAAGTTTCAAAGCTCCAAAGGAGCCGGTCTCCTTCGGCTTGTCATAGAATCCTCCAGCGTCGCTCCAAAGCTTGTCTACCATGAACTCTGCAAGGCTTTCTGCCCGGTCCAGAAACTTTCTGTCCGACGTTATCTGGTAACTGTCTATCAGGCACTGGATCATGTGAGCCTGATCGGTGAGAAGACCTGAAAGATGGCTCTTGCCCCCGATGAGGTAATGAGATATTCCATTTTTTGGACTGAAGCTCGTCTCCAAAAGCATGTGCACTGTCCGGAGAGCAAAATCTTGATAGGACTGATCATCAAGAACCACCGAAGCTAACAGATAGGATGAACTCATCATGGCGTTCCAGTTTACGAATAAGGTCCTGTCTATTCTAGGGGGCGTTCGTTTCAGACGTTCCGGTAGACTTAGCTTATAGTAAACCTCGTCAGCGTCTTGGCTACCGTAAAATCCGCCATTAATTTGATCACTAAGCTTGGCGTTGACGTATGCCAGTATTCCTTTGGCGGTGTCCCTGAAAGCATTCTCTCCGGTGACCTGATACGCTTCCAGGTAGTTGACAACTAGTTTGGCGTTGTCTTCACACATCTTTTCGTAGTGTGGGATACTCCAGTCCCGGGTGGTGGAGTAACGGAAGAAGCTGCCTTCCTCCTTATCGTAGATGCCACCATTCCGCATCGCAGTTAACGTTTTCTTCACGATGTTTAATGCTGCCTTATGCCCCTGCAGGTGATGCTGCAGAAGCGCCAGCCTCAATGCCCCGCTGTGTGGAAACTTTGGTGCGTTGCCAAAGCCGCCGTGCAAAGAGTCGAATCGTGAAGCGATCCCCATAGTCAAACCGTCGATGACAGACAGGAAAACATCACTGTCCAAACCATACGATATGGATGGAGGTTCAGTCTTTTCTTTTTTCAGCTCATTTATTCTGGACTCTAGGTTGTTCTTGTTTTTCTTGTAGAAGCTGCTGATATCCTCAAGCAGAGCCTTCATCTGCTGCGGGGGAATATAGGTGCCACCCGTTAGAACCTCACCGTTAGGAGTCAGAAAGGCAGTGCTAGGCCAGCCTCCCATGTTATATCGCTTATCTATGTCCGGTCGCTGGTCTCGATCCACCCTTATGGGCACAAACTTGTCTTCGATGATTCTTGCAACTTCGCTGTCAGAATATGTGGTCTCGTCCATGACGTGGCACCAGTGGCACCAAACAGCGCTGATGCCCAAAAGAATGGGCTTGTCAAGCTCTTGTGCCTTCTTGAATGATTCTTCGTTCCATGGTAGCCATGAAACTTTGGTTTCGGTCAATAGAAAAGCCTCGTTAACTTTGCATCAAAACTAACATAGTATAGTTGTCTGGGTGGCTAAATAGTTTGCAGCAATTCTGCCGTTTTTCAGTTGCTGGGGCAGGTGCAGTTTTTCTGAAAAAAGTACTGTTTTCAACAATGAAGTATTATTAGGAGTCTAATATGATTGTTGGGTTTGTGTTCTGTACAGTTTCTTTCTGTAGATTATAGCTGCCAATGTTGTCACCAGAAGTAAAGGCAGAATTGTCCATGATGGAAACTCTGGGATATTGCCATACTCGTCAGTTTTTACTAACCAACAATCAGCAGGACCAGCATAAACGGAAGTTGTGTAGCCAGCTAGGGCGAATCCTCCATCAGACGTCTCAACCAACGAGTGAGCTCCTCCACTTCCATAAGTTTGGCTCCACATTGTAGAAGATGCCCCCACAGAGCTAATGAAAGGCAAACTGGCTAAAACAAAAAGAGTCAGAATTGAAAGAAACAACTTAGATGACATCAAAATCTCCTCTGATGCTGCTTATGTAACCTATGTCTGTAAACAACCGCAACAACCACCACGGCAACTAACATAATCAGCATTGGCGTCCATGAGGGAAACTCTGGGATTACGGGAACGGGTTCCATGAGTGGATGGTAGTCAATGTATACTGTCTCATTTCCAGCAATGCGAATGTGGGGTGTGTCTCCTATGCCGTCGCCGTCATCGTCTATGCCGTTGTAGTCGCTCCAGTAGTTACTATCAACTGTGGGTTCCGGCGCCATCCAAACTATGATAACATTGTTTGATGAGACCACATCGTTTATCATGTTGTTTTCGGTGATAGTGTGGTTGCCTCCACTGTAACATATGGATACTCCATTAACGTTGTTCGCTATGGTGTTATTCTTGATAGTGTTGTTTGAACCACCTAGCATATTGATGCCAGTAAAACAGTCTGCGATGTAGTTTCCGATAATAGTGTTGTTATATGCAGCTGCTACGCCATTCGTGAAATTTATTATTTGCAGGTACTGAACCGTTACGCCCATTTTTATGCTTACACCAAAGCCTTCCCCATTTCCCTGAAGAGTATAACCTGCACCATCAATAACAGTGAAATTCTTCTCAACCTTAATCCCACCAGAAATGTCACCCGTCAAAGTATAGACGTCACCATCACGCTGAATCTTATCTGTTCCCTCAACTGACCCGTCAGCTCTGATGTAGATTGTGCTTTCTGCTTTCACTATCCCAATTTCTAGAGTAGAAATAACAGTAAAACAGAGAATCACTGATAATAGAAGAACTGTTCTTTGTGCCCCCAATTTATTTACCTAATGGCAACTGTGTTAACTGAACTGAAAAGGATTTTTGTCAAGAACCCTTGACTAAATGCATCATTCGTTTGGTCAAGAAAGCTTGACTAAAACACATCTTGTGGGTTGGAAGCAAAATTAAGCCTTACCTAGTTCATTTCGGTATAGGAATAGTGCTGGGAGTCCGCCTGTGTGAAAGAATACTACGTTGTCGTCTTTTTTGAAGTAGCCTTTCTTGATCAAGTCAATCAACGCTACCATTGCTTTACCTGTGTATACGGGATCCAAGAAGATTCCTTCAGTTTCAGCCACCAATTTGATTGCTTCAGTCACCTCCTTATTTAGCACTCCGTAGCCTTCCTTGATGTATTCGTCAAAGACATTTACCTCGTCAGCGGCTAAAGACAAGTCAACGTCAAGAAGCCCTGCTGAGCCATTAACCAACCGAGCAATAGTTCTAGAGGCATCAGCCTTGCTTGCAAATACGTTTACTCCCAGAATCTTGGCGTCAACATCCAGCAATTTGGCTCCCAGAATCAAGCCAGCTTGGGTTCCGCCTGTTCCACAAGCGCAAACAATAGAGTCCAAATTTTCTCCGATTTGATTGAATTGGTTGACCAGCTCTTCCATGGCAAGGGCGTATCCCGGGACAGTTAGGGGAGTTGAGGCGCCCACTGGAATGATGTATGGTTTGTGTCCTTTCGTTCTAAATTCTTCAGCTAAGCTGTTCATCAAATCTTCAACATGCGTACCATAACCGTCCACAAACTTGATCTCCGCTGATAACAGCTTATCCAAAAGCAGATTCCCGTCGTATACATCAGGTTCTTTCCCCACAAGAACCAAAACAGGCTTCATGCCAAGGCGTCTAGCAGCAGAGGCAACCATGCATACACAGTTTGACTGAACCGCACCCGTTGCAATTAGGACATCAGCGCCTTTGTTTTTGGCGTCGGCGAAAAGAAATTCCAGTTTTCTTGCTTTGTTGCCTCCAAAGGCTAAGTCAGTCATATCATCCCTTTTAACGAAGAGGCTTGGACCACCCAGAACCTTAGACAGGTTAGGCATTCTCTGCAGAGGAGTTGGAAAACCAGCGAAACTTATCTTTCGTCTGTGCATCCTCTCTAAAACCAATAATTTACTGGACTTAACCAAATGCTTCACTCGTCTCTTTAGTTGATGTACCAACTATTTAGGGTCTACTTGAATCTCTAAGTTTCGGTGAATTAGATGTCGGGATTAGAAGTAACAAGTTACTAGAAACAAAAACCGAAAGTTTTAATAGAATAACGAATTTTCAGCGTTCAAGGAATGGTTGCACAATGGCGGCAAAGTCAGTTCTAGATTTCGTGGGAAACACGCCACTTATTCAACTGAACAGCCCAGAAGGCGTATTCAGCACTTTCGAAGCAAACCTCTACGCAAAAGTAGAATACGTGAACCCAAGCGGAAGCATCAAAGATAGAATAGCCAAATACATGATTGAACAAGCCGAAAAACGAGGAGACCTAAAACCCGGATACACGATTGTCGAAGGCACAAGCGGCAACACAGGCATAGCCTTCTCCATGGCAGGAGCAGCTAAAGGATACAAAGTAGTCATTGTCATGTGTGAAAGCATGACCGAGGAAAGACGCAATTTTATGCACGCCTATGGCGCAAAAGTTGTATCGACCCCCGCAGATCAGGGACTAAAAGGGGCAGTCAACAAAACAAAGGAACTAGCTAAACAGTCAGGCTGGTGGATGCCAGCCCAGTTCGACAACTACGACAACGTGGAAGCTCACAGGCTAATAATGGGCAAAGAAATCATTGAGCAGGTTCCAGGGGGGTGGGTTGACGCCTTCGTGGCTGGGGTAGGCACAGGAGGCACCCTCATGGGAGTGGGTAAAGCCTTGAAGGAAGTAAATCCTGATGTAAAGATAGTGGCGGCTCAGCCAGCAGGCTCTCAAGAACTTACTGGCGGAAAAGCGGGTGAACACAGAATAGATGGTATCGGCGACGGTTTCATTCCGAGCATCGTGGACCAATCCCTTATTGATGAGGCGATAAACGTTAAAGACGAAGACGCAGTGAATTGGAGCCGACTACTAGCAAGAGAGAAGGGACTCTTCGCAGGCATATCCTCAGGCGCTAATGTAGACGCAGCTGTACAACTTGCAAGAAGAATGAAAAAGGGGCAAAACATTGTCACAGTCTTACCTGACAGCGCAGACAGATACGCAAGCTTAGGGATTTTCACAGATAAAAAAGCCGAAAAAATCCATGTTCCGAAAACCTTCGCACCCTAACCTCAACCAACAGTTTAGCATTAAAAATACAGGCAACATATCCACAGCAAATTTTTCCATCTTTTACGCTTGAAATCTTAGAAAAATTGGGGAAGAGAAGCATTTGCTACTTCTCTTTTGCCATGACAAGAACCGATTTGATTGATATTAGCACAGCTGCCGGCGCCGCGAAAGCCACAATGTATAATAGGATGGCGGAAGCCCAGAAGAAGAGCAGAGGATGAAGGTACCATAAGCCTGCCCACACGTTTGCAGCAGACGCCACCAGTAGAGCAATCGTCGCTATAAGGAAAGCACTCACTTCCTTTCGGGTGATGCTTGTAAGCCCAACAACAATTCCCACGATCAGCATGGCAAACAGGACAGATCCATCGTTCGTTTTGATGTTCTCAGCCCAATTAGCTGGAGGGTCAGTTGGCGTTAATACATATAAGTCATACGCTGAATAACCAAGAATAAGTCCAGCCAACACTGCTACCACAACAAAGATGATGTAAGCCCATCGTGCAATTTCCTGTATTTCCATTTTTATCCCAAAAGCACAGGTATGTTCGTTAACCCATTATAAATCTTGAGTAAATGCATTGAAAAAAACCGAAAAAACATAAACCAAAATTGATGAAGAACTTGCCTACTTCCAGATTTCTAGAGCTGCCCGCAATTCTTCATGAGTCTCAGCATATTCTTTCAAGGATACGCCTTGCATTGTCGCGTCCACAGCTTGCCTCATAGCCTTAGCACCAGAGACTGTTCCTTCAGTATGCCCATGAATACCTCCTCCCGCCTGAATCACAAAATCTTTCCCAAAGAAATCCATTAGAGAGGACACTAGACCGGGATGAAGACCGCCGGACGCAACAGGTAACACCTCATTTAAACCATACAAGTCTGTTCTTAGTGCCTCGCAGTTCTCCGAAACCTCTTCTCGGGTCTCAGACATTTTCCCCACAACTGTGCCGACATGAAGTTGATCCACACCAATGATTCTCGCAACCTTTGCGATAACCCTCATCGAGATTCCATGTTTAGGGTTTTTGGTGAAGGCTGCATGTCCGGCTCTGTGGGCATGAATCACCAGATCAAAATCCTGTTCCCGTACTGTTTGCAACGCAGAGAAGCCGCAGGTCAGAATGTCAATCATCATGTATTTTCCGCCGTGGTCTTTAACAAACTGTGCTCTCTTTAGCATCTCTTTTGTTTCTGAAGTGATGTTAGCCATGTACACCTTCTTTTCTCCAGTTTCCTCTTCAGCTCGATCCCGCATCTCAAGAGTTGCCACAACACGGTCATCGAAGGGGTTGAAGCTTTGACTGCTAAGGTTCTCGTCGTCTTTCACGATGTCGCATCCGCCAACCCAAGCATCATAGGCTACCTTCGCATGATCCATCGTTTTCAATCCTAGTTTCGGCTTGATAATTGTCCCAACTAAGGGTCTATCCTGAACATTCAACAGCCTACGGATTCCAGTTACACCATACTTGGGACCCCTGAAGCTTCGAACAAGTTCTCGGGGCAAATGAATGTTGTTGAGCCTCAGGTTCTTGAGTGCACGCAACCCAAAGACGTTTCCAGCCACGCTACTCAAGATGTTAGGCATGTTGCCGGGTTCAAACAGCTCAATTGGATAGGCTACTTGGAAGTTGTTTCCGTTGATGCTGAAGACGCGGGCAGCAAGCTTTTCCACGTAAGGTTTTGTGGTGGTAAGTTCTGTCCATGTTCCTATGGAGCTTTCGGCGGCAACTCCTCCAGCTGCCTCCACAAAACTGATGTCTTCTGGTTCGACGTAGAAGTCGCAGATTACATCAGTTGTTTTTGGTTTGTAAGAGCGGTCAACAAAATCGACGTATTTCAATGTCGTCAACACCCCTTTTAGTATCTAGTCAGCTAATATTATACTTGTGATAAGTTATAGGTTAACGGTTGGGGAGGGCTTATGGAGTTCAGGGTTAAGCTTTTGGGAATAAGGGCGGGCGGAAAACAGATAATAGTAATAGATGACGAGTATGCAAGCCGCCTAGGGATTCACTCCTCTGACAGAGTTGAGATCACATACAAGCAACAAAACGTAATTGCCATCGCTAACGTAGCCACAGACTTTCCTAAAAAAACGTTGGGTATCTACGAAGAGGTTCAGGACAAACTGAAAGCCCAAGAAGGGGAAATGGTGCAAGTTCGGCCAGCTGAAAGACCTGAATCCCTCGGATACATACGCGACAAGCTTAGGGGACGGAGACTTCTGGCTCCAGAGATTAAGATGATAGTAATGGATGTGGTTGAAAGGCACCTGAGTGACATTGAACTAGCATCATTTGTCACAAGCCTCTACATTCGCGGAACCAGCATGGACGAAGCCGAAGCACTGACAAAGGCTATGGTGGAAACAGGACGAACCATAGATTTCGGCAAAAGTCCCATCTTGGATAAACATAGCATAGGCGGAGTGCCAGGAGACAAAACCACCCTACTTGTGATTCCCATAGTTTCAGCTGCTGGTTTCACGATTCCTAAAACGTCCTCTCGGGCGATAACTTCTCCGGCGGGCACAGCAGACCGAGTTGAGGTTTTGTGTCCTGTTGACCTGACATGTGAAGAGATGTGGAGCGTGGTGGAAAAAACTAATGCTTGCTTAACTTGGGGTGGGGCGCTTGATCTTGCTCCGGCGGATGACCTTTTCATCCAAGTTGAGTATCCCCTTTCTATTGATCCGCTTCTTTTGCCTTCGATTATGAGTAAGAAGAAGGCGATAGGTGCAGACTATGTTGTGGTAGACATACCTACGGGTAGAGGCGCAAAGATCAAGACTATCGGAGAAGCCCATGCCCTAGCACAAGAGTTCATAGAATTAGGTAAAAGATTGGATATGCATATTCAGTGTGCAGTGACTTTTGGTGAACAACCCATCGGATATGCTATAGGCCCAGCTCTTGAGGCGAAGGAGGCGCTTTTGGCGCTGATGGGTGAAGGTCCCATAGACTTGGTGAACAAGGCTGTTAGTTTGGCGGGGTTACTGTTTGAAATGATGGGAGTCAACGATGGCACACAAAAAGCAAAAGGCATCCTCAAATCAGGTGAAGCCGAGAAAAAGCTCAGAGAGATAATTGCTGCTCAAGGCGGCGACCCTGATGTGAAACCTGAGGACATAGAGGTTGGAAACGAAACAGCGGAGATTCGTTCAGAGGAGAAGGGCAGGGTCCAATGGATCAACAACAGGGCTATGGCGCAGATAGCAAGAGAGGCTGGGGCTCCCAAAAATCGGGGCGCAGGAGTTCTTTTGAGAAAGAAACTTGGAGACAAGGTTGCAAAAGGAGACATATTGTACAAGATTTTTTCTAGAAGCGCACAAAAACTTGACTCATCAGTTCTGTTAGCCGAGAATCTTAACCCCATTGGGATAACTGGGAAGTTTGGCGAAAAAATGCTGGTTGACCGCATCCCAACCAAGAAGATTTCCCATGAGAAGCCTTTCATTCTGGAAAGATAAGCAACTCGATTTCATGAATTGGGATGCTGATGGTTAAAGCAGTTATCTTTGACTGGGACGGAACCCTCGCGGATACTAAGAAGGCGGTAGTGCAGTCCTTCCAGAAGGTCTTGGGGAAAGCTGGTTGCGTGGTTAGTGACGAGTTTATAGAGAGGCGGATGGGCATCGGAACAAAGAAGACAATCATAGAAGCCTTCAGAGAATGCCACATAAGACTCGATGTTTTGACGCTGGAAAAGCTTACTAAAGAAAAAATCAGAATTCAGGCAGAACTCGCCGATATTGTAAGCCTCTTTGATGGAGTCACTGAACTTTTGGAGGCGCTACATGGAAAAACAAAGATTGCGTTGGCAACAATGAGCAGCCGAAAAGTTGTTGACAAGTTACTTTCGGAGAAGAGAATCGGAGGGTATTTTGATGTTGTTGTCTCGGCGGATGAAATTTTCAGTCCGAAACCTGACCCTGAAGTTTTTCTTGTTTCTGCAGCGAAGTTGGGGGTCAAGCCGGAAGATTGTGTAGTTGTGGAAGATTCCGTTTTTGGGGTAAGAGCCGCCAAAGCGGCAAAGATGAAGTGTATAGCGGTGTCTTCGGGAGCCTACAGTAGGGAAGAACTTCTGGAAGAGAATCCGGATTTGATGATTGATTCTCTTGTTGAAAAAGAGAGGATGCTGAGTTTTATTTTTGGCAGTATGTAATGTAGTGATTGATTCTAGTGAATTACGGAACTGTGATGTGTTAGTGTCAAGTTAATATGACATACGTCATTCTTATATACATTGGCACAGCAACAATATAATGGTGAAAAGAAGTATGCTTCTTCCCTGCGAAGTTGCAGTTAAATCGGTTATTCCAGCCATTCGATCAGCCATAGCAAGAGAACTGACGCAATCCTATGGGCTTAAACAAAAAGAGGTGGCTCAACTTTTAGGTGTCACCCAAACTGCTGTGAGCAAATACACGAGACACTGCAGAGGCGCAGTTCTTGAGGTTAGAGAAGTGGAGGAGGCTCAGCCTGTTCTCAAGGAAACGGTTTTCTCGTTGGCTAATGGTGAAATGACTAAATATGAACTTGCGGAAAAGCTTTGCATAGTCTGCGAAATAATCAGAAAAAGAGGACTTATGTGTAAACTATGTGCACTCTCCGACCCAAACATAGACAACAGCCAATGCATAGTCTGCCCCTTAAATGACAACACTACAAGAATATACAAAGCCAAAAAAGAAACGCGGTAGGTTACCTTATTTTAACAGTCAAAATGGGCGGTTAACTGGTTTCTTTCGCACCTTTCTTTTCAGCTTTCTTTTTGCTTTTCTTTTCCGCCTTCTTTGTGGTTTCCTTTTTGGTTTTCTTCTTGGTTTTCTTCTTGGGTTGTGGAGCAGCTCCCGGCTTTGTGAAGGTTTCAACAAACTTGACGGTTGTTAGTTCGGAAAGAAACCGTTGTATGTCCAGGGCAATGCCTCTTTTTGCCAGCTGTATACCCTCCACGTAAAGGGCTTCATCAGGCATGTTCACTGTAACGTTTGCTTTTCCAACTTTGAAGGCGAACTTTTCAGCCTCAACTGCAGGTATTCGACGATGAATAAGAGCAGAAATTTTTTCCTCAGCAGTTTTAAGTTTCTTCTTAACGGAAACCTCATAAACCAAAGTTTTTCCAGCCAACGGCGGATTAAAGTCAAGTGTTACTCTTCCAGAGCCCATGGTTCTCACCGTGGCAAGTTTCTTGTCATATTCAATCTGTGCTCCCAGTTTAGGGTTTATTCCGCGGGCTATCAATCGCCTGAGGGGAATAAGCTTCACTTTTTCTGGGTCCCGTTGTCCGAAGGCATTCTCTGGCGGAATTTCAACAGATTCATTTTTTCTGATTTTGAATGTGAGAAAGGCTTCATCTAGGGCTTTTAGCATCCAGCCTTCTCCGACTACCACGAGTCTTGGCTCGTAGATGTCTCCTTCTTTGTAGAGTTTGTTCTCTTTTGCGGTTTCTTCGGAGGTGGTGTCGAAAACCTCTCCTGTCTCCTTAACTTTACCAGTGTAATCAACAACGATGAAGTCGCTTTTCTGAATAGGCACACATATCCTTCCTTAACAGGCTTCTCTGCTGAGTTTTAGCCTCAGCCACCATTCATAAAGGTTACGTATCCACATAGCCAACCACACAACAACAAAAATAACATAATTAACTTTATGTGCTTTGTGGGCTTAAAGAAAATATCAAACTAATTGTTAGGCGCTTGATGGTTTGGGCAGTCTCTGTTTGTAGATTATAACCACCAAGGTTGCCACAAGAAGCAAAGGCAGAATAACCCATGATGGAAACTCTGGAATGCCGTATTCGTCGGTTTTAACCAACCAAAAATCTGAGAGTCCAGCACCAAAGGAACTTGTGACCCCCGCTATGGCGTATCCTCCATCAGACATCTCCACCAACGAATAAGCAATGTCACCATACTCTCCTCCATAAGTTTGGCTCCACAACTCCGAAGATGCTCCAACAGAACCGATTAAAGGGAAACTGATTAAAACAATAAGTACTGTGCTTGAAAGAAACAGCTTTTTAGGCGGCATTTATTCTCCCCTGAATATAGTTTAATAGTTTCAGTTAAGAACTTTTTTGTCAACCTTTCTTGACCAAACAAATGATACGTTTAGTCAAGGTTTCTTGACAAGAACTATGCGGGTTTTTGTATCGGTGGTTCAGGTTTTCTGTGGAAGAAAAAAGGGATAAAGAAAGGGTTAGGATTTGGAAAAAAGATTGGTTCTTTAGCTGTTTAGTAGCTTTCGTATGTTTCTTCGCTAGTTGATTCTTCGTCTGCAACCTCTTCTTCGATTGGAGCCTCTTCTTCAGTTAGAGCTTCCTCACTACCTGTTTCAGCTGTATTCTCTGCAATATCGGACTCTTCAAAGACTTCCTCAGAAGGCGCCTCTTCTACAGTCAATATCTCTTCTACTGGTGCTTCAGGCAGGGTTTCAACCGCGGTTACTTCTTCGGTGGAAAGCGTTTCAACAGTCTCTTCCGCGGTTACCTCAACTACTTCGGATATTTCAGCTTCCGGTGTTTCTAGGGTTTCTTCGATCGTTAACTCGTCAAACATGGGTTCAACCTCGATTGCCTCTTCAACAGCAGCCTCTATTGTCTCTTCTTCAAGTGGAACCTCAACAGAAGGAGTAATCATCTCTTCAACTGCTTCCTCAACCATCACTTCAGGAACTTCAACTGGAACCTCAGGAGCCTCAACAGAAGGAACACTTGTTTCCTCAACTGCTTCCTCAACCACAACTTCAGGAACCTCAACAGCAGCCTCAACGGGCGTCTCGACTGGCACTTCGACAGGAGCCTCAATGGTCTCTTCAACTGGAGTCTCGATTGTCTCTTCGACAGGAGCCTCAGGAACCTCAAATGTAGCCTCAACCGGCACATCAACAGGAGCTTCGACAGCAACCTCAGCGGGAACATCAACTGGCATCTCAATTGGCACTTCAACAGGAGCCTCAACCACAGACTCAAAGGGAGCCTCTAAGGTCTCTTCTTCAAGGGGAATTTCAACAGAAGGGGCAATTGTCTCTTCAACTACTTCCTCAACAGTAGCCTCAACTGGTACCTCAACTGGAGTCTCGACAGTCTCTTCAATTGGCGCCTCAACAGGCACTTCGACTGGAACCTCTAACGTCTCCTCAATAGTCTCCTCGACAACAGCTACAACAGGAACATCAGGAACCTCAACAGCAGCCTCAACGGGCGTCTCGACTGGCACTTCGACAGGAGCCTCAACAGCAGCATCCACGAAGATTTCAGCAGTTTCCTCAAAGACACCTTCAGTGAGTTGCATCGTCACATCTTCTACTGGTGCGGGTGGGGGTATTGGCACTGTAGCTTCTGGCATAAGGCTGTCTACTGCCTCCTTGAGGAAAATCAACTGTTGTTTCAAGGCGTTTAGGCCATTTGAGAAAGCGTTACTTTCGTTAGCGTGTAACTCTTCGTCAATCTCTCCTGCAACATACTGGATTTCAGAGTTGGCGAGAAATATTTCCAAGGTACCGATCTGCTTTTCGAGGTCATCTACTTTTGAGGCCAGATTGTCGGCTAGCATTTTCTGGCGCATCTCGATGTCGGAGATGATGGTAGTAAGTTCGTTGTCAAGGGATTCATATGTAGACGCCGAAATTCTGCCTGAATTGTAAAGATCG
>Ga0307428_1001275_pt1 | contig 13069 bp, 10 predicted proteins | sample SalMarWE160240MG_FD_202161 | JGI IMG/M metagenome (GOLD analysis project Ga0307428, IMG submission 202161) | Salt marsh sediment microbial communities from the Plum Island Ecosystem LTER, Massachusetts, United States - WE1603-240 | ecosystem: Environmental > Aquatic > Marine > Intertidal zone >...
TTGACCCCTTTGGTGGTGAGCTTCTGGTACATCTCTCCCAGGGAGGCGTTCTTTCCTCCCACCAGGGGGACATCGGTGATAGCGATCTCATCAAACCACAGGATAAGCTGCTCGTCTCTGCTCTTGGCCATGGCTCCTTCTCCCTTCCGGTTGGGTTAGTGAGGGTAAAATCTATACCATCAGCGATGAGAGGTTGTCAAATTGCAAAAAGTAGGATACAAATGCCTCACCCGTGGGAGAGGAATCGCATGAAGGACATGGAAGATACTGCGTTGCTGCAAGGGAAAATCCCATCCATTTTGGTGATAGATATGGTCAAGGATTACTTCGACCCTCGACGAAGGTTAAAGATTACCCCCTTGGCAAAGGCTATCATCGGCCCCCTAAGGGAACTCACCGTGGCATTCAGGGAGCATGGTTGGCCGGTTATCTTCGCAACGGATGCATTCAAGGAGGATGATTTCATCTTCACCGGCAGGATGAAACCGGAGTCGCTGAAAGGGACCAAGGGAGCCGAGGTTATCGATGAGCTCGAGAGAAAGCCCGGGGATCTATGGCTGCCCAAACCGCGCTTTTCCGCCTTTTTCGAGACCGGTTTGGAGCGATACCTGCGGGAAAGAGATGTTACGTTGTGCGCGGTAACCGGCATCGCCACACCTGTGTGCGTGTTGACAACCGCGCTCGATGCGATCTGTTATGATTTTCACTGCATCATCGTCTCAGATTGTACCGCTGCCACCTCAATGAAGGTCCATCACGATATTTTGAATGTGTATAGAAACAGTGCGCTTTTTCCTCTCCTCAAGGTATGCAGCGCAGCGGAGTTACGTGCCGATGTAGGCATCATTTAGACGGGGGAACTGCCATGATACAGCCATGGCCTATTATCGAGACGCATGAAGGTCCGGATATGGGGCTCTTTTCAGTACGGGTGAATCGGTGCCGTTCCCCAAGGACAGGCCAGGAGCATGATTTCTATGTGATCGATTTTCCAAACTGGGTTCAGGTGATACCCATCACGCCGGAAGATCAACTCGTCATGATCAATCAATACAGGCACGGTTGTGGCCGGACTTTTCTTGAATTGCCCGGAGGATTGATCGATGATGACGATCTCAACACTCAAGAGACTGCCGCAAGAGAGCTCTTGGAAGAAACGGGGTATCGGGCAAAGGAGCTCTCCCTCCTAACCAAGACCTATCCGCAGCCCGCAGTCCTCACTCATTCCGGGTTCACCTATGTAGCAACAGGCGCGGAGAGGGTAGCCGAGCCCATGCTCGATGCAGCTGAGGATATAGAGGTGTGCCTGAAGGACCTGAAGAGGATTCCGGAGATGATACGACGGGGTGAAATAGACCATGGCCAGACCGTGATGGGGCTCAGCGCCTATTTCCTGCTGAGGTAAGGGTGCAGGAGACGGGTCCCGAAAGCCATTCGCCTACAATCCTTAATACCCACACAATCCTTCCCCGTAGGTTTTCATCGAAGAACAACATTGTGTGGAGAGTCTTGTTTTGGTATTGACATGTAGAATAACTATATTGTAGTTATAATATAGCTACAAGTATGGGAAGTTGATAAATTCCCTAGATTACTATTGAGCCACGAAGGCACAAAGATCCAAAGAAAAGGAAAATACATTGAATAACAGAGTTTTTCCATTACGTTAAGTTTGCCGCATAGTACTACGCCCGATGCATAGTAAATGGGCTATTATGCAAAATAATTCGTAACTACTCAGGTAGATAGGTTGAAGGCTGAAGACTGTTAGGAAAAAATGGGGGTGCGGCGCATGTTAAAGCCATGTTTGCTACGAGAAGCTTCTGTTTCTTCAACAAAGTGCGGCAATAGTGCCCCTCTGACCACTTTAAGCCTTCAGTCTAAATCCCGCCGAAGGCGGGACTGACTACGTGAGTAGTCACAATAATTCTTACTCTTGGTGTCTTTGTGTCCCTAGCCCAGACCTGGCATACAATGCTTAACTATATTATATGATATAAATAGATGCTACAGAAATTGTAATATATGCTAAGGCGCTCGCGCCAGGGCAGGCTTTGTGGCAATATAGCTGAGTTGGCAGATACGTGGAATAACAAAAGGAGGAACAACTATGGGAAGAGTCGGCATAATTGGTGTTGGACAGAGTAAGTTTGTGAGAGGGTATCCAGGCTCCATACGGGAGCTTGCCTTTGAGGGATTTAAGGAGGCCATAGAGGATGCCAAGATAGGGACAAAGGATATAGACGCGTCGATAATCGCCTCTGCCCCGGAGTACGACAAGCAGAGGTCTCCGGCCGGTGTGATCGCCGAGTATCTGGGCCTCATCCCACAGCCCACCTTCTACATTGAGTCGGTCTGCTCCTCGAGCAGCTCTGCCTTAAAGGTTGCCTATTCCATGGTGAAGGCGGGATTGCACGACGTGGTGGCAATCGTAGGCTTTCAGAAGATGTCTGAGATCTCATCCAGTGAGTCCCAGGAGAGGATGGGGAGAGGGGCTGATATTCAGTGGGAATCACCCTTTGGTACCATGATGCCCGCATACTATGCCATGTATGCGCAGGCACACATGGCCACGTACGGGACAACCCTCGAGGATCTCGCCAAGATACGAGTGAAGGCTGCTACCTATGGTCAGATCAATGAGAAGGCCGTATACAGAAAAGAGGTGACCATGGAGATGTTCACCGATCCCGAGAGCAATATTTCCGCTCCTGTGGCGAGGCCCTTAAGGGTAGGTGATTGTTGCGCTAATGCAGACGGAAGTTCCTGCATCATAGTGGCATCCGAGGAAAAGGCCAAGGCCATGTGCGAGAAGCCGGTATGGATCCTGGGCATCGGCGCCGCCTCCGAGGCGGTAAACATGGCCGGCAGGGCCCTATTGACTGGGTTGTCAGTAGGTATTGAAGCAGGGAAACAGGCATACAAGATGGCTGGCCTGGGGCCGAAGGATATCGATGTAGCCGAGGTCCACGACTGCTTTACCATTGCGGAGATGATGGCCTATGAGAACCTCGGATTCGCGAAGCCCGGCGAAGGCAAGGACCTGATCGCGTCAAAAGAGACATACAAAGAGGGGAGCATTCCCGTGAACATCGATGGAGGCCTGCTCTCCAAAGGACATCCCATTGGGGCAACAGGTGGCTCTCAGGTCAGGACCATCGTGCTCCAGCTCCGTGGAGATGCAGGAGAGATGCAGGTGAAAGATCCGGAGATTGGGCTTGTCCATAATATCGGCGGTGTCGGCCTTTATGGGAATGTAACCATCCTGGGGAGGTGAGAAAATGGCCAAGAAGGAAGTGGATGATAGATTTAAGAAATTCGGTACCGTGAGCTTCACAGCTATCAGCAAGACGAATGACTTCATTACCTACCTCGAGCAGGGAAAGGTAATGGGTACCAGATGCAAGGATTGCGGAGCTACGTTCTTTCCTCCGCGTTCGGACTGCTCCAAGTGCTTGCAGAGCAACATGGAGTGGTTTGAGGTTTCCGGGGCCGGAAAGCTCGTGAGCTTTAGCGAGCTTACCTATGGGCCCGTGGGATTTGAGGATGATCTTCCCTATACTATTGCCCTCGTGGATTACGGCGATTACAAGGTGTTCGGAAGGATAGCAAAGGACATGCCCTATAAGGATCTCAAGGTGGGAATGGGGGTGAAAGCCGTGAGCAACACACTGCCGAATGGCCAGCTCAACTACGTATTCACCGCCCCATGAGGCGTTCAGCCAGGATGTATCAATGGCTATGCCCTGTGCCTCAACAGAGCGCGCTTTTCCTCTCCGGCATCGTAATAATCCCTTAGCTCGGAAGGAAAAGCGCGTGTTTCTAGCTCACCAAGACGACCGCTAGTTGGTCTCTTATCGCCGGCTTTCCCCCTGGTGTTCAACTCCCCGAGGGAGGAAAGAGGTAAAGGAGGTCGAAGATCCTATGAAAGGCATTGTCTCGTATGGCGGGTATCTCCCCCTGTACCGAATAGGCAGGGAGATCATCGGTAAAAGTATGGGATGGCTCAATCGGGCTTCCTTCATGAAGGGGCAGAAGTGTGTGGCCAACTGGGATGAAGACAGCCTTACCATGGGCGTGGCTTCAGCGATGAACTGCCTGGAGATCCATGACAGGAGTAACGTTAAGGGCCTCTATTTCGCCACAACCACCTCGCCGTTTAGGGAGAGAGGGTGTGCCGATATCATACGAACGGCCTTAGATCTCGACAGCGCTATCCGAACAGCCGATTTTTCCGGTTCAACCGGTTCCGGCACCGCCGCATTGATTGCCGCGCTCAACGGTATCGATGAAGACTCCTCAGCAGATATCCTGGTGTGTGCATCGGATGCGCGGCTCGGGAAACCCGGCAGCTCTCAAGAGCTGAGCTTCAGCGACGGTGCTGCGTCCATAGTGGTGGGGAGCGGCAGAATAATCGCAGAATATAAGGGCTCATACAGCGTCTCCTATGATTTTCCCGATCATTGGAGAGCGGAGCATGACAGGACCGATAGGGCCTGGGAGGATCGGTTTGGACGGGAGGAGGGCTACCGGAAGTTTATCCTTGAGGCCGTTGCAGGACTTGTGAAAAGATACAACATCAATGTGAAGGATATCTCGAAGGTGATCTTTCCCGGTATGTACCCCAGGGATCATGCCGCAATCTGCACAAAAATGGGGCTGGACCAATCTCAGGTTCAGGACCACCTGATGACGGTCATGGGAAATACCGGCACCCCCTATCCCTTGAACCTGCTGATCTCTGCCTTGGAAGAATCAAGGCCGGGCGATGTGCTGGTAGTAGCCGGCTTCGGCAACGGGAGTGATGCGCTCCTGTTTCGCGTAACCGAGGAGATCGAGAGGCTCAGGGGTCGAACAAGGGGAATGAAGCGGTACCTGGAGGTAACGAGGGATCTTGTCAGCTACGAAAAATACCTGGCCTTTAAGAACCTGATCACGCCCGAAGGGGGGATCAGGGCAGAGGCGGTTCCCTTTACGGCGTTGTCCCTGGTCTGGAGAGACCGGCGGGAGATCATAGGGCTGTGCGGAACACGGTGCACCCGGTGTGGAACACCCCAATATCCAGCGCAGCGGGTATGCGTGAATCCCGACTGCGGGGCAATCGATGAGATGGAGCCCTGCCGGTTTTCAGACAGGAAGGGCAGGGTATTCAGCTTCACCGGTGATCTCCTGTCCTTCACGCCGCACCCGCCTGCAATCTACGCCCTTGTCGATTTCGATGGAGGCGGCAGGTTCTGGTTTGATGTCACGGATTGTGATCTCGACTCGATGACCATCGATATGCCCGTCAAGTTCTCATTCCGAAAGAGGTATGTCGATGAGAAGAGCGGGGTTATCGGCTATTTTTGGAAGGCTGTGCCGATTTTGGGTTAGCGGTTTATAGAGTTTATTGCGTTTATTGAGTTTGTTGCGTTGGTTTTCGTAGAGTGGGTAAGTGAGTATTTTTTTTAGGGCATGTTGGATCGCGCTTGGCTCTTTACGGATTAAACTCAAAAAAACTCAAGAAACACAATAAACACAACAAACGCTCAGCAAGGAGAGCGCTATGGCCGAAGGGATCAAGGACAAGGTTGCGATCATTGGAATGGGGTGCACCGCCTTCGGGGAACATTGGGATAAGGGAGCCGAGGATTTGATCGTCGAGGCATTCACCGAGGCTATCGAGGATGCCGGCATCGAGAAGAAGGATATCCAGGCGGCATGGTACGGCTCCTGTTACGAGGAGTTGAATGTGGGCAAGTCAGGCCTTGCCTTGAGCAGGACCTTGAAACTCCCCTTTATCCCGGTGACGAGGGTGGAGAACCTCTGTGCGAGCGGCTCTGAGGCATTACGGGGGGCCGTATATGGCGTAGCGTCGGGCGCCTATGATATGGTGCTTGCCCTCGGCGCCGAGAAGCTCAAGGATACGGGGTACGGGGGCCTCACTGAGGTGAGCACGATCGTGGGCACGAAGAACAGGATCATCTTCCCGGCGATAAGCGCCCCCGGGGCATTCGCCATGATGGCAAACCGCTACTTCTCCAAATACGGCATGACGACCGAGGAGGGGAAAAGGGCACTTGCCAAGATCTCGGTGAACAGCCATGCAAACGGCGCCAAGAATCCCAAGGCCCACCTCAGACGGGTCATCACGGAGGAAGATGTGTTGCGGGCACCGATCATCGCCTCTCCCCTCGGGCTTTTGGACTGCTGCGGAGTAAGCGATGGGGCAGCAGCAGCCATCGTGTGCAGGGCCGATATGGCAAAGGATTTCAGGGCTGACCCCATATTCGTAAAGGCACTTCAGATCGGGATCAGCTCCGGCGAGGAATTGGCCTATACCCAGTGGGATGGTACCTATGTTGAGACGACAACCAGGGCAGCTACTCGGGCATACGAGGAGGCGGGAATCAAGAACCCACGGGAGGAGATCAGCATGATGGAGCTTCACGATTGCTTCTCCATCACCGAGCTCGTGACTTACGAGGACCTTGGGATCTCGCCAAGGGGGAAGGCACGGGATGATATTGAGGATGGATTCTTTACCATCCAAGGCAAGATCCCCTCACAGCCCGACGGGGGCCTGAAGTGCTTTGGTCACCCCATCGGCGCCTCGGGGTTGCGGATGCTCTATGAGATGTACAAACAGCTTCAGGGAAAGGCCGGGGAGAGGCAGATTAAGGACCCCTCGATCGGCCTCACCCATAATCTCGGCGGCTTTCCCCAGATGAGCGTGGTGAGCATCGTTATTGTGGGGCTGTAGGTTGGCACAACAAAGAAGAGGAGGGATCAATGGATTTTACCCTACCGGGTGAGAGCAAGATGATGGTCAAGGCCGCACGAGAGTTTACCGAGCGGGAAATCGATCCGATTATCCCCACCATAGAGAAGGACGATGAACTTCCCGACGACCTTTTGGGGAAGTTTGCCAAGGCCAAAATGCTGGGCATGATGATCCCAAAGGAATACGGCGGGATTGGGTCAAGCGCCCTGAACATTATCCTGATTGCCGAGGAACTTGCAAAAAGCGGATCGGCGGCCCCTTTTATCATGGCCATGAACAACAGCGTTGCGGAGACCATCTATTACTGGGGCTCCGAGGAGGTGCGAAAGCGGTTTATCCCTCTTCTTTGCGATGGGTCGTGCTATGCCACCATGGCATTTACCGAGCCCGGGACCGGCTCGGACCCTACCGCGGTCACCACCACTGCCGCCCCCGACGGAGACTCCTATATCCTGAACGGCGCCAAGCGATTCATTACCATGGGGCACAAGAAAGGCTATGGGATCTTCTATGCCAAGGATGAGACCGGAAGGATCACGGCGTTTATCGTAGACAAGGGCTCCGAAGGTTACACCTGGTCAAAACCGTGGGCTTTGATGGGGCTTGCAGGGCAAGGCCTGGTCGATGTATTCCTGAAAGATGTCAGGGTGCCGGTAAGGAACATCCTCGGCGAAAAAAGCAAGGGATTTCATATCCTGCTCAGGTGGATAGCCGGGGAGAGGATTCAGCAGATGGCATTCATGGTCGGCATGGGGCAGGCATGTCTGGATGAGTCGTTGAAGTTTGCAAAAGAGAGGATGGTGAGGGCACGGCCCATGACCGCCATGCAGGGATTTCAGTGGATGCTGGCCGAGATGCATGCCTCAATCGAGGCATGCAGGTGGTGGACCTACCGGGTTGTCTGCAAACAGGACGAAGGCGGTGATTTTCAGGTAGATTCTGCTGCGCTCAAGCTGTTTGTTGTCCCGACTATCCAGGAGGTAGCCAGAAAGGCCCTGCAGATTCACGGATCGTACGGTTATTGCAAGGACTACAAGATAGAACGGCTCTACAGGACTATCGCCCATGCAGGGATCACTGCCTCAAGCACCGAGATCCAGAAGACGCTTGTCGGTTCAGCCCTGTCGCGTTCAAAAGAGGGCTAGGGATACACTCATCTGCTGTCATTTTGGGCTGGTAGACGGAGCGATTCGTCATGGCGGAAGAAAAGGGCTGACAGCTATAGAAAATGAACGGCATCGTTTGCATAAAGCAGGTACCCGAGACAGGCGATATCAGATGGAATCCCGAGACAGGCGCCCTTATCAGGGAAGGCGCCTCGGGTGTGCTGAATCGCAATGACAAGCATGCCATAGAAGCCGCGCTCCAGCTCCGAGAGATGCACGGAGGTTCGATAACGGCCATCTCCATGGGACCTCCCCAGGCAGATGAATCACTCAGGGAGGCACTGGGAATGGGCGTTGATGGAGCGGTCTTGCTGAGCGATCCATGTTTTGCAGGTGCCGACACCCTGGCAACCTCATACGCACTGAGTGCGGCAATACAAAGGATAGCGCGGTTCGATCTCATCCTGTGCGGAAAAGAGACCTCGGACGGCATGACAGCCCAGGTGGGCCCCCAGCTCGCAGAACTCCTGAACCTCCCCCAGTTGACCTATGCAACCGGGATCTCCGTTCACGGTCATTCGGTACGAATCACACAAAAGCTTGATGGAGGCCTCAGGGTAGTGGAAACCTCCATGCCTGCGCTCATCACTGTAGAACCACATAGCAATCAACCCAGAATCCCGGCGATGGACAGCATCATGGAGGCATACCGGGACAAAGAGGTCCAGGCCTGGAGCCTGGAAGATCTGGGTCAAGGCGGTGAGCATTTTGGTCTCAAGGGATCCCCGACCACCACGAGAAGAGTATATAGGAAAGAGGTGACAAGGGGAACGGTGACTCTGCTGAAGGGGGAGCCCGATGAAATGGCCAGGGCCTTGATCGCAACGCTCAAAGGAAAAGGCCTGCTTTAGATGGTCCCGTTTATGCGCTTTTTTTAACTGGTACGTAGACCGTAGGCTGAAGACTTTTAGGAAAAAACAGGGATAGTGCTCATTTTGAAGCCATGTTTGGTACGAGAAGCTCCTGTTTCTCCGCCAACGTGCGCCGATCGTGCTCTTCTGACCCTTTAAGCCTTCGGTCTAAACGGCTTCGGGCTGACTACGTGAGTAGTCACCGCTTTTTTTTCTGAAAAGGTCATGATGGATTCATCGAACACCACGACACGATACGGAGATATATGGGTCTACACCGAGCACAGGGATGGAAAGCCGGCCCGCGTTTCGCTCGAGTTGCTGGGGGCGGGGCGTACCCTGGCAGGGAGACTCGGTGTTTCTGTATCGGCCATCGTGGTCGGCGACAAGGTATCAGAACTTGCCGAGGAGCTTATCTTTTGGGGCGCTGATACGGTCCTCGTGGCGGACGATCCCCGTGCCGGGGACTACCGTACCGAGGTGTACACGCGGATTATTGCCGATCAGGCTTTCCAAAGGAGGCCGGATATATTCCTAGTCGGCGCTACGCCCATAGGAAGAGACCTGGCGCCGAGGATCGCAGCGAGGCTGAACACCGGGTGTACGGCTGATTGCACCGATCTCCATATCGACGAAGAGACAGGGGTACTCGTGGCCGCAAAGCCTTACTTCGGCAGGAATCTCATGGCTGATATCGTCTGTCCTGTTCAAAGGCCGCAGATGGTCACGGTTCGGCCCGGCGTTATGGAGCTCCAGGATCGAGATAGCGAGAGGAAGGGTGAGATCATCCCTGTGGATGTCGAGCTGCATGAAGAGGATACCAGGGTTGCGGTTCTCGAGGATATCCGGTCAAGCTCCGAGGGCGTGCCCTTGGAAGAGGCGGAGAAGGTGGTTGCTGCGGGCATGGGCGTGGGCGGTCTCAAAGGATTCGAGCTGGTGCAAGAACTTGCAGGCCTTTTAGGGGCACGGCTTGGGGCGACAAGCCTTCCGGTAGATGAGGGTTGGATCTCCGAGGATTGCAAAATCGGCCAGACAGGGAAGACGATACGGCCAAAGCTCTATGTGGGGTGCGGTGTGTCAGGCGCCATACAGCACTCTGCCGGGATGATCAACAGCGGGCTCATCGTGGCCGTCAACACCGATCCGAAGGCCGAGATCTTTCAGTTTGCTGACTACGGAATTATAGGGGATGTCAATACGATAGTTCCCGCCCTCATTAAGAGACTGAAGGCTGAAAGAGAATGAAGGAATTAAATTGCTCTACTTGTCAGAATCTCCATGGTGAGAAAGGCCGGCGTACATCCTTATTCCGCATAAAGCAGGTCCCCTTATGAACCATGCTCTTTCATCGGAATTCGAGATCTTAACAAGATACTGTGCGCCGATCGATCGCCTGTTTATCCAATTCCCTTCTCACTGCAGTCCCAATTTTTTCCAATAAATAGGGCTTTTTAATATAAGCTCCGGCTCCCAATTTGAGGGCCCCCTTCACACGGTCGGTTTCCGAAAATCCGCTTGCGATAATCGCCTTTTGCCCCGGATGAAATGAAAGGATGCGTCGATAGGTCTCAAACCCGTCAATCCCCGGATCCATAATCATATCGAGAATAATACAATCCACTGAATGGTTTTCCAGATATTCAATCGCCTCTTCACCGCTGGAAACCGATATCACGGAATAACCCAGTCTTTTTAACATGTCGGAAGCTATTTCTCTCTGGTCTTCCGCATCATCTACTACCAGGATGCACTCTCCCTTGCCCCTATAGTCTTCAATGGATGATGGAGGTTGATCCTTTTTGGATTTCTCACGGGTTGCCGGGAAATAGAGTTTGAAAGTCGTTCCCTTTCCGATATGGCTTTGAACATCAATACATCCGTTATGATCCTTTACTGTTCCCCATATAACAGTCATACCCAAGCCTGTTCCGGTCCTTCCCATAACCTTTTTCGTATAAAAAGGCTCAAAGATTTTTTCCATGTCTTCCGGAGAAATGCCCATACCTGTATCCGAAACAGTAAGAACGATATATTCCCCGGCATCCAATTCCTTATGCTTAATAGGGGCGTCAATATATAGATTTTCCGTGGATATGATAATTTCTCCGCCTTCTACCATGGCCTCTGCGGCATTGGAGACCAGATTCATAACTGTTTTGGCCAAATGAATCGGAGAGCCGATTATATGTAATAACTCTTTTTCAAAGTGGGTTTCAATGGTGACATGAGGATGGTATGTCTTTAATCCCTCATGTTCCGGGCTCTTGAGATAGTCTGAAATAATCTGATTTATATTGACCAGTTCAGTGACAGAGAGTCCTCTTCTTGCAAGGGTCAATAGGTCCTGCACAATGGCTGCTGCCTTTTCGCCTGACTTTTGGATGGTCAAAACAGCCTTTCTCAAGGGGCTATCCTGCGGCATGTCCATGAGCAGCAACTCAGGGTAACTGACAAGGCCGGAGAGGATATTGTTGAGATCATGTGCCACGCTGCCGGCGAGGGTGCCGATGGCCTCCATCCTTCGGGCGTGCTGAAGCTTGGCTTCCAGTTGTCTTCTTTCTTCCTCAGCCCTCTTGCGATCGGTTATATCCCTAAAAAAGGATAGAGAAGCCGCTTCACCCTTATATATGGTCTTGGCTACCGAGTTCTCAAGATAGACAGGAGTTCCGTCTTTCCGAAGAGCTTTAAATTCGTATTTATTTGCTGCCGGTTCGCCCTTTTGCCTCCTTATTGCTAAATCCTGCACCCACTGGAGATCATCCGGATGGACGAATTCATCCAGTGATTTCCCGATGACCTCTTCGGGAGAGTCATAACCGTGAATGCCCAAGAATTTTTGATTCACGTACACATGCCGCTTCCCTTGGATGATTGACACCCCATCATTGCAACTCTCTATTGCAGTCCGGTATCTTTCCTCGCTTTCTCTGAGAGCCTCTTCAATCCGTTTTCGCTCCCGGATTTCCTCTTCCATTTTTTCATTAGCTTTTTTAAGCTCCTGTGTTCGCATTTCTACCCGCATTTCTAATTCTTCATGTGCCTTTTGCAATTCCTCCTGAGCGCGTTTACGCTTTGAAATATCCGAATAAAAGCCAAATCCTCCAACCCTTTTACCATCAATGATGATAGGTGATACCCTGACTAAAACATGAATCCTTTGCCCATCCTTTGTACATCGAATTGTTTCGAATTCGCTTCGTTCCCGCTTTTCTAATCGATCGCTCAGCTGTTCTAGTTCAATATGGAATTCTTCCGGTGTAATTAGATCATAAATATAGCTTCCTACGGCATCTACTTCAGTATATCCAAAGATCCTGGTAAATTCCGGGTTGACATATTCAATTTTATGATAGTTATCAGTGATAATAATCCCCACCTGGGCATTATTAAGCACCTTTTCCAGCAATTCAGTTCCCCTTGGGAGTGTTGCTTTTGTGGAATTGAGATTATTTTTTCCCATAATCCTCATTTTCCCTTCGCAAAAAATTTTTTTTCGGGAATGAAAGTATTTCGGCAGGACAAAGATAAATGATAATAACTCCCTTGATTATCTAAAAAGTATAGGATGGAATATCCTTGTATGTCAAAAGAAAAGGGCTATAAAGGGCTATAAGCCAGGCCCAGAGGACATGGCTTTGTTTGGAGCCTTCTGAAAGGGGAAAACCATGTGCTTTTAGATCATGGGAATGGAGTACTGGAGTGGTGGAGTAATGGCCTGCCCTGGTGCGACAACATGGTAACATGATACTGTTTCGCAAAAACGATTGTACCATTGGCGCTAAACCCAATCCTCTATAACCAGATCCGGGCCAGGGAGTACTGGAGTAATGGAGTGATGCTCTCAAATCGAAGGAATGTTTTTGAAAGTCAGGAAAAAGCCTCACCAACACTGTCTCCCATGGACCGTACGTGGAGGGTATCAGCTACGATGGTTTCCAATGCTCCACTCATACAATACTCCCTGGCCCAGACTTACAGAAAGGGACCATTCTAGTAAGGGTTGCTGCTATAGAATATCACCTGGTCTTTTGTGTATTTTAAACAAGTCGCACCAGGGCCGGCCATCACTCCAAGCGAAAGAAAGCACAACGACCGGCAGAGCCATCACATCTGACCACGCCCAGAGAACGTGGTTTTCTGAGATGAAAGAAATCATCGTTTTCGGTTATCCTTGAGGTAATGTACCGGCCCTTGACATGATGACATCTTCGCCTAACCATTCACTCAAGGCTATCAGCTTACCGTAGCGGCTTTTTGAATGATCATGCTTTTAGAAATGCTGGCGGTAT
>Ga0307428_1001276_pt1 | contig 13068 bp, 13 predicted proteins | sample SalMarWE160240MG_FD_202161 | JGI IMG/M metagenome (GOLD analysis project Ga0307428, IMG submission 202161) | Salt marsh sediment microbial communities from the Plum Island Ecosystem LTER, Massachusetts, United States - WE1603-240 | ecosystem: Environmental > Aquatic > Marine > Intertidal zone >...
TTCTGGTCGGTCAGGACAAGATCAAAGGACCCCCTCCTGAACTGAGACAACGCCTCCTGCCCGTCCGCAGCCAGCGAGACATCGAAGCCGCGTTTGGCGAGGAAGCCACCGACCAATTCACGCTGAGTCGGCTCGTCGTCCACCACGAGGATACGAAAAGGTTCAGACATCTTGTGAAGATTTCGACGTGAGCGGTTGAGGATCCAGGGGAACGCTGACCGCGAATCGGGTCCCGTGGCCCGGCTGGCTCTCGACAGCGATTCGACCACCGTGGGCCTCAACGATTCGCCGGGCGATCGCGAGGCCGAGCCCCATCCCCTTAGCTTTAGTGCTGACGTAGGGCTCGAAGATCTTCGGGAGAAGGTCGGCGGGGACCCCCTCTCCTGTGTCCTCGACGGTGAGGATGAGGGATTGTCCGCGGGCCGAGGCAGCGATCATGAGGGTCCCCCCGTGGGGCATTGCCTCGAGGCCGTTCAACACGAGGTTCAAAAGCACCTGCTTCATGTGGTCCCCGTCTAGGTGAGCCAGTGGAAGGTCGGAAGACACATCGAGCAGAACCTTGATTCCTCGCGCATCGGCATCGGCTTTGACGAGGACGGTCACTTCCCCCAGCAGGTCCGCGATCCGGACCGCGTCGCGCTTGAGCGAGAGTGGACGGGCGAGCGAAAGGAATTCCTCCACAATGCCGTTCAGCCGTTTGACCTCGCCCTGCATCAAATCCACAAACCTTGCGAATTCCGATTCATTTTCAGCAGGCCGAAACTCCCCGCGAAGGCGCTGGAGCCCCATCGCAATAGCGTTCAAGGGATTCCGCACCTCGTGCGCGACGCCCGCTGCCAGGTTTCCCAGGGCCGACAGGCGGTCCCGCCGTTCGACTTCAGCTTCCAGGGTTTTCACCTCGCCCAGATGCCGGTCTTGGATGTAGAAAATGACGCCCATCCCTAACGCTCCCGCCAGGAGGACGGCCAATCCGAGGACGACAGCGGACCGCAAGTCCCGGGCCCACTCCTGCTCTACGGGCGCTGCCGATAGGGCAACCTTGAGGACGCCCAATCGCGAACCGTCCAGGCGAATCGGCCTGACGACTTCGAAGGCCCCTCTGCCTCCATCACGAGTGACCAGTCGAGTCAGCCCCTTGTGGTCATTCAGCACCTGGCGGGTGACGTCATCATCCTCCCGCTCGCCAATGCGCGAAGGATTGGAATGGGCCAGCACGGCAAGATCAGGCCCCAAGAGGGCAACTTCCTCCACGCCGGGCTGCCGGGCCAGCTCTTGAATCTGCCGCTCGACCCCGATCTCTTCCCGAAAGTTCAGGACGTAGTCAGCATCGGCGTGCACCGCGATGATCCCGGGAAAGCTCCGCGCTTCGATGGCCACGCCGAAAAGGCTCCCTTCCCAGAACTTCTGGCTCTTCAGCGCGGGCGGCGTTGGGACCGTCTCTTCGCGGGGAAGACCCCATTGACGGCCCCACATGTACATCATCATCCGGCGGTGGGTTTCGCCGATCTCCTCTGACCCGGGATTCTGCTTCATCATTTCCATCATCCCGGGTCCCATCATTCCCCCAGACTGGGGGAATCGCGTGTAAGGTCGTCCCGCGCGGTCGAGCAGATCCACACGCTGAAGCCGGTTCATTGCGCTGACGCGTTTGACCACGGCTGGTGGGCGAGACAGGAGGAGTTGGTCAATGAGGCGCGCATTGTCGAGGAGACGTTGGGCGATCATCTCTTCGATCAGCGCGTTCCCCTGTATGGCATTTCGGCTGCTCGTCTCGAAAACATCGGCCAGCGCAATCCCCTTCTCCTCAAGCTGACGGGTCAACTCATGTTGTGTCCGCCGGATCGCTGACGCCGAGTACAGGCTGACGACAACAAGGAGAAGTGCGATCGAGGCCAGAAAATAGCGAGGCTGAAATGACTTCCGCATCGAGACCTCCGATCTCACATTTTATCACCTATCATTCTCCCACTGCAATCGCCCCGCAAACAGGATCGGCCCCCGGGACTGAACGTCCGCGGGGGCCGGGTAGCAACGCACGCCCTTACCGGGTTCGAGCTACGGGACCACCGAATGGGATCACGTTCCCCCACGGGTTGATGTGGAGAGTTCGGATCTCGTCGTTAGGACCCTTGAGCTCCACGGAGTACATCGTGTCATGCATCCCTGTGAAGGGAAGCACCCTCTCCACGGTGAATCCCTTCAGGTACTGGTCGGCATACTGCTGAGCGAGTGCTTCGGCCCGCTCGGTCGTGATCGCTTGCGTCTGCGTCGCCGCGCCGAAGCCAGGGCACCCGTAGGCACCGCGGCCGAATTGCCCGCCGCCCATCATCCCTGGGCCCATTCCCCAGCCCCACCCGTAGCCGCCCGGGCCATGGGCGTACGCCACGGTAACCAGCCCGAGAACTGCAACAATCGTTGAAACACCGAGTAGCCTCTTCATTGTTATTGCCCTCCTTCCCTGTCACGTTCCGTGTTCAAAGAGCTTATCTGCTTAGCGTTCGTCCGACCTCACCTCCTCACTCGCTTCCCTGATTTCAACAACGGTCTATGAGAAGGAGAGAGCATACGGCGTGCCATTCTTGAATTCTTTATTTGTGGATAGTTATGGCGAGCGTTTTGAGATTTTTCGACGAATCGGTCGGTGCGTTCGACAAATTTGTCGCAACCAAAGGGCTCGTATCTTTTCTCTTGCACCGCCCTATGGAAGCCGATTAATCTCTGGCAAGAACTTCTACGCAGCAAGGGGAGTTCGGGAGCGGGAATGGCTTTTGCCTATTACAATCGGCTGACACGCACCCAGAAGCGCATTTATGAAAGAAGTGACGAGGTCACTACGATCCCCCTGCCCCACCCGGCCCCCCTCTATCCGCTCGTAGACACGCTCGCCAAGACGCTGAAACAGGAGGACCGTCGAAAAACACAGACGGTTTCCCAGGCACTCACATCCGGCCTGACCACTTTACTCCGCGTGTCTCCCGTGGAGGTCGAAGTCCTGGCCAAACGCCCTTCCCGAAGCTGGGGCGAACTGCATGGCCTGTACACGCCCGCCGAGGGTAGAACGCCCGCCCAGGTGACCGTGTGGATGCGCACGGCGCAACGCCGTCAGGTGGTAGCCTTTCGGACCTTCCTGAGAACGCTGCTCCACGAAGTCTGCCATCACCTCGATTACGAACTCCTCGCGCTCGAGGACTCCTTCCATACCCAGGGTTTCTACAAGCGCGAATCCAGCCTCTTCCACCAACTCGTACGCTAAGGAGGTCACCATGGGACGCAAGTATATAGACTGCCGTGAATTCCCTAGCGAGATGAACTGCACACTCGCAATCTCGGCCGATAACGAAACAGAGCTCCTGGAGGCTGCTGTGCAACATGCCGTGGCTATTCACGGACACCAGGATACCCCGGAATTTCGCAAGCAGCTCAGAGCGCTCTTTAAGGAAGGCACTCCGCCTCTTAAAGCAGGAAGCAAGAATTAGGAAATGGGGGTCAGGGAACTATTGTGTTGTAGGTGTTTCCCGAATCCATGGCCTGACCCAGGGCAAGAGGGCAAGGGCGGGCAGCGCCAAGAAAAAAGTCAACGTGAAGTAGTTCCCGTACCCCAGCCGTTCGGCGCCGAGGCCGCTCACGGCTCCCGCCAATCGCCCGGTGAGCGCAAAGAGCGACGAGAGGAAGGCGTACTGAACCGTCGCGTGATCCTTCTGACAGACGTTCATCAGAAGCGCCAGAAAGGCGGCCGTTCCGAGGCCGCCGGTGAAGGACTCAAAGGTTGACGCCCCGTAGAGGCCAAGCTGGCCCAGATTCCCCCACGCCACCAACGCATACCCCAGGTTGGACACAGCCTGGAGGAGCCCCAGGACCCAAACGCCGTGGAAGATTCCGACGCGGGCGATGAAGCCGCCCCCTGTGAGCGCCCCCGCCACGCTCAGCACGATCCCAACGCTGGTCGGGACGAGGCCGATCTCGAAGAGGGAACGCCCCTGGTCTACCCAGAAGGGTTTGATCATGGGTCCGATGGCAAACTCCCCGAGCTTGTAGGAGAGAACGAAGAGTACCAGGGGCACGGCACGCCAGGTCCCGACCCACGCCAGAAATCCGGTCTTCCAGGCCCGGCGGGCCTCGGGGCGAAGATCCAGCCGCGGAATCCGCAGCGCTGCTATGCCCAGACCAACGAACAGGGCGGCAGCCGTCACGAAGAGGCCCGTCCACCCGATGAGTGGGCCGAGCATCAGCAACACGCCGCCCACGAGCACCAGCGCGACCCGGTAGGCCGAGGCTCGAATACCATTGGCCGCCCCTTGCTCTTCCGGATCGACCAGGCCCACGGTGTATGAATCGATCGCCACGTCCTGCGTGGCCGAGGCCGCCGCCAGGAGAAGCACGAGGCCGAAGATGAGCCACCCGGGATGAGCCACCTCTACAAAGGGCATCAATGTGACCGCAACGGCGGCGGCCACGAGGCAGCCACACATCCAGACCCGTCGATCACCGTACCGATGGACCAGCGGAGACCAGAAGAACTTGAGGGAATAGGGAAGCTCCAGAAGGCGGAGACCGCCAATGGCGGTGAGAGAGGCACCGCCAATACGGAAATAGACCGGAAGGATGTCCCAGAGAATGGCGGGAGGCGCCCCCTCGAGGAAGTAGAGAAACGCCACGATCCCTAGCTTCCGGCGGGAGGCCGAAGAAAGGTGGTCCGCCCCCAAAAGGGTCCACAGGCGACTCTTCACGCTAGCCCGCATTATTCACAACCGAAGTGTCTTCGTGAATCCGGGCTAGAGTCCTACCCTCGAGGGGACAGTCTTTCCGGAAGCACCGTATCAGTACGGATAGCACCGCCCAGCTCTCATTCGTTTAGTCGGCGCAGTACTCGAGACGGACCTTATGCCGCATCCGGCCGGACCGCCCGCTCTCGAGATGGTCCATAAAAGATCAGGACATGCCCGTCGGGGTCGCGGATTGAGAACTCCCGATCACCCCACGGGTAATCCGCGGGCTCGCGCTGAATAACCACTCCTCTCTCCTTGAGGGTCGCACACCAGTGATCTACATCCGGAACGGCGAAGGCCACAAGGGCCGACACGCCCGCCCCCGGTGTTGGCGCCACGAGGTTATCGGCCACCGGCAGATCGGGGCCGGCAGCGCGAGCGGGCTGCAGGGCAAGTTTTGTTCCCGCCACTTGAAACAGGGCGTACTGCTCTCCCTGCACGAATCGCAAATGAAGCCCTAGGGTCTCTTGATAAAAACGGACCGCCCGCGGGATGTCCCTCACGATCAACGCGAGAAAGTCGCACCGCTCTATGTCTGCCATCGCCTCGCTCCGCTCCTATGCAAAGTTCTCCTCGCCGTCCATCCGGTCTACTCCTCAGGCAAGACGTAACTGCTCGTCGCGTGGGCAATCAGCTTTTCTTGATTATCGGCCATGAACAGCCGAATCTCGCCATACACAATCCGCCTCCCCGTTTTCAGAACGTCGGCCCTGGCCAGCACGTCCCCCCCAACGGCGGGTCGCAAGAAGTTGATCTTGAACTCGTTCGTGACGGTCATCGGCTTGAGGCCCACGACGCTCAAGATAGCATAATAAATGGCGATGTCGGCCAGGGTCATGAGCATCCCTCCCGTGATGTACCGTCCCGGCCTCAGATACCGCTCATCGTACTTCATGCGAACGACCGCATGTCCTCTGCCGAGCTCCTCGCACTCAATGCCGAAGTCTTCGAGAAAAGGGCATTCTTCCCTGGCAAGCTTCGCGATGGCTTCTTTCGTCACCTGACCCTGCCCCATCACCTTTTCTCCATCACGTCCAATGATCGATAGATGACATCCGGTGAACAATGCGCCATTTCTCCGCGCAGAGCATCACGGAGGTGGAAATACACCTTACGAGGGAAATCCAAAGGGTTGGGTTCAAGGGAATACCAGGCAGGGGGTCGTTGAGGGGACAGGTGACCTGCATGCATCGCAGGGACATCCATCTTACGACGCGAAGAATGGCAGGGCCTGCCCCATTTGGACAGGCCCTGAATCCTACCTTTTCTTCTTGTGCCGCATGCGGCGGCGGAGTTTCTTGTACTTATGTTTCCGGATCTTCTTCCGGCGCTTCTTGACGACACTCCCCACCCGGACCCTCCTCTGTTCTACCCGCCCACCGACTGCCGGACCTCTCGGACTGCTTCCATCATCGCACGGAGCTTCCCCTGGGCCTCCTCCACGGTTCGGGTCTTGAGCCCGCAATCGGGATCCACCCAGAGGGTCTCAGGTCGAAGCACCTGGAGTGCCTTTTCGATCCGGTCCTTGACCACACCCGGCGCCTCGACTGCATGGGAATGCACATCGAGGACGCCGAAGGAGAGATCCTTGGTGAACGGATCTTTTTCGAAAAGACCGATGAGGTCTAACCCGCTGTTGGACATCTCCAGGTCGAAGTTGTCCACGGGCAGGTCCAGCATCTGAGGATAGATGAACTCGAAGGCCCCGTAGCAAATGTGGGTGACGAAGTAAGCCGGGATGTTATCGGTAATCATGTGCATCGCCTCCCGGGCGAAGCCCAACTCTTCCGGCCGCACCGAGAGGGCAGGTTCATCAATCTGGATGATCTTGGCCCCGGCCTCCACCAGGGCTTCGACCTCCTTCCGGATCACCATTGCAAGGGCAAAACACGCCGCCTTTCGATCCGGGTAGTAGTCATTGAAAGACCAGTCCATGATGGTGTAAGGGCCGGTGAGCATCCCCTTGACCGGCTTCGATGTGAGCGTCTGGGCGAACTTCCACCAGTTCACCGTGATGGGGCGGGACCACTTCACCTCCCCCACGATAATCGGTTTGAAGTAGTACCGGTTTCCATAGGACCGGACCAGTCCCCCTCGGTCAAAGCCGGGGAGGATTTCGGCGAAGTAGGCCACCATGTCCCCTCGATACTGCTCCCCGTCCACCAAGACATCCAAACCGATCTCTTCCTGCTGCTGGATCCAGAATTCGGTCGCCCGCCGCTCGAGCGCCTCCAGGTCCTTTTGGGTGATCTCCTTTCGGGCAAACTTTGCCCGCGCCTCCAGGAGGTAATCGGGCTTCGGGAAAGAACCGACCGTACTCGTGATGAACAGAGGGAGCTTGAGCCCCAACCGCTCCAGCTTGGCTCGACTCATCTTTTTCCTCTGTGGAGAAACGCGTCCTTGAACTTCTTCATCAGCGTGAGCTTCGCGACAGCCTTCTCCCGCGGGAGATACTCCAGGCCACACGAGGGATTGAGATAGACACTTTCTCCATGCACGTGCGGAAGAACCTTGTCCAAGATGGGCAAGACTTCTTCGGCCGTCTCCATCCGAGTATTTCGGCCATCAATCAGCCCCAGGCCCAGACTCTTTGGAGAGCCCAATGCAACGATCTTGTCCGGAAGCGTGGGCGCATACGTGAAGTCGAACCCCAGGATTTGAACCGGAAGCTCCTGGAGCCCTTCGTAGATTGGAGTGGCGTCTCCAAAGTAGGTGTACAGGGAGAGTTGGGCTGACCCCTTGGCCCGGCTTAACGGCACAAGCGCCTTGTGAAGGAGAGGGAGGTCTCGCGGATGTCTCAGAATTGCTGGCTCTTCCACCTGAATCACCTGCGCCCCCGCCGCGGCCAGGGCGCCCACGTCTTGCGCCAAGACCTCACTCAGATCCATGATCAGCGTGCTCAACTCCCCATACTCCGGAGCCTGCCGGATGAAGGAGACGGCCAAGGTGTACGGGCCAGTCAAGATCGGCTTGATCGGGCGGGGTGAGACCTGCAGCGCGTACCGAAACTCCTCCACGACGAGGGACTCTTTCCGGTTGACCTTTCCCTTCAACACCGGCTGACGGAAATAGAAGTTGGTGTCGAAATAGCGGAGCAGACCGTTGATCTCTACCTGGGCGAGCTTTCCTGTCAAGTGCGAAATCGGATCGTACCAGCGGATCTGGCCGTCCGTGAGGAGCTCGCATCCCGCGGCGGCCTGCTCCTGGATGATTTCTGCCACGACCGAATCCTGGATCTGATTGAAGGTCTCCCCGGAGATCTCTCCACGCTCCCGTTGGGTATAGGCACGCCGGAGGCGCTGCTCTTCCCGGCTGGCCCCGATCCTGGGGTAGCTGCTATGATTGGCCAGATGCAATTCCATCTACGACTCCATCGAGTCCGGAGCCCAAGGTCCGAGGTCGAGAAAGTGCTTGCGCTGACTCAGCCATCGACTTCGGACGTCGGACTTCGAACATCGGATGCTACTGAATCTTCTGGACTGCCTGTTTCACTTCCTCGTAATTCGGCTCTTTCGTGGGGTCGTCAGAGACCCACATATAGCGGATCGTCCCTGCTTTGTCGAGAACGAAGACGGCGCGTTTGGCGGCCGTGTACCCCGTGAGGCCTGCGAAATTGGGAAGCTGGATATCGTAGGAGCTGATGACCGTGCGCGTATAGTCACTCAGTAGGGGAAAGTTGATCTGATTCTTCTCTGCGAACACCTTGTTCGCAAAGGGGGAATCTGCACTGATCCCGAGCACAGCTCCGCCAACGGCACCGAGGTCGCCCAGACTGTCTCGAAACGTACACATTTCCTTCGTGCAGACCCCAGTGAAGGCGGAGGGATAAAAGGCCAGGATCAGATTCTTTCCTTTGAACTCCGCGAGGCTCCGCGACTTTCTCTCTGTATCCACGAGGGTGAAATCAGGGGCCTTCTGTCCGACAGCAAGTGCCATCACTTCCTCCTTTCCCAGCACGATTTTCACTATTTGAGAGGGACAAAACGGGCGCCCAGGGGAGCCCTGGGCGCCCACGGCATGACCAACCGTAAGGCGTGATTTTACTTACTCGACCACCCAGGTGTCTCCCCGGTTGAGGATGGCTTCGAGATTCCCCGGGCCGAGTTTCTTCTTGGCATTTTCCACCTGGACATGGGCTCCCTGATCATAGGTCATCCGTTTCCATGCTCGGAAGACCCCGATCGGCGTGGGAAAGTGCGCACCCAACCGGCTCAGGATGTAGGCCATGGCCGGCCTGGTCTCATCGTGAACGAGCAGCTGTGATTGATCGACTTCGCCACCCAGGGTCACGACTTCCGGCGACATGTCACGCCGGAGGCGGATCCCCTTATCCCGCCTCTTCCCAAAGATCAGCGGCTTGCCATGCTCGAGAACCAGTGTAGTATCCGCCTTACTGTTCTTATCGGTAAGCGGTTCCCAGGCTCCATCGTTAAAGATATTGCAGTTTTGCAGGATCTCGATAAAGGCGGATCCCTTGTGCTCGTGGGCGCGCTTGAGGGTCTCTTGCAGATGCTTGGCTTCCACATCGATGGTCCGCGCCACAAACGTCGCCTCAGCCCCGAGGGCAATCTCGACGGGGTTGATCGGGTAATCAACCGACCCAAAGGGGGTCGATTTTGTCACCTTAAAGAGCTCCGACGTGGGCGAGTACTGGCCTTTGGTCAACCCATAGATCCGGTTGTTGAAGAGCAGGATCTTGATCCCGACATTCCGCCGCAGGGCATGGATCAGGTGGTTTCCACCGATGCTCAGCCCGTCCCCATCCCCTGTCACGACCCACACATGCAGATCGGGCCGCGCGACTTTGAGCCCGGTGGCGATGGCCGGGGCCCGACCGTGGATCGTGTGAAATCCGTACGTGTTCATGTAGTAAGGAAAGCGGCTGGAACAGCCGATGCCAGAAATAAAGACAAATTTCTCCCGGGGGATGTTCAGCTCCGGAAGCACCTTTTGCACCTGGGCGAGAATAGAGTAATCCCCGCAACCAGGGCACCACCGGACTTCCTGATCCGAGGCGAAATCCTTTCGCGTCAGTTTCAACTCTGTAGCCTCACTCATCATTGTGCCTCCAGGAACTCTTGTATCTTCTCCATGAGTTCCGCGACCTTAAATGGCTGGCCTTGGACCTTGTTGAACCCCCTGGCATCGACCAGGTACTCTGCCCGGATGATCTTCACCAGTTGGCCCATGTTCAGCTCAGGGACCAGGACTTTCTCGAAACGTGGAATGATGTTCTTCAGGTCGGCTGGAAGCGGATTCAGGTACCGGAGATGCACGAAGGACACGGACTGACCCCGGGCCCGCAGCCGCTCGACTGCTTCCAGTATAGCCCCGTACGTACTCCCCCATCCGATGACCAAAAGCTTTCCGGAGCGATCACCCCGAATTTCGGTCGGCGGGACATCCATGGCAACCCGGGCCACCTTCTCTGCCCGGAGCCGCACCATCTTCTCATTGTTTAAAGGATCGTAGCTCACATTGCCGCTGCCGTCCTCCTTTGCCAGTCCACCGATCCGGTGTTCGAGTCCCGGCGTCCCCGGCCGCACCCAGGGCCGGGCCAAGGTCTCCGGGTCCCGCGAATATGGCTGGAACCCCTGAGGGTCCGTCCGAAAATGGACTTCAATCTTCGGCAGCTCACTCACCTTCGGAATCCTCCAGGGCTCGGCCCCGTTCCCCAGATAGCCGTCGGACAGGTAAACCACCGGGACCATATACTTGACGGCAAGCCGCACCGCCTCGAACGCCATGGAAAAGCAGTCCGCGGGGGTCGCGGGCGCCAACACCACTACAGGAGATTCGCTGGCGCGGCCGTAAATCGCCATGAGCAGATCCGCCTGCTCGGTCTTGGTCGGCATGCCCGTCGAGGGCCCTCCCCGCTGGATGTTGGCGATAATCAGGGGAAGCTCTGTCATCACCGCGAGGTTGATCATTTCCTGCTTGAGCAGCATCCCCGGGCCGCTCGTGGTGGTGATCGCAACGGCCCCCCCATACGCTGCACCCAGAGCCGCTCCTACCGCTGCAATCTCATCCTCGGCCTGAAACGTCAACACATTGAAGTTCTTATAATTTGACATCTCGTGGAGGATGTCACTCGCCGGAGTGATCGGATAACTCCCGAGGAAGAGGGGCACCCCTGCCCTGTCCGCTGCCGCGAGGAACCCCAGGGCGGTCGCTGTGTTCCCCGTGAGGTTCCGATACTTCCCGGGTGCCAATCGGGCGGGTTTCACTGCATATTGGACCGCGAACATCTCTGCAGTCTCGCCGAAGTGGTAGCCAGTCTTCAGCGCCCGGATATTCGCCTCCGCCAACTCCGGGCTTTTCTTGAACCGGCTCTGGATCCACTGGATCGTCGGATCGATGGGCCGTGTAAATAGCCACGAGGTCAATCCGAGGGCAAAGAAGTTCTTACATCGGGTCGCCACTTTCTGGCCGAGGTTCAGCTCCTCGACCGACCGCAGGGTCATCGTCGTGATATCGACGGGAAATACCTGGTATTTGTCGAGCGAGCCATCCTCACGGGGATCGGTTTCGTAGCCGGCCTTCCGTAAGTTCGCTTCGTTAAATTCCGCCGTGTCGAGGATGATGATGCCTCCCGGCTTCAACTCTTTGAGATTCACTTTCAGGGCCGCGGGGTTCATCATCACCAGGACATCGGGGTTATCCCCGGGGGTAAAGATGTCGTGGCTGCTGAAATTGATTTGAAAGCCGCTCACCCCGAACAGGGTCCCGGCTGGCGCCCGGATTTCCGCGGGGAAATCGGGAAGCGTCGCAATGTCGGTCCCGGCTACGGCTGTCTCATTGGTGAACTGCATGCCGGCGAGCTGCATACCATCGCCCGAATCCCCGGCAAAGCGGATCACGACCTCTTCGACCTCCTCATGGCGCTTGGGCCCCTTGGAAGTCGGAGTCTCGATACGTGCGGTCTTGGTTCCGTCCTTGCTCATGATTCCGCTATTCCTTTCTCGCGTGTCGCGCCGTGTCTCTGCAGACCTCCGCGCCGAATCGTGCCAGATCAAATCGGGAAGCGGCGGTGACCATCATCTCGATGGCACCCAAAGGTGGCTGACCACGGGGAAGAACTGCGGGGCCCAGTTCAGCATCTTCTCGAGCGTGGTGAGGAGAAGCCCGTGCTCGACTTCCTCCTCTACGGATTGGTGCCGCTGGTTCTCATCACGCAGCTCAACCGTCACTGGCGTTTCCCTGTCTCCGAATTGCAGTCGGCGTGAAGGGTCCTACGCCTGGAACGACTGCCCGCAGCCGCAGGAGCCTTTGGCATTCGGGTTCTTGATGGCGAAGCCGGCCCCGGTCAACCCGTCCTGAAAGTCGATCTCCGCGCCGGCCAGGAACAGCAGGCTCTTGGCGTCGATCACCACCTTGACTCCGTCCTGCTCGATCACCTGGTCCCCCTCGCGCGGGGTATCGAAGCCGAGCTGGTACTCGTACCCGGAGCAGCCGCCCCCCCGTACCCGGACGCGGAGCCCCTGGTCTTCACTCCCCTCTTTGGCCATCAGATCTTTCAGCTTTGCGGCTGCCGCCGCTGTCACAGTAACCATGCTTGCTCATCCTCCCTGTATAGTAATTATAGTCCATCAGTTACTCTGATGCACCCTGAAAACTTGTTCCCCCGCGAGCCCCTGGAAAAGCGCGCGGCGAGCCACTCGACCCCGCTCGTGGCGGGCCTCCGGACATGGCCCGAAGCCGCTCCACCCGCTCTGTTACCTTGCCCACGGTGTAGTCGACCTCTTCCTCGCTGCTCCACCGTCCGAGGCCGAAACGAATACTGGCCTTGGCCAGCTCCTCGCTCACCCCCACGGCCCGGAGGACATATGAGGGCTTCATGCTACCCGAAGCGCAGGCAGAGCCCGACGACACGGCCACGTCCTTCATGCTGAGGAGCAAGGCCACCCCTTCGACACGTGCAAAACTCAGGTTCAGATTCCCGGGCAGGCGCCGTTCCGGATGGCCGTTCACATGCACATCATCGACGCGCTCCAATATTCCTTCCTTCAAGCGCTCCCGTAGGGCCGTCAGTCGCTTCCCCTCCTCGGCCATCAGCCGCGATGCGACCTCACAGGCCTTCCCGAATCCAACAATTCCCGGGACGTTGTGGGTTCCCGAGCGGTGCCCTCGCTCTTGGCCGCCGCCGTTCAAAAGGGGCACGAGCCTGACCGCCGGCTTGGTCATCCGAACGTACAGCGCCCCGACTCCCTTGGGACCGTACAGCTTGTGCGCGGAGAAGGAGAGGAGATCTCCGTGCATCTCATCCACCCTGAGCGGAACCTTTCCAAGGGCCTGCGCGGCA
>Ga0307428_1001280_pt1 | contig 13046 bp, 10 predicted proteins | sample SalMarWE160240MG_FD_202161 | JGI IMG/M metagenome (GOLD analysis project Ga0307428, IMG submission 202161) | Salt marsh sediment microbial communities from the Plum Island Ecosystem LTER, Massachusetts, United States - WE1603-240 | ecosystem: Environmental > Aquatic > Marine > Intertidal zone >...
TGGCAGTTGAAACTAGTCAAATTAGAATTGGTGTAGCACAAACAGATTGCTTTATTCAAGGAATCCATGACAATACTGTGGATCCAGGAAGTCGTCAATTTGTATTTGTTGACTCTACTGGTAAGTTGGGAGCAGCGGCGTCACCAACTAATTTGAGTGTACTTGATGATTTAGTGGTGTGCGGTGATGCATTATTCAAAAGTAATGTTGATATTCTTGAAGATTTGACGGTGCAAGATAATGTTGACATTGGATGTGACCTTACCGTTGGCTGTAATATTTTAATGAATAATTCAACAAGTGCAGCAATCGGTAACATTAACAAAGGTGGTGTGCGATTTATTCATAACTTTGGTATAGACAATACTTTTGTTGGAAAAGGAGCTGGTAATTTTACGCTTGGAGTAGCAATAGGCAACAATGGTTTTGGAGTGAATGCACTTTCTTCACTTACAACTGGAGATCTCAATATAGCATTTGGGGCAGAAGCATTAAGAGCTAACACAACAGGAAATAGTAATATGGCAATAGGCACATTAGCCCTTGGTGATAATACAACTGGATCTGATAACGTAGCGGTAGGGACTTCAGCAATGATTGACAACGTTACTGGAATTCGTAATGTAGCTATAGGACAGGGCGCTCTTCTTAACAGCATTGCAAGTTTTAATGTAGGAATAGGAACTAGTGCTCTTAATTTCATGGCAGGAGCAACTGATACCGGTAATATTGCTATTGGATATCGTGCTGGTTGGTTCCTTACTAGTGGTAGTGATAATATCTATATTGCTAACAATGGCACAGCAACTGAAAGTGGCCAAATTAGAATTGGTAGCATTACTTCTCATACTGATTGCTATATCCAAGGTATTTTTGGTGCTACTGTTGATGCTGGAACGGGAACAACAGTTTCGGTGGATTCGGACGGTAAACTTGGTACTGTTGTATCATCAAAACGGTTCAAAACGAATATTAATGATATGGAGACTGCTTCTGATGGATTAATGGAATTGCGCCCAGTACAATTTACTTACAAAAATGATGCTAACAATGGCGTGCACTATGGATTGATTGCTGAAGAAGTTGAGCAAGTCTATCCTGAATTAGTGGTGCGTGATAGAGCAGGTGAAAGTTACTCAGTCCGCTACCATGAATTGCCGCCAATGTTATTAAATGAATTGCAGAAAGATCGAAAAACAATACAATTATTACAAAATACAATTAAAGACCTTGTAGCACGTATTGTTGTTTTAGAAGAAAAGACTAAACAGTAAAAAATAATTAAAAAGAAAGTAATATCAAGAGCCCTCGTGAGGGCTCTTTTACTTGTTTTTAATAATCAAATCTCCTAAACTAAATAATAAATTATATCTTTCACTTACTACCCACTCATGAGATTAAAAAACATATTATTGCAAAACTTTACCCCCGACCGAATTCGCAATTTTTCTATTATTGCCCATATTGATCATGGAAAATCAACTCTTGCTGACCGGTTACTTGAAATAACTGGCACGTTAACTGAACGGGAAAAAAAAGAACAATTTTTGGACAAATTACAAGTTGAACGTGAACGGGGAATTACGGTCAAGGCACAAACTGCTTCTATGTTTTATGAATACAAAGATGCCGTTTACCTACTCAATTTAATTGATACCCCCGGTCATGTTGATTTTAGCTATGAAGTATCACGTTCGCTGCATGCATGCCAAGGAGCATTACTCTTAGTTGATGCTGCACAAGGAGTACAGGCACAAACAATGGCAAACTTTTTTTTAGCATTTGAGCAAGATCTTGCCATTATTCCAGTGATTAATAAAATTGATTTACCAACTGCTAATATACCGGCTGTTATCCATCAACTTGATACATTATTTGATTTTAAATCAAATGAAATTATTGAAGCATCTGCAAAAGCTGGTGTTGGTATGCAAAATATTCTACATGCTCTGATAGACCGAATTCCAAGTCCTGTCAGCTCTGTTGAAGAACCACTCAAAGCATTATTATTTGATTCTTGGTTTGATGAATATCGGGGTGTTATTTGTTTAGTTGCACTAAAGGACGGCATTCTTAAAAAAGGTGATACCATCACTCTTGCTCAAGCTGGTACTTCATATGAAATAGTAGAACTTGGCATTATGTATCCAAATCCAACAGCTACGTCAGCATTATATGCAGGACAAGTTGGTTATATTATTACTGGTATGAAAACAATTCGTGAAGCACGGGTAGGTGATACTATTTATCATACCAAAAAAGCAGTTACCCCTTTCCCTGGTTTTAAACCAGCCAAGCCGATGGTATTTGCTGGTATTTATCCCGTAGATAGTGAAGATTTTGAAAACTTACAAGAAGCAATAGAAAAATTAACTCTCAATGATGCAAGTGTTTCTGTTGAAAAAAAAACATCTGCTGCTCTTGGTATTGGATTTCGATGTGGTTTTTTAGGCTTACTTCATATGGATGTTTTTAAACAGCGACTAGAACAAGAATATGGCCTTTCAGTTATTGCAACTGCCCCAAGTGTTTTGTATAAAATTAAATTAAAAAATAGCAACATTATTACTATTGAAAGTCCATCTGATTTTCCTGAATCAAATAAAATTGAAGAAATATTGGAACCGGTAATTAATGCTACTATCATTGTTCCAAAACAATATTTAGGAAACATCCTCAAGCTTTGCGAAGAAAAACGGGGTGTACAACAAGATTTAAGTTATCTTGATGAGCAACGTGTCATCTTAAAATATTTATTACCACTCAATGAAGTTGCCACCGATTTTTACGATCAGCTCAAATCATTAAGTTCTGGTTATGCAAGTTTTGATTATGAAGAAGCTGGTTATGAACCAGCACAGTTAGTTAAAATGGATATATTACTTAACGGCAAGCCAGTTGATGCACTCTCTACTATTGTGCACAAAGACAAAGCATATTATATTGGTCGCGAATTAACTGGTCGGCTGAAAAAAGTTATTCATCGACAGCTATTTGAAGTTATAATTCAAGCTGCTATTGGCGCAAAGATCATTGCCCGTGATCGGGTAGCCCCACTCCGCAAAGATGTTACTGCTAAATGTTACGGTGGTGACATCACCAGAAAACGTAAACTACTTGAAAAGCAAAAAGCAGGAAAGAAAAAAATGAAACAAGTTGGTAATGTTGAAGTACCACAAGAAGCATTTTTAGCTATTTTAAAAAAATAAATAAAAACAAGAGGCCTTACAAAAATCTCCTGGTCATTTTGTAACGCGTAACATTACCTATTAAAAAACATGGTACATCGTGTACACTTTCAGCATAATAAGGACAAACTCCTTCTGAAATGTTCTGCTGTATAAAAAACTCTTCTTTTTGAGTAAGTTTATCAGCATTTGATCGTGCAATTAAAAATATTTTTCCTAATATGTTATAGATGCCATAAGTAGCAACCCGTTCCACAGCAAATTCAGCAATAAATTTTGTCATATCTCGGCTTGTTTTTATGTGCCAATCTTGCTCTATTTTACGTACAAGTGCTCCAAAACTTTGCTGCCATACATGTAATTTTTTCTGCGCTGTTGCTGGATTTTTTATAGCGAGCATATAAAAATCAACTATATCAAGAGTCATTTGTCCAAGTGAATAGAGAAATTGTTTTTTCACTTCGCCACTATTCTGAGTTAATTTAATTGGATGCAGAAATACATTAATAGTTTTTAGAGCACCATAGTACATACCCTCACCAGTTGCTCTGACATGATCAAGAATTGCCCAACCAATATCTGCAAAAATACTTGCTTGCACAACCTTACCTTCTTGATTACATGCCAATCCTTCTTCAACACAACGTACACTTCGTTTTATTAATTGTTGAATATACTCGTCTGTATAATACTGCTGCCATAAATTTTCTGTTTTTTCTCCCATAGAATAAAACTCCTTTGCAAGTTCCTGTTGCAACTTAACTCTTTTGGTCACCGTTGGTATTATCGGCATTGGGTCAAATTGGTGTATAAAAAATGTGTTATGGAAAGGTGGTTGAGAGGTAATATTAACCAACTGCATATTCCCTTGTAACAATTTTTTTATAGCAGATGAACGTTTTTTTAACCGTTTTTTGTACGGAGCTGGTAATTTTTGATGACAATAATAGGAATAAAGCACCAGTAAATCTTGTAGTTGTCTTTGTTGTTTTTGGAGGATTTGTTTCATTCGTATTACTTCTTCATCATCCATGTGATTTTTATTACTCTCTTGTTTTTCTTTGACTTTATTCGCAATAAATTTTCCTAATACAACAATTGACGATACTGCCGATACTATTTTTGCTACAGTATTATGCACTAGAGGCGAATAATCATTCCCTGTATTTGTTAGTTGATGCTGTATAGTAGGAGGTTTTTGAGCATGATGAAAATAATGAGTATCAATACAATAAGTAGCTCTTATCATGAATAACAATAATAACAGGCTTCGCTTCATTCCTCTCCCCTAATTATTTTTTTTTAAAATCCTTTACTTATTCAGTACCATATTTATTGTGTGACCATCAATATTAGAAACGACAGAACAAAAGTAGTTACTTATTTCTTAATGTTTCTTGAGAAACTAATCATAGTTATCAACAACTAAGGAAATAATGCAAACTATAAAAAGCAATATAAAACCCAATCCAAAAAAGCCATCTAACCGGCCATGCTCATAGTACAAACGCATTGCCAACGAAATAGTGAGGGGTAGATTTTTTGCAATAACAGAGCTAGCCCCAACTTCAACTAAGCTTAACCCAAATGCAATCAACCATGCTTTTACTAATGCAGTGCGCATAAATGGGAGCAACGTAGTATAAAAAACCTGATACGGCAATGCACCACTACTTTGCGCTAGTTGTATAAGTTGTCGCGGATAGGCAGATAATTGTATAATAATAAAGCGATAAACAAAAGAATAATTGAGCATAATATGCGATATAGTAATTGTTATAAATGGTACTTGAATTAAACCACTATTCAGTATGCCAGTAGCAACATTACCAATAAACAATGGCAATAGAATAATTGTATGCATTAGAAGTCGTGCATAACGAAGCGAAACAAATAATTGCAAACTTGCAAACAAACTCCCCACCACCAAACTACCAAGGCTACTTATCGCCGCAATCAAAAGACTACGTTGAAGAACAGTATTAATTGAAACTTTTAGCAATGGATCTTTAGCCCAGAAATTATTATATAACAAACTGGGCGTGTCATATTCCAATGCATTGACCAATAAAAAAATAAGTGGACCACCAAGTAATAAAACAATAAAAATAAGATAGCAAAGCCATAACCTTTTTTGAAAATTAAAACTGAGTATTTCTTTTTTATATGGTATATGTGTTGGTAACAAATATGCCTTTTGATGTAAAAGATAATTATATAAGAAGCCAAGCGGTACCATAACAAGTAAGCGTAATAAAAAGCAGAACCAACCCATTGTTTTATCCTTATTAAAAAGTAAAAAAAGATCGGGTGTATAATGATAAATATCCGTGCCAAGCATGCGTGGAATGGAAAAGCTTGAAAAACATAGTAAAAAAACAGACAAGCTCGCCAACAACAACGCCGGTTTTAGTTGAGGGAGAATAGCGTCTTTATATTGTTGTTTTACCGATGCTCCTAAGTCAGCAGCAGCCCAAACCACGATCCAATCAATTTTTTGATAAGCAGCATCCAATAAATAACAAGCAAAGGGAAAATTTAATAAAACATGGGCACTAATAATACCAGGGAAACCATGCCAACCATAAAAAAGTTTTATTGCTAATGCGCAAAGCTTCGTTGGCATAATACAAAAAAATGCAAGCAGCGAAAGTAAGAAATTTTTTCCAAAAAAATTATATTGCGATAAAAAATAGGTAAGTGGAAGCGCAAGAATAAGAGAAATAACAACAGATATTCCTGCCTGAAATATTGCACAACACCAACTTAACAATAGATCCTGGAATGTCATTAAACAACATTAAACTAAAAAACAGATTTTTTATCCGGTAGTAATTCTGCTATCTTAAATGAAGACTAGTTTATTGTCTAACAGGAGATCTGTATATGCAAACAGAAAAAACAAAACCAGAAGAGAAGCAACTTACTTTTTCTGGCAATATATTCATTTTTTCCGCTTTTGATGTTGGAGATGATATCAATCTTGAAAAAATTGAAAAAAGCCGTGCCCTTAAAACAGTACCACTGTCCCTACCAAAATATTTTAAAAATTATCATTTACCACTCGCGGTTGAATTACCACATCCGCATAAAACATCTCACTGCATCAGTTGTAAAATTCACACTTTTGGCTGTATTTCTCTTACCTATAAAATTCCATTTAATGATACGCTTGAAGATCTTCGAAAATATTTTCGTGAAATTGCCAATAATTACCAAGAACAAAGTGTTTTGGATACCAAATCAATTTTTAAAAAAATTCGCAAATATATTTGGCAACCAAAATTTTTTCAAACACAATCTTTTTATATTATGATCCAAGTTGACCCACAGCCAAAAAAAATAGATCTGAAGCAACTTAAAAAACAATATGGCAGTGTTATTACATCCATGATCAGATTTGAAACAGAAGCATTAGCTGAATACCAAGCAAACGTTATGTTAGAATCAGCAATTGGTTATTTTCGAGGTGATTTAGTTATTATTGATACTGACGTTGCTTTTGTTTATGACGATGAATATGGTGAGATATTAGATTTATTTGAATTTGCTAATATTCAGCAACTTGAATTACGCTTTTTCGACCGCCTCCTTGACCGACGACTCAATGTTATTTATGAAGGCGAAGTAAGCAGATTACCATTACGGGCATATTTGCCATTTTTAGGAACCGTTACAAGTGATCCAATCGCACAACTCGGAAAATTAAGAGCAGATATTTCCGTCATCACTGAACGGTTAGAAAGTAGCGTAAAATTGGCAGGTGAACCCTATCTTTCAGAATTGTATGAAGAATTATTTGATAAATTAGATTTAAAAAGCTGGCAGGATGGTATTGATCGTAAGTTAAAAATAATTGAAGATGTGCAAACAGTGTATCAACATAAAATTGACGTCAACCGGGAAGACATGCTTACCGTATTAATTATTGTATTAATTTTTATTGAATTAATTATTGGTATTCTGCACTATTTAAACCTATAATTATTGCAACATAATAAGCAAAGATAAAAATTTTTATTATTAAAGGTAACTTTTTATGAAAAAAATAGTTTTGTCATTCATCTTTTTACTCTCTGTTTTTATTACCAATGCAAGTGAAGAGATAAGCGCTGAAAATACCAGTGAAATATTAAAACGAATTGCTACAGAAGTTGATCCTAATCAAGCACAAAAAAAATTACGAATGTTTTTTAAGGGAGATAAAGACAAATGTATTGAAGCATTTCAACAAGCTTTAAAAGAAGAGAATGCTGTTGCTCAATTACATCTTGCAAACACTTATTTTGCTATGAACCAACGTGCAGATTCTAAAAAAGATTTTAGCACTATAAGAGAAGAAAATTTAAAATCAGATAATTTTAGTGGCTATGCACTCCAATGTTTATCATATATGATTAAAAAAGTAAATCCGTCTTTAAAAAATTGGGAGGAACAAGAAAAAGTTGCTCATCAAACAATCAACAAAGCTGCAAAAATAGGAAGCACTTATGCTCAACTTATTCAAATTCTTGAAGATAGAGGTGATAAGAGTACTAAACATTTTGGAACAGCTTGTAAATTAAAATCATTAATTGGCAACGAACAACAATTTCCAGAACTCTTGTATACCTTCGGCTCTTCTCTATTTTATTCCCATCCTTTTAATCGGGAGCTTGGATTAGAAGGTTTAAAATATATGGAGCAATCGGAAGGTTTAACCTTAATTTTTGCAGTTGAAGATCCTCTATATCAAACAGCAGTGGATTTTGAAGAATATTGCGATAAATATACAGCAAGAATAGGCTTTTCTTTTCTTTTTGATTATTCAGGTATGGCGTTTTTTAGATATGGAAAAATTATAGTCCCCTCTAAAAAACACTGGGAACTATTCAAAAAAAACAAACTTGACCCTATTCAACTGAGCCCTGATAACTTTTTTGATTTGTTCGAGCAGCATGATATGGATAAAATTCGTGAACTAGTAAAAAAGTATAATCTAAACTCAATTGGAATGAGGGAAAATGGATTGGCTACGATATCTCTTGATTATACTGACGATTCAGGAAAAAGAAAAAAACTTGGAGAAGTTAAATTAACAGACGCTGGATCAAAAAACACACACACAAACATTATAAATGTATCTTATATCCAACAAGATGCTCTTAAAGAAATTAGTGTTATTCTAAATTTTTTACAAGATGCCTTATCTCGTTGTAGAGATAGCGTATCTGTAAGTCACATAATAGACGATTTAAAATATGAAAAACCCCAAAACTAATATTTTCAAAAATCAAAGTTTGAAAGAAAATCATGCACCAAATAAATAAAACAGTTTTAGCCGTTATCTTTTTATCATCTGTTTTTATTACCAATGCAAGTGAAGAAATAACCGCTGAAAGTACAAGTGAAATATTAAAACGAATTGCTACAGAAGTTGATCCTAATCAAGCACAAAAAAAGTTACGAATGTTTTTTAAAGGAGATGAAGGCAAATGTGTTGAAGCATTTCAACGAGCTATAAAAGAAGAAAATACTGTTGCCCAATTACATCTTGCAAACACTTATTTTGCTATGAGTTGGCACCAAGATAGCCAAAAAGATTTTACAAGAGTAAAAAAAGAACAATTAAAATCTTATCTTTTTTCGCCCCGCGCAATAAATTTATTGGAACAAATGTACAAAAAAGTAAATCCGTCTTTAAGTTGGTGGGAACATGAAGAAATTGCGCATCAAACAGTCTATCAAGCGGCAAAAATAGGAAACTCTTATGCCCAACTTATTCAAATTCTTGAAGGTAGACTTAATAAAAATACTAATCGTTTTGGGATAGCTTGCAAATTAAAGTCACTAATTAATCAAAAACAACAATTTCCAGAGCTTTTGTATACTTTTGGCTCCTCCCTTTTTAATACATACCGCTTTAATCCGCAGCTTGGGTTAGCAGGATTAAAATACATTGAGCAATCTGGTTTTTTTAATCTTGAATTTTTTGAAGATACAAAAATGAATTATCCAAAAAACACAAGCTTTGAAGAGTATTGTGAAAAGCGTTTCAGAACCACATACCTTTTTTATAGACATGGTATCTGCTTTCATAAAAACCACATTTTGGCTTCCTCCCACGAACATTGGAAAAAATTCAAAAAAGAAATACTTGACCCCCTTCAACCACTTCCCGACAGTCTTTTCGACCTGTTTGAAAAACATGATATGAATACAATAGCTGAATTAGTAGAAAAACATAACTTACATTTTATTTCACTACCTGATAATTCTTTGCAAATTTATGCAATGAATGAATCAGGAGAAGGGGAAAAACGGGGAACAATTACATTATCAGAAGATGAATCAAAGAAACCAGTGATAAATCTTATATTCCTTTATCACCAAGATGCTCTTAAAAAAATTAATATTATTCTAAATTTTTTACAAGATGCTTTATTTCGCTGTAGAGATTCTTATGCTGTAACAAACATAATAGACGATTTAAGATATGGAAAAACGCGGTCTTAATTTTTATAAAGATAATATTTCCAAAAATAAAAATTTGAAAAAAATCATGAACCAATTAAATAAAATAGTTTTAGCAGTTATATTTTTATCCACTATTTTTATTGCCAATGCAAGCGAAGAAATAACCGCTGAAAATACCAGTGAAATGTTAAAACGAATTGCTACAGAAGTTGACCCTAATCAAGCACTAAAAAGTTTTTTACAAATAGATTCAATAAAATGTGAAACATTGTTAAACAATATGCAAAAAGATGAGCAAACCTTCCTTGCTCAAATCCTTGAAAGCAGATCTGTTCACCAAACCCCAAACTTTGGCTTGGCTTGTAAATTAAGTCCGTTAATGAAAAGACAACCATCTCAGGGATTGCTATTTATTTTTGGCAGTTCCTTATTAGGTTTACATTATGATCACCCAATGCTTGCCATGCAAGGGATAAAATATATTAAACAGTCTAATTTTCTTGATATTACATTTTTCAAAGATATAAACACTATTAGAAGCTTTAAAGAATATTGTGAATATGAACAGACTAAAAACCCCTTTGCTTTTTACCAAGGGGATATCTGTTTTTTTAAGAATGGCAAAGTCATTGCACCTACCAGAAAAAATTGGCAAAACTTCATAACAAATATCCTTAATTGTATTCAATTTAGTCCATACACCCTTTTTAACCTGTTTGAAATATATGATCTTGAAGCAATAAAAAATTTAGTAAAAAAATATAAATTAACATTTGAAATTGAAGATAATTCCTTAAATGTTTCTTATAATGTTTATTATTTTGGCAATGTTAAAAAAAAATCTATCAACTTCAATAAAGGTAAAACACCTAATCGATGGGGTATTTCTATCGAACTTAATATTGTAATAAATTTTCTCCAGGATGCCCTGATTCGTTGCAAAGATGCTTGGCATGTACTGCAAATAATAAAAGATTTAATGCACGAATAATCAATTCCGCATTTATTTTGCAACACTCACTTTTGCTGGACGCAGCACTTTATCTTTAAGACGATAGCCTTTTTGCATAACATCAACAATTGCACCCGTTTCATGATCAGGAGAGTCAACTTGCATTAACGCCTCATGATAAACTGGGTTAAATGTATCGTGTTGCGTAATTTCTTCAACGCCAAATTTGTGGAGTAATGCAATGAGTGATTGATAAATTAATGCAAACCCTTCAATCCAAGATTTATTTTCTTCTGTTTTTTCTTGTTTTTTATGTTCAGTTAATGCCCGCTCAAAATTATCAACAATATCCAAAAGGTCTGTCAATATTTCTGCTTGCGCGGTACCAACCCACAATCGTTGCTGCTCAACCATTCGTCTTTTAAAATTTTCAAAGTCAGCATTAAGATGAACAAATTTGCTTTTCCACTGAGTAACTTCTACCTTGCAATTATCAAGTTCTTCTTGAACAGCATCAATTTGTTCGTCATTTGTTTGCTCGTTATTCAATTCTGTGCCCTTCCCCACTGCTTGCTCTTCAGGTACTGTTTTTTTTATTTTGCTTATATCTGTCATAGTAGTTTTTCTCCACTTATAGTTCTTCTTATTCTCTTTTATCGCAATACAGTACATGGCCAATTGCAGTTCCAATTATAGTTCCAAATATAATAGAAAAAACAGTAAATTTATTGTTTATTGCATATCCAAGTATTCCCATCTTTCCTTGAAAATATAATGATATAACCGAACCTATTGCCATACCTATTAGCCAAGGAATTAGTTGATTCCAAACCAAAAATTTTCTACAGTCATTTTTTCTAAATAAGCACGGAATTTTCATAAAATACCCCAATAAAAAAAAGCGGTAAAACCACTCCTTTTCTTTATTCTATTATAACATTAAATTAAATATATTGAAACTACAGCAATCCATAATAATGAACCTAATTTATAATCTTTTCCTTCCCTTTTTTCTCTATTTTTTTTATAAGTAAAACAGATATAAAAGTAATAAACAGCATTGATAGAATTAAAAAGGCATACTTGATGAAAACAAAAATATGGCACTTTGCAACAGGATGTATCACATTAGTTGCAGCTACTACGCAAGCATTTGATAATCCCCATTTTTACCGTGCCAGCTATCTTTTTTCTGAACCACGATTTCAGCGAACTTTACTTACTTCCTTCGACGTTACACTTGGTGGAGGATCAACGGATAAGGCACGCAACCAAAACCACAAAACGGTCCCCTTGCTTAACATCATTGGACTGCATAGCATGCACGAACTTGGCGTGAATGTACCAAATAAAAATTTAGCAGATCCACGTGATGTAATTTTAACGCAATTAGCGCTAACACCGGCACGAGATAAATTCGCAACTTTTTCTATTTGCGGCAACTTTAGCATTTTTGAAGCAGATTTTTCCTACATTCAAAATACCTACTATGGCATATTTGTGCAGGCTTATTTACCCGTGCGAAAATTAGAAATAAAAGATATTAAGTTTGTTGATCTTTCACCAACTGATAATACTTTTCCAAATAAAAAAACCCCAATTTGGCAAGCATTTTTACAACAATTTGATAGCATTTTACAACGATATGAACTAAGCAAAGAATCCACCGATCAAACCGGCACAGGCGACTTAACTTTTTTTGTTGGTTGGACACACAACTATCAAGAAACTAAATTACTTGATTTTGTTGACATAACCCTCCGTCTTGGCGTTCTTGCTCCAACAGGAAAAACACGCGATGAAGATGAAATATTTTCACTCCCACTTGGCTACAATGGCCATTGGGGAATTCCTTTTGTTGCTGATGTGGCAATTGGATTTTATGATTGGCTTACCTTAGGTGCTCATTTACAAACAATGTTTTTTGCAAAACGGACTGCTGAAGTTCGCATGAAAACAGGTCCCCAACAACGTGGGTTAATTAAACTAGCAAAAGGATTAGCCGAAATTGAAAAAGGAGCAGTTTGGAATGCTGGTGGTTATGTTAAAGCCGATCATTTTGCTTCTGGACTTTCCATTACACTCGGTTATTCATTTGCTAGTCAAAACAGTGACAGCCTTTGCCCCTGCAAGCCAAATGAATTTGATCCTAATATTGTCAATAGTGATGAAATATTACAAGGCTGGAAAATGCATACCATTAATTTATTTGTTGAATATGATTTTACTGAACAAGACTCAAGGTTTGGCCCGCGACTTGCATTTTTATACAATGCACAAGTCGGTGGTAAACGGGTATTTAAAACAAATATTCTTGGTGGCAATATTGGATTAGATATTGCATGGGATATGTAATAATTTTACTAAAAAAATAATGGGTACTAATGAAACAACAATTACGTTTGAATAAAATAATAGCAATACAAATTTTTTTTAGCTGGTTGTTACCT
>Ga0307428_1001282_pt1 | contig 13038 bp, 24 predicted proteins | sample SalMarWE160240MG_FD_202161 | JGI IMG/M metagenome (GOLD analysis project Ga0307428, IMG submission 202161) | Salt marsh sediment microbial communities from the Plum Island Ecosystem LTER, Massachusetts, United States - WE1603-240 | ecosystem: Environmental > Aquatic > Marine > Intertidal zone >...
CTGCACCCGGAGCACCGCAAGGTCGGTCTGCTCGTCCGACTGGACCAGCTCGGCCTCCATCTCATTACGGTCGGCCAGCACCACGGTGATCTCCTGCGCCCCCTTGATGACGTGGTGATTGGTGACGATCAGCCCCGCGGGGTCGACGATGACGCCCGACCCCAGCGACGTCGTGGTGCGCTCTTGCGGGCGGCCGAAGGGGATCTCGTCGCCGAAGAAGCGGCGGAAGAAGGGGTCGTCGAAGAGCGGCGAGACCCGCTGCTCCACCACCGTCTTGGAATAGATGTTGACGACGGCCGGCGCCACCTTCTTGACCAACGGAGCGAAAGAGAGCTCAAGCTGCTGCCGGTTCTTGGGCAGCGCCTTCTCGGCCGCCCAGGAGCCACTCATCGGCACCCAGGCCATGGCCAAGAAGCTCAAGGCGAGTATCGCGGCAAGCAGCCGCCGGCCGGCGCCCGGCCCGTGGAATCGGTGGTCGATCATGCCCAGTTTCCGGTTCTCAGATAATGCATCGCTCCTAAACGCAAAGGGCAGCCCGCTGCGGCTGCCCCCTGTCCATCGGCGACACCGCGGTCCTCAGCCCTCGTCTTCTTCCTCGGCGTCCCCCGCCTCCCGGGTCGGCCCGGAGTCGAGACCCTTGGCCTCGGTGTCCCGTTCCATCAGCTCGATATAGGCGAGCGGCGCGGAATCGCCATAGCGAAAGCCCGCCTTCAGCACCCGGGTGTAGCCGCCCGGCCGCGCCGAATAGCGCTCGGCCAGGGGACCGAACAGCTTCTCGGTGAGGTCCGTGTCCTGCAGCACCGAGAGCGCCTGCCGGCGGGCGTGCAGGCCGCCCCGCTTGCCGAGCGTGATCAGGCGGTCGACGATCGGGCGCAGCTCCTTGGCCTTGGGCAGGGTGGTCTTGATCTGCTCGTGCTTGATCAGCGCCGCGGCCATGTTGGCGAACATGGCCTTCCTGTGGGCGCTGGTGCGGTTGAGCTTCCTGCCGCTCAGGCGGTGACGCATGGTGCAGTCTCCTTTGGGAAGCCGCGACGCGGGCGGCGCGTCAGTACGGCTCCTCGAGCTTCTTGGCCAGGTCCTCGATGTTCTCCGGCGGCCAGTCGGGGATCTCCATGCCCAGGCCGAGGCCCATGCCCATCAGCACTTCCTTGATCTCGTTCAAGGACTTGCGGCCGAAGTTGGGCGTCCGCAGCATCTCCGCCTCGGTCTTCTGGACCAGATCGCCGATGTAGATGATGTTGTCGTTCTTGAGGCAGTTGGCCGAGCGCACCGAGAGCTCCAGCTCGTCGACCTTGCGCAGCAGGTTCTTGTTGAACGGCAGCTCGGCGGCCCGCTCCTCGGGCAGCGCCTCGCTCGGCTCTTCGAAGTTGATGAAGAGCTGGAGCTGGTCCTGCAGGATCCGCGCCGCCAGCGCCACCGCGTCCTCGGGGGTCACCGCGCCGTTGGTCTCGACCTCGATCGAGAGCTTGTCGTGGTCGGTCACCTGGCCGACGCGCGCGTTCTCGATCTTGTAGGTCACCTTCTTGACCGGGCTGAACAGGGCGTCGACCGGGATCAGGCCGATCTGGGCGTCCTCCGGCCGGTTCTGGCTCGCCGGCACGTAGCCCTTGCCCACGTCCACGGTCAGCTCCATGCTGATCGTCGAGTCCTCGTCGAGGGTGAAGAGCACCAGGTCCGGGTTCATGACCTCGATGTCGTGGCCGGTCTCGACCATGCCCGCGGTCACCTCGCCCGGGCCGGTGGCGCTGAGACGCATGCGCTTCGGCCCTTCGCCGTGCATGCGCAGCGCCATCGACTTGACGTTGAGCACCAAGTCGGTGACGTCCTCCTGGACGCCCGGAATGGAAGAGAATTCGTGCAGCACGCCGTCGATCTGGATGGCGGTGACGGCGGCGCCCTGGAGCGACGAGAGCAGCACCCGCCGGATGGCGTTGCCGAGCGTCATGCCGAAGCCGCGCTCGAGCGGCTGCGCCACTATCGTAGCCACCCGCCGGGAGTCCTCGCCGGACTCTATCTTCAGCCCCTTCGGCTTTATCAGTTCGGTCCAATTCTTCTGAATCACGTGTATAACCTCATTCGCAACCCGCGGCGGGTGGGCCGGCCAAGACCGGAACCACGGCCGCGTATCTATGCGCTTTGTCCCCGGGTCGGCCGTGCGACCCGGATCTGCTTTCAAGCCCTTCGCGGGCCGTCCTAAACCCGTCGACGCTTGGGCGGCCGGCAGCCGTTGTGCGGTATCGGCGTCACGTCACGGATGGCCGTGATCGTGAAGCCGACCGCCTGCAGCGCCCGCAATGCCGACTCCCGTCCGGAGCCCGGGCCCTTGACCTCGATCTCCAGCGTCTTCATGCCGTGTTCCTGCGCCTTGCGGCCGGCGTCCTCGGCGGCGATCTGGGCCGCGTAGGGCGTTGACTTCCGAGACCCCTTGAAGCCTTGTCCGCCCGCCGACGACCAGGCGATGGTGTTCCCCTGGGCGTCGGTGATGGTGATCATCGTGTTGTTGAAGGAGGCGCTGACATGCGCCACGCCAGAGGTGATATTCTTGCGTTCGCGGCGCCTAACGCGCGCGGATCCAGGTTTCGCCATCTCTCGTTCCTAAGTCCTTTGCTAAGCTTTCTTTTTGCCGGCGACCGGCCGGGCCCGGCCCTTGCGGGTGCGCGCGTTGGTGTGGGTGCGCTGGCCGCGGACCGGCAGCCCCTTGCGGTGCCGCAGTCCGCGATAGCAGCCGAGATCCATCAGGCGCTTGATGTTCATCGCCGTCTCTCGGCGCAAGTCGCCCTCGACCTGGAATTGACGGTCGATGGTCTCGCGGATGCGGGCCGCCTCGTCCTCGGTTATCTCGTTGACCCGGCGCTCCGGCGGCACGCCCACGGCCGCGCAGATCTGCTTCGCCCGGCTACGGCCGATGCCGAATATGTAGGTCAGCGCGATCTCGACGCGCTTTTGCGGGGGTAGGTTAACGCCAGCGATACGCGCCACGTTTCGCCTCCTTCACGTTCCGGTGCTGTTGCGGGCAAGCCACCTGTGGGCACGCCAAAAAGGCCCGTTCGGGCGCGCCGGCGAGCAAGGGGAATATAGTGCGAACATAACACATGTCAACCGCGCTTCGCCGCCCGGCCGCGGTCGCCCGCGAGGATGGCCTCGATCGCCGCCGTCACCTCGTCGATGCCGGCCATGCCGTCGACGCTCTCGAGGATGCCCCGCTTCTGGTAATAGGGCAGGATCGGCGCCGTCTGGCGGCGGTAGTTGTCGAGCCGCGAGGCCACCGTCTCGGCGTTGTCGTCCTCGCGGCGGGTGAACTCGCGGCCGCCGCAGACGTCGCAGATCCCGTCCTTTTTCGGCCGTTTGTAGAGCTCGTGATAGCCGGCGCCGCAGTTGGCGCAGCTGAACCGCCCGGCGATGCGCTCAACCAGCGCCTTGTCGTCGACCTTGAGCTCGATGACGCGGTCGAGCCTCATCCCCTTCTCGGCCAGCATGTGGTCGAGGGCCTTGGCCTGCGCCGTGGTCCGCGGAAAGCCATCGAGGATGAAGCCCGCCTTGGCGTCCGGCGCGGCGATGCGCTCGGAAATGATGCCGATGACGATGTCGTCGGAAACCAGATCGCCCGCCTCCATCACCGCCTTCGCCTTTTGTCCGATCTCGCTGCCCGAGGCCACGGCAGCGCGCAGCATGTCGCCGGTCGAGAGCTGGACGATGCCGTGCGCCTCCTCCAGGCGCCGCGCCTGGGTTCCTTTCCCGCAGCCCGGCGGGCCCAGGAGGATGATGTTCATCCCCGGCGTCCCCTGAGCCTGCTCTTCTTGATCAAGCCCTCGTACTGGTGGGCGATCAGGTGGGAATGGATCTGCGCCACCGTGTCCATGGTCACCGAGACCACGATCAGCAGCGAGGTGCCGCCGAAATAGAACGGCACCTGCCACTTTGCAATCAGGATCTCGGGCAGGATGCAGACCAGCGCCAGGTAGGCGGCGCCGACGACGGTGAGCCGCGTCAGCACGTAGTCGAGATAGTCGGCCGTGTTCTTGCCCGGCCGGATGCCCGGGATGAAGCCGCCGTACTTCTTCAGATTGTCCGCCGTGTCCGCCGGGTTGAAGACGATGGCGGTATAGAAGAAGCAGAAGAAGACGATCAGACTGACGAAGAGCAGGAGGTAGACCGGCTGTCCGCGGCCGAGATAGGCGCCGATGAAGGTCAGCCACTCCGGCCCCTGGCCGCTCGAGAAGCCGATGAAGGTCGCCGGCATGAGCAGCAGCGAGCTGGCGAAGATCGGCGGGATCACGCCCGAGGTGTTGAGCTTGAGCGGCAGGTGCGAGCTCTCGCCGCCGGTCATGCGGGTGCCTTGCTGGCGCTTGGGGTACTGAACCACCACCCGCCGATGGGCCCGTTCCATGAAGACGATGAACCAGATCACGGCCACGGCCATGATGATGAGACCGATGATCAGCAGCGTCGGCAGCGCCCCGGTCCGGCCCAGCTCGAAAGTCGACGCTAGCGCCCTGGGCAAGCCCGCGACGATGCCCGAGAAGATGATGAGCGAGATGCCGTTGCCGACGCCGCGCGCGGTGATCTGCTCGCCCAGCCACATCAGGAAGATGGTGCCGCCGACGATGGTGATGACCGTGGTGGCGCGGAAGAAGAGGCCCGGGCTGATCACCGCCGAGCCGCTGGCGCCGCTCATGCCCTCGAGCCCGACGGCGAGGCCATAGGCCTGCACCGCCGCCAGCAGCACGGTGCCGTAGCGGGTATACTGGTTGATCTTCTTGCGGCCCTGCTCGCCCTCCTTCTTGAGCTGCTCCAGCCGGGGCGAGACCGCGGTCATCAGCTGCATGATGATGGCGGCCGAGATGTAGGGCATGATGTTGAGAGCGAAGATCGTCATCCGCCCCAGCGCGCCGCCCGAGAACATGTTGAAGATGCCGAGGATGCTGCCGGCCTGCCGGGCGAAGATGTCCTCCAGGATGACCGGGTCGATGCCGGGCAGCGGGATGAAGGTCCCGAGCCGGTAAATGATCAGCGCGCTCAGGGTGAACCAGATGCGCTTCCTCAGCTCCGGCGCCTTGGCGAAGGCGGAGAAGTTGAAGCTGGCGGCGAGTTGTTCGGCGGCGGATGCCATGGGGGTGCTCCGGTCTCTCTAGTCGTCCTTGGCCTCGGCCTCGGCCTCGGGCTGGGCGTCGTCTGCCTTCGTCTCCTCGGCCTTGGCCTTCTTGCCCCCCTTCTCCGCGGCCCCCTTTTTGGCGGCCGCGGCCTTCTTGCCCCGCATGGATTTGCGGCCGGTGGCCTTGGAGGCCGCCTTGGCGGCGGCCTTGGCGGTTGGCGCCGGCAGCACCACCTTGCCGCCCGCCTTCTCCACGGCGGCGATGGCGGCCTTGGAGGCGCCCGCCACCTCGATGGTCAGCTTGGCCTTGAGCTCGCCCTTGGCGAGCAGGCGAACGCCGTCCTGGACCCGGCGGACGAGCCCCGCTGCGACCAGCGCCGGCGCGTCGACGGTCTTGCCGGAGTCGAGCTTCTTGGCGTCGATCGCCGTCTGCAGCCGCCCCAGGTTGACCTCGGAGAAGTGCTTGCGCGTGGGGTTCTTGAAGCCGCGCTTGGGCAGCCGCCGGTAGAGCGGCATCTGGCCGCCCTCGAAGCCCAGCAGCGAGACGCCGGAGCGCGAGTTCTGGCCCTTGGTGCCGCGGCCCGCGGTGCCGCCCTTGCCGGAGCCGATGCCGCGGCCCACCCGCGTGCGCTTGCGGCGGGCGCCTGGATTGTCGGCAAGCTGGTCGAGGTTCATGGTTGCTGTTCCCGGTTCTATATGGCGGCGGCGGCGGCGGCGGCCAAGGGCCTCAGCCGGCGTCGTCGATGCGGACGAGGTGGCGCACCTTGTCGATCATGCCGCGCACCGCCGGCGTGTCCTCGAGCTCGCGGCTGCGGTTGATCTTGTTGAGCCCGAGCCCCACCAGCGTCGCCCGCTGGTCCCGCCTGCGGCCGATCGGGCTGGCGATCTGGGTCACCCGGACGGTGCCTTTCTTGCCGGCGGCCATGACGCTAGCCCTCCGCCGCCTCTTCGCGGCGGCTGATGATCTCACCGACCTTCTTGCCCCGGCGGGCGGCCACGTCGCGGGGCGAGTGCATGGTCGCCAGCCCCTGGAACGTCGCCTTGATCATGTTGTGCGGGTTTGCCGTGCCGATCGACTTGGCGACTACGTCCTGTACGCCCAGGCACTCGAAGACCGCCCGCATGGGACCCCCGGCGATGATGCCGGTTCCCGGCGGCGCGGCCCGCATCACCACCTTGCCGGCGCCGAAGCGGCCGTTGACGTCGTGATGCAGGGTTCGGCCCTCCCGGAGCGGCACCCGGACGACCGCCCGCTTGGCGCTCTCGGTGGCCTTGCGGATCGCCTCCGGCACCTCCCGCGCCTTGCCCGAGCCGTGGCCGGCGCGGCCCTTGCCGTCGCCGACGACGACGAGCGCGGCGAAGCCGAAGCGGCGGCCGCCCTTCACCACCTTGGCGACGCGGTTGATGCTGACCAGCTTCTCGAGGAACTCCGAGTCCTCGTGGCCCATCCGATCGTCCCTGGGGTTCCTTGCCATCTTCGCGCCTCTCTAATGGGTCCGTCGCCGACCGCGCATCAGAACGACAGCCCGGCCTGGCGGGCGGCGTCGGCCAAGGCCTTGACGCGCCCGTGGAACAGATATCCGCCGCGGTCGAACACCACCGCCTTGACGCCGGCCTTGATCGCCCGGTCGGCGACGAGCTTGCCGACCGCCTTGGCGGCGTCCAAGTCGGCGCCGCTCTTGAGCGACTTGCGCAATGCCGCGTCCAGGGTCGAGGCGGCCGCCAGGGTGGCGCCGTGGCCGTCGTCGATCACCTGGGCATAGATGTGCTTGCTCGAGCGGAACACCGAGAGCCGCGGCCGACCGCGGCCGCTCTTGCGGAGGTCTTGGCGCAGCCGCCGCTTGCGGCGCTCGAACAGATCTCGTGACGTGGTCATCGGCCCGGTCCTATTTCTTCTTGCCTTCCTTGCGCAGGACGTACTCGTCGGCGTGCCTGACGCCCTTGCCCTTGTAAGGCTCGGGCGGCCGGAGCGCGCGGATCTCGGCGGCCACCTGGCCGACCTGCTGCTTGTCGGCGCCGCTGATGGTGATCTGCGTCGGCCGCTCGCACGTGATGGTGATTCCGTCGGGAATCGGAAAGTGAATGTCGTCGCTGTAGCCCAGCTGCAGATCGAGCGTCTTGCCCTGGACGGTGGCGCGGTAGCCGACGCCGTTGATCTCCAGGGTGTAGGTGAATCCCTCGGTGACGCCGGTGACCAGACTGTCGATCAGGCTGCGCGTGGTGCCCCACATGCTGCGCGCCTGCTTGCTGTCGTCGCGCGGCTTCACCGTGATCTTGCCGTCGTCGAGGCTGACGGCGACCTGGGGCACCACGGTGAGGCTGCCCTCGCCGAGCTTGCCCTTAGCGGTCACCACCTGGCCCTCCAGCTTGACCTCGGTGCCGTCCGGCACGTCTACAGGCGTCAATCCGATGCGCGACATGGCTAGAACACCCGGCAGAGGACTTCGCCGCCAACGTTGGCCTGCCGCGCCTCGTTGTCGGACATGACGCCACGGGGCGTCGACAGGATCGAGATCCCGAGCCCGCCATAGACCTTCGACAGGCCGGCGATCTTCGAGTAGACCCGCCGCCCCGGCTTCGAGACGCGGGAGATCTCGCGGATCACCGGATCGCCCTCGTGATAGCGCAGCTCGATAAGGAGCTGCTTGACGCCCGGCCGCAACTCGGTCTCGGAGAAGCCGCGGATGTAGCCCTCCTTGCGCAGAACCTCCAGCACGTTCCGGCGCAGCTGGGAGGCAGGGCTCGATACGGTGGCGCTGTGGTTGCGCTGGGCGTTGCGAATGCGGGCCAGCATGTCACCCAAGGGGTCGGTCATTGCCATCTCGACACCTCTTCTACCAGCTCGACTTCGCCATGCCGGGAATCTGGCCCCGTGAGGCAAGCTCCCGGAGCGCGATCCGCGACAGCCGGAACTTGCGGTAGACGCCGCGCGAGCGGCCGCTGAGCTCGCAGCGGTTGCGCACCCGCACCTCGGCCGAGTTGCGCGGCAGCTCCGCCAGTTTCAGCCGCGCGGCGAACCGCTCCTCGGCCGGCAGCGCGCGGTCGTTGGCGATCTCCTTGAGGGCCTCGCGCTTGGCCTTGAAGCGGGCCGACAGCCGTTGCCGCCGCTTGTTCCTCTCGATGGCGCTGATCTTGGCCAATGTCTCCCTCCGTTGCCGTTATTGCCGAAACGGCAGATTGAACCCGCGCAGGAGCGCGCGAGCCTCGTCGTCCGTCTTCGCCGTCGTCACGATGACCACGTCCATGCCGCGGATCTCGTCGACGTTGTCGTAGTCGATCTCCGGGAACACCAGCTGCTCCTTGATGCCCAGCGCAAAGTTGCCGCGCCCGTCGAAGCTTTTCGGCGACAGCCCCCGGAAGTCCCGCACCCGCGGCAGCGCAATGGTCACCAGGCGATCGAGAAACTCGTACATGCGCACATTGCGCAAGGTGACCTTGCAGCCGATCCGCATGCCGGCGCGCAGCTTGAACGACGCCACCGATTTGCGGGCCTTGATGACGATCGGCTTTTGGCCGGTGATCAAGGCCAGGTCCTTGGCCGCCGCGTCCATCTTCTTGTTGTCGGCGACGGCCTCGCCCACGCCCATGTTGACGATGATCTTCTCGAGCCGCGGCACCTCCATCGAGTTCTTGTAAGCAAACTCCTTGGCCAGCGCCGGCTTGACGACCTGATTGTAGTGTTCGAGCAATCGCGCCATGGTCATGTCCGCCTAACGGTCAATGATCTCGCCGGAGCGGCGGGCAAAGCGCACCTTCCGCGTGCCTTCGAGGACCTTGTAGCCCACCTTTGTGGGCTTGCCGGTGTCGGGGTCGAGGAGCGACACGTTGGAGATGTGGATCGGCGCCTCCTTTTCCTCGATGCCGCCGGCCGTCGCCGGGCCCGGTCGAGTGTGCCGCTTGACAATGTTGACGCCTTGCACGAGGACGCGACTCTCGGCCCGGCGCACCTGCAGCACGTCGCCCTTCTTGCCCTTGTCCTTGCCGGCGACGACGATGACGTAGTCGCCTTTCTTGATCTTCAGCTTCTTGGCCACGGCCCGACCCATTTCACAGCACCTCCGGCGCCAGGGAGATGATCTTCATGAAGTTCTTCGCCCGGAGCTCCCGCGTCACCGGCCCGAAGATGCGCGTGCCGATGGGCTCGCCCTGGGGGCTGATCAGCACCGCCGCGTTGCGGTCGAAGCGGATCGAGCTTCCGTCGTTGCGGCGGATCTCCTTGGCCGTCCGCACGATCACGGCGCGGTGGATGTCGCCCTTCTTGACGCGGCCCCGCGGGATCGCCTCCTTGACCGAAACCACGATGATGTCGCCCACCGAGGCGGTCTTGCGCTTGGAGCCGCCCAAGACCTTGATGCATTGCACCTTGCGGGCGCCCGAGTTGTCGGCGACTTCCAGCCTGGTCTGCATTTGGATCATGGCGTTCGACCTTCTTTGCTAGCCCGGGCGTGCCGTCCTCGGGACCTCGTTCCACCTCGACCGCGTTGGCCTTCACTCGGCCGCGCCGCCGCCGGCGTCCAGGACCTCCCAACACTTGCGCTTGGAGATCGGCCGGCATTCACGGATGCGGACGATGTCGCCGACCTTGCAGCGGTTCTCCGCGTCATGGGCGGCGAACTTCTTGGAGCGACGGATGATCTTCTTGTACAGGGGATGCTGCACCCGGCGCTCGACCCGCACGATCACGGTCTTGTCGGCGCCGTCGCTGACCACGGTTCCCTGCAGGACTCGCCTGGGCATCGCCTACGCCCCCTTGCCGGCGGCGGCCGCGGTCTCGCGCAACACGGTCTCCACGCGGGCGATGTCGCGGCGCACCTGACGCACCCGGGCGGTGTTCTCGAGCTGCCCGCTGGCGCGCTGAAAGCGCAGGTTGAACGCCTCCTTCTTCAGGTCCGAGAGCTGCGTGCGCAACTCGTCGCCGGTCTTGGCCTTGAGATCAGCTGCATTCATTGCTCAATCCTCCTCGCCGAGACGGGCCACGAAGCGCGCGTCCAGCGGCAGCTTCTCGGCCGCCAGCGCCAGCGCCGTGCGCGCAACATCGCGGGGGACGCCATCGATCTCGAACATGATGCGGCCCGGCTTCACCCGGGCGCACCAGAACTCCACCGAGCCCTTGCCCTTGCCCATGCGCACCTCGGCCGGCTTGCCGGTGACGGGCACGTCCGGGAAGATGCGGATCCACACCCGCCCGGCGCGTTTCATATGGCGGGTCACGGCGCGCCGCGCCGCCTCGATCTGGCGCGCCGTGACGCGGCCGGGCGCCACCGCCTTCAGCCCGTAGGAGCCGAAGTTCAGCGTCGTCCCCGACTTGGCCAGGCCGTGGATGCGGCCCTTGTGCTGCTTGCGGTATTTCGTGCGTTTCGGACTCAGCATGTTTCCCTATTCCCATTCCGCCCGTCAGCGCACCGGCTGCTGCTCGAGGGCGCGCTTGTCCTGTGCCATCGGGTCGTGGGCGAGGATCTCGCCCTTGTAGACCCAGACCTTGACGCCACAGGTCCCGTAAGTGGTTTTCGCCGTGGCCGTGCCGTAGTCGACGTCGGCGCGCAGCGTATGCAGTGGCACCCGGCCCTCGCGATACCACTCGGTCCGCGCGATCTCGGCGCCGCCTAAGCGGCCGCCGCAGGCGATGCGGATGCCCTGGGCGCCCAGACGCATGGCCGACTGCACCGACCGCTTCATGGCGCGGCGGAAGGCGACTCGGCGCTCGAGCTGCTGGGCGATGTTCTCAGCCACCAGCTTGGCGTCGATCTCGGGCTTGCGGATCTCGACGATGTTGAGGTGGACCTCGCCGCCGGTCATCTTGGCGAGATCGACCCTGAGCTTCTCGATGTCCTGGCCCTTCTTGCCGATGACCACGCCGGGCCGCGCCGTGTGGATGGTGATCCGCGCCTTCTTGGCCGGCCGCTCGATGACGACGCGGCTGGCGCCGGCGCCGGCCAGCCGCTTCTCGATGTACTGGCGCAGCTTTATGTCCTCGTGCAGCATTTCGGCGTAGTCGCTGTCGGCGTACCACCGGGAATCCCAGGTGCGGTTGATGCCCAGGCGGAGTCCGATCGGGTTGACTTTCTGGCCCATCAGGCTGTCTCCTCGCGTTCCCTGACCACGATGGTCAGCCGGCTGAATGGCTTCTTGATGCGGCCGACGCGGCCGCGCGCCCGGGGCCGGAAGCGCTTCATGACGAGGCTCTTGCCGACCGTGGCCTCGGCCACATAGAGGCGGTCGACGTCGAGCTGGTGATTGTTCTCGGCATTGGCGATCGCCGACTGCAGCACCTTCAGCACCTCGCGGCTGATGCGCCGCCGCGAGAAGGTGAGCTCGGAAAGCGCGGACGCGACGTCCTTGCCGCGGATGGTCTGGGCGACCAGGTTGAGCTTCTGCCCGCTGGTCCGCATTTGCCGCGCCATGGCCTGCGCTTCGTCATCGCCGAGTCGGCGTTCTGTCTTCGGTTTGCCCATGCCCTAGATCCGCTTCGCCTTCTTGTCGGCGGCGTGACCGAAATAGGTCCGCGTCGGCGCGAACTCGCCGAACTTGTGGCCGACCATGTTCTCGGTGACCAGCACCGGGATGAACTTGTGACCGTTGTGGACGCCGAAGGTGAGCCCGACGAACTGCGGCAGGATGGTCGACCGCCGCGACCAGGTGCGGATGACATCGCTGCGCCCGGACTCCCGCGCCGCCTCGGCCTTCTTGAGAAGATAGCCGTCGACGAATGGTCCCTTCCAGATTGATCGAGCCAACAGCCGTCTCCCTTACTTCTTCTTGCTGCGGCGGCGGCGGAGGATAAGCTTGTCCGTCGCCCGGTTGTTGCGCGTGCGCTTGCCCTTGGTCGGCTTGCCCCAGGGCGTCACCGGATGCCGCCCGCCCGACGAGCGGCCCTCGCCGCCGCCGTGGGGATGGTCGATGGGGTTCATGGCAACGCCGCGCACCGAGGGGCGTCGGCCGAGCCAACGCGAGCGACCGGCCTTGCTGAGCTTGATGTTCTGCTGGTCCGGGTTCGAGACCGCGCCGACTGTCGCCATGCATTCGCCGCGGACCATGCGCATCTCGCCGGAGATCATCTTGAGGAGCGCATAGCCGCCGTCGCGGCCCACGAGCTGCACATAGGTGCCGGCCGCGCGGGCGATCTGTCCGCCCTTCTCGGGCTTGAGCTCGACGTTGTGGACGATCGTGCCGACCGGGATGTTGTTGAGCGGCATGGCGTTGCCGGGCTTGACGTCGACGCGCGAGCCCGAGATCACCTGGTCGCCCGGCTTCACCCGCTGCGGCGCCAGGATATAGGCCTGCTCGCCGTCCTCGTAGCGGATCAGGGCGATGAAAGCGGTGCGGTTGGGGTCGTACTCCAGCCGCTCCACCGTCGCCGTCACGTCGAACTTGCGCCGCTTGAAGTCGACGATGCGGTAACGCCGCTTGTGGCCGCCGCCGAGCCGCCGGGCAGTGATGCGGCCGTGATTGTTGCGCCCGCCCTTGCGCGCCAAGCCCTCGGTCAACTGCTTGACCGGCTTGCCCTTGTGCAGCGCCGAGCGGTCGACCAGCACCAGCTGGCGCTGACCCGGCGTCATCGGCTTGTATTTTTTCAGCGCCATTTGACCCCGCTCCCGCTAGATGCCGCTGCTGACATCGATGGAATCACCCTCGGCCAGCGAGACCACGGCCTTCTTGTAACCGGCGCGCTGGCCGCGGCGGCCGCGAAACCGCTTGACCTTGCCGGTCTGGCGCAGGGTGTTCACGCCGGTGACCTTGACCCCGAACAGGCCCTCCACCGCCGCCTTGATCTCGGGCTTGGTGGCGTCCTGCGCGACCCGGAAGGTCACCTGGTTATGCTCGCTGATCAGCGTCGACTTCTCGGTCACCACCGGCGCCCGCACGATCTCGTACATGCGGTCCTTGCTCAGGGTCACCTTGCCACTCCGTGCCTTGCTCATTTCAGCCGCGCCTCCAGATGCTGGATC
>Ga0307428_1001284_pt1 | contig 13016 bp, 12 predicted proteins | sample SalMarWE160240MG_FD_202161 | JGI IMG/M metagenome (GOLD analysis project Ga0307428, IMG submission 202161) | Salt marsh sediment microbial communities from the Plum Island Ecosystem LTER, Massachusetts, United States - WE1603-240 | ecosystem: Environmental > Aquatic > Marine > Intertidal zone >...
AAATGACACGGTAACGGTGGAGGAGATCAAGTTTGGGGATAACGACATCCTCTCGGCATTGGTTGCCTCGTTAGTGGATGCGGATCTTTTGGTGATGCTTACCGACCAGGAAGGACTGTACACGGCGGATCCTCGCACCGCACCCGAGGCGCGGCTGATCCCGGTCGTTTCCAGTCCGTTCCCAGCTGATGCCTTCTGGGCGGGCCCGACCCGGACGGCCGTCGGCATCGGGGGGATGGCGTCCAAGGTCGAGGCGGCTCGTCTGGCCACCGCCTCCCACGTTCCGACGATCGTGGCCAATGGTTTCGCGGCGGACATCCTCGTCCGACTGCTTACGGGCGAGTCCCTGGGGACACTCTTCCTCCCCCGGGCCGTCAAGATGGGGGGTCGAAAGCGGTGGCTGGCCTTCGCCGCACGTCCGCAAGGAGGGGTCCGGGTCGATGCGGGGGCGAAGCGGGCCCTCATCCAGCAAGGACGGAGTCTCCTCCCCTCCGGAGTGCAGGGGACCGTGAAGCGGTTTCAGGTGGGAGATGTCGTTTCGGTCCTGGGGGCCGAGGGGGAGGAATTCGCCCGGGGCCTGGTCAACTATAGTGCCGAAGAAGTGGAGCGGATCAAGGGACGACGAAGCACCGAGATCGAGGGGGTCTTGGGGTACAAACACTCCGACGAGGTCATTCACCGGGATAATCTGGTGCTCCTAGAGGTGCGGCAGTGAGGGAAGTAGAAGCGTTAGCGCGCCAGGCCCGCGAGGCGACACAGGCTATGGCCCAGGCGTCTCCGGGGGTCAAAAATCGGGCCTTGCAGGCGATGGCCCAGGGGCTCCTCGATCGCCAGCAGGAGATTCTCGAGGCCAACGCGGCCGATCTGTCCGCGGCGGAGGGCAAGGGACAGCGGCCGGCCTTCCTCGATCGGCTGCGACTGGACGCTGAACGCATGCGGGGGATGGCGAGGGGACTGCACGAGGTTGCGGCCCTCCCGGACCCGGTGGGGGAAGTGACCGGGATGGTGCGGCGCCCCAACGGCCTCTGGGTGGGTCGGATGCGCGTCCCCCTGGGGGTTATCGCGGTCATCTATGAGTCCCGGCCAAATGTGACGGCGGATGTGACCGGTGTGTGTCTTAAGGCGGGCAATGCAATTCTCCTGCGCGGGGGGTCCGAGGCCATCCGGAGCAACACGGCGATTGCGGCAGTTCTGACGGCATCGGCGGAGGCTGCGGGCCTCCCGAAGGGAGCGGTCGGGATTGTGGAGAGTACGGATCGGGCGGCGGTGCATGCCCTCCTCACGCTCGATCGACATATCGATCTCGTCATCCCGCGGGGAGGAGAGGAGCTCGTCCGGACGGTGAGAGAGATGTCCACCATTCCGGTCATTGCTCATGAGAAGGGCCTCTGTCATATCTATGTAGACGCCGGAGCCGATCTATCCATGGCCGAGGAGCTGGTCTATAACGCCAAGGTCGAGCGGCCTGGGGTGTGCAATGCGGTGGAGACCCTGCTCGTGCACAACCAGGTCGCCGGTGTGTTCCTCCCGCAGGTGGCAGCGCGCCTTGAGGCGGCGGGCGTCGAGCTGAGGGGATGCCCCACGACGCGGAAGGTTCTGGCCCATCTCCCCGCGGCGACGGAGAAGGATTGGGAGGCTGAATATCTGGACCTGATTCTGGCTGTACGGGTGGTGGACTCTTTTGAAGAAGCGGTAGCGCACATCCGTCGATACAGCTCCGGACTCGCAGAGGGGATCGTGACCGCCGATTATCATCGGGGGATGCGGTTTCTCCGGGAGGTGGATGCTGGGGCGGTCTTCGTGAATGCCTCGACCCGCTTTGCGGATGGTGGGGAATTTGGATTGGGGGCCGAAATCGGGATCAGCACGCAGAAGCTGCATACTCGAGGCCCCATGGGAGTGAGGGAATTGACGTGCGAGAAATTCATCGTACTGGGCGAGGGCCAGATCCGTGACTCCCGCGGGGCATAGTCCAAAGTCCAAGGTCCAACGTCCAAGGTCAAAGGACTTGATGGGATGGAGGCTGGCGTTGAACTTCGGACTTTGGGCGTTGGACGAGGAGTTTTTGTCATGCGCATCGGCGTGATGGGAGGAACCTTCGATCCCATCCATCTCGGCCATCTCCGGGCGGCCGAAGAGATCTACTGGGCTTTCGGACTCGACCACATTATCTTCGTCCCGGCGGCTCATCCGCCCCACAAGAATGACAAAGATGTGGCCGCGCCTATTCATCGCTATGAAATGGTCTCGTTGGCCACCGTGTTTACGCCTTACTTCAGCGTCTCCCCAATCGAGCTCAACCGACCGGCGACCTCGTACTCCGTCGAGACCGTTCGAGAGCTGCTGAAGCTGCATGGCCCCGAGACCCACCTCTGTTTTATCATGGGGGTGGATGCCTTTCTGGAGATGAGCACCTGGAAGGACGCCGTGGAGATCCTACGCCTGGCGCAGGTGGTAGTGACCGCCCGCCCCGGCTGGCGCCTGGACGAAGTGGAGAAGACCCTGACGCCAACGCAGTGTCAAAAACTCGGTCACCCGCAGTTCAAATACTTGAAGATCTCGGAGGTGACTCCGGAACTGAGTCGCCAGGGGCCGGTACCCGGTTTAGTGCTGCTGGTGGAAGTGGTCTCCCTGGATATCTCCTCGCGAGAGATCCGGCAGCTGGTGGAGGAAGGGCGAAGCATCCGATTCTTGGTTCCTGACACCGTGGCCGCTTACATGGAAAAGAACAAACTCTATCGGGGGAGGAGAGGGGCCGGGGTGGAGGGGGTCCGGGGTAGCCTCCTCGGAGGATGGCGAGAATAGATCCTGAGCGACTGGTCGATCTAGCAGCGCGCGCCGCCTGGGAGGTCAAGGCCCACAATCCCATCATCTTGGACCTCAAGGGGATCTCCAGTATTGCGGATCATTTCCTTATCTGCGGTGCGGATTCGGACCGGCATGTGCGTGCCATTGCTGATCACATCGGCGAGTGTCTGGAACAAGCAGCGGCCCGGCTACATCACCGCGAAGGGTACACAGAGGCCCGCTGGATTTTGCTTGACTACCATGACCTCATCATCCATATTTTCAACGATGAAACGCGCCACTACTACAATCTGGAGCGGCTCTGGGGGGATGCGCCGCAGCGAGAGTATCGAGGGTAGGGGTATACGGGTCCTGTCTGTTTTTCTCCGCCCGGCACGCGCTTCCGATTAACCATCCGAGCGTTCCTGTCCCCATCCTTGGATCTGAGAGAAAAGAAGAGGGTCTCAAGCCAATGCGAGCATCGAAGCTGAAGGAACTCGAGAAACAGCTTTTGGAGAAGCGGAAGGGGCTTTTGACCGGAGTGCGTTCACGGAGTGCGACCCGGTTCGAAACCCAGGGCGGGTCGTTGGACATCGCCGACCAGGCGGCGGATGCCTACACCAAAGAATTTCTCCTCTCCCTCGGCGATGCGGAAAGGCGGCTTTTGCGCCAGGTGGACGCGGCCCTGGAGAAAATCCGTCTGCGCACGTACGGCAAGTGCGAGAAGTGCGGGGAGGAGGTCTCTATCAAGCGGTTGGAAGCCCTCCCCTTCGCCGAGTACTGCATTGCATGCCAGGAGGAGGAAGAGCGCGGGTAGACCGCTCCGTCCGCATTACGTCCCACCGTAAATAAATATTCATAGGCAGATAGTATGTAATGCCCGCCTCGACACCGTCCCTCGGGGGGCAGCGGATGGAGTTGACCCGTTGGAAGCATTGGGGCGCGGAACTCTATTTTGCCCTCCTCCGGTTCGTGCTCCCGGGCGATTGTGCCATCTGTCAGGGACCGCTGGGAGTCGGATCGCGATCTGTGGCTTGTGGTGCCTGCTGGAGCGGGATCCGGGTTCTGAATCCTCCCTTCTGTCCTCGATGTGGGCGACCCTTCTGGGGCCGGGCCTTCGCCTATCCCCCCTCCCATCTCTGCCAGGGCTGTCGGACTCGGCCGCCGCAGTATGTGCTGGCCCGTTCGGCGGTCCTCTACGAACGGGACGATCCCCTCCGGGAATTGCTCCTCCTGTTCAAGCATGGTCGGCGAATCGCCCTAGGGGGACATCTGGGCCGGCTCATGGCAGAGCGGACCGAGGGCCTCTTTGGTCATGTCCCCGTTGATGCAGTCGTGCCGGTCCCCCTCCACCGAGCGCGAGAGCGAGAGCGCGGGTTCAATCAAGCGGATATCTTAGCCAGCGTTGTTGCGAGACGTCTCGATCGGCCAGTCCTTCGGAAGACCGTAGAGCGTAGACGCGCAACCCCGCCCCAGGTGGGGAGGGTACGGGAACGGGCGCGAAATGTTCGGGGAGCTTTCGCGGTCAGGAAACCGGAAAAGATCGCTGGACGATCACTCCTGCTCGTCGATGATGTGTTGACGACCGGGGCCACTGTCAACGAGTGTGCAAAGGTCTTGATGAAGGCGGGGGCGGGCCCCGTCCTTGTCTACACCCTCGCGCGGGCGCTGTGAGGTTGACTTACCGCGGCATGGCGTCTATCATACACGGAGATTTTTCAGGCGTCTGATCAGGGTTTCTGCCCGTGTGCGGGAAGAGGAAAGGAGAAAAAATGGCCATTCGTGTGGGAATCAACGGCTTCGGGCGAATCGGGCGGAACCTGTACCGGGCGGCCTTTCGGGATCCAGATCTGGAGTTCGTGGCGGTGAATGACATCACGAACGCCAATACGCTTGCTCATCTTCTCAAGTACGATTCTATCCTGGGCAGGATGCATGCGGACATCGACGTGACAGCCGATGCCATCATGGTGGACGGAAAGGCGATCAAGGTCCTGGCGGAACGGGACCCGGCAGGTTTGCCCTGGAAGAAGCTGGGCGTGGAGTACGTGGTGGAGTCCACGGGGCGGTTCACCGATCGGGACAGTGCGGCGAAGCATCTCCAGGCGGGAGCGAAAAAGGTGATCATCTCTGCCCCGGCGAAGGGTCCTGACACCACGATCGTGCTGGGGGTGAATGAGAATACCTACGATCCCAAGAGGCACGATGTGGTCTCGAACGCCTCGTGCACCACGAACTGCGTCGCCCCTGTGGCCAAGGTGGTGCATGAGCACTTCCGCATCAAGCACGGCTTCATGACGACCATCCACTCGTACACAAATGATCAGCAGCTTCTCGACCTACCCCACAAGGATCTCAGGCGGGCACGGGCGGCGGCGCTCTCTCAGATTCCAACCACGACCGGGGCGGCCAAGGCTGTCGGGTTGGTCTTACCCGAGCTGCAAGGAAGGCTCCACGGCATCGCCATTCGTATCCCCACCGCGAACGTGTCGTTGGTGGATCTGGTGGCAGAGGTCGAAATGGTCACCTCGGAGGCAGAGGTAAACCAGGCCTTCAAGAAAGCGGCCAAGGGGGAACTGAAGGGAATCCTGGAATACACGGAGGAACCCTTGGTCTCCGTCGATTTCATTCATGACCCGCATTCCGCCATCGTCGATGGTCCGTCCACCGGGGTCGTCGACAAGACGCTGGTGAAGATCTTGGCCTGGTACGACAACGAGTGGGGTTATTCCTGCCGCCTGCGAGATCTCATCAAGTACATGGCCTCCCGCTAAACGGTTCAGAGTTCACGGTTCAGGGTGGAGCGACGGGGACCTTGGACTTACTCTGAACCCTGAACCCTTAACCATGACGGGTCCGATGTTCGATAAGGTGTGCATCGACGAGCTCGAGCTCAACGGCAGGCGTGTCCTGATCCGCGTGGACTTTAACGTTCCCCTGCAGGACGGCCGGGTTGCCGATGATACCCGGATCCGGGAGAGTCTTCCCACCATTCGGTATGCCCGTGACCACCAGGCAAAGGTTATCCTCTGTTCTCACCTCGGTCGCCCCAAAGGCAGATCCTCCCCGGCGTTGAGTCTCAGGCCGGTCGCAGACCATCTGTCGACACTGCTCGCGGCCCCCGTGGCCATGGCGGACGACTGTATCGGCGAGGGGGTCGAAGCAGCCGTAGCGAGGCTGCAACCGGGCGAGGTCCTCCTCTTGGAGAACCTGCGCTTTCATCCTGGGGAAGAGCAAAACGCGGAGAACTTTGCGCGAGCGCTCGCGGGGCTCTGCGACGTGTACGTCAACGATGCCTTTGGGGCCGCGCACCGAGCCCATGCGTCTACTGCCGGCATCGCACGCTTCGTCCCCATTGCGTCATCCGGCTTCCTCCTGCGGAAGGAGATCGAGCACCTGGGAACACTGCTGACCGCCCCGGACCATCCCTTTATCGCGATCCTCGGAGGGGCGAAAGTCTCGGACAAGATCGGGGTCGTGAAACACCTTATTGGGAAGGTGGAATCATTTCTCGTGGGAGGGGCGATGGCCTGTACTTTCCTGAAGGCGGCCGGACATTCGGTGGGAAAGTCGAAGGTTGAAGAGGATAAACTGGACGTGGCCCGCGAGACGATGATGGCGGCCCGTGCGACGAAGGTCACCTTCCTGCTCCCGTCGGACCATGTCGTCGCCGAGCGGATCGAGCCCAATGCGTCGACCCGGGTGGTGGAGGGTTTCGAGATTCCCGAAGGGTGGATGGCCCTGGACATTGGCCCCAAGACTCGGGAAGCCTTTGCCGTGGTGATCCGGGGAGCGCGCACGATACTGTGGAACGGCCCCATGGGGGTGTTCGAGATTCCGCCCTTTCATGAGGGGACCTGGGCCATAGCGGCTGCCGTTGCGGCGAGTGGAGGGACCTCGATCCTCGGCGGGGGGGACACGGGTGCGGCCGCGGTCCAGGCAGGACTGGCGGATAAGATGACCCATATCTCCACCGGCGGTGGGGCCTCGCTCGAGTTTTTGGAGGGACGGGAGTTGCCTGGGATTGCAGCCCTCACTGACAAGAGGTGAAGCAGTCAACGGGGCCAGCGTTCTGGTACACAGTGCTGAGGATTGGGGGCCGAGTCGGAGAACAGGACTGAGGTCTGAGTGCTGAGGCTCGAACCTCAGTCCTCATCGCTCAGTCCTGAATGGCTGACTGCTCACAGCTGATGGCCGAGGTTTTCATGCGAGTACCATTGATTGCGGGCAACTGGAAGATGTATCAGGCTAGCGCTGAGGCGGTGGCCTTGGTGGAGCGTCTGAAGGGACTCTTGGGGCAAAGTGACACGGTCGAAGTCGTGGTCTGCCCCCCATTCACCGCCCTGCCGGCAGTGGCTCGGGTCCTCAAGGGCTCCCGGATCGGTCTCGGAGCACAAAACATGCACTGGGAAAAGGAGGGGGCGTACACGGGCGAAGTGTCTCCGGCGATGCTGACGGATCTCGGCTGCCGGTACGTAATCCTGGGACACTCCGAGCGGCGCCAGTACTTTGGCGAAACCGATCTGCACGTGAACCGAAAGCTGAAAGCAGCCCTGGAGGTCGGGCTCGTCCCTATCGTGTGCGTCGGTGAGACCTTGGCGGAGCGGGAGGCCGGTCGCACCATTCACGTGGTCGATGGCCAGCTTCAGGGAGGGCTGAGCGGGGTCCCTCCTGATGCCGGGGCGGGGATCGCCCTAGCCTACGAACCCGTCTGGGCGATTGGGACCGGACGCGCCGCCACGCAGGAGCAGGCGGAGGAGGTTCATACCTTTATCCGAACACGCGTGATGGAACTGTGGGGAAGAACGGTCGCCGCGGCCGTCCGCATTGTCTATGGGGGGAGTGTCAAACCTGATAATATCGATGCCTTGATGGCCGGATCGGATATCGATGGAGCGCTCGTGGGTGGGGCAAGTTTAAAGGCAGATGCGTTTGCACGCATTGTGCAGTTCAAGAAGGTCTGAAGTCCGAAGTCCTAAGTCCGAAGTCAAGCGGCTGAAGTTCGGAGGAAGGGACGTGACGAGGATCGTGACCTCGGACATCGGACGTCGGACAGAGGACGCGTGACAGGAGGAATTCAATGCATACGCTGCTCATCGTCCTGCATGTCCTGATAGCCGCGACCCTGATCGGGGTCGTCTTGATCCAGACCGGAAAGGGTGCAGACATCGGTGCCGCCTTTGGTGGAGGCTCGTCACAGACCGTCTTCGGTGCCCGGGGGCCGACCACTTTTCTTCACCGGTTGACGATCGCCCTGGCTTCCCTCTTTATGGTGACCTCGATCGTCCTCACCATCTATGCCACCAAAGGACCGGCCTCGGTGATCACGGAACAACCGGTCAAGCCGGCACCGGCGGAATCCCCTTCGAAGCAGTAAGAAAAGCGGCCTATCCGCTTCGAAGGCAACACACACTTCCCCAGGTTACCGGATGCGCGTAAAGCAGATCCTGATCCTCGCGCCGACGCTCGTCAGCCTCTTCTTGATACAGTCTTACTTCTGGGTTCCCAACTTTGAGGACCAGGTGAAAGGGGACCCGGGTCGGCTTACCCGATATATCGAGACCTCCATTGGGGATGCCTCGATCCTGAATCCCACTCTCGCCGCCGATTCGGCCAGTGCCGCCATTAATGGACTCGTTTTCGAGGGGTTGATCGATCGGGACCTTGATCTCTCGTTTCGTGGGCGGCTGGCCGAGTCGTGGGATATTTTCGAAGAGGCGTACCTCGTCGTGGGTGAGGCCCAGTACCTCCCCGACGGTTCCCGGGTCACTCCCGACCGGCTCCTCCGCGACCTAGAGAGGGCGCGGGCGGCGGGCAATCCGGCGCTCCGCCTCGTGGAGAAGATGGAGGTCGTCCCCGGTGGATCGCGGGTCGAACAGATCGAGGTGACGGCGGAAGGGCCGGAGTCGGGCAAACCCGGCAAGCACACGGTGTCGGTGACGGTGCACCAGCCTCCCCGGATTATGTTTACCCTCCGCGAGGTGGACCAGGACTTTTTCATCAAGCTCAACCGCTTGCTCAAGGGTTACACAGATCGCGTCGATCCCTTACGCTTTGTGGAGGCCTCCGAGCCGGTTGTGACTCGCGAGCGCGCCGCCGCGCTCGTGCCGCCGATCGAACACAATCCGGTCGTGCTGTTTCAACTCCGAAAGGGCATCCACTTCCAAGACGGGCACGAGTTTGACTCGGGTGATGTGAAGTTCACCTATGAAACGATCATGGCTCCTGCAAATCTTTCACCCCGGGTCCCGGACTTCGAGCCAGTCAAGACGGTGGAACCCATCGGCCGGTACGCGGTCAAGATCACCTATAAACGGCTCTTTGAGCCGGGTTTCCAGACCTGGGGCATGGGGATTCTGCCGGAGCACCTGCTGAATCGGGCGCGGCTCAGGGAACAGGCGATCCGCATGGGGCGGAACCCCGAGACATTTTCGGTCCGCGACTCCCCATTCAATCGAGCCCCGATCGGCACCGGTCCCTTCCGTTTCAATGAGTGGAAGACGGACCAGTTCATTCGGCTGACGCGTTTTGCAGACTACTGGGAAGGCGCGCCAAACCTCCACGCGTATCTGTTTCGGATTATCCCCGACCCGCTGACCGCCGAACTTACCTTCTATGCGGGAACGAGTGACGCCTATCCGGCGCAGCCCTACCAGGTAGAACGGTTGAAGCACGATCCTCGCTTCCAGAGTTTCTCGCGGCTCGGCCTAGGCTATACCTACATCGGGTACAACATGCGACGTCCGATTTTCCAGGATGTCCGGGTGCGACGGGCGTTAGGCATGGCCATCAACGTCCAGGAGATCATTAAATACGTCCTGTACGGCCAGGCGGAGCGCACGACCGGTCCCTACCCGAAGCAGACGGAATTCTATAACCCAAAGGTGCAGCCACTCCCCTACGACCCCGAGGGGGCGCTGCGGCTGCTGGCCGAGGCCGGGTGGACGCGAAACGCCGACGGATGGCTGGAGAAGGATGGGCATCCTTTGGCCTTCACGCTTATTACCAACTCGGGGAATGAGATCCGGAAATCGGTGATGGTCGTCGCCCAGAACGCCTGGCGCCAACTGGGGATCAAGGTGGAAACCCTCACCATGGAATGGGCGGTCTTCATCAACGAGCGGGTAGACAAGGGGGACTTCGATGCCGTGGTCCTCGGATGGGCCATGGGACTCGATGCGGACCTCTACCAGATCTTTCACTCGAGCCAAAGGGGGCACTTCCAGCTCAACTTTGTGGGGTATGAGAATCGAGAGGCGGATACGCTGATGCTGCGGATCCGCCAAGAATATAATCACGAGCGGCAAGTCGCCATGGCCAGAGATCTACACCGACTCATCGCCGACGACCAGCCCTACACATTCCTATTCGTGGGCAAATCTTTGGTGCTCCTGGATCGGAAGGTCATTCGGATGGTCCGCGATGCAGATGGGACACTGCGTTATCTGCCCATCGTTCCCGATAAGCTCGGCGGCATCAAGTTTCACTTCAACCAGTGGATCAAGACCGCAGAGCCCGTGCTCACGGCACATTGAGGTGCGATGCTCTCTGTTCTACTTCGCATTGGGAGCAAAAAGCTCTGGACGCTTTTCTTTATCTCGGTAATCTCGTTCGGCGTGATCCACCTCGCCCCGGGGGAGCCGAGCCAAATCGACCCACTGAATCCCCGGTTTACTCCCGAGCAGCTCGAACGCTACCGCAAAGCTTTCGGTCTGGATCAGCCACTCTCCGTGCAGTACGTGGAATTCTACCGGAAGCTCTTTACAGGCGAGCTCCGCTCCTTTAAGGACAACCAGCCGGTCTTGCCCAAGATCGTCGAACGATTCTGGAATAGTTTTCCCCTCTTCCTTGTTGGGACGATCCTGATCTGGTGTTACGCCTTTCCCCTGGGAATCACCGGTGCCATCCGCCGCAACTCCCTCCTGGACAAGATGACTACCGTGGTGGTCTTTGCCCTCATCTCGATCCCGGGTTTTTACCTGGCATACTTGCTGATCATTTTCGTGGTGGAGAATTTTCACGTCGACGTGATCGGGATCAGGACCTTTGGACGAGGGGGAGTCCCAGCCGTGTTGGGCCTCATGGACCGGACGTGGCATCTCGTCCTTCCGTCGGTGCTCGGGGCGACGGCCGGCGTCGCGGTCCTGTCCCGGTATGTCCGCTCGCAGATGCTCGAGGTGATCAATTCGGACTATGTCCGCACCGCCCGGGCGAAGGGGCTGGATGAGAACACCGTGCTGTATAAGCATGCCCTGAGAAACGGCCTCCTCCCCTTTGTGACCATGATTGGTCTCCTCATTCCCGGGATGATCGGTGGCAGCGTCATCATCGAGACGATATTTGCCTGGCCCGGGATCGGGCGGCTGGGATACGAGGCGATCCTGAGCCGCGATTACCCGATCGTGATTACCCTGAACTTCATGGCGGCGGTGTTGACCTTGGTGGGGACATTACTCTCGGATCTACTCTACATGGTCGTGGATCCGCGGATCCGATTGGAGAAGGCTGAATAGCGATGGCAGCACCTCTCTCACCCTCGCGGCTGGCCTGGCGGTCCTTTCTCCGGAATCGGACGGCCCTGGCGGGTATGGTGGCGTGCATCCTCTTTTTCGTCGTGGCCATTCTCGGCCTGGTCATGACAAAAGGGGAAAACCCCATCCTTGACCCGCGCCAGGTGCGACTGGCCGACAAGTTCAGGCCCCCGCTCTCGATTCCCGACGGCGACGTACTTCCCGCAGAGGATCTGCCCCGCCTCGGCATGTATCTGCTTGGCACCGATGAGCTTGGACGCGACGTCTTCGCCCGCATGCTCGAGGGGGCTTTTGTCTCGCTTTCGGTCGGGTTCGTCGCGGTCGGGATTGCGGCCGCCATTGGGATCATCTTGGGGGGCATCGCCGGGTACTATGGTCGCGTGCGAATAGGCATTGGGACGTTTCGGCTGATGACGGTAGACACCCTGATCGCCGGCCTCATTGACGTGTTCCTCTCGTTCCCCACTTTCTTTTTGATTCTGACGGTGGTGGCCGTCCTGAAGCCCTCGATTTGGAACATCATGGTCGTTATCGGGCTGACGAGCTGGACCGGGCCGGCGCGTTTCGTCCGCGCCGAGATCCTCGCGCTTCGCGAGCAGGATTTTGTCCAGGCCGCCCACGCGCTCGGCGTGTCCGGTCGCGCAATCATCCTCCGCCACTTGATTCCGAATGCGCTCGCTCCGGTCTTAGTGTCGGCCACCCTGGGGATTGCCGCGGCCATTCTGACTGAATCCGCCCTCTCCTTCCTCGGGTTCGGCGTCCCGCCGCCGGACGCGACGTGGGGGAACATCCTTGCGGACGGGAAAAACTTTCTCTTTGATGCCGCATGGCTGACCATTATCCCGGGCACGGCGATCTTCATCGTTGTGTTGGCCTTCTACGTCTTCGGGGAAGGCTTGCGGGAGGCCTTTAACCCCAAGCTTCGGCAACTGTAGGGTGCCCGTACAATCCTGAGCCGGGCGAGGACGCGTGGAGCACGAGGAGAAAAAAGCGCCGCTTCGTGAAGGGGGTTGGGTGGGGAGTCGTCTCCCCAAGGCGAGTGTCTATTTCCTATTGGGGCTAGTGGTGGTTCTAATGGGGGGATATGCCCTCTGGTCGACAGGTGTCCTGGCCGATGTCTATAAGGAATATGAGCACCTCATCAGGCTTTATACGGACCCCAAGAAGCTTCGCGGCCTGGTGCTCAGTTACGGAAATCTCGCCCCTCTGATCTTTATCGCGCTCCAAGTCACGCAGGTAGTCTTTTCGTTCATCCCGGGAGAGGCAACGGGGTTTTTGGGCGGATTCCTCTTTGGCACAGCTCGTGGCTTTGTCTACTCTTCCGTTGGCTTGACTCTCGGGTCTCTCCTGGCCTTTGGGTTAGCACGGTGGCTCGGACTCCGGTTTGTTCGCCGCATCGTCCGGCCAAGCCTGTATCAGAAGTTCGCCTTTCTCGAGGAGCCGCGGGGGATTCTTGTCGTGTTCCTTCTCTTTCTGATCCCGGGCTTTCCCAAGGATACGCTGTCGTACATCCTGGGGGTGACCCCCATCCACTTTTGGGCCTTTGTGTTCGTGATGACCGTGGGACGGATGCCGGGAACCTGGCTCCTGTCCATTCAGGGGGCCAAGTTCCAGGCGCAGTCTGACAGTTGGATTCTTTTCGCCGTCATGGGCGGCGTGCTATTTCTCATCGCGTATCTCTATCGCGCCGAGATTATG
>Ga0307428_1001285_pt1 | contig 13007 bp, 9 predicted proteins | sample SalMarWE160240MG_FD_202161 | JGI IMG/M metagenome (GOLD analysis project Ga0307428, IMG submission 202161) | Salt marsh sediment microbial communities from the Plum Island Ecosystem LTER, Massachusetts, United States - WE1603-240 | ecosystem: Environmental > Aquatic > Marine > Intertidal zone >...
ATATAATATCCTATGTTTCGACAGACTCCTATAGCCACAAATGTTCCTCTGGCCATATATTCTATTCTTACATAAAGAAAGTTATTTGACTATCCTCATCTTTCAGATTATTCTATAGTTATGAAATTATAGCTTTGAAATGCTTTTTTTAATTATAGACCCCTTTACGCTTACTTAAAACAATGTGTTGATGAGCATTGTGGCTGGTTATTTATTGATAAGAGCCCTAATAATAGAAGGCGCTGGTGTAGCATGAATGATTGTGGTAATCCGCTAAAGCCCACCGTCATTATGAACGTAAAATTCAAGGTAAAAAAATTATAAATTATAAAACAGGAAAAACTTAATAGAATAATAACTTAATAATTGTTAAAATTATAAAAAGAACATAAAATATGAATTTAAAGCTAAATTATATTTTTGACCAATAGGCAGTACTTGTATGTTAATACATTTCTGTTTAGCGAAAGGGAAAAGAATGGAACAAATGGAACAAAAAGAAGAAAAAATTAACTGGTATACGCGTACAGTGAAAGATATTACTCAATACTTCAATGTTGATACATCCAGGGGTTTGTCATCTAAAGAGGTAAAAGCTCGACTGGAAAAATTTGGCCCCAATCAACTGAAAGAAAGCAAGGGAAGAACCGTATGGGATATGTTTTTTAACCAATTTAAGGAGGCACTGGTACTTATTTTATTAATTTCTGCTATTGTTTCTATATTTTTGGGAGAAGTAAGCGATGCGATAGTTATTGCCGTAATTTTAGTTTTAAATGCCACACTTGGTGTTGTACAGGAATTTAAAGCGGAGAAATCTTTGGCAGCCTTAAAAAAGATGACTGTGCCGGATGCTCTTGTTATAAGAAATAGCAAACAAACTAAAATTAAATCCAATAAGCTTGTACCCGGCGACATTGTTCTTCTTGAATCCGGCGATCGTATTCCTGCTGACCTTCGTTTATTTAAAGTAAATGATATCAAAGTGCAGGAAGCTATTCTGACCGGAGAATCAGAGCCCGTAGAGAAGAATAATATTGTGCTTGAGCAGGATAAAATTCCTCTGGGTGATAGAGAAAATATGGCTTTTATGGGAACAACCATCATTTCCGGTCGTGGAGAAGGAATTGTAGTTGAGACCGGCATGGACACTGAAATGGGAGAAATTGCAGGTATGCTGGAAGAGGGGAAAGAGGAACCAACTCCACTCCAGAAAAAATTAAATATTATGGGAAAGAAATTGGGTTTGCTGATACTGATGATTGTAGCAATAATAGTCCTTTTGGGGTGTATTCGTGGTATTGAATTTTTCGATATGTTTATGATGGGGATATCCCTGGCGGTTGCTGCTGTTCCAGAAGGTTTGCCCGCGGTGGTAACCATAGTTCTTGCTTTAGGTGTCCAGCGAATGATTAAAAAAAATACCATTATCCGTCAATTACCAGCTGTGGAAACATTGGGTGCTACAACCATAATTTGTTCTGATAAAACAGGGACATTAACTCAAAACCAGATGACTGTAAAAATATTAGCCCTTCCGGACAGAACTATCAAAGTAGAAGGGGAAGGCTACCAACCATTTGGACAGTTTCATCATTCTGGTCGACCTATCCAACCAAGTGATGATTTGGCTCTTTCTCTTTTATTAAAAGGAGCTGTTCTTTGCAATAATGCAATATTACAACAAAACAGTGATAATCAGCAATGGGAAATTATTGGAGACCCGACTGAAGGGGCACTGGTGGTAACAGCTGCCAAAGCCGGTTATCAGAACAAGGGTTTGGAAAATGAATATCCCCGGGTAAGAGAACTTCTCTTTGATTCGGATAGAAAAAGAATGTCAACGATCCACAGGAGTCCTGAGGGGATATTCATCGTATTTGTAAAAGGTGCGCCTGAACAGATGATTACTCAGTGTAAATATTATATGGAAAATGGCAAGCAAAAAGAACTTGGCGATTCTGTGAAAGAAAAAATATTAAAGCAAAATAAAGAATTAGCCGGCTCAGCACTACGTGTTTTGGCAGTAGCTTATCGAAAGCTTAATGATATGGAAGAAAATAAGTTAAATCAGAAATTAAAAACTGATGATATTGAAAATGATTTAACTTTTTTAGGATTAATGGCAATGATAGATCCTCCGCGCAAAGAAGCGATTCATTCTGTTGATACCTGTCGAAAGGCAGGGATTCGGCCCATAATGATAACCGGGGATTATTCTTTAACTGCCAAGGCGATTGCATCGCAATTGGGTATTTATCATTTCGGAGATCGAATTATTACCGGTATAGATTTAGAAGATATGACACAAGAAGAGCTGGAGAAAGAAGTATTAAACACAACGATTTTTGCCCGTGTTTCCCCCCGACACAAACGTAGGATTGTAAGAGCTTTCCAGAAGAATAGGCAGGTTGTGGCCATGACCGGTGATGGGGTTAATGATGCACCAGCCTTAAAGGAATCTAATATTGGTATAGCGATGGGGATTGCCGGTACAGATGTATCCAAAGAAGCATCCGATATGATTCTTATAGATGATAATTTTAGTTCTATTGTGGCGGCAGTAGAAGAAGGAAGAAAAATCTATCAGAATATTAAGAAATTTATACAATATTTATTGTCCTGTAATTTGGGAGAAATTTTAATTATCTTTTGTGCCATTTTGATTGGGCTTCCCCGACCGTTAATTCCAATTCAAATTCTATGGGTAAATCTGGTAACAGACGGATTACCTGCCTTGGCACTCGGTTTAGATCCTGCCGAAGAAGACCTGATGAATCAAATGCCTCGCGAACCGGATGAAGTAATTTTTTCCGGTAAGATGGGGTTTAATATCTTTTCCCAGGGGATATTTATCGGTGCAATTACCTTGTTTGCCTTTATATTTGGTATTAGAAATTATTCATTGGAAATTGGGCAGACGATGACTTTTGCTACCCTCAGTTTTTCACAATTATGGCAATCCCTAAATTCTCGCTCTCCCCGTTTGTCATTAATAAAATTGGGAATCTTGACCAATCGTTATTTAATATTAGCTATCCTAATTTCCGGTACGCTTCAGCTGGGAGTTATGCTAATCCCTACTTTTCAGCAAATATTTATGGTGGTATCACTTAATGTTTATCAATGGTCAGCCGTTATTTTATTATCATTTTCACCTATTATATATGTAGAAATTTTAAAATTATTTGGGTTGACTTATAAAAAATAAATGTTTTGGAAAACAAAAAGCTTATCACCTCAACATGAGTTGATAGCCTTTTTTATATATAGAATTAGAGGATTATCAGTTTTTATAGGAAAAAATAGTAAGGCTCTAAAACGTAGAAAATATAAGGGTTTCTGCGTTTTTTTGTTATATGGGATGGTGATAGTGTTTTTAAAATAGGGAGAAAATAAGGCAAAAAAGAGCTAAAAGCTCTATTTTAAACAGGCTGAAAGCCTTGCAAAATAAGGGTTTCAGAGAAATATGGTCGTAGCTGCGTTTCTTGAGGTGGGTTAAGGTGATTATTCATATTTTTAAAATAAGCGCTTAAAATAGCTTAAAATGGCTTATTTTAGATGTAAGTGAAAACCCTTATTTTATAAGGGGTTGAGTGGGGTATTGGAGTTTAAAATTCAAAGAAAGGTTTTGAAAAATTCTTGCAAATTAACTATTTTATTTTAAAAAATATTTTAAAAGTTTATGCAAACTATATAAAAAAATATTAGAAAAAAGTTTATTATTCATACTATTGTACAAAGGAAATACTATATACGATGGCGTATATTTTGTAATGGTAAGTGAATTAAAAAGATATATATTCCCTAATTGAGGTATAAAAAATGATGAAAATAGTTGTAGCCCCGGATTCATTTAAATGCAGCTTAACTGCTGTAGAAGTATCAGGTGCAATAGAGCAAGGAGTAAGAGAAATCTTCCCGGAAGCTGAAATTGTAAAAATCCCTATGGCTGATGGTGGGGACGGAACAGTTCAGTGCCTGGTTAATGCCACCGGAGGAGAAATTTTAAGAGAAAAAGTTACAGGTCCCCTGGGAGATGAAGTTTTAGCTTCTTACGGAATTTTAGGAGATAAGAAGACTGCAGTTATTGAGATGGCTGAAGCGTCAGGATTAACTTTAGTTCCGGAGAATAAAAGGAATCCGTTGATAACCACTACCTACGGAACCGGTCAGTTAATTAAAGCAGCGTTGGACCAGGGATGTAGAAAAATGATTATCGGGATTGGGGGAAGTGCTACCAATGATGGAGGGGCAGGGATGGTTCGGGCCTTGGGAGTTAAATTATTAGATAAAGAAGAAAAAGAAATAGGTTTTGGAGGAGGAGAATTAAAAAAAGTTTTCCGAATTGATACAAAATGTTTAGATAACCGCTTATCCGAAACTAAAGTATTAATTGCTTCTGATGTGAGTAATCCACTTTGCGGACCAAAAGGGGCTTCTCGAATATATGGCCCCCAGAAAGGAGCTACTCCCGAGATAATAGAAGAGCTGGATAAATCTCTGGCTTATTTTGCAGAATTAATAAAAAGAGACTTAAATAAAGATGTAAAGGATATACCGGGTGCTGGAGCAGCCGGAGGTTTGGGAGCTAGTTTAATGGCTTTCTTAAATGCAGAGCTTAGGCCAGGTATTGAGATTATAATTGAAATAGTAAAACTCGAACAAGCTATTAAAGATGCTAATCTGGTAATCACCGGTGAGGGAAAGATTGATAGTCAAACTATCTACGGAAAGGCGCCAATTGGTGTTGCCAAGATTGCCAAAAAATACAATATCCCGGTAATAGCTGTTGCGGCGATTATCAGCGATGATGCAGAGATCGTGCATCAATACGGAATTAATACTTTGATTAAAATTAGTGAACCACCAATAAGCTTGGCAGCACCCAAAACTAAGAAAGTTCAGCTGATTAAAAGGTGTATAAAAGAATTTTTGGAGAGAAAGAAAGAAGCTTTCACTAATTAAAACTGAATATAAGTTAAATATTTGTGAAATTAATCTAGAAATTCAAAAAAATATCGTGGTTATTGAGGGAGGAAAAGAGTATAGTAAAATCGAATAGATAGTATTATTTGAAGGGGATTGAAGAGCAAACTGAATAACTAAATCTTTAAATACAGAAGGGAGGTGAGAATCTATAAGGGTATATTACTAAAGAACTATGTAACTAAAAACTATATACATGGTTCTTGAGAAATATTAAATAATCAAGGAGGTTGAAAAAATGTTTTCTCGTAAAAAAGTATTTGTATTATTAATTTCAGTCATTGCAATAGCAGCATTATTAATTGCTGGGGTTACTTCTGCACTGGCAGCTGATAAAATTGTATGGAAATCTTCAGGTCATGGTCCTGCTACTGACCCATCTCAAATTTATCATGATAAATTATGCGAAGCTATTACTGAAGCCAGTGGTGGTCGCTTAGTAGTAAAGCCATTTGTCGGTGGTTCTGTTGTTCCGTGCTACAAAGAACTCGATGCTGTAAACGAAGGAGTTCTTCAGATGTGTTATACTTGCCCTATGTATAATCTGGATAAATGGCCGGCAGCCGGTTTAATTAGTTCAAGACCGGGCGGACTCCCTGGTGAAGCCTTAAGAACCTGGTTTAATTATGGTGGCGGAGCAGACTTAATGAATAAGATGATGGGTGATTATAATGTCATGACTTTCCCCGGTGCCTTATCTCCTTTACCTGAAGAAGTTTTCTTTCATTCCAAGGTTAAGCTTGAATCAATGGAGGATATAAAAGGCTTAAAGGCACGTTGTATGGGTGATGGCGGAGAAATCCTTGCAAGAATGGGAGCAGCGACAGTAATTATACCAGGTGGAGAACTTTATGAAGCTATGAAAAGAGGAACAATTGATGCTTTTGAGTATTCAACTTTAGCATCTAACTGGGTGATGCATTTCAATGAAGTAGCAAAATATGTTTATCTTTCCCCCACTCGAGCTCCCAGTGATCCTCAGTGCTTCTTTGTCAACAAGGATGCCTGGAACGAATTACCGGATGATCTAAAGAGATTAGTCCAGGATGAAGTCGATAAATGGACTCAGGCACAACACGAATATCTGGTATATGAATCAGTCAAGGCAGTTGATAAATTCAGAGAAGCTGGCTGTGAAGTTTACAAAGTTCCGAAAGATATAGAAGATGCCCTTTTGGCAGAAGCTGCAAAATTCTATGAAGAAAAGTCAGCAAAAGAAGAGCCAATATTTGCTGAAATTTTTAATTCTATGAAGGCCTATGGAGAGGCCTACGGTGCTGTTCATTAATTCTTAGATTTTTTGAAACTATCAAATGTATGGAATGAGAAAAGTTTAATAAGGAGCGAAAAGTGTGGCCATTTTAAAAAAATTACTTAAATTAATTGATTCAATTAGTGAAAAAGCTGGATCTTTGGGGAAATGGTTTGCTTTACTCCTAGTATTGGTAGGCGCATATGATACCATTGCGAGACACTTCTTCAATGCGCCTACCATTTGGGCATATGATACTTTGTGTATGTCGGGGGGTGCACTTTACTTAATAGGAGCTTCTTATACTTATTTGCATGAATCCCATACCAGAGTTGACCTATTTTATAATATTCTTTCCTCCCGGGGGAAAGCCATAATGGATGTAGTTTGTTCAATTCTATTCTTTTTCCCATTAATGGGCATAATGTTGAAACTATCAATTGTCTGGGCAATAAGAGCTTGGAGGATCAATGAAGTTATGTTTCAAAGTTTTTGGTACCCGCCGGCTGGTCCCTACCGAACTGTTTTTGCCCTGGGACTTTTTCTTCTAATTCTTCAAGGAGTTGCTAAATTTATCCGGGATCTATATTTTATAATAAGGGGAGAATCAATTGATTGAATTAAGTGCTGAAGTTGTAACTTTTCTCATGTTGGGGGGTGTATTTGCCCTTGTTTTAACAGGTTTTCCTATCGCTTTTGTAATCGGTAGTGTGGCCTTTATTGTTGGTATCCTGATATTTGGGCCGGATATTACCTATCATATTTTATATAGTAGATTTTATGGGCTCTCATTAAATTATCCTTATTTAGCAGTTCCCCTTTTTACCTTTATGGGTGTTATTTTGCAATATTCTGGAATAACTAAGGATTTGTATGATAGCTTATACGAAGCCCTGGGGGACTTAAAAGGAGGACTTGCAATTGTTACCGTTATTTTTGGAACAATCCTGGCTACATGTTTGGGAGTTATTGCTGCTTCAGTAACCATATTAACTCTAATTGCTTTAGAGCCAATGATATCCAGAGGTTATGATAAATCTCTGGCCGCAGGCTCGATTGTTGCTTCCGGTACCCTGGGGATACTTATTCCCCCAAGCATTATGCTTGTAGTCTATGGGCCACAAGCAGGACTTTCTATAGGTCAAATGTTCATGGGAGCTATCTTCCCCGGTTTAATCCTTTCCGCATTATATATTACTTATATCGTAATTCGATGTCGTATTAATCCTAAACTGGGACCTTCTACTTCTTCAGAACAAATTGTAAAGTTTTCCATGAAAAAACTTATTAATCTTCTAAAATCTATGGTTCCGCCGGTGGTACTGATATTGGCGGTGCTGGGTAGTATTTTTACAGGTATTGCTCCTCCTACTGAAGCAGCTGCAATGGGAAGCCTTGCTGCAATCCTATTGGCTATAGCTTATAGAAAATTTAGCTGGAAACTTATTAGTCATGCATGTATTGAAACGCTAAGAGTAAGCTCTTTTGTTGTAATAATTGCTGCTTTAAGTTATGCTTTTGTTGGAGTATTTATGAGTGCAGGATCTGGTGAGGTTGTTTCTAATTTTATTCTATCTGTTCCAGGAGGGCGCTGGGCTGCTTTTACAGTTATTATGTTGATTGTTTTTCTTTTAGGCATGTTCATTGAATGGATTGGTATTGTCTTTATTATTGTCCCTATTTTCTCGCCTATTATAATAAAATTAGGATTTAATCCTTTGTGGGCAGGGATGATGGTCTGTATCAACTTGCAAATGGCATTTCAGACACCGCCCATGGCAATGTCCATCTTTGTTTTGAAAGGAACTGCTCCACCTAAACTTGGTTTAACAATAGGGCATATTATAAAAGGAGTTATCCCTTTTATACTTATAATTATGTTTACTTTAGTGCTTTGTACGATATTCCCTGGAATTATTACCTGGTTACCGGAAAAAATGATTGGTTCAGCGTGGTGAGATGGTAAAAATATTTGATACTTTATAGTGAAGGTATATCTATGAATAGAAAAATTAATTTAGGAATTCTGGTCAACAATATTGTAGGAGAAAGCCACTTTTTAGCTGAGCATGGTCTCTCCATTTTGATTCAAATACAGGAAGGAGAAAAAAAAGAAGACCATCTATTTGATTGTGGTAAAAGTAGCTCGACACTGCTTCACAATATTGCTGCATATGGCATTGAAATAGCAAATTTATCACTTAAAACAATCATTCTTAGTCATGGACATTATGATCACACCGGAGGATTAAAGGGATTTTTAGAAAATGCATCCCAACGTATCCCTATTATTGGTCATCCTGATGTTTTTGCCCAGCGAATTAGTTATGTAGGGGGCTTTAGAAATATTTCTTGTCCCTTCAATCAATCGGAAATAAGAGAAGCAGGAGGAGAACTTCTTCTAACCCGTGATTCAGTAGAGATAAATGATTACCTTATGATTACCGGTGAAGTTCCACGGAAAAATAAGTTTGAAAAAAACCCACATTTTCGAAAAGTCATCAATAATCGTTGGCTGGATGATGAAGTTGATGATGATTTATCCATAATTATTGATGTAGATCAAGAAAGTTTTTTCTTACTCTGTGGCTGTTGTCATGCCGGTTTAATTAATACTTTAGAGAGGGTCAAAACATTAACCGGTAAAACAAAGTGCTATGGCGTGATGGGTGGACTCCACCTCGTCGGGGCTTCTCAGGAAAGAATTGATTTCACTATTGCTGAGTTGAAAAAATGGAATCCGGAGGTAATTATTCCTCTCCATTGTTCCGGAAGAGAAGCCATGTGTCAGTTAAAATCTCATTTTCCGGAAAAAACAAAATTATTAAATTGTGGTGATTCTTTTACCTTTGATATTAAATAGATTGTTCTAAAATTCATATTATTTTTTTGTTAATCATTGGTCGGACTAAGAACTGACCAATGATATTTTTTTATTATCCCCTAGAAAATATTCTATAAGCTATTAATAGTATTGTTCGGAATGAATTGAAAAAAGAAAAGGAATTGAGACAGTGGCATTAAATAACATTTTTTAACTTTGAAGAACTAACAACCTGAAGCATGTTACTCTTCACCTCTTGCTAAATTAATTAGATAGAATTGATTGGAAACTGAGAATTGAAAACCAAAAACTATAAAAAAGGAGTATTAAATATGAAAGCAATAATTTTAGCTGGTGGATATGCTAAGAGACTCTGGCCATTAACTAAAAATAAACCCAAACAACTGCTTTCGGTTGGGGGAAGGCCGATGATTGAATATATTATGGAGAAATTAGAAGCTCAAAAAGAGATAGATAAGATTATAATATCTACCAATGAAAAATTTGAAGATAATTTTAAGCAATGGCTATCAGAATATAAATCAACTAAAGATATTTCTTTAGTCATTGAGCCAACTTTATCAGAAAAAGATAAATTAGGGTCAGTAGGAGCATTGGGATATTTAATAAGGAAAAAAAATATTGATGAGGAATTAATGATTATCGGAGGGGATAATTTATTTGAATTTGATTTAAGAGGCTTGATTAATTATTATAGAGAAAAAAAGGGAGATGTAGTAGCTTTATATGATTTAAAATCTATTCAGAAAGCCCAAAATTATGGGGTAGCTAAGGTCGATAAGGAAATGAGGATAATCGATTTTGTAGAAAAACCCGAAAATCCACCTTCTACCCTGGTTTCCACCGCCTGTTATATATTATCTCAGGAAGGGGTTAGAGGAATTTTAACTTATTTAGATGCAGGAGAAAACCCTGATGCCATAGGTTTTTTCATAAAATGGTTAATCAAGAGAGAAAGAGTTTTCGGATTTGTATTTTCGGGTAGATGGTTCGATATAGGTTCTTTAGAATCACTCAAAGAAGCAGATTTAATATATACTAAAAATAAAGGGGAAGATTTGTAATGAGAGATAAAGTAGATATAGTAGTGGGTATTTGCACTAAAAATGTTGAAGATACCATCAAGGGAGTAATTAAAGTAGTTGACCAGGGTCTGAATTACTATTTTCCGGAGAAGAAAAGTTTAATTATAGTCTCAGATGGTTTTTCTAAAGACCACACTAAAGAGAGAGCTAATAAAACTGTAACCAGAACACAGAAGATGGTACTGAATCAAGTTGGGAAAATCGGAAAGGGGAATGGAGTAAAAACCATATTTATTAAGGCTGAAGAAGTAGGAGCAGAGGCGGTAGCTTTGGTAGATGGCGATCTTACCAGTATAATCCCGGAATGGTTAAAACACTTAGTCCAGCCTATATTAACCGGATACGACCTGGTTGCCCCTTTTTACATAAGACATAAATATGATGGAGTAATTACAAATCATCTGGCTTATCCTCTGACTCGAGCACTTTACGGGATTTCTATCAGACAACCCATTGGTGGAGAATATGGTCTATCTGCTAAAATGGTGAAAAAACTCTTAATTCACCCTCTTTTCCCGGCTGAATTTGGAATAGATATATTTATTACTACGGTTGCTGCCTGTGAAGACATGAAGATGATAGAAGCGAAACTGGGGATAAAGAGTCATGATTCCACCAAAGATTATAAAGACCCCAAGGTATTATTAGTTCCTATGTTCAATCAGGTAACAGGAAGCATTTTGGACTTAACCATTTTTTATAAAGATTTCTCCAAAAAGGAAGTGGGAGATAAAAGTGTAGAGAGGATTGGAATAAAAGAAGTAGAAACACCTAAAGAGGTGGTAATGGATATATCAGGATACATAAATGATTTTAAGAACGGATATGATAAGATAATAAAATTAAAGAATTTTTTCTTACCAGCAAAGATATTATCTTCTTTAGATAAAATATACAAAAGTTCCGGTGTGGAGGACTTTAATTTTCCTATAGATTTATGGGCTCAAATAGTTTATTATAGTTTAAACTACTATGAACAGAAAAGAGATAGAAAAGAAGATATTTTAGAGATATTAAGAATTTTATGGCAGGGACGCTTAGCCAGTTTTGCTATTGAAACAAAAGATTTAGGTGTACAACAGTCAGAGGAAGTAATTCAACAGCAAGTAAAAGCTTTTAAGGAATACAAAGAAAAAATGTGGCAATGATGGGAAGGCAGCATATATGATGGTCGATAAAAAAAGTTTAGAAAAAAAATATTCTATCGGTGTTGATTTGGGAGGAACGAATATTGTCAGTGCAATAGTGAATTACCAGGGGAAGATAGTAAACCGCCTGAAAGTTCCAACTTTAGCCGAAAGAGGTAAAGAAGTTACCATTAAAAGAATAATAGAGACCATCCATGAAAATATTGTTCAATCCAACATAGCTTTTGATGATATAATAGGCATAGGAATTGGAGCACCGGGTCCTCTCAATATTAAAAAAGGAATCATCAATTTTGCTCCCAATCTTCCCGGATGGAGAGATGTCCTTTTAAGGAAAATATTAGAAGATGAATTTAATATGAAAGTTGTTTTAGAAAATGATGCTAATGCAGCTGCCTGGGGTGAACGGTGTTTTGGTATAGGCCGAGGAGTTGACAATTTAGTATGTTTTACCCTGGGAACCGGGATCGGTGGTGGAATAATTATTGATGGCAAAATATATCATGGTAGTAATTATGGTGCAGCAGAGTTGGGGCATATGACCGTAAATAAAGATGGTCCTCGTTGCAACTGTGGTAACTATGGCTGTTTGGAAGCCTATTCTTCTGCTACCGGGATTAAAAATAGAATAAAAAATAGAATAAAAGAGGGAATAAAGAGCAAATTTTTAAATTTTGATAATGATGATGAGTTATTTGAATCACTCAGACTAAAATCAATTTTTGAAAGTGCTCGCAAAGGGGATAAATTAACTAAAGGTGTGGTTGAAGAGGCTATCTCTTATTTAGGTATAGCCATTGCCAATATCGCTAATATATTGAATCCTGAAATGATAGTACTGGTGGGAGGAATAACTAACGAAGGCGATAAGCTACTTATTCCCCTTAGAGAGGAAGTAAAAAAGAGAGCATTTTATTCCAATTATAAATCTCTTAAAATTGTTATTGGGAAATTGGGTGGGAACGCTGGTGTTCTTGGTGCAGCAGCTCTCTTATGGATTCCTGCTAACCGTTCCTGCTAAACCGGCCTTTCAGGAAAAAAGGATACAAATTTTACGGCAGGTAATAGATTAAAGTAAAAAAAGTTAAAGTTAATACAAATAATTGAAAAAAAATAAATATTTTTTATTTATAAAAGAGGGTTTTTTAAATTTTTATCGAATTATAATAATATAAGTAAAAATTAAAAGTATTGGAGGTAAAAATGTCAAAAAATTTATTAGTTTTATTCATAATAATTTTATTAATTGTTGGCGGTTTTGGTATTTATACTTATGACCAATCTAATCAGGCAAAAAAAGAAGTAGAAGAAAAAAATCTTAAGCTGGAAAGTAGTGACGAACTTGTTTTAGAGCTGAAAGAAAATATACAAGAAAAAGAAAAACAGATCGAAGAACTAAAAGCAAATTTAGCAAAAGGAGGGGAAGATTTAGAAAAAGAATATCTTGATAAATTATCAGAACTAACTGAAGAAAAAACCAAACTTGAAGTTTTATTAAGCGAAAAAGAAGAAACAATTAAAACCATTGAGAAGCAAAAAGAAGAATCTGAACAGATTGTCATTCTAAAAGACGAACTTGTTTTAGAACTGAAAGAAAATATACAAGAAAAAGAAAGACAGATCGAAGAACTAAAAGCAAATTTAGCAAAGGGAGAAAAAGATTTAGAGAAAGAATATGCTGATAAATT
>Ga0307428_1001286_pt1 | contig 13005 bp, 8 predicted proteins | sample SalMarWE160240MG_FD_202161 | JGI IMG/M metagenome (GOLD analysis project Ga0307428, IMG submission 202161) | Salt marsh sediment microbial communities from the Plum Island Ecosystem LTER, Massachusetts, United States - WE1603-240 | ecosystem: Environmental > Aquatic > Marine > Intertidal zone >...
AATTTCTTTTTTCCTCTATTCTTTTTATAAAGTACTTGAGTGATTAAGACCCCGGCCGGTCCTACCAGGAATCTTCCTGGCTCAAGGATTAATTTTGCCCCACTCTTCTTGATCAGTGGGTAGATTTTTTCTGCTAAATCCTTAATATTTAAAGGGAGCTTTCCTTCCTCATAGCTCATGCCAAATCCCCCTCCCATATCCACATATTTTAGGTTCAGCCCCTTTTCTTTAAGAAGTTCAAGAAAATCCAGGATCTTTTCCAGGGCCCTAAGATAAGGCTGAAGGCTGGTTATCTGGGAGCCGAGATGAAAATGAATCCCTACAGGTTCTAGTAGGGGCGATTTTTTTATCTGGGGGTATAGTTTCTCTGCTTCATCAAAGTCAAGACCGAACTTATTTTCCCTCTTACCGGTGGTGATGTAGCGGTGAGTTTTCGCATCCACATCAGGGTTTATGCGCAAGGAGATTCTGGCAGTCTGGTTTAATTGGCGGCTGAGCTTTTCTATTAATCTTAACTCTCCTGGTGACTCCACATTAAACATAAAGATGTTTTCTTTTAAGGCGTATTTTATCTCCTCTTCATTTTTTCCAGGTCCGGCGAAAACTATTTTTTGGGGAGGGAATCCAGCCTGAAGGGCTTTGTATAGCTCTCCTCCTGAGATAATGTCTGCTCCCGCGCCTTCGGTGACCAGAATCCGGCAAAGGGTAAGATTTTCATTGGCCTTGAGGGAGTAACAAATTAAGGGGGAGAGTTTGCTGAAGGCATGGCAGACTTTCCTGTAACCATCGATTAGGCTATTACAACTGTAAAGATAAAGGGGAGTTCCTACCTCCTCAGCCACCTGGCCAAGTGGTACCTCTTCGCAGAAAAGCTGCCTGGCCTTATAGTGAAAATGGCTTTTTCTATTAGCTGGCAATGGGATTTTCTCCTTGCTCCAGTTTCTCCCTGGCCAGTTTTATCTGTCTGGCCAGAGACTTTTTTCCGGTACCCCCGGTTGATTCTTTATTAAAAACAGATTCTTCCAGCTTTATCCTTTGAAAAACATCGGCCTGAAAAAGAGAAGAAATTTTTTGATAGTCCTTTAAAGTTAGATCCTCAAAACTCTTATTTTCCTTTAAACAGTGCTTAACCAATTTTCCCACCATTCCGTGAGCTTCTCTGAAAGGAACGCCTTTCTCTACCAGATAATCAGCCAGGTCCGTAGCAGCGAAAAAGCCCTTTTGGGCCTGTTTTCTCATATTCTCATGCTTTAGCTTCATCTTACCTATCATCCTGGGGTACAGTTTTAAACATCGCTTGATAATCTTCACCGCCTCAAATAAAGAAGATTTATCTTCCTGGAGGTCTCGATTGTAGGAGAGGGGAAGAGCTTTCATGGTGGTGAAAAGAGAAAAAAGATCCCCATAAACTCTGGCCGTTTTTGCTCGGATGAGTTCGGCCACATCAGGATTCTTTTTCTGCGGCATGAGACTGGAACCGGTGGTAAAGGCATCACTTATTTCAACAAAGGAGAAGGCAGGAGATGACCAGAGGATGAGATCCTCTGAGAGACGGGAAAGATGCATCATTAAAAGAGCCATACAACATAGAAATTCAATAATATAATCACGGTCACTCACGGTGTCCATACTGTTCTCAGTAATGAGGGGAAAATTCAAAAGCCTGGCTACATAGGCTCTATCAATGGGCAAAGACGTTCCCGCCAGAGCCCCTACCCCTAGGGGAAGGACATTGACTCGGGCATAGCAGTCTTTTAGCCGTAGTTTATCCCTTTGTAGCATCCAAAAATATGCCAGAAGATGGTGAGAGAAAAGAACTGGCTGGGCATATTGTAGGTGCGTATAGCCGGGTAGTATAACCTCCCTGTTTTTTTCGGCAAACTCAAGGATCACCCTTTGGAAATTAGATATAAGGCGGAGGATTGCACTTATTTCCTCTCTCAAGAAAAGTCTTTCATCCAGGGCTATCTGGTCATTTCTGGATCTTGCCGTGTGAATCTTTTTGCCAGCCTCCCCGGCTCTTCTTATTACCTCCTCCTCTATGGCCATATGAATGTCTTCTTTTCCGGTGAAGTCAAGCTTTCCCTCATCCAGGTCTTTTTTTATCTCTTCCAGGGCCAGGATGATCTTTTGAGCCTCCTTTTCCTCGATGATCCTCACCTTGGAGAGCATTTTGACATGAGCAATGCTCCCGATTATATCGTGGGGATAGAGTTTCTTGTCCACGTCAATAGAGAAGGTAAAATCCTTCACCAGCTCATCGGTCTGCTCACTGAATCTTTCGGCCCATAAATTCATACGTCACTCCTATTCCTTATCTATTGCAGGAGGTACAGCTTGGTACTTGACAGGTGGTACAGCTGCTCGTTCCAGCTAGTGGGCCTTCTTTGGTTCTCCCGCTGATGAATCGAGGAAGAAGTTTTTTCAACTGGGAGCTACCGCATTTTGTGCATTTAAGTTCATTTTCCTTGCCCAGATTTACCAAGCGGGTAAACTCTTCCCCGCAGCTGCCACATTTGTATCGATATAAAGGCATCTTAACCTATCTCCTTGGGCTTTCCCTCTCTATTAGCGCAATCTGATGCTTAAGTTTAATATAATTTGGTGGAGCTGTCAAATTGACTCTTTTAGAAAAATCGCTTATTATGGCTTAGTGAGCTTATTGGAAAGTGCCGAGATTTTTGAATGATTGAAAAAAAATGAGGAAAAGACTAACTTTAAGGTATAAAGACAAGGAGATTGAGGTAAAAATTCCCCTGGGAAATCTTATATATGCTATAAAGCCAGAGGGCCTTCCTGGGCTAGAGAATGAGCAAAAATCTATTAAGCACTCACTAGAGAATTCCATAGACTCAGCTCCTCTATCTCAAGAAGTAAGAAAAGGAATGAAGGTGGTTATCATGGCAGATGATATTACTCGGCCCACACCCCGAGAGAGGGTTCTCCCTCCCCTCCTGGACGGGTTAAATGAAGCTGGCATACCTGATAGAGACATCACGGTGCTGATTGCTCTGGGGACCCATCGTTATATGAGCAAGGAGGAGATAGAGCACTGTTTTGGGGAAAAACTCACGGCAAGAGTAACCATCTTAAACCATGAGTGGCAGGATGAAACTAATTTTATCAACCTGGGTTCAACCCCCCGAGGGATACCCGTCTCCATTAATAAGATTGCCCATGAGGCTGATTATCTAATTGGGGTGGGCAGTATTGTTCCTCATTCTCTTGCTGGTTATGGAGGGGGCGCTAAGATAGTCCAGCCTGGAATTTGCTCTTGGGAGACCACGGGGAAAACTCATCTTCTGGCGGTAGAAAGGGATGACTTTTTTGAACTTGCAGGAAATCCAGAAAACGAGGCAAGGTTGGAGATGGAAGAAGTTGCAAGAGTTGCTGGATTACATTTCATTGTTAATGTGGTACTCAATGGCAAGGGAGAAATAGTCAAGGTAGTCTCCGGTGACCCAGTGAAGGCCCACAGAGAGGGAGTAAAAGTGGCCAGGAAAGTTTATGAGCAAAAAATACCCGAGTTAGCTGATGTGATTATAGTAAGTGCCTATCCTGCTGATATAGACTATTGGCAGGGTGCTAAGGCTCTCGCCTATGCCCAACATGGCCTTAGAGAAAAGGGCACTGTTATCCTTCTAGCTTCCTTTCCCGATGCTATCTCGCCCACACACTCTGAGTTTGAAAAATATGGAGATAGGCCATATGAGGAAATAAAACGGCTAATTAAAGAAAATAAGATCCATGATCTCGTCTGTGCCTCTACCTTAGTTTCCCATGCGCTGGTTAGGGGTCACTGTGAAGTTATCTGCCTTTCGGAGGGATTATCTATAGAGCAAAAGGAAAGGCTTGGCTTCGGGCACGCTGATAGCCTGGATGAGGCGTGGGGGATGGTCTTATCAAAGTATGGAAAGAAGGTGAAGACAGGACTCATAGACTATGGAGGTGATATGCTGCCCAGGCTTGGTTAAGAGATTCAAACTTTGGTAGTTTAACTTGCTTTTGGAAAATTTAAGCGAAAGGAGAAGATGGTTTGAAGGCTATTTTAAAAAAGAAGGAAACTGAGGGTTTTGATCTTGAAGAGATGCCTGTACCTGAACCCAAGCCCAAAGAGGTTCTGGTTAAAGTGAGGGCCTCTGCTATATGTGGCTCAGATTTGAAATTATATAAATGGACCCCCAAAATTAGGAGCTTGGTGAAATCCTTGCCCTTTATTCCCGGTCATGAGGGCTCAGGTGTAGTAGTAAAGGTAGGCAAAGAAGTTATGACGGTAAAACCAGGAGATAAGGTAGCAGCGGAAACCCATATCCCTTGCGGAAAGTGCTGGCAATGCCAGCATAACCGCCCGCACACCTGCCAGAATATGGAACTTTTTGGTTACAGTGTAAACGGCTGTTTTGCTGAATACTCTATAATACCTGAGGTTTCAACCAGGAAGCTGTCTGAGGATCTACCGTTTGAGAAGGGATGTCTTCTTGAACCAATGGGGATTCCCTTGAGGGCAGTATATGAAGGAGAAGTGGAGGGAGACTCTGTAGTAGTTATAGGATGTGGGCCTATCGGGCAATTCGCCATAGGAATTTCGAGGATAAAAGGAGCCGAAAAAATTATCGCTAGCGATATTAACGAGAAAAGGCTAAACCTAGCCAGGAGAATGGGAGCAACCTATCTAGTTAATCCTCAAAAAGAATCTCTCATAGACAGAGTTTTATCCCTGACCAACGGAAATGGCGCAGGAGTAGTAATCGAGGCTTCAGGTAATGCTAAAGCCTTAGAGAAAGCATTTAATTACTTAAGGACTGGGGGGAAGTTATTTATGATAGGTCATCCTGAAGAGCTTTTAAGGATCGACGGATCTCCTCAGATTATTCTCAAGGAAGCCAGGGTCAGAGGATTATTTGGGAGGGAAATATGGAAAACCTGGGAGATAGGTGAGAATCTTCTTTCCTCGGGAAAACTTAATGTAGATCCTATAGTTACTCATAAGTTTCCCCTGGAAGACTTCGAGAAGGCCTTCGATATAGCAATTTCGGGCCAAGGATGCAAAATACTTCTCATTCCTTGATAGCTTTAAAGGAGTAATTCAATGGCTGTTCTTATTACGGGAGGTTATGGACAATTAGGGTCTTGGCTTACCTACCAGTTTGCCGGGGAGGGAAAAGAGGTTATAGTTCTCGATGTGGTGGATAAGGACCTTGATTATTTAAGGGAAGTAAAAGATAAGATTAGATTTATTCGGGCAAGTGTACTCGATTTTCCAAAACTGGTGGAAGTATTTATCCGATATAATGATAAAATTGAGGGGATTATCCATACAGTCGCTGTAACTGCCGACCCAGCTCTTTGGGGAAATCCTCACCAGGGTCTTATGATAAACCTGACCGGGACAGTCAATATGCTCGAGCTAGCCAGACTATTTAAGATTAAAAAATTTGTATATGCAAGCTCGGGAGCAGTGTACGGAGAGGTAAAAGAGAGCCCTTCCGAACTTACCCATCCTCTTCGTCCCGGCGACCTATATGGCGCCAGCAAGGTGGCCGCGGAACTCATTGGCCAGCAATATGAAAATCACTATGGTCTTGATTTTCGGAGTGCTCGGCTTTACTTTTTCTTTGGTCCGGGAAGGCTTCCTTCCCAGCAAACTGAGCTGTTTAAAAGCCTTTTAGGACCTCTGGAGGGTCTTCCTGATCTAAAACTGGAGAAAGGTGCTGATCAGAGACTGGGATTTACTTACGTTAAAGATGCCGCCTATGGAACTTATCTTCTCTATAAGGCTGAGAATCTCAAGCACAAAGCGGTAAATATCTCTTCTGAACAACCGATTTCTTTCCCCCAGATGATAAGTTTGGCTCAAAAGTATAGTGATAAACCTACTCAGGTAGATATAGGTCCGGGCAAACTCTTACCTCGAGGAGAAACTTTGGATATCTCTGTTGCCAAAGAGGAACTTGGATTTCATCCCCAATATACCGTAGAGGAAGGTATGCGCGAATATGCCCGGTGGGTAAAGAAAAATGCGATGAGGGAGGATTAGAGAGGACAATAAGATGGCTCGATATGTCATTGGCGGTGATGTGGGCTCATCCGGGTACAAAGCAGTCCTTCTGGATATGGAAACCGGTGAGGTTAAGGCAACTGCTAGTGTGGTTTATGAAGTGAACTGGGTTAAGCCAAGCTGGGCTCAACAAGATCCTATTCTCTGGAAAAGAGCATTTATAAAGGCAACTAAAAGGCTATTAAAAAGTGTAGGAATTACAAGTAAAGAAGTTGAGGGGATTGCTTTTTCCGGTCAGCAGCACGGAGCAGTGGTGGTGGATAAGGATAATCAACCTTTATATGAAGCCATTTTATGGTGTTGTCAAAGGAGTGCTCAGGAATGTAAGGATATAGAAGAAAGTGTAGCTAAAGAGACTGCCAGAACAGATGCTTATGTTGAAGAGATTGGTATGCATGCTATGCCTGGTTTTCAAGGACCAAAGGTGCTCTGGATCTACAGGCACCTACCTCAGGTTTATAAAAGGACAGAACAACTTTTATTTCCCAAGGACTGGCTAAAGACAGAGATCAGCCGAGAGAAAAGGTGGGCAACAGAACTTTCTGATCTTTCTGGCTCGGGCTATCTAAGGCTAGATGGCACATTGTCGGAATTAGTAATGAAGGTTATGAAATTAAATTCTCGCTGGGTACCGGAGATTTTTCCTTCTACTTCTCAAGTAGGTACTGTTTCAGAGGGAATAGCTAAAAAGACAGGTTTAGATGTAGATACCAGAATCTTCGGTGGAGGAGGAGATAATCCGTGTAGTATGCTAGGCAATAATGCCCATCTTCTAGAGAGTGTAGGTACCTCAGGTACCTTTTCCGTCAGGGTTAAACAGCCCATCGTGGATGGAACCCTACACCCTTTCATTCTTCCTGACGATAGATTTAATCATCCCCGGGGACCAAGACAGCCCTTACACTGTATTATTGATGCGGCCAGTGCCATAGATTATATCGCCGAGGAGGTTTATGGAAAAGGTAGGTTCACTTACGAGATGCTTAACAGAGTTGCCAGAAATACGCCGGCAGGCTCCAATGGCAAAATCATTATTCCTTTTATCCATGGACAAAGGGTTCCCTATGCGCCTCAGGGTAAACTCTACATCAAGGGATATGATCCGACTAAGGATAAAAAGGAAGATTTGATTCGTGCGGTAATGGAGGGAGTAGCCTATGCTATGAAGTATGGCTTTGAGCTCTTACAAAGAGGTATGCAAAAGCAGAAAATAGCTGAGCCGAAAAGAATTACCATTACCGGGGGCGGTTCTAAAGGCGAAGAAGCTAGCCAGATAAGATCGGATGTTTACGGCAAGGAGCTTATCAATCCTCATACTGAGGGTGCCGCGGTTGGTGCTGCCTACATTGCTGCAGCAGGAGTGCTTGATGAGCCAGTAGAAGAGGTATCAGCCAGGTTATTTGAAAGAGGGATTCAACTCAACCTGCAAAAACCCACTTTTGTAATTCCCCGGGATGAAAACATCAGGCTGTATGAAGAGGGCTATCAAAGATATTTAGAAATTCTTGAAGAGGCTATTGAAAATAACTTTGAGCAAAAATGGTAGAATTCAGGAAAACTTATTCTGGAGATTGAGAACCCTGAGATTTCAACTGAGCGGCTTTTTCGTGGTGCTCTGCTGCCTGTAAATACATCCCTTTCTCATAATACAGGTCCCCTAGTACCTCATGGGCCTGAGCATCCTGCGGGTTAATCTGTATTACCTTCCTCAAGTTTTGTTCAGCAAGATCGTACTTTTTCTGTTCAAAATAGATAAGGCCTAAATTGAAATAGGCATCTGGATTGTCTGGATAATGCTGGGTCTCCTTTTTATAACACTCAATAGCTTGCTCGTTTTTACCTTGCTTGTAGTAAATACTTCCCAGACGAGAGTAGGTGTCTTGAAAAACAGGTTTCAGTTTTAAGACCTCTTGAAACTCTTCAATTGCTTGCCCGTACTTTTGCATCTGTATGTAGGTGTGAGCTAAATTATAATGGAAGACAGGTTCATCTGGTTTTATTTGTGCTGCTTTTTCTAGCTCCACTTCTGCTTTAGGATACTCTCCTTGTTCCATATAAATGTTAGCCAGATAGGCATGAGCATCACTATTTTTGGGTTCGAGCTCCTTCACTATCTCAAACTCTTCTTTTGCTTTCTCATAGTTTTTCTGTTCAAGATGGACCCTTCCTAGGTAAAGATGAGAATCTACATCTTCAGGGTTTTGGCTGACCGCTTTCTGAAGTGCTTCCAAAGCCTTTTCCCAACGATGGAGTTTAAAATAGCCTATTCCCAAACTCGTATACACTCTCTTTAAATCAGGGTTAAGATCAATAGCTTTTTCAAAGTTCTCCATCGCTTTTTCGTATTCTCCCTGCCAGTAAAGGATTTGGCCTAAATTGTATCGGGCCAGAGCATGGGAAGGGTTAATGCTTATTTCTTTCTCATATTCAGTTATAGCTTTTTCAGGCAGTTGTTGATAGGAAAATAGGTTTCCCAATAACAAGTGAATCCCTGGATAGGCTGGTTTAAGTTTTACGCAGACCATAAGCTCCTCGGTAGCTTTCTCGTATTCCTTAAGTTCTAGTTCGGTGAGAGCTAAGTTATAGTGGGCTTCAAGGTTGTTTGGCTCCAGTTTAACAGCCCGCTCGAAGGCTTGCCTAGCTTTGGTGTACTCCTTCAAGTGATAATAATCCAGTCCGAGCTTAATGTATGGGGCTGAGTTTTGTTCTAGATATGCCAATCCTGAAGAAAATAAGATTATCCCCAGGCCTATCAGAAATGAAAACACTACTATTTTCTTCAATCTCCATCCTCCTTGGTTAAAGTAGATTCCTTTAGTTGATAAACAATTTGTAGTTCTACGGTGAGAGAATTTTTTTGCCAGGAAGAAGGAAAAGGAGGAAAAGGTGAGGTATCTTTTATCAGTTTTTCTGCGGCGCGATTGAGCACTCCATAACTACAGGGAGACAAAACTTCAGTCTTTATTACTTCGCCGCCCGAATTAATCGTGAATCTGACCTTTATTCTTCCTTCCCATCCGTGTTGCCTGGCAACCGGTGGATATTTTTTGGTGGTATTAATTAACTTTCGAATCTTTTCTGCGTATTCTCTCAGCCGAAGACCCTTAGTGAGGAGCTCTGTATCTTCTTTCAGGGTCCTGATTTCTTCTCGGTGAAAATCTGGCTCAGTGGTCAGAGGTGAGAATTTCTTTTCTTCTACGATGGGGGAATAACCATGAATCCTTGGCTGCACAATCGGACCTAAGGAAGAGGACAAAATTTGATGAGGATAACAGTTCTTTTCGGTAGGCAAAAGTAGAAATTTTCCTTGCCTTAGTGGTAGAGTTTGGTTTAAACCTACAGGCTTAGTGGCTAAACTTGGGGTATGGTCGGGCAATCTTTTTTGGCTCAAGTTTTCCTCCCTTGCAAGAGAAACGCTTCCTTCAATTTTCCTGAGGAGAGGAGATTTTTCCACCCGGCTTAAGGGTGAGAAAGACGAAAGGATGCCGGTTTTGTCAGTTGAAAGATTCACTTCCGGGGTCTTACCCACCATCTTGGGTGTTCCTTCTCTGAGAGGGTTAGATTCCATGGTCGATTCACGTACCTTTGTTGGTGGGGAAAAAAGGGATAGAGATTTTCTTTTCCTGTGATTAGATGTCTCTTCGGGAGAAAAGATCCTCTCCTGAGATCTCAGATTGGAAGAAATAGAAGGTTTTATCGTGCGAATCGAAGATGGCTTGAGTAGCTCCTTATTCTCTTTTCTGGATGCAAGGGTTAAGGGAGAGAGTATGGATTTTCCCAATGATTCCCTCAGGTGATGATTTATTTCAGGTAAAGAGATAATGTAGTCTACTTTTATACTTTTGACATATTTGGCAGACTCTGGGAGAGAAAGTGAAAAGGGGGCTGTAAGAAGTCCCAAATGAATGAGTATGGAAATGAGAAGAGAAAATGTCTCTACTTTCAATTTACCCACTCTGTTTTCCTTGCCAGCCTCCACTTTTTGCCTTTTTATTTTCATGCTAGGTAAATATTCAGCCTTATCATATTTCACCGCAGAGCACGCCGAGAACACTAAGAGCAAGAGAGCCTTAGTTAAATTTTTCTTTTTAATTCGTCTCTGCGCACTCTGCGATCTTTGCGGTGAACAGTTACCATTCTAGAAGTCAATTTTCATCCCCAGATTGATTCTTTTGCCCAGCATAGGATAATCTCTGAACACCTGGTATGACTCATCCAGTAGATTCTCTCCCGTGGCAAAGACCTCAACTTTCTTGGTTAACTTTTGAGAAAGCCTGGCACTAAGGAGAGTATAGCCCTTTAATTTCTGGGTGTTTTCTCTATTGCTATATTGCTCACTTACCTTCTCCGTCTCTATGCGGATGCCCAATCCAAAATCTGTCTCATATCCTAAACTCAAGCCCATTTTGTATTCAGGTGTATATACCAGATGATTTCCTTTATACTCCTCACCCTCATCCTTTCCCTGTTGATAGAGATAATTTAATGCGACAGATAGCCGTGGAGTCAACTGTAGTCTCAGTTCCGATTCTATACCCTGATTATGAGCTTTGTCTACATTGGTAGCCTGCCAGTGCCAGGGTGAAATCTCCACCCAGTTGATCAACTGGTCAGTTTTTCTATCAAACCAACTTACTCTGGCTAGCAAAGGCAGGTTAAATTCATGCTCCAATCCCAACTCATAGCCTCTAGATTTTTCTGGTTTAAGATCTTCATTTCCAAATAGACCCATTCCCCACCCCCAATCCTCATACCAGTAAAGATCATTTACTGTAGGGGACCTGAAAGCCTGACCATGGGAAGCACGAAGGCGGGTGTTTTCTCCTAAAAGGTAAAAGAGACTCACTCGAGGACTAGACTGGGAAGTATAGGCAGACGGGTTATCGTACCTCAGTCCCGGGACAAGGACTAAGCGGGAAGAAAGGCTTATCTCATCCTGAAGGTAAAGAGAAACCGTGTCTAACTTCCGGGGGCCACCAATTCTGGAAGTTCCATCAATAGTGGTGACTTTGACCCGGTCCTCTTTTAACTCCAAACCCGCCGTAGGGAGATGCTTTCCCCAGGGAAGGCTATACTGTATTTGCACACCACTGGCAAGGTCTTCGGTTGTATCCTTCGTCGGGCCGCCCCAGGCCTCAGGGTCTTTGTAACATATATCGTATTGCTCGATAAAAGTTTTAGCAAGGAAACGAGATCCCCCTTTTAGATCTTTGTGGTAGGAGAGATCCAAAAAGTTCCTTTTGTCCTCTTCCCGGGCACTGAGAGTGGGATAAGTGGTGGAGCCGGGAACTTCACTGTCTCGGTGAGAGTAACCAGCCAATAAAGAGAACCCGGATAAATCATCGACTTCGTAAGTGAGCTTGGCTGTCACATGTGTCTCGTTGCAGCTACTATTTTCTCTGTCTCCGGCTGAATCTCCCAGCTTAGCGGTAAGAAAGTATCCGGTTTTACCTAGCTTTTCGCCATGGGTAAGGGTGTATTCGCTGGTTTCATAGGTGCCATAGGAAGCTCTGATCTCGGTCTGCCTCTTTTCAGGAGCAGGTTTGGTAATGATATTGATAACGCCGCTCAGGGCGTTAGCTCCGTAAAGAGAAGAAAAAGGACCTCTAATTACCTCGATCCTTTCGATGTTTTGTACCGGAAGGAGACCTAGATCTACGGTTCCGGAAGCGGCGGGATTCAATTCTCGTCCATCCATTAAAACTAAGACTTGATTTGCTGCAGAACCGCGAATATGTGCTGTAGTCAGCGAACCCGGACCCCCGTAAGCGGTCACTCTCATTCCCGCTACATTCTCTAATGCCTCAGCCACCGTTGAAGCACCGATTTGTTCGATCTCTTTTTCAGTAATGACCGTGGTGCTTACCGGAACATCCTTTAATAAATGGGGACTGCGCGTAGCAGTAATAACTATTTTTTCTAGCTCTAAGATGCTTTCTTCTCTATTTTCCTCAGCCTCTGCCCAACCAGACGCGACAAGCACTAAACCCAAAGTTATCATAAGTAATCTGCTAAGTAAGGACATAGCTCTCTCCTTTTCTCTTATTCTCTGTATCTGATGGCACTGATCTACATACTCCATCCTTCCAGGAGTAACTCCTCAATTGTTCATAAAACTACCTCCCATAAAAAAGCCCCAGCCTTCCCGATAAAGAAAGCTGGGGTTCTATTATTCAACAAAAAAACCTCGCTATCTTTTATGCGAAGAAGGAGGATGTACGCATATAGGCAGGTCTTCTGGCTCCCGGTGACCTCGATCTTGAGGTTTTTCTACTCTCCGTGCCTTCCCATCTCACTGGCTCATCAAAATTACTACATCAAGAGACAGTGGCCTAGTACGGATTTCGCTACCGGCTACAGCGGCGCAACCGCGAGGGTTTCTCACCCTCTTCCCTTTTAAGCCCACACAGGGCACCTATATACTTTAACCAGAACAGTAAAGAACAGATATTTTATAATAATATATCAAAATTTTTTGTCAAATTGAACGTTCCAAATTTTTTATTTTCTTTCTTTCAGACAAAGGAGCAGAAGTAAAGCGGAAGCGAAGGCCAGAACAGCTCCGTAGGAAAAGGTAGCCATTGAGCCCCGGAAACGCCAGAGCATACCCGCCATTAAACTTGCCGGAAAGGCAGCTAACCCAACCGATGTGTGATAAACACCCAGGGCTGTCGCCCTTATTTTTTGGCTGGCGAGATCAGAGGCAAATGCTCTGGAAACCGATTCAAACACGGCAGCGAACACCCCGTACAAACCAAAAAGTGCCCAGGTATAAGCGGCACTGGGGGCTAATATAAACCCCAAGCATACTATTCCAAAAAGAGCGTATCCAAAGACGAGCACTTTCCTTCTTCCGTATCTATCGGAAAGAACTCCCGCTGGTATAGCGGAGAAAGCATAGATAATATTATAGAGGAGCCAGACTAAAGGTATTATGACAGCGGGTA
>Ga0307428_1001289_pt1 | contig 12981 bp, 8 predicted proteins | sample SalMarWE160240MG_FD_202161 | JGI IMG/M metagenome (GOLD analysis project Ga0307428, IMG submission 202161) | Salt marsh sediment microbial communities from the Plum Island Ecosystem LTER, Massachusetts, United States - WE1603-240 | ecosystem: Environmental > Aquatic > Marine > Intertidal zone >...
TGTTTAAATATTCTCTTTCCTCTTTTGTTAAAGTGACGACATACTTTTTCATATTCATTCCTCCATGAGTGATTATGAAAAAGTATATCATATCCAATACGCCGTTTCAAGCTTGACATGACACTAGGCTTACCTACTAGTTCTTCTGGTCTGTATCCTAGAATTCGTTGAACTGAAGGACTTACATAGCGAAGGATTCCATTTAAATCAACTACTTGGATGATATCGGATGAACTTTCTATTAAAGCCCGGAAACGTTCCTCACTATTGCGTAGTGCTTCTTCCATCTTTTTGCGCTCGGTGATGTTATTTATTGCCCTTTCCCCCCGCTCTTTTCTCAAAGTTTTCGATTCTTTTATTGATTTTATCTTTGTTTTGTTTTTATCATTCATCCTGTTCACCTCCTAATGAATAGCAACACATCCTAATTTTTCTATTGGTATAGCTTTCCATTTTACGAGGTCTTCCATTAAGACGTCTATCTATAGTAATACCTAAAGTTTCAACCACCCGGTTAGAAAATCCTCAAATCCTATAGGTTTTCCACTAAAAGTTACCGAATTATTGAGTTAATGCAGTCGGCCATTACATCACATATTATCGTATTTTAAAGCTATCATGCCATTTTTTTAAATTATTAAGATCTTCATTAAGTTCATCTGGATCAGGCAATGTAACTGGCGCTTCATCAGATTGAGAGTGTTCATATATTGAATATTTTGTCATCATTTCATCAAAAAACCTACAGTCATTATGGTTGATTTTAGCTAATTTATCAATTTTCCCTATAGTCTGTATAGCCCTACGATGACGTTGTACTACATCAGCCAAAAGTTCCAACTCAATCATTCTTTCAAGTAAAATTCTAAAATCGCTGCATATTGTTTTAATATGAGGGTAAGAATATTCTTGTCCTTTTTCATTGTACAACTTTCGCGCATCCGTAAGTCTCTTACCGATAAGATAATTTAAAGCCTTTACCGGTTTTTTAGCAAAAAGTGGCGTTTCACCGGGTTCTCCCGTACCCCATGATTCATACCTGATACAATTTATTGTTGGAGTAATATTTACTTTTTTACCATATTCTTGAATCATTCCAAGCAACGATAGGCGATGAGTAAATATAATAACTTGTCTCTTTTGAGCTAGCTCAACTAACCGTTTAACAACAGTTTCTTCAAAAACATGATCTAAAGAAGAAATGGGGTCGTCGAAAACAAATGGAGATATATCTGTTTTGCTTTCGACATCAGCAAAAAAAGCAGCAAGGGAAATAATTTTGTATTCACCTTCGCTCAATATATTTTTCGTCATAATACCATTTACACCTTGCAATTTTAATTGGTGAAGTACTTTCCCTTTTTCAGTTCGAGTCTTAACTAATTCAATCTTAATACGAGTTGCACCAAGACGTTCTAGCTCTGCATTAAATCGCTCGACAAATGCTTCTGTTATTAAAACTTCCGCCAATTCTCCTTTCTTTCGTGACAAGCCTGAAGTATTTGTCAATTGTTTTGCCTCTTGAAGTTTATGAATTTTCTTCAACCTTTTAACTTCTTCTTTAATAGCTTGCTTTTGTTGTGAAACCCATAGACGAACTTTTAACGAAAAAAATATTTTTTTTAACTTGTCCCTATTATTTTTTTTTGCATCCTTATTATATATCTTGATATTTTTTTCATAGGTAGAAGATTGTTGGCGAATTATCTCAAGCCAAGAAGATTTTATTTCCTTAATAACAGCCTTATTGAGAGAGTCATGTTTTTTTGTTTGGTTTTCCAACCATAAAGCTTCCGTTTTTGGTAAAAGAATAGTGATATCTTCGATTTTATCAGCTTTTAAAAATTGTTCTTTTCGTGTTCGCAAAACCTGATAGGCATCGTCAATCCGTTGAATTATATCTATTTGGAATATACCCGCAGCATCTATTTTTGTCTTCAGGCTTTCTGAAGTTAAAATATCGTCTATACTATCAAAAGCTTCATCGTACCTTTCCTTTGCTAACTTGGCTTCTTGCTCTAAATTACCCTTAACAAACTCTTCAAATCCTTTCAATCGGCTTTTGGCTTTTTCTGACAATGGTTGTTGACACAAGACACAGATTGCCTTTTCTCCAACATATGGAAACAACTTGTCTTTATAAGCTTGCTCCTCTGAATATTTTCGAGCTTGTTCCCATAGCAATTGCCATACATCGCTTCCAATCCCCTCTAATGGTACGTTTTTAAATATTTTTTTAGCTGTTAGTTCTGCGGTTTTCTTTTTTAAGGTTGCGCTAATTTTAAGTGATAAAATTTTTTGATAACTCTGATCTGAATTTTGGTTAAAACATTTAATTGTTTCATTGAGTATAAAGTCTACGTGCCCTTTATGCTTGCTTAGTTGATTTGCTTTATCCTCTGGTGTTTTTTCGTTTAGTCGTTTATCAATTTCTTCAAGTTTCTTTATATGCTCTTCATTCCACGTACATTTTTTGTTTAAATCATCAGAAGTTATTTCATACGAAAGTTCATTATACCACTGACCAAGTTCTGAAAATTCATATTCTGAAGGAAGAGCTGGTTTTTTTGAATTAAGCTTATCGATTTCATCATCAAGTTGTAAACCTATTTTTTCACATAACCTAATTAAATCCGTAAAGAAAGAAAGTATTGGCGGTTCATAAGTAACTTCATTTTCATTATTAACATAAATCTGACCACAAGAAGTGTCAAAAATATCAACATTACTTAAATCTTCTATCATTCCAGAAGCAACATCCCATAAAACTTGCTGTTCGGCACCATCTTTTTCGTAGGAAATTAAACATCCTTGTCTTTGTGGAGTTTCTAGCCATACATTAGAAAGCAGTAAGCCCGGATTTCTCGCACCACATGCATGTTTTAATATCCGAACATAACCAGATTTTCCTGTCCCATTCTGTCCATATATTATAGAAAGATTCCCGCTTCCTAGTTCAAGAGATTTTTTTGGTGCCAAAGCATTGATTCCTTGTATGTCACTTATACTACAAAGACGAAGAGTTTGATCAACATTATTTTCTAAGGCATCTAAGGGAAGATCAATTTTATGGCTATTTGATTGATTGTCTATTTCTTCTTTACAAAAACTAACAAGTTCACTAATGTCCGAATCAGTTAATTTGCTTTTTTGAATGAGCATTCTAGCTGCCTTTTGTAACCACTTCGGTCGATTCTTAAACCAATTTGCAATATTTTCCAAAACTAATCACTCCTTAATATATATATAGCGTAAAAATTTAAAAAGAGGATTATGGGTTAGGTCTTGCAATATCACTTTTCATATTCCCTCTCGATTTTTATAGTAGCTCTGCTCCCTGTAGTATAATGTTATGCCAATATATTCTGCTATATCTTTTAAGGCATAGCCATACTGGAGGTGAATTTCTCATGCATTGCCTTGCCATTTACACTCTTATCCTTATATTTAAAGATCTCATTCAGGGGCGGTCTGGCCATGTTGCTAATATGGCATAGCCCTTGTTACTCCTCCTAACAAGAAAATATAATTAACTTATTAGGTATAATTATATCCAATAAGTTAATTGATTACTGAGCATTAACAATCCCCTGCCACATTTATCTTATAAAGCTATTTCAATACATTTGCCACTTAGCATTTCGGCAGTTTGAGGATGACATGTTAAAAAGATTACTTGTTTATATTTTGCAAATTCTTTGATTTGTTCTGCAGCCAGAGCTTGTCTACCTAAATCCATGTCTACAAGAGGGTCATCAAGTATAAGAAACCCTGATTTATCCCGGAGAAAATATTCTGCCATAGTAAGCCGTAAAGCCAGAGAAAATGTATCTTTTGTGCCAAAGGAAAGCAGATTATAGGTAAGTTCCGAGCCATCATGTTTTATCAGTTTTTCAGGGAGGTCCTGTTCCATTTCAATCTTGCTAAAAGATTTGCCTGACATATGAATAAAATATTTTTCAAATTTCTTTTGAAATCCTTCATAAGTTTTTATATCCATTTTTCCAAGTAAATCGCTTGCCTTTTCTTCTATATGAGCTACAGCCTTCCCTTCGATAAGTATTCTTTTAAAATTCTGCTCTGATTCACCTAGCTGTATATTAAGTTCCTCGGAGGATTGATCAGGTTTTTGATTTTCCGTGATAATTTTTTGTTCACGCAGAATTGAAATTTCTTCCTGGAGTTTACTGTCATTATCATTAAGCCCGTCAATATAATCATAAAAGCTTATATAATCATCAAATCCATCAGGTAACTCAGCGAGATTTTTCTTTTTTTTATTTAATTCTTCCTGGCTGTGCAGTTTGCTTCCAAGTATAGAGATCATTTTATCGTGGCTTTCATATTTTTCTTTCCAAATCTTAACCCGTTCTTCTTCTTCCTTCATTTCCTTTTGAAGATTTTCAAGTTTTATCTCAAGGCGCACCTTCTCGGCAGATATCTTTTCTAAAGGACGTACGTGCTTTTCTTTTCCCAGCTGATTATGTTTTTCTTCTAATTCTTCGTATGTTTCTTCTCCAAGCTTTTCTGTAAAATTACGCTTAGCATACACAACTTCATTTTTAAGTCTCTCATATTCCCTATTAATAGATTGGGCTTTCTCAAAATCACCTACTCCCAGTTTTTCGAATTTATCTTCGATTTCTTTATTTTTTCTCTCTTTTTCAGAGATAAAATTATCAATCTCACATTCTCCTGCCTGGACTTCCATTTTCCAGTCCTCGTGTTCCAAGGTCAATTTACCCTGGAAGGTTTTTTCTATTTTTTCGCCTTGTCTCAAGGAAAGAGTTTCCTCTTTTTCTAACACATCTTTAAGTTTCAAAACTTGCTGATTTTTAGCAAAAAAGGATATAGTCAGCTTTAAAGCCTTAATTTTATTTTCAAGTTCTTTTACTTCCTGTTTTTTATTTTCAAGTTCTTCGATATCTTCCTCTGTTACCTTTTTGACTTTAGAAAGATCATTTTTAGCATCTTCTACCTTTTTATGAAGCTGATGCAGATCTTTAAACCATTTGCGAAATTCTTTGTTTTCCTGATTCTGGCGGGCATCAAGTTCTTCTTTTTCAATTTTTTCCTTCTTTTCTTCTATTTTTTTAACTCCGGGTTCAGCTTCCTTTAAAAGCCAGTTTTCTTTAATCGGCCATTCTTTGCTAATCTTTTTTATCTCTTCTGTTTCATGGTCAATCGTTCTCAAATCATTATCTATCTGCTGTCTCTCCTGTATTTGAGATTTTATACCCTTATATTGATTTAATTTATTCTTAATTCTCTTTTGCTTGCTTTCCTCATCCTGAATCTTTTTATTTATTTCATCAATTTCTATTTCTACCTTACATGTTTCATTATAATCTTTTTCAATTCCTTCTTTTTCATAGTAAGCCTTTAGTATTTTCCCTACACCTTTTTTATAAGGATTATTTATGCCCCGACCATTTTCAGGTGCCACTTTTTCTATATCCCAATGCTGAAAATAATCTTCATATTCCTGATTAAGCCTTAATCTTAATTTTTCTACTGATACTCCATCTGTTTCCATAATTGAGGATCTTAGAATAGCTCCCAGATCCGGCCTGATATCTACATCTTCATACTGTAGTATATCCATTGTTTTATCCAATGAAGACTGCCAGGTTAGTAATATATTATTTACAGTACCCTGATGAGCAGGAAGAAGTTCGTCTATCAGTCTGGATACTTCTTGATCTATAGTAAATTCCCCCTGATCGGGAGATTTAAGAATTGACGAACCTTTCCTGTTTCCGGGCTTCCATGTTTTTTTAAGAAAGTAGTCTTTCCCTTCTGCTTGAAATTCAAGAGAAACTCGAATCGTATCTCCACCTTTAACCGGCATATATTCTTTCATCAATTTGTCAAATCTTACCTTTGTTAATTCAACTTCGGTGAAAAGTACAGATTTTAAGGCATTTAACAAAGTAGATTTACCTGCCTCATTAGGACCAAGTATTACTGTAAGCCCGGGAGAAAAATCAACTTTTTTATCTGAAATTCCGGCAAATGGTTTTAACTGTATGCTCTTAAGTTTCATTGCGTACTTCCCTTATTATGTCATAGGCTTTTTGTAGCGACTTAAAAGATATCTCTTCCTTCTCTTCAAGCAGGGATGAAAGAAGCTGATGCGGAAATGAATTTTCTGTAAATTTACTGTTAATAAGATCAGATGTAATTGACTCATGCAATTCATCTTTAACTATTTGAAGAAGCAACACATTATCATTTATTAAGTCTATGGCTTTTTCGACCCTGTTTAACTCTTCCTTTCTCAATCGTCCCTTTAAGATAAGGCGCAACACCATATTACTATATTCATCACCAGTATATTTCCGCTTCATTGAAGTAATGGCATTATCATTATTTAGTGAAACTTGGTTAATAGAAAAGCGATATTTCCCTGTACTAACTTTTTGAACTTTCATGTTTGGAAAAGATTTCAGGTCAATAATAAAGGCGCTACCTTTGTGATTGCAGTCAAAGCCGTCAGGTTCCGGAGTCCCGGGAATGAGAATTCTGGAGTTTTTGTCCGGATTTTCAGGCCATGGCAGATGAGTATGGCCAAGCAGCCACAGGTCAAGCCCGGAAGATTCCAGTTCCTTCTGCGTCATGGGATAGTATGTTTTATTAAAATCAGGAGAGACACCTTCAAGGCTTCCATGTGCTAAACCAATTTTTATTGAATCATCCTCAGAACTTTTTTGGGAATTGACCCACTTGATCATGTTCTCACTCGAGTGTTTTGCATTGCATGGTGCAGCATAAATTTTTATTTTTAAATTATATTCATTAAGGCCATATATATCAGGATTTTTAAGAATTAAAACACGGTCACCTGCATGTTTGGAGAATTCATTCCACAAATTGCTGTCATGAGTGTAATAATCGTGGTTACCAGGCAATACAATGACCAGTTCACCCTCAAACTTATTAAGTGCCCTGGCAGCCCTGGAAATATCTTTGACATTAAGCGTTGTCCGGTCAAACAAATCACCGGCCATAATAAAAAGAGTACAGTTTTCATGGTTGGCTAATTCAACCATATTTTCAAGTGTTTCATACCTCGCATTGATAAGTTCATCCTGAACATCCGGGTATCCTGCAAAACGCATTCCCAGATGCAGGTCTGCAGTGTGAAATATTTTTATTCCCATTTTAACCTCTTGTGTTTTTATTTAATTAAGTTTTTGTCGTGCTGTTCACGTTAAATTAAGTAGCTAAATTTAAAAAATCTACATTACTGGGGCCAAATTAAGCAAAACTATGTCAAAAAGCCGTTTTTTAATTTTGAAAGTTCTATTAACCGATCTCTATTATCATAGCCTTTCAAAATCTCCTGTCTGGCAAATTCTCCTAAACTCTTTTCAATATCTGTCGGTACCTGGTAATAATATTCTAATTTAGAACGTGAGATACTGTCTGCGATACATATTATATCTATTGGTTCAATTTTTTCAGGGCTTGGCAATCTCCTGAGAATGGTCACAACGTCATCAGGCAGATTATTTCGTTCATATGAACCATTTTTAATAGATTTTTCTACCCTCTTTAAGGTTTTGTAACAGACTTTATATTTTTTGATCAGTTCATCCCTTTGTGAATTCAATTTTTTAATATCGGCTTCACAAAGTGACTTACCACATCTTAGACAAACAGGTCCTCGTTGATCTGTAGCATTGCAGAATGGGCAATCTTCCATGATAAATCTCCTCTTTAAAAGAATATAATTCAGTATAACGCCTCCCCGGTTATGCTCCGTTTTACAGCCGTGAAGCGCTTGGCGTAACTTTTGTACCCCTGCTCAACATTCTTTATTCTAACACAAGCAAAATCTGTGACAAAATTAAATCTACCAGGCTAAAATCTCTATTTCGTCCTCTTTAGTTTTTTCCCTTAGTTCTTCGTTCACCTTATTAACATTTTCTTCCGTCACTCTAATCAAATATTCAAGGGATTGCTCTTTAGAAAACCTCGTCTTTGGTAGTTTTAGTTCCTCAACATAATAGAAATATTTCTCTTTTAAAGTTTCTTTATCCAGTTCTAATTTAGAGGTTAATTCTCTTACCAAACTTATGATTCCTGGTGCCAAAAATATAGTGCTAGGCATATAAGCATTACCATTTGATAAACCACTCAAATCTATATGGCATATTGCTAAATAGAGTTCTAAAGCTGATTGGTTGTCTTGTTTGTCTTCATAAACCTTGGCTTTTGAGAAAAGCGAATTTCTATATAGCCCCCAATCTCCATTTTCCCTATTTTGCATTGCGTTGTTTTTAGTAATTCAAGGGCTATATCATATTTTGTATCTGTTTTAGGGTCAGGTCTTGCAATATCACTTTGCCTCTTTCCTCTCAATCTTTTTAATTAAAATGGGACAACACATCCTATTTTTTCTATGGTTTAAATTTCTCTTTTACAAGTTCTTCCTTTAGACGTCTATCTATAGTGATACCTAAAACATCAATCATACGTTTAAGAAATTCCTCAGATTCTATAGGTTTCCAGCAAAAAGTTGCCGAATTATTGACTTGGTACACCCTCCCTATTTATCTAATTTAAAAGTGAAATATTAATTATCTAAGAAAATGCGATGTGTCTCTATTTATTTTAAAAAGTCATTTGATATTATAAAAATTGAAGATACAGCGTTTTTTGCGGCAGCTTTTGATATTGTATATTTTGGACTTATCTCATTTTTTAAATGAACAATATTTCTAAAATGACGAACTGAATCTGATAATCTTGAAATTCCTTTTTTTTAAAATACCTTTACTCTCACATAATTTTATATATTCATCAAAATTATTTTTCGATGGATGTATATTTTTACATTCTAAATAAAGACGTAATAACTCTTCAATTATACTCCCGGCTAAAATAACAGCTGATTTACTAAAACCTTTTTCTGCTAACATATAAGCATTCAAGGTATCCCTAAATATAATTTCTCTTTTAAATTTACCCTTTACAAAATATATTTTCCGACCAAAAGCAATCTTACTAACACCAAACTCATTTTTTATTTTATTCCATGCATCAGAAACTGATAGCTTTATTTCTTTTTTAGGTATACTTATTTCACCAAAAACCTTCTTTTCATGTGTTTTAGATTCAGATTGTATATGAAAAATATCAACTTCTCTTTTTGCATGACTACTTAGTTTGTTTTTCTCTTCCATTATACGATTATTAATCAAGCTTAAGTAACTATCTGAGTTAGGGAAATGCCTACAAAATTTTTCCATTTTAAGTTTAAGATTGTCTATTTGGCCATTAATTAATTGTTTAGCCCTCTTAAAGAGCTCGTCATAGATTTCTTTTGTCAAAACATCGAATCTCTTACTAATTTCTTTAATATCTTGGCTTATTTTAAAATCAACTAATTGATTTATTATTTCCATTCTTTTATCCAAAATTTTATTTACATGCATGCCCGAATAAAGTGTTCCTTTTAAATTAAACTCTTCCGATATTTTTGATAATTTTTTCTCTAACCCTGAAGAGACTTTATCTCTTTCGCGAGAATATAATAAATCAGAAAGCTCAAAAGCCTTTCTCATTTTTATCTCAGTATCTGACATTACAACCTCCTAATTTAAAATTTACTTAAAGGTATATGCTACATTTTAATAACTTCTTTAATATTTCTCGATTTATAAAATACAATACATCCCCACATTTAATCTACTCTAATTTATTAAAATATTTAAAAGTAAAATAAAAATCTGTCTCCTGACATATTCTAATCATTTGAAAAGACATCCAGGAACTAAGGCTATCAAACCCATTATAAAAAGTTAGAAGAAGTTAACAAATTATTGATTTGGTATCCCTTCCCAATTCATCTAAATTTAAAAAAAATATCAATTGTCAAAAAAATGAGATGTGCACCCATTTATTCAATTTATTCATTTTGCTACTTTATTTCTTTAAAGCTTTCACAATCACATCTTCCTGAAGTAATCCATGTCTAAAAAGTGTTACCGGAAATACATTAAGTTTAGATTGCTTAAACTCTTCATAGATGTTAACCAGAGTTTGGGCTTCAATAAGAGTTACTTTTAAGTCATAAAAAGTATTACATTCGTGAATAAAATCATCGGTAAAACCACCGGAAACAATGATGATTCCTTTTATGCTAAAACCATTCCTGCTATATATTTGGGCATAGGATTTGACTTGCCTGATTACGCTAGTAAATTTAGAATATTCTTTTTTTGAAGATTTACACTCTATAATAATTATCTCTTGATTACCCAAATCCAAAATAATATCTGCTTTATCCCTTTTTGAATTGATTCTTTTCTTCAATTCTTCATTGACATTCAAGCTCAAACGTTTAAAAATTGCCTTGGTCGTATTTTCGAATACCAACCCAATATCCTTTGATTTTATTTCGATTCCGTTGTTCTTTAGGCCATTGATATCATTATTGGCAATTAATACATAATTTTCGATGTAGATGTTCTCGGATTCACGATAACTAGATAATATACAGTTAATAATGTTTTTCCCCCTGTAAGAAATATTTTTATCAATACAGAAGGATTTAAGATCATCTAATGGTATAAGATATAGAATATCTTTTGGGCGAATATTATAATCTAATAAAGTTTCACTAGTTAGTTCTACCTTTGGTTCAATTTCAAATTCAGTTCTTACCAGTTTTTCCATATTTTTTATCTTCCTTAGGTCAAGCAACATCCTTTCAAAACCATCTCTGGAGATACCAATATTTTTATCTTTATCCAAATTTTTAAAATGAGCAATTAAATGATCAATTCTTTCATCTACTGTCTTACCATAAGAAGTAAGATGTATTTCCAATTTGTTTTCGATAATGTCATATAAAATTTTCTTTTTCTCATTTTCTTTTGTATCCTCATTGAATATCTCATCACTTAAAATCTTCCTAACACTTACACCTTTTTTGATAATTGATTCAATTTTTTCATATCTATCTATTTCTTTAATCCCATGATTCTTTTTTATTTTATTAATCTGTCTATCATCAAGACATTTAACGATTCTACGAGTGTATTTTTCTGCCAAATTAATCCCTTTAATTTCCCTTAACATATTAATGATTTCATCCGGAATATAGATGTTTTGCATGCTCTTTTTGAAAAATATAATACCATGATCTCTTAACTTTTTAATCGATTCATCTATATCGTACCTTTCCAATTCGTAGTTTCCTATGGCCAAATATAGTAATGTTCGATATTCATCACTGGAAAGGTCCAATTCATTCTTCAAGGTAAATAAAATGGTCCATTCGTCTGAAGTAATCCTGGCTTCATTACCCATAGATATATCGTTATTGAATGCTGTTTTAGTGCAATCAAGAAAAATTCGATAATCTCTAATTCTTTTTGATTCAATATCTCTATTCTTATTCTCCAAAATCGTTTTAAAGAATTTCATTCTTTCTTTTATTGATTTAATCTCTTTTTCAACAAGAATTTTAAACCAATCCCGTGACATAATGCAATTTCCATCTCTAACGATAATATCAGAAAGAATATCTAAAAAAACATCATTCTGTATTGATTTTTGTAATTCTAATTGATATTTTTTATAAATTTCCGGTCTATTAAAAGTTCTTACAAAATGCTCCGCATCGGTACTTTTATCAAGATTGACTGATTCATCAATTTCGGAAATAATTGCTGTTAGTATGTTATAGAATTTACTTATTTCAGTTTGCGTAGTAAGGTTAATAATTTTTAAAAGTTTCATACACTCCTCCTTATAAAAATTAATTGAAGTTTATTATAGATTAGTATTTAATATAAATTAAGATATTTTTAAAATATAATCAAAGCTTGATCCAGTACTATTCCCTGCTATATTCTAGCCATTTGATAAGATTTGGAAGCCTGAATTTATTAGTTTCCTTATAAAAAATTATAAAAAGTTATCGAATTATTGTGCTGAGACAATCATACTTTAACATTATCTAAATTACTCATACCTTTTTTCATTTCCTTGCCAAGTTTCGAATACAGGAAGTTTATATCTGTTGGGTTTTTCTTTTGGAGTATAAATAATTATATAATTCATATTCTTCCACCCAATAAAACCCTTTTTGTCTTTACATTCATAGTAATTTTTTATCCAGGTTCCCGTATTTAAGTATACAGATTCCCTTATTCTTTGATGTTTTGAACTGTTAACAAAAAGTGATTGTTGGAGATGGATATGAGTATAGCCCATTATTACATAATGAATATTATCATCAAGAGTATGAAAAAGTTTAAGTGCCCCTTCAATATCATAATCACTGTTTATTTTCTTAATAATCCAATCAACAATAAAGCCAGGTATTTTTTTCATGGGTAATATTTTACACTTCTCTAAACCTAAAGTAATATATTGTATTTTATCTGCTATATCTAGAGGATGAAGTGTATCATGTTTTTTATACCAATTTTTTACAAATTTTAAATCTTTAAATTCATGCATTACCTCATCAATTGTTTCTTCGATTATTTCCTTTAAATTTATATTTACTTTTATTTGAAAAAGTAGCCATCTAAAGATAGCACTATAGGGACGTATATTTCCAATTTCTTGAAAATTTTTCCTTAATTGGACTTTTTCTTTCTCATCTAAAATATCTGCTGATTCAATCTTTTGCATTAATTTATAGGGAATTTTAATTAACATTTCGGTCGTTATTGGATCCCCTATTGGAACTAATTTATAATCTTGAGTGGTATGTAAAGAGCTTCCTTCATAATTAAAAGAATCAAATATGTGTCCATGGAGAGCATATACACCATGCTCGCTGTTAGAAAAATAATGTTTAAAATTTTTTTTATTATTAGTATTCAAATCTAGTGTCATGTCAAGTCTCAATTGACGGATAGAGTCGTGACAACTTAATTCTGGCGTCATCAGTGGTAAATTGCCAATTGATTTTTGCATTTTTGTTATTTCTATGGCTCTGCCATGCAGCGGCTT
>Ga0307428_1001290_pt1 | contig 12972 bp, 9 predicted proteins | sample SalMarWE160240MG_FD_202161 | JGI IMG/M metagenome (GOLD analysis project Ga0307428, IMG submission 202161) | Salt marsh sediment microbial communities from the Plum Island Ecosystem LTER, Massachusetts, United States - WE1603-240 | ecosystem: Environmental > Aquatic > Marine > Intertidal zone >...
GGCGGTTAAATATTTAATAGGACAAGGTTATCGAAAAATTGGAATAATCAACGGTTATTTAGATAGAACCACCGGCAGAGAAAGATTTAATGGATACTTGAGAGCATTAAAAGAAGCAGGTATTTCCCCGGATGATAATCTGATAAAGATTGGTAATTTTAAAGAAGATAGTGGCATGAAGCTAACTAAAGAGTTATTGGAAAATTCCAATAGACCTCAAGCTATTTTTACTACCAATATAGATATGACTTTAGGTGCACTTATTACTATTAAGAAAATGGGCATTAGCATACCAGATGAAATAGGTATTGTTGGCTTTGATGATTCTGACTGGGCTTCTATATTTAATCCGCCGCTTACAGTAGTTAGTCAACCGACCAAGGCTCTTGCAACGGCAGCTGCCGAACTTTTAATTAAAAAAATAGAAGATAAAAAAACAGCTACAAGTAATGAACCTCTAATAATGACCTTACATAGTAAATTAATAATTAGAAATTCAGCTCAAAAGATTAAACCTCACCTCGTAAGAATTAAATAAGTAAATAAATATTATTTAGCATTATTTCCTAAACGAATGTAAAGTAGAATGAGTTATACTAAAAATGATATCGTTTTCATAAAAACATAAAGGAGGTGGTTATATATCAGGAAAAAATTTATAATTTGTAAGATTATGAATATTATATCTAAGAACCATTAACTTATTTAAATTATTTTAACATGCGAGGAGGTGGTCAATTAAGGATAGTTAATTTTATAAACGAGATCTTTTATAAACAGTATTTTTAAAAATTTTAAAGGAGATAAATTTTAATGAAAAAAGAAAATATTTTAATAAAAAGCAATATAATGTTATTAATGTTAATTCTTGCACTGTCTTTAGTTTTTTGTGGTTTATTTACCTTTAATAATTTTGCTCAAGCTAAGAACGTAACTTTGACAGTATGGGAATGGGATATGAATGAAAGACCAGAAGCAGTAAAGGCAATCATTGCAGCTTTTGAAAAAAAATATCCCAATATTACAATTAATATGGAAACTACTGACTTTAATGCAATGGCAAATAAGCAATTAATAGCAGGCGAAGCAGATGCTTTACCCGATTGCCTTGAAGTCCCAGGAAGCATTATACAAACCATGGCCAAAAGGGGCAATTTAATGAATTTAGATTCCTTTATTGAAAAAGAAGGGAAACAATTTATAGATGATTTTGCTTTTGTCTGGAAGGATCCCTGGACCAAACATTATAATTATCTTCCTTGGCGTGTTTGTCCAGCTGGATTTTATCGTATTGTAGATTATTGGGATGAAGCAGGGTGCACTGTTGAGCCTTGGACTTGGGAAGAATTTGAAGAGGTGGCAAAAAAAACTACAGTTGATACTAATGGAGATGGGGAAGTAGACCGTTATGGTATTGTAGATACTATGACCTACGGTTCGCTTTATTTTATGGCCTTAGCTAGTTTCGGAGCTAAGTTTGAGAATGAAGATGGAACCTCAGCTCTAAATTCTCCAGAAGCGATAAGAGCTACCAAGGAAGTAATAAAAATTATGAAAAATTATGGTCCCCCTAACATAGCTGTTTTTGGTCCAAAAGAGGCTCGTGATGTATTTTTAAGCGGGAAAGCGGCTACTATTGCTGCTGCAAGTTTCATGAATCCCATAATTGCTAGCGGAATAGTTCCTGGGTTAAAATGGAAACCATTTTCATGTCCATTAGACATTAATAATTTCCGTAAGCGAACAGCTGTTGGTGATGCAGAGGTTTATGCTATTAGTAAAAATACTAAACATCCCGAAGAGGCATGGGAGTTTGTAAAATTTATTTGTGGTCCGGAAGCAGATGCTATTGTAGTGAAAAAATCTAAAGGAGTTCCTTCTCACAAGAGTAACGCTAATATCTCTGAGGTGACAGAAGATCCTTTAATAAGGCCGTTTGCTAATATGCTTGCAATGGCTGAGCATGTCCTTGTTCCTATGGCTAACAAATCTTTTCCATCTTTCATAGACCATGAACAAGAAACTCTCCAAAAAATACTATATGGTAAAGCAACGGTAGAAGAAGCCTTAAATGAATTAGTAGAAAAAATTAACCAAGATACTCTAAATGTTAAGTAATTAATTTAAAAAATAAAGGAGGGTATAAAATAATCATTTTATACCCTCCTTTATTAGAAAGGGTCCATGTTTACTTTATTATTGAAAAAACGAAGAAAGAAAATTTCTTCTGGTTATTTATTTATTGTTCCTGGTGTAGCTTTTGTTTTGTTTTTAACTATTTATCCACTGGTTAATGCTATAAAAATGAGTTTTTTTAATTTGAGTTCGGGGAATAATATTTTTGTCGGTTTTCTTAATTATCAAAAAGCTTTTCAAGATCAAACTATGTGGCTTTCGATGGCTCATTCTTTTTATTTTACAATATTTAGTGTTTCTCTTCATTTTCTTTTTGGTTTAGGTCTTGCATTATTATTAAATAGTGTAAAAGAATATAAGGGGAGTTCTATTTGTAGAGGACTCTTATTTCTCCCTTGGCTTTTTTCTTCCGCAGTATGGTGTGTGACTTGGCAGTTGATTTTACATCCCCAATTTAGTATTTTAAATGAAATATTTAATGTATTTGGCTTAAAAGGATTAAATTGGATAAGTGCAGATTCTTTATTGCCTTTAACCAGTCTTAGCATTGTTAATGGTTGGAAATTTTTTCCTTTTCATATGATAATGTATTTTGCAGTTTTACAGAGTATTCCTAAAGAACTCTACGAAGCAGCGAGCATAGATGGGGCTTCAGGAAATCAAAAATTTTTCTATATAACTCTGCCTTCCTTATATCATACTATTGCTATTGTCCTAACTATTGATACTATTGGAACATTTCATTACTTTGATCTAATTTGGATTTTAACTCAAGGAGGACCAATGAATAGAACTGAAGTATTATCAACCTACATTTACAGAAAAGTTTTTACTTTGGGAAACTTTGGTTATGGTTCAGCAATGTCCGTTATTTTAATAGTTATTCTTATTGCTTTTATAACGTTATATATTAAAATATTACTTAAAGGAGAATTTGAAGGGTGATAAAGAAGAAAAAAACAAAAATTAATTTTATATTTCTTATTTTAATTACAATTATTTCCATGTTTCCGATTGCCGTAATGGTTTCTTTTTCTTTCCGTTCTCGTGCTACAGTTTTTTCTTCTATATTTTTCCCTGTTTCCCCAACTATAGAAAATTATATGAGTATATTTAAAAACAAATTGTTAATGAAATATCTATTCAATAGTTTCTCTCTTGCTACTTTTGTTACATTACTTTCTATTACACTAGGGACAACAACAGGTTATGGTCTTTCTCGATACAAGTTTAAAGGACAAAAGGCTTTATTAATCTTATTATTTTCTACCCAAATGGCTCCTCCCGTCTTTATTGCTACCGGTTTATTTAAATTAATTATTCGTTTAGGTTTATATAATAACTTATTAAGCCTTATTCTAATAAACACAGCAGGAACTTTACCCTTTGCCATTTGGATGATGAAAGGTTATTTTGATGGAATTCCTAAAAGTATTGATGAGGCAGCGATGATTGATGGTTGTTCTTGTTGGAAGGCTTATTTAAAAATAATAATACCAGTAAGTACACCAGGAATATTGGCAATAGGAATCTATTCCTTTTTAATGGGATGGAGTGAATATCTATATGCTACTATTTTTATGGTGGGTAATGATAAAAATATGGTAACAACCGGAATAGTCCATTTGTTAGGACGTTTTATAATTCAATGGGGATTAGTAATGGCTTATGCTATTATAATAAGTGCTCCAATTTTAATTCTCTTTGTAGTTTTACAACGATACTTTGTGAGTGGTTTGACTGGTGGCGCAGTTAAGGGTTGATATAAATATTAAAATTGTACGGAGGAAAAATAATGATTAAAAATAGATTTCGTCAAATTCATTTAGATTTTCATACGTCTCCCTTCATTCCTGGAGTGGGAGAAGATTTTAATCCCCAGGAATTCGTAACTACTTTAAAAAATGCCCAAGTTAATGCTATAAATATCACTGCTAAAGGACACCATGGTTATTCCTATTATCCTACAAAAGTAGGAATAGTTCATCCTTCTTTAAAAAGAGATTTGTTGGGAGAAATGATTGATGTTTTACGTAGAGAAAATATTATGTGTCTTATTTATTATAGCCTTTCATGGGATGAATATGCCGCTGAACAACATGCTGATTGGCTTCAAATTGATATTAATGGAAAAATAATTGGTCGCCCCCCTCTAGGGACTAAAGGATGGCGGTTTCTTTGTCTTAATAGTCCCTATTTTGATTATGTAAAAGCCCAAATGACAGAAATTATGGAGATGTATGAAGTTAATGGGTTTTGGTTTGATGGTGTTTCCCAACATCCAGACGGTTGTTTATGTTCTTATTGTAGAAAGAGTATGAAAGAAATGGGATTTGATATTTCTAACTATCAAGACCGTCTAAAACATAACTTGATGGTAGAAAGAAAAACCATGAAACGTTTAACTGAGCTTATACACCAAAAAAAACCAGGAGCATTGGTAATCTATAATGATAGGAGCCGTTTAGACAATCGAAAAGAAAAAAGCGTTCGCCCTGAGTTACCTCATTGTTCTCGGATAGATTTAGAATCTTTACCTTCTGCTTATTATGGTTATTTACATTTTCCTATGCATGTTCGGTATTTTCAAACTTTAGGGAAGGAAATAGTAGGCATGACTGGAAGGTTTCATAAACACTGGGGTGATTTTGGAGGACTTAAAAATCAATCAGCCTTAGATTTTGAATGTAACCGTATTCTTTCTTTAGGTGCTAAGGTTTGTATAGGGGACCAAATGCATCCTCGAGGTCATTTAGATCGAATTACATATGAACTAATTGGTAATACCTTCAGACAGATAAAGAATAAAGAATCTTGGTGCAAAAATTCAAAATTAGACGCAGATATTGGTGTATTGCTTTGTACTCAGTCTGACGGAACAGACCGTGGACCTAAGAGAGGTTTAGACTCTGACGAGGGAGCTACACGAATGTTGATGGAATTACATCAACAATTTCATCTTATTGATTCGTCTGCTGATTTATCTTTATACAAAGTGATTATTGCTCCCGATGATGTCCCTTTAGATAAGCAACTGACATCTAAACTTAAAAATTATCTTAAACAAGGTGGTTCCCTATTACTAACTAATGAATCTGCTTTAGATAAACAATCGAAAAGGTTCCTATTAAGCGAAATAGGGGTGAAATACTTAGGAAAATCAGAATATAATGTAGATTATGTCCGTTTTAAATCAGAATTAAATGAAAAAGAATTAGCTACTGATTATGATTATGTTCTCTATGAAGGAGGAAGTAAAATTAAGGCTAAAAAAGGAACAAAAATATATGCTATAGCTACCCATCCTTATTTTAACAGAAGTTCAATAAAATTTTGTTCTCATGAACAAACTCCTCCTGAGAAACAGACCAAAGAACCAGTAATCGTAAAAAAAGATAGGGTCATCTATATTAGCGCCCCTTTATTTCGATCTTACCGTCATGGTGGTTATCGAGCTTATAAATTAGTTATTTCTTCTTGTTTAAAAAAGCTCTTACCTGAAGCCCTTATTTATTCTAACCTTCCCTCTACGGCAGAGCTTACAATTCTTAAACAAAAAGAGAGACGGATTATTCATATCTTACACTATATTCCTCAAAGGAGAGCAGAAATCGATATAGTAGAAGATGTAATTCCTCTTTATAATATTGAATTAAAAGTATACTCTGATAAGAAAGTAAAAAGAGTATATCTTGCCCCTCAAGAACAAGAAGTTAAATTTAATCAAAAGGGAAGTTATGTTTTTATTAATATAAATAAAGTTGAAGGACACCAAATGATAGTATTAGAATAAAAAATTATCTGAATTTTTTTATTATAGAGAGTTATACTAGCTCAGCAAATAAGTAACTTTTTTGGTATGATTTTGCCACCAAAGGAGTTACTTAATGATGCAGTTTAATCAATAGATTAACATAAAAATTTGACTCCTGCAAATTCTCTTATCATAGAAAATTCAATATTAATAAAGACGGCTTACCTGTAGAAATTTCTTTGTAGGTTCAGTTTGCTCTTAAATTCGCTATATAGATAATAAAAAAAAATAGAATGAGGTAATCAAAAATGGTAAATTATTTAGATGTTTTAGCGGCTTATTCCAGGGTGACAAAATATAAAAATCCTACTTTATTGCAATATTCCGCAACATTAAGTCGAATGACCGGGAATCAGATCTATTTAAAACCTGAAAACCTTCAAATAACCGGCTCTTTTAAGCTTGGTGGAGCTATAAATGTCATCTTTAATTTAACGGATGAACAGAAGAAAAAGGGAGTAGTGACCTGTTCTGCGGGTAATTGGGCACAGGCGGTTGCTTATGCTTCCCGGATTTTAAAGGTCAGAGCAGTCATTGTTATGGCGGAAAATGTTTCCCAAACAAAAATAAATGCTACCAGGGGATATGGAGCGGAAGTAGTAATATTTGGAAGAAATTCCAATGATGTCATCAACAAGTCGATGGAAATAGCCAAAGCTGAAAACCTTACTTTACTCAGTCCTTTTGAGGATGATTATTTAATTGCCGGACATGGAACGATAGGTTTAGAGGTGATGAAAGAGAAGCCGGATACGGAAGTTATTTTTTGTCCCATTGGCGGAGGCGCACTTATTTCAGGTATTGCTCTGGCAATTAAGGCAAAAAATACCAAGGTGAAAATAATAGGGGTAGAACCGGAAAATGCCAATGCCATGTGGCTTTCTCTTAAACAAAATAGTATAATGGAAAAAGAAAATGTAAATACCATCGCTGACGGCCTGGCGTTAAAAAAACCTGGTATCAAGCCATTTAATATAGTGCGTAAATATGTAGATGACGTCGTTTTGGTTACAGAGGACGAGATAAAAAAGGCGCTTGTTTTTCTCCTGGAGAGGGCAAAATTATTGGTTGAACCATCAGGAGCAGTGAGTGTTGCTGCAGCCATTTCTAATCAATTGAATATGAAAGATAAAGAGGTGGTTGCTATTTTAAGTGGGGGAAATATTGACCTTGATAAGCTTAATCAAATTTTAAAAGAAGAAATATCATCAATCAAAGAATAATGTCATAACTGTTTATAAAAATATTAAGATTAATTAAAAAAGGAGAAGGCAATGAAAAAAATAATATATAGTGATGTAGCCCCCAAACCTTTAGGGGTGTATTCTCAAGGTACGGTTGGTGGAGGGCTTATTTTTGTGTCCGGACAAGTTCCGGTTGATCCAAAAACAAGTAAATTTATAGAGCAGGATATCAAAAAACAAACCAGGCTGATATTTAAAAATATTGAGAAAATTTTAGCAGCAGAGGGTGCAGGATTTAAGGATATATTAAAAATTAGTGCCTTTCTTTTAAACATCAATGATTTTAAAGGAATGAATGAGGTATTTCAAGAATTTTTTCCTGTTGAACCACCTGCTCGAACCACCATTACTGTGAAAGCATTCCCCCCGGGTGTTTTGGTTGAAATTGATGCCATTGCCTTAAAACCGTAAATTACTATAAACTAATGATATTTTTAAACTTAACTTTAAAAGTTTAGTGCTATTTTTTTCTCTATAAGTATCTAAAAGTCTTAATAAATAAAATTTTTCTAGTTTGAGGATCAAAAATATGTTAAAAAATAACAAACTATTAATGTCTAAAAATAGACTTTATTATTTTACGATATATAGAAAACGTAGAATTATATTATTCTTGATAAAGTAATGTCAATACGTTTATCGGGTAGACAAAAGAAAAGCAAGATAACCACATATATACGAACACATAAGATTAGTAGAAAATTATCGCAAATAAGACAAGACCCTTCAAAGAGTTTAGTAGCTAATTTAGGTAAAGATTTAAAAAAGACATAAATACCATCATAAAATGCCTTTGTAGAACCCGTAAAAGAGAAGACCTAAATATATATAACCTAAAGACCACGACAGTTCCTCATTACAGTAATACCCTGGTTATTAAGGAAAGCATGGAAAGAATTAGGATTAGATAATTCAGTCTAAAAATGTGGGGGCTTGACCGCTGTAAGAAAACTTTTTTATAAAAATTTTTTAAAGAATAATGTGGAAATACCACGGGCTTGTCCGTGGTATTCTGCCCTTCGGGTTAATAAAAAGTATTATTTGTTATTTTCTACTAATTGATTATTTAAAGTGCTATAATAATAAGGTTTACAGGGAGTGCGATTTGCCAAAATTACGCTCCCTTTTTTATGGCTATACTGAAAGACTTAACCTACGTTTTCCTTTCGGTTTTTTTATTAGATTTAATTATTTTTTCAGAAGTTATAAAAATACTGCAAAAATTAACAGATCATACTCAGTTTAAAACTATTCAGGCCTGGGGGCGATTATAAGCTAAGCCCTTAATCCATACCACGCCAAAAAGGGTTTAAATTATATTTAAAAGTATAAATGAGTACATAAAATATGATTATAGTCTAATACCGATTGATAGGGAAAAGAAACCTTATATATATTGGAAATCTTACCAATATAAAAAGGCAAACATAGAAGATATTTTTGATTGGTGTAATAAATTTTCTAATGTAAATGTTGGAATAGTTACCGGGAATATAAGCAAGTTAGCGGTTATTGATGTTGATGATCTTAATCTTTTGCCGGAGTTAAAAGAATTATTACCAGAGATAAAAGAAACAACCAGGGTTAGAACGAGAAGAGGGTATCATTACTATTTCTCTCTCAATGGCGAACATGTTAAAAGCACCAATAACTTATTCGGCAAAGGACTCGAATTAAAAGGTAATGGAAATTATGTTGTAGCTCCCCCATCAATAATAAAAGCCCATCAATACGTTTACGAAATTCCTCTTAGTGAGATGTTGCCTATACCAAAATTATTAATCAAAAAAGAAAGGGAGCCGGCTTCTTGCGTAGAGGAGAGAAAGCATAAAACCTTTAAAATACCAAAATATCACGGCCAAAAAGTTGACTGTATACGCCAGATATTAAGTAGGGATTTAGAGGAAGGAGAGAGAAACAACAGCTTATTTATTCTTTATAATCTATTACTTCAAAATAAGAATACAGAAGAATATTCAAAAAAGCTAATTGTTAAAAAAAATCGATCGCTATCAAATCCTTTAACCGAAATGGATTTAAAAAAGGTCTGCCGGAAAGCTTATAATTATGGATGTAGTGGTATTAGAGATAAGCTTGCTTATATAAAATGTGAGGCTTGCGGATATAGATTTAAGAACGGTGAATTAAAAGACAGTAATATTTTGATTAAAAATATAAGAATTTTGCCGGAATTAAGCAATACTCAACGCGGGATAGTTTGTCTTTTAGGAACTGTTTTTGAGGGCGAATATCCTTCAATAAATAAGATAGCAGAAACAGCAAAAATGGATTATCGAACAGTGGAAAAGGCAATTGATGGTTTAACGGAAAGGGAGATCATAAATAAGTCTTTGTATAACAAAGAAAATTACAAAAAACCTGTAAAATTACAGGGGTAATTTCTATATTTTACAATGGTTTCAAAGGCAAAATACCGACTAATATACTAAGGTTTTAGGAATTTATCTCTTTCTTCTTTTCTTTTATTTCTTATCCTATTTTTTATCTCTCGTCTTTAGGGTATTAAAGAAATATCTAAAGAAGGATTTTAAAAAATAATAGGAGCTGTATAAAAATTGAGGACCCACTCTTTCTCTCTCATTGGCCGTTAACAGGACAGGATGATTTTTCTATATTTTTTCACATTTAGTTTAGATCTAATTTAATCTACTCCACTTTTTATAACCGCGTTAACCTTCTCCAGCTGCTTAAGGTTAACAGAAATTATAGTGTAATTTTCTTATATTCTATCTAATCTAATTCAATCATTTCCGATTTTATCGATCCTGGCCACCCTGACTAGTCTAATTTACCTGACTAATCCCCGATCAGGTCGAGGACAGGTTTAATCTGCTCCGGCTATTCCTAATTTTATAATTACACCGACGGGGCGGGTAACTTTCCTTCCCCCTTCAATCCCCCCTAAAACCCCCCTCTTATCCCCCTTCTTTTTATTTTTGCTCCCTGGCTCAGTCCCTTGCCTCGTTTTCGTGAACGAAAACTGTTGGCTCGGGACATTCGCCACCGCAAAAAAACCAAGGTTAGGTTATTTTAATAGGGGGGAAGCATTAAGGGGGAAGGAAAAACTGCGGTCGATTCACCCCCTACTCTACAAGCATAAGCGCAGGCATTATCGAGACCCTCTCTCCCTTGCCCCGCCCCTATTTGCGAACCTTTTCGTGATTTTGCTGTCGTTTGTGGTTTAGTCTTCCCCCCGTAAAAAAAAGAAAAAATAAGAAACAATTGAAGGCATAAATATATTTTTTCTTCTTTTTCGGTGACTATATCCTTTTGATTCTTTGCGTTTGCGCGATAGGTAAAAAATACCTCAAAACAAAAAGAAAAACCCTTTTTGGTTTAAGATTTTTTTACCTATCGCAGGGAGAAGAGAAGGTGGAGAAGGGGGGGACTAAGAAAGGGAAAACAAAGAAAGAGCAATACACTCACAGGATAAATAGTAATTTACCTGGCGAGAGTATTGCCAGGGAGAGAGAAAGAGTATAGTTTTTGTAAACAGGGGAAAATCACCCCTCTTTCACAAAAAGCAATACCAGAAATAGAAAAGCGAAAAGAGAAGCATAACACTCAAAAAATAATTAAAATTTAGGAAAAAGAAAATTTGAATTATTTTTATCGTGTAATGCAGAGAGAAGATGAACGCTTAAAAGATATATAAGAAGGGAAAATCACCCCCTCTTATATATCTTTATTCTGATATAGAATGTGTAGCGGTTAGCGACCGGTGGATTAGTCTTATCCCCGTAAAAACAAGATAAAAAGTAAATGAAGGAATAATTGCGGGAGCTTTTTACCTTCTTTTTCGGTGGCTAATATCTTCGGATTCTTAATGGTTAGCGATAAGTAAAAACATCCATAAATAAAAAGTTAAAAGAAAAGAAACATTTTATTTATGTAGTTTTCACCTATCGCCAGGGGAGGATCATCTTTTTCTTCTCTTTGTAATTTCTTCTCCCGGCGTTTGTAGAAGCCGGTGCCGCAAAAAAATCTTATGCTTAATTGCTTACCTGTATTTTTTTTCGGTGCTGAGTTTTCTATAAACGCCATTGATGTCGCACATATAAACTCCTGGGATAGTTTTAGTATTTTTTATCTGCTCTGCCTGGAGTGTACGCACGCAGACAGGTAAAAAATATTTAAACGTATAAGTATAGTGAGCAGGAACAGGGAGGGAAGGGGTGGGGAGGCATTCGATTATTAGGAACAGAGTTTTAGCCCCACGATAAGAAGTGTCTAATTTAGCCCGCCTTTATATTTTTAACCCCAGCTAAAAAGGCTCCCGGCGGGCGGTCGTGGTACGGTAAATTAGTAGGATTGATTAAGGTGGATTAATTGGAGATAGCCGGAGTATAGTGAAATTGATGGGAATATATCCGGGTGATAGATCATAAGGGAAATTAAAATTAATCAAAATAACGATACATTTTAAAATTATTTTTTAAAAAATTTTTCAAAACCCTTGACAAGTTAAATAAATGAATATATTATTACAATAAACATAAGAATGAAATATATGTTACATTAATTATTGATAAAAGCAAAAAAAAAGAGGTATTTTATAGGTTGAATAGAGAAGAATTTATAAGAATTATTCAGAACAAAAAAGATTCTTTAACGAATAATCAGAAGAAATTTGCTAAATATGTTGTAGATCATTTGAATAAAATAGCCATTTCAACTATTAAAGATCTTTCTATGGATTCTGATGTTAGTAGTGCGACTATCGTTCGTTTTTCAAAGCAACTTGGTTTTTCTGGTTTTAATAAACTACAAAAAGAAATTAGAAAAACTATTTTTAGAGGAGAATTGTCTTATACAGGGCGAATAGATAGGGTTAGTTTAGGAAGAGCAAAAGAAGAAAATATTTTCTTATCATCAATTTCTAATGATAAAAAATATCTTGATAATATTTTGGTGGATAATTCTGTTAGAAAATTTGAAGAAGCGGTTGAACTACTTTCAAAAGCTAATAAAATTTATTTTCATGGAGTTAGAAGTTCAAGTTATGTAGCAAATTTATTTTATTATTTTTTTAAACAATTAAATCCCAATACAGTTAATTTAGCTAATAGCATAAATCTTTTTGAAGAGATTGTTAATATTTGCTCGTCTGATTTATTAATTTCTATTAATTTTCCAAGATATGCTGAAGAGGGAATTCGAGTTGTCAATTTTGCAAAAAGAAAAAAGGCTAAAGTAATTTTAGTTACAGATTCAATTTTAGCTCCAAATGAGGAAAAGGCTGATATCTTATTTTTGTTTGAATATAAATCATTAAGTTTTTTTAACAGCTATATAGATGTGGTTGTTTTAATTAATGCTCTATTAGCTGGATTAATATTTAAAAATAAAACAAAATATCACGAAAGACTAAAAAGTATAGATGATTTAGTAAGAAATTCAGGAATTTTAGTTCAATGATAGAGATTAGAAATTGATGCAAAAATGTAAAGGCATGGAATTTTCTGAGTATTTTACCTAAGAATCTTTAGCCCAACAAGGAAGATATGGAATAGCTAATAAAAGTCCTCAATGTGGTGAATCCGGGCCTATATTTATATAATTGCCCTTGTCAATTATATTTATAATGCTGTGGTTAAAAAAATATATAGGCATTTTGCCTCATGTTATATTATGATTACAACCCAAAAAGTACCTAAAGTACCTATATTTCAAAAATAGTACAAATAACATCAAATAATACTAATCTGTAGGGCTAAATTATTTTACTTATAGCACCTTGAAAACTTAATCAGCAAA
>Ga0307428_1001301_pt1 | contig 12901 bp, 16 predicted proteins | sample SalMarWE160240MG_FD_202161 | JGI IMG/M metagenome (GOLD analysis project Ga0307428, IMG submission 202161) | Salt marsh sediment microbial communities from the Plum Island Ecosystem LTER, Massachusetts, United States - WE1603-240 | ecosystem: Environmental > Aquatic > Marine > Intertidal zone >...
TCGAATATGGGGTGATGCTATTCAAGGGGGAAGGCGTCGCCGTGGACCACGAGCGTGCGGCCAAGATGTTCCGCATGTCGGCCGAACAGGGCAACCCCGTGGCCCAGAACCGGCTCGCTCGCCTTTACGCCAATGGCGTCGCGGTCAAGGCCGACCCGGTGCAGGCGGCCAAGTGGCATCTTCTCGCCCGCGAAGCCGGCGTCAGCGACTTCACCCTCGACATGTTCCTCGCCAAGCTCACCCCGGAACAGCGCGCCGCCGCGAACAAGGCAGCCAATGAATGGCGTGACGAACGCCTGACCGAATGACCCGCTGCCCTTGACACAAGCGGGCGCCCACGTCTTAAAGGCGGCCACGCCAATTCCACCGAGAGCTTCATGAAGATCAACGGGAACGAAATTCGCCCCGGCAATGTCATTCAGCACAAGGGCGCGCTATGGGTCGCGATCAAGACCCAGCACGTGAAGCCGGGAAAGGGTCCGGCCTACGCCCAAGTCGAGCTCAAGAACGTGACCGAGGGCACCAAGCTCAACGAACGCTTCCGCTCGTCAGAGACGGTTGAGCGCGTGCGCCTCGAGCAGCAGGAATTCCAGTTCCTCTATGCCGAGGGCGACATGCTGGTGTTCATGGATACCGACACCTACGACCAGATCGAGCTGCCGAAGGAATTCCTCGAGGAGCGCGCGGCGTTTCTCCAGGAAGGTATGAAGGTGTCGATCGAGAGCTATGAGGGCAAACCGCTCGGCGTCACCCTACCGGATCAGGTGACGCTCCAGGTGGTTGAGGCCGACCCCGTGGTCAAGGGCCAGACCGCGGCCTCTTCCTACAAACCTGCGATGCTCGAGAACGGCGTCCGCGTCCTGGTGCCGCCCTTCGTCGTCGCCGGTGAGAAGGTGGTGGTCGACACCAACGAGCTGACCTACGTTCGCCGCGCCGACTAGCAGGTCTTCCGGATATGGCCGGGTCTGTCCCGGCCAAACAGGGTTTTTCATTTGTCATGCCCGCAAAAGCGGGCATCCAGTAACGACCGGCGCAGACTATTATGCGTGCTCCGGGGAGCACTGGATTGCCCGGTCTAGCCGGACAATGACAATTGCCAAGAGCGTGACATGCCTGCTTCAGCCCTGATGAACGTCATGATCGGCGCCGCCCGCAAAGCGGGACGAAGTCTCGCGCGCGATTTTGGCGAGGTCGAGCAGCTCCAGGTCTCGCTCAAAGGTCCGGCCAATTTCGTCAGTGCCGCCGACACCCGCGCCGAGGAGATCCTGCACAAGGAGCTCGCCCATGCACGGCCGGGCTACAGCCTCCTCATGGAGGAGCGTGGCGAAATCGAAGGCGCCGACCGCACCCACCGCTTCATCGTCGATCCGCTCGACGGCACCACCAATTTTCTCCACGGCATCCCGCTGTTCGCGATCTCCATCGCGCTCGAGCGCGACGGGGAGCTTGTCGCCGGCCTGATCTACAATCCCGCCAGCAACGAGATGTTCACTGCTGAGCGCGGCAAGGGCGCCTTTCTCAACGACCGGCGCTTGAGGGTGTCGGCGCGAACGGAGCTCGCCGATTGCGTTATCGTCACCGGCGTTCCCCATCGCGGCAAGCAAGGGCACGATCTGTTCCTACGCGAGATGCAAGCGCTCATGGCCATGACCTCGGGCATCAGGCGCACCGGCGCGGCGGCGCTCGATCTCGCCTGGGTCGCGGCCGGACGCTTCGACGGCTTCTGGGAGCGCAATTTGCGGGCCTGGGACCTTGCTGCCGGGATCGTCGTGCTGCGCGAGGCCGGCGGCTTCGTCAGCGATGCCGACGGCAAGGATCGTATGCTGGAGACGGGAAGCGTCGTCGCCGGCAACGAGGCCATCCAGCGCAAGCTGCTGAAGCAGTTGCAGACCGCTTCGCAAACACGCATGCCTGCCGCTGTCGCCGATCCGTCATCTTGATCGGCCTCATCCCGCGGTCTAGTGCACGCGCGCGCGCTCGCGGCACGAAAACATCGATGCGCCCTGAGGTTGCCGTTTTGCCAATCTTAGTATTTGGTTAATCTCTGCCTGCCCCCTGCGACTCAAAATGACGGCCCCCAATGGCAGCGACCACGTACAAGCAAAAGCTTTCCTACCCGCAAGTCTTCCTGTGGCGGATGAGCCTGTTCCTCATTCTCGCGATTCTGCTCGCCATCATCCTCGACGGCCAAACGCAGCAGCTACGCAACAGCTTCCTCGCCAATCCGGGCCTGAACAGCCTGATCCTCGGCGTTCTTTTCGTCGGCACTGTCTACGCCTTCCGCCAGGTGCTGCGGCTCTATCCCGAGGTCCGCTGGGTCAATAATTTCCGCATTTCCGATCCTGGTCTTGCCATGGACACCACGCCGGCACTGCTTGCGCCGATGGCGACCATGCTGCGCGACCGCACCGGACATCTGTCCTTGGCGACGGGCGCGATGCGCTCGCTGCTCGATTCTGTCGCCTCGCGCCTCGATGAGTCGCGCGAGACCACGCGCTACCTCGTCGGCCTCCTCGTGTTTCTCGGGCTGCTCGGCACCTTCTGGGGCCTGCTGCAGACCGTGAGCTCAGTCGGCGCCACCATCGGCGCTCTCGACACCAATGGCAGCGAGAGCGTGATGCTGTTCGATCAGCTGAAGGAAGGGCTCGCGGCGCCGCTGAAAGGTATGGGCACCGCTTTCTCCTGCTCCATGTTCGGTCTTGGCGGCTCGCTGATCCTCGGCTTTCTCGACCTGCAAGCCGGCCACGCCCAGAATCGCTTCTACAACGAGCTCGAGGATTGGCTCTCGGGCATCACCGAGCTGCAGTCTGCCGAAGGCGCCCCCGTCACCGGCGTGCCGCCGCAGCTTCGCGTCGCCCTGATCGACATGCAGCGATCGCTCTCCGATCTCAGTGAGAAGATCGAGCTCCGCGTCCTCGGCGACAACACCGGCGACGCCGTCAAGGACCTTGCCCAAGGCGTGGAGAAGCTGATCCGGCAGATGCGCGCCGAGCAGAAGGTAGTGCGCGAATGGGCCGACGAGCAGGCTCAGCAGCAACATGAGCTTGCCACCGCGCTGAAGCAGATCACCGGCAAGGTGAAGCTCCCGGTCCATGAGGAGCAAAGCTGATCATGGCCGTGGCCCGCGGACGGCGACGGCTGACGCCGACCAACTATTGGCCTGGCTATGTCGACATGCTCTCCACCCTGCTCTTGGTGGTGACGTTCCTCATGTCGATGTTCATGCTCTCCAACTATTTCATCACCACGCAGACGAGCGGCAAGGATACGCTGCTGTCGCGTCTCAACCGGCAACTGTCGCAGCTGACCGAGCTGCTCGCCCTTGAGCGCTCCAAGAAGGCGTCGCTCGAGGACAGCCTGTCGGCGTTGCAGGCGACGCTGGCCGATAAGGAGAAGGAGAATGCGCGCCTGACCGGCCTGGTCGGCGAGCAGGGCGGCAAGACCGAGGGCGCCGAAGCCAAGGCCACCGCGCTCGGCGGTCAGCTCGACCAGCAGAAGAAGATCACCAACGAGGCGCTTGCCCAGGTCGAGATCCTCAATCAGCAGCTCGCTGCGCTCCGCACCCAGCTTGCGGCATTGCAGGAAGCGCTCGACGCCTCCGAGGCCAAGGACCGCGAGAGCCAGGTCAAGATCGCCGATCTCGGTCAGCGCCTCAACGTGGCGCTGGCCAAGAAGGTGCAAGAGCTCTCGCGCTATCGCTCCGACTTCTTCGGCAAGCTGCGCGAGGTGCTGGGCGCCCGCCCCGAGTTCCAGGTGGTCGGCGACCGCTTCGTCTTCGCCGCCGACGTCCTGTTCGACTCCGGCTCCGCCGACCTGAAGCCTGAGGCCACGCCGCAACTCGACAAGTTGGCCGATGCCTTGAAGGAGCTCGAGACGCAGATCCCGAGCGACATCCCCTGGGTGCTTCGCGTCGACGGGCATACCGACATCAAGCCGATCACCAATGCCGCCTTCCCGTCCAACTGGGAGCTGTCGTCGGAACGCGCCATCACCGTGGTGCGCTATCTGATCGACCAGGGCGTGCCGGCGAACCGGCTGGTTGCCGCTGGCTTCGGCGAGTTCCAGCCGCTCGCCAGCGGCGATTCCGAGGAGGCGTTGGCCAGGAACCGGCGCATCGAGCTGAAGCTCACCGAACGCTAGCCGGGCGTCCTGCGTCTCTTTGTCCGGGTCACATGACAGCCGCTTGACGCCTCCGGGCGATGTTATGTTATATCATCGCCCATGAACGCCCATCATCACCACGAGCCGAAGCTGTCGCGTAATCAAGGCCAGGTGCTCGCGGCCTTGCGTAAGGCCAAGGAGCCTCTGAGCGCTTATTCCATCCTCGACCGGGTGCGCGCGTCCGGCATTTCCCATCCGCCAACGGTCTATCGGGCGCTGAACGAGCTGATACAGCTTGGCATGGTGCATCGCTTGGAGTCGCGCTCGGCCTTCGTCGCCTGTGGCCATGGCGCCTGCGACGGCAAGGCCGCCTTCGCCATTTGCCGCAAATGCCAGAAGGTCGTCGAAATCCCGCTGAGCCACAAGGACGAGCGGATGTTGCTCGCACTGTCGCCGCAGGACATCGCGCCGGAGCAGATCACACTCGAGATTGCCGGGCTGTGCGAGGCCTGCCGCCCCGGCACGGGAGCCTAGGCCGGAGGCTCCGGCGCTCCTGCCGGCGTGCCGCCTGATTTTGCATGGATGGGGAGGAGACGGGGGCCGTCATGGACCAAATCAGCGGCATTGGCCAAGAACACGCTCTCAAGCTGACGCCTCCGCGCTCAGGCTTTTCACTCCTGCGGCTTTCGGTGCCGGCGCGGCTCGCCATCGTTGGCATCATCGCGACGCTCCTGTGGGTCATGGTGTGGCTGTGGGCGCTGCAATGACACAAGACCCGCGCCCAGCCATCAGCTTTCACAATTTGACCCTCGGCTATGACCGGCATCCTGCCGTGCATCACATCACCGGCGACGTCGCCCGCGGCGAGCTGCTCGCCCTGGTGGGGCCGAACGGCGCCGGAAAGTCGACCCTGCTCAAGGGCATTGTCGGGCAGATCAAGCCGCTTTCCGGCAGCCTCAGCCTCGACGGACTTAAGCTGAGAGAGATCGCCTATCTGCCGCAGCAGATCGACATCGACCGCAGCTTTCCGATCACCGTGTTCGACGCCGTGGCCATGGGGTTGTGGCACGAGATCGGCACGTGGCGCGGTGTCGACCGCGGCCGCACGGTTGCCGTGCAGGATGCACTCCGCACGCTCGGGCTGCAAGACCTCGCCGGCCGAAGCGTCGGCGCGCTCTCCGGAGGGCAGTTCCAGCGCGTCTTGTTCGCGCGCCTGCTGCTGCAGGACGCGGCCATCATCCTGCTCGATGAGCCGTTCCGCGCCGTCGACACCAAGACCGTCGACGATCTCCTTCGCCTTATCAGCCGCTGGCACCAGGAAGGGCGCACCGTAATCGCTGCGCTGCACGATCTCGATCAGGTGCGGGCGCACTTCCCCAGGACGCTGCTGCTCGCCCGGGAGGTCGTCGCCTGGGGGCCGACCAAGCAGGTGCTGACGCCGAAGAACCTCGCCAAGTCGCGCCAGCTCACCGAAGCCTGGGACGAGCACGCCGAAATCTGCGAGCGCGGCGAACGGGTCTCAGCATGATCCACGCCCTCATCGATCCCTTCGTCGAATTCGCCTTCATGCGCCGCGCGCTGGTCGGCTGCTTCGCCCTGTCGCTCGGCGCGCCGCCGGTCGGTGTGTTCCTGATGCTGCGGCGCCTGAGCCTGATGGGCGACGCCATGGGCCACGCCATCCTGCCCGGCGCGGCAATCGGCTTCCTCGTTGCCGGACTGTCAGTGCCCGCCATGAGCCTTGGCGGCTTTATCGCCGGCATCGCCGTCGTCCTGCTGGCCGGTTTCGTCACCCGCTCCACGGTCTTGCGCGAGGACGCGAGCCTCGCCGCCTTCTACCTCGTGTCACTTGCGCTTGGCGTCTTGATCGTCTCGGTGAAGGGCAGCAGCATCGACCTGCTGCACGTTCTGTTCGGCGCCGTGCTCGCCCTCGACGACAGCGCGCTGATCCTGATCGCCGCCATCGCCACCCTCACCCTGGCGACGCTCGCCGTCATCTACCGGCCGCTCGTGCTCGAATGCTTCGACCCGAGCTTCTTGCGCTCGGTCAGCCCGATGAGCTCGCCGACCCATTTCCTGTTCCTGGTGCTCGTGGTGCTGAACCTGGTCGGCGGCTTCCAGGCGCTCGGCACGCTGATGGTCGTCGGCATCATGCTGTTGCCGGCAATCACCGCCCGATTCTGGGCGCAAGATATTTCCAACATGATCGTGGTCGCGGTCGCCTCGGCTTTTGCCGCAAGCTTCATCGGCCTGCTCCTCTCCTACTACGCCAATTTGCCCACCGGCCCCGCGATCATCCTGACCATCGGCGCCTTCTATCTCGTGTCCATGCTGATCGGCATGCAGGGCGGTCTCCTGTGGCGGCTCCTGCCGCGCAAACATCTCGAAGCTTGAGTGCCAGGAAGGAGTTGAACATGAACAGACGTCAGCTTTTCGTTGCCGCGACGGCCTTTGCCGCAATGCTCGGCTCTGCGGCCGGAGCGCAAGCCGCCGCGCCGATGAAGGTTTCGGCCTCGTTCAGCATTCTCGGCGACATGGTCAAGGAGGTCGGCGGCGACCGCGTCGAGGTCTTCACCTTCGTCGGACCGAACGGCGACGCCCACGTCTATGAGCCGACCCCTGCCGATGCCAAGGAGCTTTCGGAATCGAAGATCCTGGTCATCAACGGTCTCGGCCTTGAGGGCTGGATGACCCGGCTCGAGACTTCGTCGGGCTTCAAGGGAACCGTGGTCACCGCGAGCAAAGGGGTGGCCCCCCGCAAGATGGTCGAGGACGAGAAGACCGTCACCGATCCGCACGCCTGGCAGAGCCTCGCCAACGGCAGGATCTACGTCGCCAATATCCGCGACGCGCTCATCGCCGCCGATCCTGACGGAAAGGCCACCTATGAGGCCAACGCCAATAAATTCCTCGATGGCATTGCCGCCATGGACACCAAGGTGAAGGAGGCGGTCGCCAAGCTGCCGCCCGAGCGCCGCAGGATCATCACCACCCACGACGCCTTCGGCTATTTCGGCGCAGCCTACGGCCTCGAGTTCATCGCGCCCGAAGGCGTGAGCACCGAAAGCGAGGCCTCGGCCAAGGATGTGGCCAAGATCATCCGTCAGATCAAGAAAGAGAAGATCCCGGCCGTGTTCCTGGAGAACGTCACCAACAGCCGGCTGCTCGATCAAATCGCCAAGGAGACCGGGGCTAAGATCGGCGGCACGCTCTATTCCGACGCGTTGTCGCCGCCGGACGGCCCGGCCGGCACCTATCTCGGTATGTTCCGCAACAATATCGAGACGCTGTCGGTGGCGCTCTCGTCTTGATGACGGCGTCTCGCCGCAAGATGTGGATTTTCATAGCCGGGGCGGTGGCAGTGGCCATCATCGCTGTCGCCTCCCTCGTCCCGGCCAACATGCAGATCCGCACCGGGCTGCACTGGCTGGTGGAGCACTTCCTCGCCTATGTCGGCGCCGCCTTCATCCTCTGTCTCGCCTGGCCAAGGCCTCTCATCGTCGCCGGCGTGCTCATGGCCGTCTCCGCTCTGCTCGAAATCCTCCAAAGTCTGACACCGGACCGCGTGCCCGATCTGCCCACTGCCCTCTCAGGCGCAGGTGGCGCGCTGACCGGGGCGCTTGTGGCGAAGCTCATGCTTCGCGTGCGAAGGAATCCCACCCGACATGAGTAGGATCGTGCGGCAATTGGTGTTGGCCGGGGCGCTGACCGGTCTCATCATTCCGGCCGCTTCCGCCGCGAGCCCTGGCGCGGAGCAGAAGGACCGCGAATTTCTGGAATGTCGGGACTGCCCGGTCATGGTGGGAATTCCGGCAGGATCCTTCGTCATGGGAAGCCCGGCGAAGGAAAGTGGACGCTTCGATTCCGAAGGTCCGCAGCACGAGGTCACCGTCAAGGCCTTCGCCCTCGGCAAATACGATGTCACCAGCGAACAGTTTCTCGCCTTTCTCAAAGAGACCGGTTACCAGCCCGTTCCCTGCAACCCGACGCTCGACATGGGCTGGGATTCGCCGGGTCACGGTCGCGCCGCCCCGCCCTATGAGGGGGACCTGCCGAAATGGCCCGCGGTCTGTTTGAACGCGTCCGACGCCGAGGCCTACATCGCCTGGCTCAACGCCAAGGTTGCCGCCGAGCATCCCGAAGCGAAGCGCAAGACCGGCCCTTATCGGCTGCCGAGCGAAGCCGAGTGGGAATATGCCGCCCGCGCCGGAACCACCACGGCGCGCTGGTGGGGCGATGCCATCGGCACCGGCCACGCCAATTGCAACGGCTGCGGCAGCCCGTGGGATAATCGCCTCTATGCCGAGGTCGACAGCTTCGCCCCCAACCCCTTCGGGCTTTACGGCATGTTGGGCAACGCTTGGCAATGGACCGCCGATTGCTGGCACCCGAGCTACGAGGGCGCACCTGACGACGGCAGCGCGTGGACCGAGAAGGACTGCGACGGACGTGTCATCCGCGGCGGCTCATGGCGCAATTTGCCGGTGTTCATCCGCTCCGCGGCGCGTGCTGCCGCCGGCGGCGGCAGCGAGGGCAATGATTATTCCGGTCTCGCAGGCTTTCGCGTCGCCCGGGACCTGCCGTGATGGTCAGTGCAACGTGTCCTTGGGGTTGAGATAGAGCACGAGGTGCATCACCCCGCTGTAGGTTGTCGGCGGCAACGACAGTGGCGACGCCAACAATATGGCGTTGCGGGCGCTGCTGGCGATCTCGCGATAGACGGGGTCGGTCGACCGCGCGGTGTCGACGATCTCAGCCTTGAGCACGGTACCGTCGCGGGCGACGTCGACCCTTATCGGAATAGCGAAGTCGTTTTGTCCCAACGTCGGGAGGTCGGGGCTCCAATGGCGTTCGACCTGGACGCGGATGAAATCCTTCACGGCGTCGAACTGCCCCGGCGCGGCGTCGTCAGTGGTGACCACGAGGCTTGGGGTCCCGGCGTTTCTTTCATCGGAATCGGTAGTCGGGCTCGGCTGGCTCAGAGTGGCGAGCGCTTGAAGCTTGGCCTGAAGCGGATCGGGAGAGAGGTCGCCGTCGACTGGCTTCGCTTCGGCGCCCGACGGCACCGAGAGTGCGGTGTCGCGCGCCTCGCTCTGCGTTTCTGTGCCCTGCTGCAGCGCAGCCCCTCCCCGCGCCTCGACACCGGCCTCGACCACCTCGACCGGCAGGAAATGCTGATAGCCCTCGCGCCCTTGCATCCCTAGCGGGACCAGGAGCACGAGCAACGCGAGCGCAAGCCCATGCAGCAGCGCCGACGCGACGAGGGCAAGCGAGTGCCGAGACCCCGTCTCGTTGTCAGGCTCGCCAAGGCTCGCCTGCAACCGCTCGCTGGCGATGATGTCAGACAAGGGAACGACCCGATTGCCCCACGAGCCCGGGAGTCTAGCCTGCTTGGGGTGCGGTTGCACCTAGAGGAAACGGGACTGTCGCACCCCCTGCCCTGGCGCGACCGGCCCAAATCTGCTGTATCCTAGGCCCATGAGCATCGCAGCGCGGCGGCGCACAGTTCCAGTCTCGGTCGGCGGCGTTGTCATCGGCGGTGAGGCACCCATCGTGGTGCAGTCGATGACCAATACCGACACCGCCGATGTCGCCGCCACCGTGGCCCAGGTCGCGGCTCTTGCCCGCGCGGGCTCTGAGCTCGTGCGCCTCACCGTCGACCGCGACGAGGCCGCCGCGGCCGTTCCCCATATCCGCGACCAGCTTAGTGCCCGCGGCGTCGATGTGCCGCTGATCGGGGACTTCCACTACAACGGCCACACCCTCCTCGCCGCGCACCAGGCTTGCGCCGAGGCGCTCGCCAAGTACCGCATCAACCCCGGCAATGTCGGCTTCAAGGACAAGCGCGACAAACAATTCGCGGCGATCATCGACATCGCCTTGAAGCACGACAAGCCGGTGCGCATCGGTGTCAATTGGGGCAGCCTCGACCAAGACCTCCTCACCCGCCTCATGGACGAGAATGCGAAGCTGCCCGAGCCAAGGGACGCGCGCGAGGTGATGCATGAGGCCATTGTGCAGTCGGCGCTGCTCAGCGCCGAGCGCGCCGTCGAGCTTGGTCTCGGCCGCGATAGAATCGTGCTCTCGGCCAAGGTCAGCGCCGTTCAGGACCTGGTCCGGGTTTATGCGTTGCTCGCAACGCGCTCGGACCTCGCCCTCCATCTCGGCCTCACCGAGGCCGGTATGGGCTCGAAGGGCATCGTCGCCTCATCGGCCGCGCTCGCCGTGCTGCTGCAACAAGGCATCGGCGACACCATCCGCATCTCGCTGACGCCCGAACCCAAGGGCGACCGCACCCTCGAAGTGAAGGTGGCGCAGGAGCTGCTGCAGAGCATGGGCTTCCGCAGCTTCGTGCCCCTCGTCGCCGCCTGCCCCGGCTGCGGCCGCACCACCTCGACAACGTTCCAGGAGCTCGCCCGCGATATCCAGGATTTCATCCGCGACTCAATGCCAGAGTGGAAGCGCCGCTATCCCGGCGTCGAGACCCTGACCGTCGCGGTGATGGGCTGCATCGTCAATGGCCCGGGCGAATCGAAGCACGCCGATATCGGCATCTCGCTGCCGGGAACCGGCGAAGCGCCAGCGGCGCCCGTGTTCATCGACGGCAAGAAGGCCACCACACTGCGCGGCCCCGGCGCCGCCGCCGAATTCAAACAGATGGTTATTGATTACATCGACCAGCGCTACGGCCAGGTCGGCTAGAACCGCACTGCTGCCGAGTAACAGCGGTCAATTCTGGATGCCATCGCCGACGAGGCCCACGCTCAGCGCTATCACCGTGACGTTGAAGAAGAACGACACGATGCTGTGCACCGTCACGGTGCGGCGGATGCGCTTCGAGTTGATTTGCACATCCGATACTTGCGTCGCGGTGCCGATGCCGAAGGCGAAATAGACGAAGTCCCAATAGGTCGGCTCCGGATCTCCGGGGAAGATCAAGCCGCCCACCTGCCCCGCCACGCTCGGTATAATATTCATGGGCGTAATGCAGCGCGAAGATGGTGTGGATGAAGCCCCAGGACAGCATGATCGTGACCAAGAGAAAGGCGAGCCCGGGCAGCGCAAAGGTTTCGGCCTTGCTCGTTACTTCGAGCCAGGCGAACACCGCGGCGACGCTCGCACAAGCACCGGCCACGGTGAGGACGAGAATGGCAAAGCCTCCTTCATCCTGAAGCAGATACTGGCGGTGAATCTCGCGGACGCCGCTATTGGCGATCATCCGATAGGCGAGGATGAGGTAAAGGCCGACACCGACATCCCAAGCGAGCAGGAGGCGCGTCACGGCACGCGCCTCGGTGCTGTACAGCGGCAACAACAGTGCAACACCGATGCCGACGAGGATGGCAAGAAAGAGCCTCGGCCGTCCCACGACGATGCGGACCGGCTTCGGCCAGCGATTGCGGGATGAGGCTCTGTGCTCGGTTGCCATGGCGAATTGGAAGCCGAGTCGGCCGCTTACTCAAGTGCACCGCGAGGCGATGAACCGCGCCGTCTGTTTGAGCGTGTCGGCGCGCGCGGCGAACGGCGCCAGCGAGGCTTCGGCATCCTCGACCAGCGCCGCAAGCCGCGCCCGCGCCGCCTCGATGCCGAGGAGCGCGACGAGCGTGGCCTTGCCGCGGCCGGCGTCCTTGGCCACGGCCTTGCCCACCATGGCGGCATCGCCTTCGGCATCGAGCAAATCGTCGGCGAGCTGGAACGCTTGGCCGAAGGCTGAGGCGTAGGCGGCCAACGCCTCGCGCGCTCTACCATCGGCGCGGCCGAGCGTCGCCCCGGCGGCGCAGGCGAATTGGAACAAGGCGCCGGTCTTCATGGCCTGCATCCGCGCCACCTCCATGGGGCCGAGGCTCTTGCCCTCGGCGGCGAGGTCGAGCGCCTGGCCTCCAGCCATGCCGTCGGTGCCGGCAGCCTGAGCGAGGAGCGACACCAGCTCGACGCGGACTGCGGCGTCTGCCACCGTCGTCGGCCGGCTCAAAATGTCGAAAGCAAGCGTGAGCAGGGAGTCGCCAGCCAGGATCGCGGTCGCCTCGCCAAAGGTGATATGGGTCGTGGGGCGCCCGCGCCTTACTTTGTCATCATCCATGGCCGGAAGATCGTCGTGGACGAGGGAGTAGCAATGCACGCATTCAAGCGCCACTCCCGCATCGAGCGCGTCTGTCTCCGCCACGCCGAACAACCGCGCGGCCTCAATCAAGAGGAACGGCCGCAATCGTTTGCCGCCACCGAGCGCGGCGTAGCGCATAGCCTCGATCAACCGCGCCAACCCTGACGATCCCGGCTCCGGCTCGATCAAGGCATCGAGACGGGCTTCCACCATTCTCGCGACACGTTCGACGTCTTGGATGATGGCCATGGTCGGACGAAAGGGCTGTTTGCTTGCCGTTGGGCGAATGTTTACGGCCTGGTAGGACCCTAATACCACGTTGCTCCCAGCAGCAACCTGAGGCTACAACGCCCGCGTCATGGCAATTCAGGACCTGATGGCCGCACGTCGCAAGGTTAAATCCCGGCATCCCTGGCTCAGGCGCATCGGCATCGCGATCGCTTTCCTCCTCGCAGCCCTTCTCATCTCGGTGATCGCCTTCCGCTTCGTCAATCCGCCGATCACGCCGGTGATGATCGCCGAAAAGTTTAAAGGCGTGACGCTGCAACGGCAGTGGGTCCCGCTCGAAGACATCTCACGCGAGCTGCCGCTTGCTGTGGTCGCGAGCGAAGACGGCCGCTTTTGCGCCCATTGGGGCGTGGATTGGGCCGCGGTCAAGGACGCCATCGAGGAAGCGAAGCGGCGCCATAGCAGCATTCGTGG
>Ga0307428_1001302_pt1 | contig 12900 bp, 14 predicted proteins | sample SalMarWE160240MG_FD_202161 | JGI IMG/M metagenome (GOLD analysis project Ga0307428, IMG submission 202161) | Salt marsh sediment microbial communities from the Plum Island Ecosystem LTER, Massachusetts, United States - WE1603-240 | ecosystem: Environmental > Aquatic > Marine > Intertidal zone >...
CTCCACCGGCTGCATGTACGTGGCCAACACTACCTACTACTCCACGTCTTGGGTGGTCCCCTGGATGCATACCCAGCTCGGGGCGTCCGGTTCCGCCGCCGTCGGAACGGCCGCCGGACTCAAGGCGCTCATGCGCAAGAACCGCATCAAGCAGGAGCCGATCAACGTGATCGCCTTCTGCGGGGACGGGGGCGGGGCCGATATGGGGCTGAGTTCCATCTCGGCCGCCTTGACGTACCCCGAGTATAACTTCCTGATCCTGATGTACGATAACGAATCCTATGCCAACACCGACATCCAGCTTTCCAGCATGACCCCGTACGGCGCCAACACCACCTTTTCTCCTCCGGGGAAGGCCCGGCGGATCCTGCACAAGCGCTGGAAGAAGAACGTGGCCGGGATGCTGGCGGCCGGGCACCCCGAGTGCCGATACGTGGCCACCGTGGACGCCTCCTACGCTCTCGAGATGATGAACCGGATCCGCAAAGCCCTCACCATCGGCGGCCCAACGTTCATTCACTCGCTGGACCCCTGCCCCAAGGGTTGGGATTACGATCCCATTCAGTCTCATACACTCGGGGAGCTGGCCGTCGAGACCGGGGTCTGGCCCCTCTTCGAAATCGAGGATGGGATCCTCAAGTTCTACGGCAAGTCCAAGGGTATCGCCCAGGGGCGCAAACGGAAGCCGGTCCGGGACTATCTGCTCAGACAGGGCCGGTTCGCCCACTTCACCGAGGAAGACATCGAGTACTTCCAGAAGAAGGTGGACCTCATGTGGGACCGGTGGCTCATCCCGGGCGCCGTCTGCATCGAGATGAACGAAGATATCCGCAAACAGCTCGCCCGCGCCGAGCAAGAGGTCGCCGCGGCGAACGTCACACAGTAAGCATACCCCGCGGGGCCACGCCTTTCAGGCGTGGCCCCATTTCCCCTCTTTCAGCGCCACGGGAGGGTTCTTGGTTATTCTTGACAAAACAGGGTTTTACTTTTATCATCTAGTCCGCAATCCTGCCGTACGCCAAAGACAAAAATCAAATAAGGGAGGTGGAAATCGGGTTAGCAAGCAGCAACCTCCTTCGCTCGCACCTCAGGTGATAACACGAGAACCTTCCCTTCCCCGCAACCTCGTAACAGGAGGATGATCATGCGCAGAAAAAGTAGGTGGATCTCCTTCGCGGTCATCGCATTGCTTCTCACCTCGTTGGGACCTGGGACTGTCCTGCTCACGGACACGGACGCCGAGGCGGCCTGGCAGCCGACGAAGCCCATCGAGTTCGTCGTGCCCGCTGGGCAGGGAGGGGGCGCGGACTTGATGGCCCGCTTCATTTCCGGCATCGCCGCGAAAAACAAGCTCTCCCCGCAGCCCCTGCTCGTCGTGAACAAGAAAGGCGGGTCCGGGGCCGAGGGCTTCCTGTACGTGAAAGGCAAGAAGGGTGATCCAAACACCATCATCATCACCCTGTCGAACCTGTTCACCACGCCCCTCGCGACCGGCGTCCCCTTTAACTGGAAGGATCTGACTCCGATCGCCCGACTCGCGCTCGACCACTTCATCCTCTGGGTGCAAGGCGACACCACGTACAAAAATCCCAATGATTACTTTAAGGATGTCAAGGCAAAGCCTGGGCAATACAAGATGGGTGGGACAGGGAGTGTTCAGGAAGACCAGATCATCACCTTGCTGATGGAAGAGCATTTCGGCCTGAAGTTCATTTACGTCCCCTTCAAGGGGGGCGGGACGGTGTGTGCGAACCTGGTGGGCAAGCACATCAATTCGACCGTCAACAATCCGTCGGAGTGTTTGGGGCACTGGAAGGCGGACCGCGTCCGACCGCTCGCCGTGATCGCCAAGGAGCGCATCGACCTGCCGCGGTGGAACACGATCCCCACGATGAAGGAAGCCACCGGCGTCGATATGCACTACATGATGCTCCGCGGCATCTTCGGACCCCCCGACATGCCGAAGGAGGCCCTGCAGTGGTATATCGACTTCCTCAAGAAGGTCTCCGAGACGGCCGAATGGAAGAAGTATACCGATGATAATGCCCTCAGGCGGGCCTTCCTTGCGAACGGTCCGGAATTCACGGAATGGCTGACCGAGACCGAAACCCTGCACAAAAAGCTCATGACGGAGGGCGGTCTCATCGGCGTCAAGAAGAAGAAGTAGACGCCGACCGTGCGCATCGCTGACCTCTTTGTCGCCCTGCTTCTCCTAGCCTTTGGCGTAGCAGTGGTGATTCAAGCGAAATCGGTTGGCGCCGGATGGATTCGAGGGCGGCCCGAGTCAGGGTTTATTCCTTACTGGCTCGGGATCGCCCTCATTTCTTTGTGCCTCTTCGTCCTGGCTCAAACCCTCTGGCGCTGGAAGCGCACGGCGGAACCGTTCTTTACCAATTCCGAGGGCATGTGGTCGGTTGTGAAGGTTGCAAGCACGGCGCTCCTCGCGTTGCCCCTGATTTATTATGCCGGGTTTTATGCTGCGTCAGCGATTTATCTCCTGATCTATACCCGCTGGGTGGGAAAACACCGCTGGCATTCGACGGTCCTCATCAGCATCGGGATTCCAGTCGGGCTCTACATTGTCTTCGAGCGCTGGTTGTTGATCCTGTTGCCCCGAGGCCTCTATGATCTTTTCGGCGCCATCCTGACGTGGCTCTAGCGAGCCCCGCCGGAGGCACACGGCATGGCTGACCTGCTCTTCGGATTCCAGGTTGCGCTCCAGCTCAGCAACCTCCTCGCTTGCGGTCTTGGGGTGACACTTGGGACGATTATCGGTGTAATTCCCGCCCTCGGCCCGACCCAAGGAGCCGCCCTGCTGATTCCCGTCATCTTTACCCTGCCAGCCCATACCGGCCTGATCTTCCTGTCCGGGGTCTACATGGGTGCCATCTACGGCGGGTCGGTCACCGCAATCCTGTTTAACATTCCAGGGACGCCGATGGCGGTCGCTTCGGCCTTTGATGGATATCCTATGACCCTCAAGGGACGGGCCTCCGCCGCCCTCGCCGCCTCGGCTGTGGCAGCCTTCGTTGCCGGGACGATTTGCACCGTGCTCTTCACCCTGTTCGCCCGGCCCCTGGCCGAATTTGCGCTGACCTGGGGTCCCCCGGAATTCTTCGCCGTCTTCCTGGTGGCCTACGGGGCCATCGTCGGCCTCGGGGGGAAGAGCCTTACCAAGAGCATGATCTCGGTCATCCTCGGCCTCATCTTTACCACGGTCGGGTTCGACTCTATCACCGGCCGGCCACGTCTCACCTTCGGCCTCGTTGAGTTTATGGCGGGGATCGGGTTCCTCGTCGTGGTCGTCGGGGCCTTCGGTATCGGGGAGCTCCTCCGGGCGGCCGAGGAGAGCCTGTACACGAAGGGGGTCGTGACGGCGTGGGTCAGATTCCGGGACCTCATGGAGGCCCTTCGGGAAATGGCCGGGATGTGGGTGAGCTTCGTCCGGTCCACCCTCGTCGGGTTCTGGGTGGGCGTGCTTCCCGGGACCGGCGCGACCCCGGCCTCCTTCATGGCGTACGGGATCGCCAAGCGCTTCTCCAAGCACCCGGAGCGCTTTGGAACCGGGGAGATGGAGGGATTGGTTGCTCCCCAGTCAGCGGCGAGCGCCGGCGAGGTAGGCGCGATGCTTCCCCTCGTCACACTCGGGATCCCGGGTTCACCAACCGCTGCCGTCGTGCTGGGTGCCCTCATGATCTGGGGGCTCCACCCGGGCCCACTCCTGATGATCGACAATCCGGAGGTCGTCTGGGGGTTCATCGCCAGCATGTATATCGCGGCAGTCGTCTCCGCGATCCTCAATATCTTCTGTATCCCGGTCTGGACGACCATTCTGCGGATCCCTTTCACCGTGCAGGTCCCCCTGATTACCCTCCTCTGCTACATTGGAGGCTATACGGAAAACAACACCCTCTTCACGATCGGATTGGTCTACGCCTTCGGTATCGTCGGCTACCTGTTCAAGCGGCTTGACTATCCCCTGGCCCCCATGGTCATCGCCGTGGTGTTGGGCGAGCAAACCGAAGAGGCCTTCCGGCAGAGCCTCATCATGTCCCGGGGATCCCCTGCGATCTTTTTCGAGACTACAATTGCCAAAGCCATGCTGGTACTTGCTGCCATCTTCTTCCTCTGGCCCGTTTTTACGGCGCTGATGAACTTCATACGAAAGCGATCTTCCCCGAAACCGGCGCCAGCTGCCAAGTAAACGTAGAGGATTCGTGCCGTGGCCATTATCGCAATGACGCACGAAATGGGGTCCCTGGGCTCCACGATCGCCCGGGCCGTTGCGGAGAAGCTCGGGTACACGTACCTTCGCCAAGACATTATCCGCGAGGCGGCCCGCGAGTTCCATGTGGTCGAAGAGAAGTTGAGGGAGGCCGTCGAGGCAAGGCCCGGCCTGTTCGAGATGGTCCGCGAGTCCACCCGGCGGTCCCAGATCTTTATCACAGCCGAGGTCTACGAAGAAGCCCTGAAGGACAATGTCATCATCATGGGCCGTTGGTCTACTATTCTGCTCCGTGGGGTACCCCACGCCGTCTGCATTCGGACCCTGTCGCCGCTGAACCAGCGGATTCAACGCATCGCGGAGCGCGAGCAGATCACGGAGGAAAAGGCCCGTCGCCGTATCGCCCGCTATGACGAAGGAGTGCGGTATCGGATTAAGCAATTCTTCGACGTCGAGTGGGAGGACCCCACCCTCTATGATCTCAGCCTCAACACCGGCCGCCTCTCCGTGGAGACAGCCATCGCGCAGGTGGCGGAGCTCGCCACTTCCGCCGAATTCGGCACGACGCCCGAGGGGATCACCGTCGTCCAGAACCTCGCCCTCGGCGCCCGGGCCCGCGCGGAGCTCAAGGCACGCCCAGAAACCAGTCACATCGATATCGAAGCGGAGGCCGATCGAGGTGTCGTGACCCTGCGTGGCACGGTTTTCGCTCCAGAAGAACGGACTGCTGCCGAAGCCGTGGCCAAGGGGGTTAAAGGAATCCAGAAGGTCATTAACACCTTGACCGTCGTGAAGATGGGTCCCTACTAAAGCAAACCCGCAAAGGCGTTTACTTTGGAGCAGCTTCGTTGCTTTCTGGTAGCCGAGCGCCAGCCCGTCCGCGCGAGGATCCGCGGTGGAAGCCATTACTCATTCCCACCCGACAGCCGGGCAAGCCAGACGCGCCGTCAGTCGGATTTCAGGGCTTGTTGGACCGCGTCGATCACCTGACGGTGGAGCTTGCCGTTGGTCGCCACAATACCGACGTTATGAGAAAGCAACCGACCGCCGGAAAAGTCGAGGGGCTGGCCCCGGACATCGCTGACCTCCCCCCCCGCCTCCGTGACGATGAGCGAGCCTGCGGCGTGGTCCCAAATCTTCTCTTCGTAGTCGGCGCGTGTGGGAAGCCGCAGGTAGATCGAGACGTCTCCCCGAGCGAGGACACCGTACTTCAGCTGACTGTCGATCCGCAGGGGCGGGGCCGTCACACCAAGACTCGCCCCGATCTGTCTCGCGCGGCTGTGCGAGGAATGACTCCCCTCGACGGACTCACAAAACGAGGCCTCTCTCGGATCCGCGATTCCGCTCACCTTGATGCCGCGCTCGATCGGGTTGTCGATCCGTCGCATCGTCGCACCCTGGCCCTTCCCCGCAATGAACAGGCAACCCCGGGGCCCGTCGGGACGACTGATGTCGATGGGGAGGTTCGGGCAGCCGAGCACTCCTAACACCACCTCGCCGTCTTCGATCAGGGCCAGCGCGATGGCATATTGGTCACCGCGCAGATATCCCATGGTGCCGTCGATGGGATCGACGGCCCAGTGGCGACCGGTAGGCCCACCCTTCCAGGTGCCACGGTCAATGGCCCCCAAAACCTGCTCGTCGGTCAGGCCTGGGACGATCGCCGAGACGTGGTGAGCGACCCTGCTCTTGAGGCCTTCGCCCCCAGGCGTCCGGAGAAAGGCCGCATTTTCCTCTGCCACAATGGGGATACGCGGAAAGGCTTTCAGTAACTCCAAAGTGATGATTGCTTGGGCGCCCAAGTCGGCGACTGTGACCGGAGAGTTATCGGTCTTTACCACGGTCTCGTCGGAGGCGAGGTTGGCCTGGACCACCTCGCACAGACGGCTCGCTTTGAGGACTGCGTCCACGGCCACTCGATGTTCAGCCTGGTAGAGCACCTCTCCTCGATTCGCTATTCGATGACGCCGAGACGGCCGTTATGGCTGCCCAGGTACCAGAGGCGTCCCTCGGCATCCACGGTCATCTTTCGAATCCCGAGACCCTTGGACGGCAGGGTGAACACCCGGGTCTGCTCCGTCCGTGGATCCAATCGCACGACCGTGTTCGTATAGAACTCGTTGGTCCACACCATGCCTGCACCATCGACGGTCACGGCGTAGGGGCCCCCACTCGGACCGGCCGGCAAGGGGTACTCCTTGATCAGCGTCTCGGCAGCGGGGTCTACGCGAATCAGGCTCCCCTTGCCGAAAAGCGTGACCCAGAGTGAGCCGTCAGGGGACGCGGCGATGCGGAGCGGCCGCGCCTCCGGATCCAGGGTTATTTCCGTGATCGTGCCAGTCGCCGGATCCAACTTGCCGAGACTGCCGGTATCGATCTGGCAGAACCAAACATTACCCTCTTGATCAAGAGCGATACCATCGGGACGACCGGAGGTCTTGTACTCCGTGATCTCTTCCGTCCGGGTATCCAGCCGACCGATCCGGCTGCCGTTCTGGATGGTGAACCAGATAAAACCCGAGGCATCCAAGACCAAGGAGTGCGGGTCACCCCCAGAGGGCAGCTTGCTCTCGATTACCTTCCCCGTGGTGGGGGCAAGGCGCCCAATCGTCCCGTTCCCATTACCCGCGTACCAGACCTGACCACTCAGATCTACCACCAGACCATGGGGCTTCGCCCCTGGCGGCAGCCCCCATTCGGTGAACGTCCGCTGCGTGACGTCAAAGCGTCCAACCTTGTTCCCGGCCATGACGGCAAAGTAGATGTTGCCGTCGGGCCCAGGCGCAGGGTCCCGGGCAAACCGGGGTGTGGGCACGGCCCACTCCGTGATCTTCCCTTCAATCTCCCGCGACCCCGGCGTGACCACCGAGCCGGATGCGCCCGCAGCGGCAGCCTGCGCCACCACAACAATGAGACCAAGGATGAAACCCCCCTTCTTTGGGCGCATGTGAATCAGTCCCCTCCGCCCTCCGTTTCCAAGGACCATTCTATAGGACCGTGGTCTCTTCTCCAACCGCACCGCCGGCGTTATCGGTCCCGCCTTCGCGCCTCCTCAGGACGTACCCTATTCCGAAGCCGCGAATCGGCAAATCTACCATAATATGTTAGGTTAACAATATATATCTAACTATCTATAACACATGAAGTAGTTGTGACGATCATGGTACGTAGACGTATACGCCTTGACGGGGTTACTGCGGCACCATGATTTCTTTTTCCAGACCCCCAAAGCCGTGGACCTTATCATGGGCGCGAACCCGTACTCGTGTGATCCCCGGGGGAATCGCCACACCAGTCAGCGATCGCGTGAAGGGTTGCTCGCCCTCATGGGGATGTAACAATACTCGCGTGGCCAATACGGTGCCATCCGGGGCAAGCACCTCCCAGCGGTCGGCGTAGTGGTCCCACCCCGCATCATCATGGCGGACCGTAGCCGCAAACGTATACGTCCCGTCAGCGACCTTGGTGACTTCAACAGTGACGACGTCTGCTTCCCCTGCGGTGACAGGCACAGCAGTACCCACCGCCAGGACGAAGAGCCCAATACCGAATTGGAATACCCTTGAGACCACTCTCCTCCCCCGCGGGTGACACCGCGGCCCAGGCCGCTCATGATGCCCCTCATTGTCACCCGCCTTCTTCTGACCGTAATCCCAGCTGAGCAAGGAGATCTTCGATATGGGATCGAACGGACTCCAAACACCGAGTGTAGGCGTCCATATCCTGTCCGTAGGGATCGTCAATATCCCATGCGATAAGTTTGATTCGTGGCACCCGACAGTTTTCATTCAAGTATCGGTAAACCAGGGGGTCCAAGGCCACGATGCAGTCATAATCGCGATGCGATAATTCCGTAACGTCTCTCGGGTTGTGCTTAGAAAGATCGATGCCTTCCTCCTGCAACACGCGCAGGGTTCCCTCCGCAGCACTGTCTCCAAACGGGGCAATACCCGCACTTTCGACCTGCGCGTGTCCCTGAAGCATCTTCTGCGCGAGGCCCGCAGCCATGGGGCTTCGGCAAATATTCCCGACGCAAACGAAAAGCAGGCGCATTTTAGCTTTTGGGATGCGGGGATTGGGGTTGAATGCTGAACGAATCCAAGAATTTATTCACATCCTTTGACGAAGCCTTGTCTTTGTGCATAAGAACCATAACCTGATAGAGTCTACGATCAACGAGAAAAATCCGAGCCGTAACAGTCACCTTTCCCCCAGGGGACTCAATCTGCAGCTCCCTCCCCTGATGTTTGTCCAGCGAAATAATCGATTCCCTCACCAGTTTTCCTTGCACGTTCGCAACTGCGCCGTCCCTGGCGCCGTCCAATATCAGCTTGGGAGTTCGCTCCTCAATCATTGGGTTCGGATAATCGGAGTACGCCACCATGTACGCAACATCGCGGTATTCTACAAGAAACATATAGGCATCTATCGAGCCAGAGGAAGTCTTCGCGGTCCGTACCTGCTGGGTGGGCGTGCCCGGCATTAGAATGGAAAATGCCCCTTCGGATGAACTGAATTTCTCCCATGTGGCCTGCTGGCATCCGCAAAGGACGAGGAGGAACACGCACGCCGCTCGTTGAGGTCTCATGTGGTTCCTCCTCTCCTGTCAGGAGGGTACCAAAGGCATCATCAAAGCGCAAGCTACCGGCGACGCCAGATGGCGGCGAGAAGGGGGCCAGTGATGTTGTGCCAGACGCTAAAAAGGGCACCGGGAATGGCCGCCACGGGGCCGAAATGGGCGATGGCGAGTGCGACGGCGAGCCCCGAGTTCTGCATGCCGACCTCGATAGAAACGGTCCGGCGCCGTGACTGTGGGATGTTTGCCTTCCATGCACCGAGGTACCCGAATAAAAGCCCCAACGCGTTGTGAATGATGACTGCAGCGAAAACAATACCCGCTGACCCAATACGGTCACGCTCGAGTGCGACGATGACTCCCACGATCCACGCAATCACCGCCATGGAAAACAGCGGAAGTGCTCCCTCGAGAACCCAAGGACCGGGAGTCCAGAATCGACGAAGGACTGTGCCCACGATCACCGGGATCAACACAATCTTTGTGACGGTCCAAAAGAGCGGTACCGGGTCAATCGGCAGCCACGTTGAGGCCAGCAACCACACCCAGAGTGGTGTCATCAGGGGGCTCAGCAGCGTCGAGGCGGTGGTCATCCCGACGGAGAGTGCCACATCACCCCGCGCCAGAAAAGCGACAACATTGGAAGCCGTGCCACCGGGACACGCACCCACTAGGATGACGCCCAGAGCAAGCAATTTGGGTAATCCAAAGGCGATCGCGACGAGCCACGCACCGACGGGCATGACCGTATACTGCAACAAAACCCCAAGGATCAGCGGTTTGCCCGCGGTGCGCAGATTGTTCAGGTCTTCGCTTGTCAGGGTGAGTCCCATCCCAAGCATGATGGCCGCGAGCGCCTCGGGGATCCAGGTTTTCCCAGGCGCGGCCGTCTCAGGCGCCACGTATCCCCACAAGGCGCCCAGGAGGACCCAAACGAGGAAGGCATCCTGAACGAGCTTCAGCCAGGATGGCAAGGCTGCATTCTTGTCTTGGGTGTCAGTTGGGGTGGGCAAGAGGGGGGGGCTCCTATCCTCGAGGGGAGCGCAATTCTTCCATCGCCTGTCGCCGAGCACGAGACCAAGAACGAACGGGACACCTTACAAGCGATGCAGGTATTTGTCGAGGTTCAGGCGTCCGTTGTTGACGGCGACCCCTTCCGCTTCGAGCATCTGCTGCTTCCTACGCAGGCCTGATGCAAAGCCGGTGAGGTCGCCGGTGCTGCCGACGACACGATGGCAGGGCACGGTTGGAGCATAGGGGTTCTTGTGCAGGGCGTTGCCCACCGCCCGGTAGGCGTGGGTACCGAGTTTGCGCGCGATTTCGCCGTAGGTCGTGACCTTGCCGCGTGGCACACGGGCACAGAGCGCCCAGACCCGTTCGTTAAACGTCATCCTCGGATGCAGACGTCCGGTGGTGATCAGACGCCTATCCATGAGTATCCCTCCTCACGGACAAAACCTCCCAGCATGGACACTAGAAGCGTAGATTATCAGGGGCACCCGAACATTGCAAGAGCCACCGCTGCACCGTTTCCGAGACCTCCGGCCGCCCGCTCCGACCCACTCCCTCGGCCGTGTCATTGACGCGTGTGACAAAATGACTGCTTTAGGCTGCATTTGCGACGAAAATGCCAGAATGTGAGGACGCTTCTCGCCTTCTCTCCTGACCTCTGATGGTTAGACACACCTGGAAAATCACGAAGTTCTGTCTCCTGGGCCACCTGGTACAGTTGCTGCATCCCTGTATCCCCATCACGCCGTTTGGCTCCGTGTTTCGAGATCAATTCGGCGTCTGTTGCAGGGAGGGTGAGGTTTCCATGAGAAATTCCCGAGGATTTTCACTCGTCGAGGTACTGGTGGCCGCCTCCATCCTCGCCCTGTGTCTGCTGGCCGTCTTGGGCCTCTTCTCGACCGCCTACTCCAACGTCGGAGACGGGGGTCGTCGGACAAAGGCCGTGGCCCTCGCCAAGCAAAAAATGGAGCAACTGCGGGACGGCATCTTTCCCCCAACGACGTTGGGCAGCCCAGAGACGGTCGACACTATCTACACCCGATCGTGGACGGTCGTGGAGTCGGGGCCGTCGGCCAAGGTGGCAAGGATCGATGTGACGGTTGCCTGGCCGGACCCCGGCCGCGGCACAAAGCAGCTCACATTCACAAGTATGGTAGCCCCGTAAGGAGGGACTGTGCCATGACGAAACAGGCTGTGACACGACTCGGTTGTCAGCGGGGATTTACCCTGGCGGAAGTCCTCGTAACTTCCGTCCTGATGGTCCTCGTACTTCTTCCCATCTACACGGTGTTCGCCGCTGGCCGTAACACCTACAACAGGGGCATGAGCAAAGCCGAGATCCAGCAGGATGCCCGGCTTGCCCTGGACTGGATGACGCGGGAGACCAGGATGGCAGGCTACGAATCCCCCAATCTGGCTAATCCCGCATGCCCGACACCGAAGACGGCCCCTTGCGCACTTCCCACCCAGCAAGCGGCCAAGATCGGGCTTCGGGGTGATGTGGATGGGGATGACACAACGGAAGAGGTCGAATACGAACTTCAAAACTGTGTGAATCTGATCTGCGATCTCGTCCGACGAGAGCGCAACTGGGACAGCGCCACCTCGACCTGGGGCGCGTGGTCCGCCTACGAGATGATCGCCGGCAACGTCGAGGCATTGACGTTTACGTATTTACCGGCAGTCAATCCAACCAGGGTACGCCTGCAGGTAGATGTGCGGGAGCCCAATACCGGCCCAGATATGACTTTCGCGGTCGTATCGGAGATGGAATTGCGAAATCTCTGAGCCCGGGAATTGGAGGATAGGAGCCATGCGTTTGTTAAAGCAGTGCCCTGTGAAACTGATCCTGGGGGAACGCGGATCCGCGTTGGTCATTGCCCTGCTCTCGACGATCATTCTCACCGTGCTGGGAGTCGTCTTTCTGACCATTTCCGGGACGGGTGTCTCCATCGCGTATAACGAAACCCACCACTCGCAAGCCTTCTATTTGGCCGAGGCCGGGGTCGCCGAGGCCACCCGGATCCTGCGGGACAGTAATGACTGGGACAACGAGTTGACCGCCGTGTTGCCCTTTAACTGTCCGCCGGGCCTTGTCCCGGCATCCGAAGGCGGGTGCACCTTTACCGTGGAGAACGATGCCGCGGACCCGGGTGGGCCGACCAACGATACCAATAACCTCGTCGTCGTCAAGGCGACGTCCACCTACCGGACGGCGACGCGCGAGGTAGATATCGGCCTGACCCGCCTCCTTCTCCCCGTCACACCCGGGGCGATCACCTCCCTCGGCGTCAGCACCAATGTCTCCTTCGCCGGGAACGCCTTCACCATCGATGGAAACAACTGGATACCTCCGTCGGACGACGGCACGACGCCCGAAACTCTGAATAACGCTTCCTGTGGGGCGATCTCCATCCCCAAGTTCGGGATCGCGGTCCCCGATGCTACCCAGCAGCTGAGCGTCAAGAACAATCTGACCTCCCAGCAACAGGACAATGTAACGGGGGCAATGCCGAATCCCCCTTGGGCCCCGGCCGGTCCCATTCCCAGCATCGGGGTCGACACCGCCCTAACCCAAGCTCAGCTCACGACCTTAACGAACTACATCATGCCCCTGGGGACGGTCGGCTATCCCCCTGGGACATCTATTAGCAGCGGGACGCTCGGGACACAGGCGAACCCTGAGATCGTCGTTGTCGACGGAACGGGGTATACCGGTAGCGACCCGGCCCTCACCCTGAGCGCCACGTCGGGGGCCGGCATCCTCATCGTGAAGAACGGGAGTCTCCGCATCACCGGAAACTCCAAGTGGGTCGGACTCGTCATTGTCATTGGGAACAACGTGGAGATCGACATGCGCGGGGCTGGTGACAAGGCGATCTACGGGTCCGTCTTGCTTGCGGAGAACCTCAACGTCACGACCAACAATGCCACAGGCCAGGGTAACGTGAAGGTGTACTTTAGTTGTCAGGGGATCGATGTGGCCAATCGGGCCGGAGGAGGGAGACTCAGAGGTGCACGAAATTGGTGGAGGGAAGTCTCGTAGGCCAGCATCTCAGCGGGCCAAGCGCTCACGAGGATTGCGTCT
>Ga0307428_1001303_pt1 | contig 12893 bp, 11 predicted proteins | sample SalMarWE160240MG_FD_202161 | JGI IMG/M metagenome (GOLD analysis project Ga0307428, IMG submission 202161) | Salt marsh sediment microbial communities from the Plum Island Ecosystem LTER, Massachusetts, United States - WE1603-240 | ecosystem: Environmental > Aquatic > Marine > Intertidal zone >...
TCTCAGACTAAGGCAACTACACCTTTCGCGTTCTGAAGATCAGGACAATAACCGTAATCACCAGAACAGCGCCGATGCCAATAATTGCCCATACCCAGGCTGGAGTTCCTGGAGCCGGTGGAATATTCACTACCAACTCGGGGAATTCAGCCGGTGGTACTGACTCGGACACACTCCTGAAGGTCGATACCGCGCTTTCGCTCAGCACGTTGCCATTCTTCATGGCACTAACCTGCCAGGTGTAAGCCGTGTCGTAGCTCAGCTTGCCTGAGTAGGCGTAGGAAGTGCCGGTCAGCCCGGTCTTGGAATCAATAGAGCCGCCACTGGCGTCCATCAAGGCGAAGTCATAGCCAGTAGCATCAGCTACCGCCGTCCAGGTGAATACCACACCTTCCAGCGCCACATTGGTAGCGCCGTCATCAGGTGAGGTCAGCTCAATCGCTCCACCAGGACCAACAGCAACGGTGAAGCTCCACTTGTCAGACCACTGGCTGCGGATTATCTCGCCAGTCTCAGCATAGTGAGACCTGACTCTCCACCAGTAATCCTCGTTGCAGTCCAGCATATCCTGGACGACCAGCAAACTGGGAGAAGCCGGCTTGGGCGGCTTGTACAGCTCAATCGCGCTCTCACAGATGCGGTCATGAGTCTTGTTGGCCCACTCAGTGGTATCCCAAACGACGTGCCGGAAGCCCTCATCCAGAGCTATCTGAATCTCGTACTCACAGGCGTTGCAATCGCGCTCCCATTCGAGGACGAATTCCTCGTTGTAGCAGTAACACGGATCAGACGGAATGGTTGCTCCATCGGCAACACCAATGAGGTCAGGACCAGCCTTGGCAAAACAGTCGTCATAGACCCAGACGCGACCAGCTGCACTGTCGTCAAACTCGTCGGCAACCCAGTCCCAACCCACGTAGTAGCGAGCATTGTCTATCGCCCACAGCGTGGTGTCGGTGCCAGAGGTCAAGCAGCCACACAAATCAAGGTCACTGGGCTGAGTATTGAACTCAACATCGTCACCCAGCTTGGCATGGAGGTAATCCCAGCTAAGGTTGCCACAGCAAAGGTCGGAAGCCGGGTTCAAACAGCGAGCCACGCCACTGTCAGGGAAGTCGGTTACCCCAGCCTCGGCATAAGCAGCGTAGAGCACGCCGCCAGTGTCAGCAGTGGTCTCGGGATTGCCGTCGGGGTAGGAAATCAGTATGCCGTAGTAATCGAAGTCGCAGGGCTCCATGTCTTCGAAGTCGGCGTCGGCAATGGTGCTGCGGTAAATGCCCCTATCGGCACCAGCTACCGCGGCATAGACATAGTCGTTGTCGGCGAAGTAGCTGTCAAAGGCAACATGAACCTCGCCATCTCCGATGTCGTCCAACTCGCTGAAGCTCGCGCCGCCATCGTCGGAGTAGCCTACCTTGCCATCAGTGCCGCCCACCAGGACGTTCTCACCGACACAAACGATAGTATGACCTTCGTCAACTCCGCTGTCCTCGGGAGAATCCCATCTGCGGGCATGCTGCGTGGACTTGGCTACACCCTCATCATCGCCATCGAAGTCCAGAGCATAGATGGTGGCCTCATCAGCCACTGCTATGTCGGTTATGGCATCCAGTCCCGAGTTGCGGTCATTCCACTTGCACAGGCCGCTATCATCGGCGTAGTAAACGGTCTCAGTGCCTCTATCAGCCAGGTAAATGGTAGTGACCTCATCCTCTTCCTCTGGAGCCAATCCCAGGACTCCCAACTGCGGTGTGTCGGTGCCGTTGAATGTCGGTTTGTCGCTCAACTCCTTGCACCACACTCTCATGTAGGTGTCGCCGTCATCATCGCTGCGCCATACGCTGTCGCACTCGCAGCACTGCTCCCCATCGTCAAGGTTGACGCTGAGCAGGTAAACGTAACCGCAGGCGGGATTGACGGCCATATCGGCCAGGTAGTCTATATCGGTATCAATCAAGCCTGTCTGGTTCCAGCAGTCGCCATCATTGGTGCTGACCGAGAAGGCGCTCTCATCGGCATACTCGCCAGCGGTCCAGGTGGCTCCTTCAAGGTAACCTCGGCTGCAGCCTTCGGTAGTGGCATAAGCCAGGTCGCCGTCAGGAGTGAACGCTACCTGGGCATTGAACTGCCCCGTTGGCGGCTTCTGCGCCCAATCCCAGTCAGGACAGCAGACGTCCACTGCCTCGGAGCGCAGCACGTCCACACCCTCGCAGCAGGGAAGATCCTCGCCGCTCGTATACCAGTCAGTTATGTCATCCCAGGTCCAGCCTTCTGGCCAGGCTAAGCCAACCATCGCCTTGCCTTCCTCGTCTATTGAGCCGTAGTAAGCAATGCTGGCCGCCCACGGGTTGTCCTCGTGCGCCAAAAGCTCGCAGGAAAGAGTAGTGTCCTCGATGAAGAAGGCATAACCACCCTCATTGATAGTATTAGATGTAGAGGGATTGACCTGTTCGCCGTTCACCGAAACCATCACCACCCGGTCCCTCTCGTCATCGCCCTTGTAGTCATAGGGCAGCGCCAAATCGGTGGTGTGGCGCAGGAAGAAATTGGCTTTGTTAGAATCAGCCTCAATCAGGTTGCCGTCATCGTCAATTCGGACGGGATAGTCATCGAACTCAGCCATCTGGTTCCAGGCATTGATGGTGTCCCAGGTTCCTCCCACCAGGAAAAAGGCATCATAGCTGCCATAATCAGGGTCTTCTCCGCGGCCGATAATTATGGCCAGTATGGTGTCGTCTATGTCGTAGTTGGGAGAGAACGCCAGCGAGGTTACATCATAGACGTCAATGGAAGTCGGGCTAATGTCATAAATGTCAACGCAGCCGCGCATGCTGAGACCATTAACATTGCCCAGGGGATCGATGGAGAAGTTGTCGGTGGCGGTAGTTCCATCGTTCTTCACATAGTCAACGTCGTAGTACTCGCTGTCCACATACGGGTTGTGGGTGACATCCACATCGCTGTTGTCAACCGTCTCGCCAATCCAGTAAGTGAAGGTAGCGGTGGCAACATCATAGTCCCCCACGTACTCCATGTGGTCTTCGAGGTCTATGTCGAATGCACCAGCCGTGCCGTCATTGCCAGCGTCAAACGTGAAGGGTGTGAACAGACAAACGGCAGTCACGCCCAGAGGTCCAACTGTGTCGCCAGCTTCCGCATCATAGGGAATGGTGATATCGACCGTGTCAGTAGTGCCGCCGGGTTTCACATAAGTAGCAGTAAAAACCTCGTCGTCTAAGTCGCCACCATCAACAAAGTCGGTGGTAACCGTGACCATCAGGTCCTCACCACCCCACTCATCATCGAACACGCCGCCTGTCTCAGAGGCATGAAGCACCCAGCCAGAGATGTCGAACTCAGCAGTCCACCAGCCAGGATAGGCGGTAAAGCTAGCGCCGGTCCACCCGGTGGTGTTCTGCCAGTAGCTGGACCAACTGCTGCCCCACTCGTATCTCCAGATATTGCCGTTATCAGTGCCTACTGCTATCTGGCGAACATCATCCACTTCCATGGACACCGCAGCCGACAGAATCTCGCCCGCTACTGTGGCACAGCCCATGTAGTGCCACTTGCTGCCGCCATTATCAGTGCCAGCCACCATCGTCTCGCCATCTTCCTTGTATCCAGCCACGATGGCGAAGTCGGGGTCGTCAGGAGCAGCCGCCACAGCAGTGAAGAAGACGAAGTCATCAGGCAGGTTCTTAGCATCCTGCACCTTGGAGGTCTTGTCGCTCCAGCTAACGCCGCCGTCAGTGGTCTTCCACAGCATGGGCATCTGATTCTCGGCTACCTGCCCATCAGAATACAGAGTGCTGTCAGCGGTGGCGTCAGTATCGTACCACGTCCCGATGGCGTAGACGGTCATGCCATCATCGCCGGTCACAGCATAGCTGATGACGTCCATGCCCGGCAAGATAACAATGTCATCTTCCGTAGGCGTGCCGTACTTGGTCCACTTGCTGGTGCCCGGGTCAGCGCCTACAGCCGGTACTGCTGCCAGGCTAACAAGCAACGCCAGGGCAAAGCTAATATAAATTGCCCTGGTATACCATTTTGTTTTCAATTTATTTCTTTCTCCTTTCTAAAAATTTAACTTTCTTCAACCCTCACCCGAAAGTCGACCTCTCCAGGCTTCAGGTCTTCGAGTCTATTAACAACTTGAGGCATTCAATACCCGCCTCATATCGGGCTGCCCCTTTCCCCGGGACCAGGGCTTCTCTGTTCCCCCTCAGGAAACGCCATTCGGGATTATTTCATACGCATCACCTCTTTTCCATATTATATCAACATTTGGATAATATTCAACTAAACTGGAAAATGATATCATCAGCTTGTCTCAGCTAATTTCACCAACTCTTCTATATCTTTTGCCTCTTCCTTAACATAGTCTATGCTTAGCCTTCCTTCATGGAATCCCTCGACGTGGAGGGTCCAGACTGTATTCCAGTAGCGCCTTACTTGCTCATTTCTCAGACTCCTTGCTATCTGCATCACACCCTTAAACAACAAGGGGGAGGTCCACCTACCCTCTTCTGCTACCTCCTTCCATACACCATCGCCATGAGCCTGGGCTAAACTTTTGACTGCCTCTTCAGCAGCTTTATACAGCTTTTCACTCGCCTGAATGGAATCCCCAAGCTCAATATTCCTTTTGCCCTCGTTCAAGAATTCCTTGATGCGTTTAATTTCCATGCTTCTCTCGTCACACAAGCTATTATTTGTAGTTGCCTGATTCATCAGGCACTTGTGCCAAAGGCACAATTGAAAATTGAATTATTTAATATCCCTGTATCATTTTGCCGAAAGGGCAAAATAAACTGGGCAACTACATCTCTAAACATCCTCCTAACTACACAAACGCAAACAAAGCCCTCCCGGTTTATGCTACCTTACAACTACCACCTATATTTTGTCAAGAGCTAATTGCCCCAAAAGCAAATTCTTTCGATTAGCTATGATTCCATTATACCAGCCCGCCTGAATTTGTCAATACTACCTTTTAGTCCTAGGTATGCCGTAGTGCGAGGCTTTAGCCTCGTGCAAATCAGAGAGCACAACCATCACTGTCATTGCGAACCTTCCTTATTGTCATTGCGAGCCCACCTTCACTGTCATTGCGAGCCGAAGGCGCGGCAATCTCATGCCTCGCAAAGACACGCGGGGGACATGTCATTGCTCGCCCATCCCTTATTGTCATTGCGAGCCGAAGGCGCGGCAATCTCGTGGCATGAAGCCGGCGAGATTGCTTCGTCACTAGCGTTCCTCGCAAAGACAGGGGGGACATGTCATTGCTCGCCCATCCCTTATTGTCATTGCGAGCCGAAGGCGTGGCAATCCCGTGGCATGAAACCGGCGAGATTGCGGAGCCTGTTCCGAGCGTAAGCGCGGGAATCCTGCTCCGAGTTTGCTTCGGCTACGCCTCGCAACCACTAGCGTTCCTCGCAATGACAGGAGCAGACATGCCTCCCAAAGACACGCGGGGAACGGCGGGATATCAGTGGCCCCATGCTTGGAATTCCTCCAGCGACAATCCTGCCTGTCGCAGGATACTCTTTAAAGTCCCCGGAGGGATCACCCTACCACTATGGAAGGAGACAATCACTCTCCTTTCCTGCTTGGTGTATGAACGATGGCTACCTTTAGTATGGGAAAGCTGGAATCCAGCTTTCAGCAACGCCTTCTCTACCTCTGCTGCTGTAACCCTGGGTAACCTGGTCATAGAGCTACTTTGACTCTTTCCAGGCAAGCGGATATATCCTGTGGCACAGATTCACCATGGCTCTCCGTGTCCTCGAGGTAGCAGAGAATAGCCTCCTTTATGTTTGTTAACGCCTCCTCCTTGGAAGCGCCATAGCTAAAGCACCCAGGCAGTGCCGGCACCCGGGCATTGTAGTAGCCAGCGAACTCAGGGTCACTCTCCGTCTCCAGTATTACGGTGTAACTATAGTTCCTTTCTCCCCTTGCCATAACCATCCCTTGTGACTTTCTTTCGTAGCAGTCTATCATCGCAGAACTGCGTCTGTCAACAAAGTATGCTCTATTACGAAGTATAACACGAAGGGTCATTGCGAACCCACCCTTATTGTCATTGCGAGCCGAAGGCGCGGCAATCTCATGCCTCGCAAAGACAGAAAGAGCATGTCATTGCGAGCCCACCTTCATTGTCATTGCGAGCCGAAGGCGCGGCAATCTCATGCCTCGCAAAGACAGAAAGAGCGTGTCATTGCGAACCCACCTTCATTGTCATTGCGAGCCGAAGGCGCGGCAATCCCGTAGCATGAAACCGGCGAGATTGCGGAGCCTGTTCCGAGCGTAAGCGCGGGAATCCTGCTCCGAGTTTGCTTCGGCTACGCCTCGCAACCGCTGACGTTCCTCGCAAAGACAGAAAGAGCGTGTCATTGCGAGCCCTCCCTTATTGCCATTAATTCTCCCTCCCCTGGAGAGAGCAGGCGAAAACCCTTTATAATTAGTACTCCCTCCCCTGGAGGGAGGGAGTTAGAGGGAGGGGGAAAAGATAAGCTCATCCTCACGCCCCTTGCCAAAACACCCTCACCTTTTGCGCCTTTGGCGCAAATTCAATTGAATTATTTAATATCCCTCCTGATTGTATTTGCCCTTTGGGCAAATCTCCCGTCAAGGGAGAGGAAAGAAATGGAGTCAAGGGAGGGGGAAGTGGCGCGCTCACGGCCCGCACCCCCACCTTAGTCCTCTCCCGTCAAGGGAGACACTGTAGTGCGAGGCTTTAGCCTCGTGCAAATCAGAGAGCACAACCATCACTGTCATTGCTCGCCCATCCCTTTTTGTCATTGCGAGCCGAAGGCGCGGCAATCCCGTAGCATGAAACCGGCAAGATTGCGGAGCCTGTTCCGAGCGTAAGCGCGGGAATCCTGCTCCGAGTTTGCTTCGGCTACGCCTCGCAACCACTGGCGTTCCTCGCAATGACAGGGGGGACATACCTCACAATAATAGAAAAACTCGTAGCGGCTGGGCTAAATCTGGCCAAACTCAGGATTTAGCTGAGGCTCCCTACCTTTGATTTGACTCACGAGAGATAGTGACCAGACCCTTTTTTATAGCTATGACTACTGCCTGGGTGCGAGCGTTAGCGTTGAGCTTACGCAGAATGGAGGTTATGTGGTTCTTGATGGTCTGCTCGGTGACGCTTAACACATCGGCAATTTGTTTATTGAGGTAGCCCTCAGCCATATAATGGAGAATCTCCGTTTCTCTGGGGGTAAGAGGCGAGGTAATTTCGGCAGTTCCTTTTTCCCTGGAGAGGTCATAGAACTGCTGCAATACTCGCTCGGCTAGCTTAGGTCGCCTGGTGAGTGATTCATTTATGGGGTGTTCACCCCGAGCACATCGCCCGATAGCTTCTGCCAGCTCCTGACCGGTGGTTTCCTTGTTCAAACAAGCTGATGCCTGGGCCTTTATCGCCTCCAAAAACTGCTCATCCTGGGGTTGCGGCGTGAGTATGATAACAGATACGCTGGGCAGGTGTTGTTTTATGGTGCGGCATAGCCTTATGCCATCGGCAAAAGCAGCATCGGTACCCAACAGCACCACCTCAGGAGGTGAAGCCTCAATGGTGGACAGCACCTGCTCATCAGCATCGGCTTCCCCTGAAACCTCTATATCAGGCACATGGGAAAGGGAGCTACATATGCCCTGGCGAAACAGAGGTTGCTGGTCGATTATGAATACCCTGGCCAATTTATCCTCCCAGATGTTACCGCCGGTTAGACCTTAAGTCGTCTTACCATAGTTTAACATATCTGGCGCAGAATGCAAATAAGGGGGAGAAAGGATGTTCATAGTGCGAGCCTTCCTTATTTGTCATTGCGAGCCTTCCCTATTTGTCATTGCGAGCCGAAGGCGCGGCAAACAGCGAAAGGGCCAGGCGTGGCAATCCCGTGGCATGAAGTCGGCAAGATTGCTTCGTCACTAGCGTTCCTCGCAAAGACAAGAGGGGAATTGTCATTGCGAGCCGAAGGCGTGGCAATCTCGTGGCATGAAGCCGACAAGATTGCGGGGCCTGTTCCGAGCGTAAGCGCGGGAATCCTGCTCCGAGTTTGCTTCGGCTACGCCTCGCAACCACTAGCGTTCCTCGCAAAGACAGGGGGGACTTGTCATTGCGAGCCTTCCCTATTTGTCATTGCGGTGAGCCAAAGCCCTGAGCCGAAGTTGCGAGCCGAAGGCGCGGCAAACAGCGAAAGGGCCAGGCGCGGCAATCTGTCACAATTCTTCATACAAATCCTGCCATTCCTTGTTCATTGTATTGATTAAGTCAATTTTCTTTTGCCTCGAGCCAGCCTTGATCTGCTTTTCCCTCAAAATGGCATTCCCTATATCCTCAAAGACCTCGTAATATACGAGTTTGCTGATGTTGTATTTTTTGGTAAATCCAGCAACGAGCTTTGCTTTATGCTCATAAACTCTTCTTTGCAAATCACTGGTGACGCCGACATAAAGCACGGTATTTCTATGGTTGGTCATTATATAGACGTAGTATTGCTTGTCCATGGTCATATTATACTGGAGATTGAGATTGCTTCGTCACTGGCGTTCCTCGCAATGACAAGGGGGACATACCACTGCGGGCCTCCCTTATTGTCATTGCGGTGAGCCAAAGCCCTGAGCCGAAGTTGCGAGCCGAAGGCGCGGCAATCTCCAGCGATGGAGCCGGCAAGATTGCGGAGCCTGTTCCGAGCGTAAGCGCGGGAATCCTGCTCCGAGTTTGCTTCGGCTACGCCTCGCAACCACTGGCGTTCCTCGCAAAGACAAGAGAGAAAGTAGCCAGGTTTATCCCCACCTCAATCCCAGGCGGGGGTGAGCACCAACCCTACAATACTGTTAGTAGCTCTTGCTTCAGATTTTCAAGCCTTGGCTCAAAGGGCTTGCTGAGTCTCTGCCGGGTTTGTTGCCACTGCGGCGTAGCTTCCATATTGATATCACCTACCGCCGTTCCCGAGATTCTCAACTGGTGCAGGATTTCCCCGCCCCTCCTTTCTATTGCGCACCTTGCCTCCCTTGCCGCCTCTTCATATTCCCGGAAGAGCTGGCTCACCCGCTCGGTAATCGCCCTCGATCTTGGCTCCAGGCTGGCTATTCCCTGGGTTATCTTCTCCAGGCGGAGATAAACTCCGCCACTACGATTGTTCCCCTTCGCTCCACCATCACGCTCCGCAGGGCCGCGGCTTATCCCCGACCAACTGCTCAGGTCCAAAGCCTGTATCAGGTGGCTCGCCACTGCTTTTCTTATCAGCCCCCTTCCCTCTTCAGGATGCTTATTCAGCTCGATGTCCAGACTCAGGGACTCGGGATTATCAAGGTACCTCTGCGCTATTCCCTGGCCAATCTGGCGGCACTCTTCCTCCCTTTGCCGCTGTAGCTCCTCGGCAGAGAGCTTACCCAATTTATTGGCCTTCTCCTGGGCAATTTCCCAGGCGCTCTTTAGCTCACTCATAGAACGTAAAACCCTGAATGCTAAATTCTAACTTCAGTTTCCATTGACGTGGCATTTTAGCTTATAATAGTAGCAGGGAGCAAAGAACCGATGATTTATCATAAATCTGTGAAGGTGGGCGAAAGACTTTACTGCTACATATGGATGGGCAGAGGAAACAACTGCAATGCCAGCCTGTTATGCCATGTTTTGCGCGGGGAACGACCTCATGTACTGGTTGACCCGGGGCATATCGAGAATGAACTTCACGAACCCTGCTTCGATTCCCTGGTTCAGGCCATGGCTAAGGATGGCTTTAAGGTGGAGGATGTTGGCCTGGTGATTGGCACTCATTGTCACCCCGACCATTTTGAGGCCAGTGAATCGGTAGTGAGCAGAAGCAGCGCTCTAGTGGCTTTATCTCGTGAGGAGGATGAATTCTACCACGACCTGGGAAAACGCTTTTATGGCACTTTTGGCAGTAAGGCGCCAGAGATAAAACCATTCTTTTACCTCCATGAGGGGAATCTGTCTCTGGGTAGTAAGGACGGGATGGACATCCAGGTCTTGCTCACCCCGGGGCATACTCCAGGCTCTATTTCCCTTTACCTGAAAGATGATAGGATATTGATAAGCGGCGATGTGGTCTTCTCTGGCAGCATTGGCAGGACTGATTTTCCTGGAGGTAGCCCCTCCTTGCTGCGCAAGAGCATCGATAAGCTATCTCAGCTCGATGTGGAATATCTCGTTCCTGGTCATAGCACCGAACCAGGGAGTATAATTGACGGCAAGGATAAAGTGCAGCGAAACTTTCAAATGGTAAAGATGTTTATTTGAACAGCTCAACTGTCACCTTGCGCAAACTTGAAGGGCTTTGCTGTTTGTCATTGCGAGGAGCTTTGCTGTTTGTCATTGCGAGGAGCTTTGCTGTTTGTCATTGCGAGGAGCTTTGCGACGAAGCAATCTCCGACAGGATGGTTGTGTATGAGATTGTCACGCCTTCGCCCTTTCGCTGTTTGCCGCGCCTTCGGCTCAGGGCTTTGGCTCACCGCAATGACTTGGTGGAGACATGGAAAGAGAAGAAAACATTAGATATGCCGTGGAGCACACCGAACTGATACGGCCGCCCCAGCAGAAGTTGGCTACCTTTGGCAGCACCACCATTTCTTATTTTGTGGTCACCGGACTGGCGGAAAACATCAGCGTGGTTAGAGATGGGAAGGTAGTTGCCGAAAGGCCAAGGATTATCACCCCTTCCTACTTGATTAACGTAGAAGGCTTCAGCCAGCAGGCGAGCAAATACATCTCCATGATGGCTTCAGAGCATCCCCATGAGCCCGGCGTTTTCTATAAATACAAGAATGAACCCAAAGAGATGAACGTCGTCTCTGAATCAACAAGACAGGTGATAAGCAATCTTAATGCCCGGCTAGAGGAAGAAAAGAACCCCCTGAGCGCCATTATCAAGGGAGTGGAGGAATTGTGGGATGTATCCCTGCTCATGTTTATGTACCACCTTACCACAAGCGCAGTGAGCAGCAACGTAGCTGATTTCCACAGCCGAGGCCTCCTGGATATGGACTCAAGCGGAGTGCCCAGGGATGCCAGAATTCACATAGAGGAACTCTTTGACCAGGCTCGCATAGACATTTCTCGAGCGCCTAAATTGGTGGCTGAGTTAAACAGGTGGGGTTTGTTTCCACAGTATCAAGATAGGTTTTTCACCCTATTCAGCGGGAGATAAGCCGTCGGGGACAAGCCCCGCCACTATACACCCTCACCTTAATCCTCTCCCGTCAAGGGAGAGGAAACACAGGACTAGCGCTGTCTCATCAGGTCAAGAGGAGGAATTGTTTTAGTTCTCCCTCCCCTGGAGGGAGGGAGTTAGAGGGAGGGGGAAAGAACAAAGACATCCTCACATGCCTCGTCAGAAAAGGTCAATTCACATCAGCCCCAGATACCACTGGAGTATGCTGCTCCCCCATAGCAGCGTAATCAAAGTGGCCACGGAAAGAAATGGACCAAAGGGGATGGCTTCCTTACGTCCTTTTTTCTTCATTGCCAGCAGGACTCCAGCTACCAATCCACCGAGGATAGCCCCTGTAATCAGGGCGACAAATACCAGCGGAAAGCCGGTGGCCAGGCCGATTAGACCGGCCAGCTTAACATCTCCCCAACCCATGCCCCCACGCGAGATAATAGCTATCAGCAGCAGGATAACAAAGCCAATGGCGCCACCAAGGGCGAAGTTAGCTATGCCGTGGAGTTTCAGTTGCGTAATCCACGGTTGGGGCAGAAATAAAGCGATAAGCAAAGCAGCCACCATGCCAGCATAAACTACCTTGTTTAAAATGAGCCCGTGCTCCAGGTCAACCGTAAATATAATAATGAAGATACCGGCGTAGAAAGCCATTACCCCCAGTTCTGGGGTCAAACCACAATGCCAGTAAAGGAAAGCGAATATGCCACCAGTGGCCAGCTCCACCCAGAGAAGTCGCCTGGAAATGGAAGCCTGGCAATACCGGCAGCGTCCGTGAAGCCAAAGATAGCTGAATACCGGAATGAGGTCCCTGGCCGCCAGACGGTGGTGGCAAGCCTGGCAGTGAGACGGCGGATTCAAGATAGATTCCTCTCGAGGCAGGCGGTCAACGCACACGTTGAGGAAACTGCCCACTGCCAGCCCCAGGAAGAGAAAGATAACAACACAAAGAATATCCATAAGTCCCTCGCGCCCCTTGCCAAATAAGGCCACCCATCTATCATTGTGGCTGCTCGGCGAAGGAGTTGTCAATGCCCCTATGATCAACTCTGTAGTCCGAGGCTTTAGCCTCGGGCCAAATCAAGGCGCACGACTCTGAAGAGTCGCACTACAAACATATCTCCTCTCCCTCGACAGGAATTCCCTCTCCACTTGATGGAGAGGGCCATGGTGAGGGTGACACTCTCCTCTCCCTCAATGGGAGAGGATTAAGGTGAGGGTGATAGTGCCGTCATCCCGAGCCCTCCCCTCTTTGTCATTGCGAGGAGTGGTAGCGACGAAGCAATCTCAAGGGATTGCCACACTGCCTCCTCGCTGCGCTTGAAATTTCAGTTCGCAATAACAGGGCAGAATTGGCACCACCTTCTTCCTATTGACGCCGGCCCCCAAAATGGCTAAACTTAAACTAAGTTTGGTACTAGAGTTGGAATGGAAATGGCACAGAGTGAAAGCAACACCTGGCAGGATAAAAAGGCCGCTAAGCTGCTGGAGACAATGCTCAGCGGAAACATCCCGGAGGTTAAACCACAGTTCAATCCTCAATCCGAACTCGGCTTTTCCTTCCCCGCCGTGAACCAGCTTCTCCAAACAGAGGACAAAGAGTCACTGGCAATCCTTGAATCACTGGCTGGTGAGGGCATACTGGTGAAGAAATTCTCCGACAAGTTTCTTTCCTGTCCTCAGTGCCGA
>Ga0307428_1001305_pt1 | contig 12887 bp, 15 predicted proteins | sample SalMarWE160240MG_FD_202161 | JGI IMG/M metagenome (GOLD analysis project Ga0307428, IMG submission 202161) | Salt marsh sediment microbial communities from the Plum Island Ecosystem LTER, Massachusetts, United States - WE1603-240 | ecosystem: Environmental > Aquatic > Marine > Intertidal zone >...
TATTACCTACTGCTTTGAAGACAGAGATAGTAATCACGGCTAACTTAAGGGAATGGAGATTGATTTTTAAACAACGTACAGCTAAAGCTGCTCATCCGCAGATGAGAGAAATAATGATTCCTTTATTGAAGGATTTTCAAAGACGGATACCAGTAATATATGCGGACATTAAAATATAAATATAAACTTGTTACTAATTGGTCGGAGCTTCATCGGTTAATTAAGTATTGTAAACAGACCGGATATGCTTCGACTGATTTTGAGTCTTCAGGAACAAATGCTATGTATCCAGGAAGTTATCCAACTATTTTGGGGGTGTCATTTCAACCAGGGGGAGCTTGGATAATACCTCTAGCTCATAAGGAATCCCCATTTTTAGAGAATGGTGAGTGGATTAGAATTCTTCAACATTTCGGTAGAGAAGTTATAGAAGATCCAGAGATAGTTAAGGTTGGACAGAATATTAAATTTGAAATGAATTGGTGGCGTAAGTATGGGATTATTATGGTTGGTAGAGTATTTGATACTATGCTTGCTAAGTATTTATTGGACGAGGAACGTCCTCATGGGTTAAAGGAAATGGTTGGTAGATTCTTACCAGATTATGATGGGTATGATTTACCAGGAAAACCAGGACCTAAGGCTGAGAGGGATAGGCTTATTGAGTTTTGGTCTAATGTACCTCTTGATAGCTTATCTAAGTACTGTGCTTTTGATGCTGATTTAACTCTTAGATTGTGGATATTCTTTGAACGTAGATTAATTGATAATGGATTCTATCCTTTCTTCAGGAATATGATGATGATGGCTTCTCACGTTCTTGCCGAAGCAGAGTGGAGGGGGATGACAATAGATAGGGATTATCTTAAGGGGTTGCTTGAGATTTATGGAGAGAAAATTGAAGAATGCGAAAAAAGGTTAAGAAGTATTTCTATTATTGTAAAGTATGAAAAACATAGGCTTAAGTCTGTTAAAAAGAAGATGATTAAGGAGCTTCAGGACGAGATAGAAGTTTTGAAAAAAAGTAGAGAGAATGCCAGATTGATTGTTAATAGGCAGGAGAAGATGTCCAGGCAAATTGCAGGAGATTATACTACCAAAAAGGAGAGGGAGATGATAGAGCCTGTTAATTTCAATAGCCCTACTCAGATGATAGATTTGTTATACGAGAGTAAATATGGATTTCAATTTCATGTAATTAATTATACTGTAGATAAAAATACTAAGAAAGAAACAGATACTCCTACCACTAACGAGGAGGTGTTATTAGAATTACAACATTTGGATGAATCTGGTTTTATAAAAAATCTTCTCGAGTTACGGGAATTGATGAAGATGTATTCTACTTATATTAAAGGGATATGGGAAAGGTTAAATTCAAATAATAAAGTACATGGAAGCTTTTTGTTACACGGAACTGTCACAGGTAGATTGTCCTCACGTAACCCTAATTTACAGAACATACCGAGGGATACCACGTCTAGTGATATTAAGAAGATGTTCATTGCTCCCAGAGGTAAAGTGCTTTTGCAAATCGACTATTCTCAAGCCGAGCTTAGGGTTCTTGCTGCAGCGGCAAAAGAAGAAACAATGATAGAATGGTTTGCTACTGGTAGGGATGTACATCTTGCTTCTGCTTGTTTAAAATGGGGTACAAATTATGATGATGTATTAAAAATATTAAACAATGAGGATCATAAGGATTTTAAATTGTGGAAAGCTAGGAGAAAGCAGGCTAAAACTATTAATTTTGGTATAGTTTATGGGCAGACTGCAAAGAAATTATCTGAGAGTTTATCTACAGATGATTATAGGGTGTCTAGAGAAGAAGCACAAGAATTTTTAGATCATTTCAATGATCAATTTCCTGCTATTGCTAGACATATAATTAAACAACAAAGATATGCTAAGACACATGGATATGTTCTAAACTTATTCGGAAGAAAAAGACGGTTACCAAATGTAGAATCAGATAATTGGGGAAAGCAGGCTGAGGCTTTAAGACAGGCAGTTAATGCTCCTATTCAGGGGGCTGCATCTGATTTTACTTTGTTTAGTTCTATTCTTATTTGGGAACATATTAATAATGGATTGTTACCTAAATCATTAGAGCAAGTAGGAACAGTACATGATTCATTGATGTATTATATTGACCCTAAAGATATCCATGAAGCTATCCCTAAACTTTATAGTATATGTAGAAATCCAGAAACTAGAACATGGTTTAATTTTGAAGTTAAAGGAATTGAAATGAAAGTTGATTTTGAGATTGGTAAAAATTGGGGAGAATTACGTAGGTATGATGAACAAGAAGATTATATTAAGTGGGTCGTATAAAGTACTATTATATAATATAATAATAAAGAGATGAAGAAGGGTAAGATTATACAATATGCTATGCGATCTGAGTTAATGAATGTGAAGTTTAGCTATGGTGATGAGGAGTATAGTTTTAATTTATTTTCTGAATTAGTTGTTAATGAGAATGTAATTAATAAAGAGATAAAAGAACAACCTTCTTCTTATGCTTTTCTTGGGATGTTACATAAGAAATTAATACGTATTGCTAAGGATAAAGAAAGACAGGCTGAAAAAATTTGGTCAGGATTATATATAATGAATAAAGAAAAGCTCGATGATCTTACTGGTAGGCCTACAACTAATGAATTAGCTAAAGAAAAAGCTACTTATGCTAAAAAGTACCAAGAAGCTATTAAAGCTCAAATTGCGGCTGAGCATAATGCTGGGGTTATCGAGGTATGTGTGAAATCATTTGAACAAAGATCAAATTTAATACAAACTCTCTCTGCTAATATAAGGAAAACAAATTAATATGAATAAGAAAAGACATATAAGACATGGTGGATCAGGTACTAAACCCTATAAATTTATAGAAAAAGCTATTGAAATAAGAGATAGTAATTTAAAATTAATCAGCAAATATTCGTAAAACTAATTAATTATGGCAGAACTTAAAGAAAGATTAAAAAAGAAAAAAGCAGAATTGAAAGCTAAGGGTAATATAGGTGATATCGTTTTTCTTAAGGATGGTGATGAACGTAGAATACGTATCCTAAATATGGGTAAAGAAAACGAATTTATTAAAGAGGTTAATCAGTTTTATTTAGGGGGTGATATTAAAGGGGTTATTTCTCCTCAATCATTTGGAGAACCTTGTGCGATCAATGAAGCTTATGAGGAACTTAAAAATTCTGATGAGGAGGATAATCGGGAATTGGCTAATAAATTTTCTCCTCGTGTAAGGTATTTAGCTTATTGTGTTTTTTACAAGGACAAAGCAGGTAAGGAATTGGATGAAAACTTATCTCCAAAATTTGTTCTTTTGACTTCGGGGATGTATCAAAAGATTATTGAATATTATTTGGATGAGGATGAGTGGGGGGATATGACAGATCCAGAAGAGGGGTATGATCTTAAATTATCTCGTACTGGTACTGGTAAAACAGATACAGAATATTCTGTAAGTCCTTGTAAAAATACCAGAGCTCCAAAGAAATTCCGGAAGAAAGAATATGATCTGGATGAAGAGGTTCATAAGATTATGCCTACTTATGAAGAGACTGAAATGTTTAGGGATCAGTTCTTGGGTTTGGAGAAAGAGGAGGATGATGGAGAAAAGAAACCCAAGAAGAAAAAGAAACTCAAGAAGAAAATCAAGAAAACAGATGCTGATTAATGGCTAAGAAAAAGAAACCAAAGGTTGGATCAGTATTGACTGATGCCCAAGCAGTTAAGAAGTATTATGGTTCAGGTATTGCTAGTGAGATAACAATTATGCCAGAAAATATGTTATGGTTGCCTTCTCGTAGTATATATTTGAATTATTCCATGGGTGGGGGGATTCCTTGGGGAAAGATTTGTGAAATATTTGGTGGGGAAAGTTCTGGGAAAACTCTTGTAGCTATGGATTTTGCTTATGCTGCTCAGTATCTGGGGGGTATAGTTTTATGGAATGATGCCGAGCAATCTTTCGATCCTTTTTGGGCTCAACAAAATGGTTTGGATTTGAATAAGATAATTATATATAATGAGACTGCTATTGAAAAGATATCTGATTGGGCTGCAGATATGGCAGTAACTTGGCGATCCAAACTTAAGAATAATGAACCTATTTTATTGGTAACTGATTCTGTTGCGGCTTTAGATTGTGAAGAAAATATAAATTCACAACAGACCGATGCGAAAGCAGAAATGGGGAATCGAGCTAAAGCTTTTTATAAATACTTGAGGATTAGGAACCAACTTTTTACAGAGTTAGGCATAACTTCTATTTTCATTAATCAATTGAGGAAGAAGGTAGGAGCAACGATATTCGAGGATCCAGACACAACCCCTGCTGGGAATGCTATGAAGTTTTTTGCTCACCAACGGTTAGCTTTTTTCCAAAAGAAACAGATAACTGAGGGGACTAAAGAGAGAAAAATTTGGTTAGGTAATGAAGTGTCTGTTCGATTAAAGAAGAATAAAGTTGCTCCTCCTCGTCCTACTTTTACTACTAGTATTTATTTTAATGCTGATCATGGAAGGGTAGGATTTGAGAAATATACTAATCTGGTCGAGCTATTGGTTAAGACAGGAACAGTTATTAAAAAAGGTAGTCGGTTTTATTATAAGGATGAGGTACTTGAGAATGGCAGAGAGGCTTTTCAAGAGTTACTAGAAGAGGATGCTGATCTTCGTAAAAAATTATTAAGAAGAGCAAAAATAAATACTCTATCTGCAACAAGGCGGAAGATGGATAAGCTTGATAAGAAGGGGATAAATCGTTATCCGGTAGTTGTTAGGGTAAGTAAAGAAATAGAAGAGGATGTCTAATAGAATAGCTATATTTGATGGTAATCATTTAGCTTATCGAGCTTTTTATAAATTTTCGAATCTTAGGACTTTAGATGGGACTAAGACTTCGATTATATATGGGATGCCTTATATAGCTGAGAGTCTAATTCGTAGACTTGGACCAGATCAAGTTGCTGTTGTATTTGATGGTGGTAGACATTATTTTAGGACTGATATTTTACCTGAGTATAAACAAAGAGATAAGAAACTTGGGTTCGATGCTGAGAATTTTCATAGTCAAAAAGATGTAGCTAAGACAATGTTTATGGCTCTGGGTTTGAAAGTAGCTCAGAGAAAGGGATTTGAAGCTGATGATATTATTGCTCAAATTACTCGAAGGTATTCTATGTCAGGGTGGGAGGTAGTAATTGTTTCGGCTGATAAAGATTTTAATCAGTTGATAACAGGACCTTATGAACATTATGGACCTGTCACTGTGTTCAATGTAAATAAAGGAAAGGAAATAAATGAATTTAATATTAAGGATATTACGGGGTATAGTAGTGAACGTTGCGTGGATTATCTTGCTCTTATTGGAGATAATTCTGATAATATTAAGGGTTATCCTTGCATTGGTCCAGCGCGGGCTGCTCAGATGTTTGAACGTTTTGGAAGTGTGGATGGATTTCTTAAGTCTAAAGATTCATTCGGGAAAGTTAACAAAGAAAAACTCAAGGTTATTTGGAGACGTAATAAAAAATTGATTGATTTGAAATATTTTTATCGAAAGTTTTTGATGAATGAACCTATTCCTTGGATCAATTCAGATGCTCAATTTTTACCTGGAACATTAAAGCAACTCTGTAATACCTATGAAATTAATTCATTTTTAAAACAACAATTTATAAAAACCTTTAAACAATTACAGGATGGAAAATAAGAGGATATTTATTACAGGAGCATCGGGTACAGGTAAATCTACTATTGCCAAACACATGTCAGAACTCTATAGGTTAGAGTATATCTCTACTTCGGCGAAGAGGGTATGGCCAGAATTTGGTTTTAAAAACCATAAAGAGGCTCATATTATTTCAAGTGTGTCCCAGTATGTTGGTGTAAGATATCAGACAGCTGTATTAAATAACAGGGCAGATTTACTTCATGGAAAAAAGAATTGGGTTACTGATCGTAGTCCTATTGATAATATAGTTTACTCTCTTATATCTATTGGTCATTCTTTATCCACAATAGAGTCAGGAAAATTTATTGATTATGCGATGAGTATACTGATGAAAGGAACTGGATTAATATATTTAAAATGGAATGAAGATATTCCCATCGAAAGTGAGGGGTATATAGACGGGATGAGAATAAACAACAGATATTATCAGAAGATGATTGATTCAGTGATATCTGGGTTTATTAATAGAATTAATTTTGAAGTTTATGGGGTAAAACTTTTGACCTTACCAGATTGGGATATAGATAAACGAGTAAAACTTATAGATGAATGGCTAAACTTATCGCATTAGCAGCGGGGGATATTCATTTTCATGATTGGAAACAATTTAATGAGAATGATGAACGTATTCAGATTTCGATTAATTTTTTGGTCGAGCTATTTCTCAGATCACATGAGGAACATATCCCCATTTTATTTGTGGGTGATATGTTTCATACTCCAAAAGGTTTAACTACTAAAACTATATATCTTTTTAATCAGATGATGCAGACTGTTTCTGATGAATTTTATAGTTCTAGGATGTATGGGATAACCGGTAATCATGAAAAGGATAAAGAATATTCTTCTTTTAAAGCTATGAGTTTTGCTTTTCCAAAAATTATTTATTGTATAGATGATAAAGCAGTAAAACTTAATCATTGTTCGTTAGTTGGAATTCCTTATTCAAAAAGAAATGTGGGAGTAGTGGATAAAATTAAGGAGGCTGCTAAAGTTTCAGGGGATAAGATACTCCTTCTTCATACGGAATTGTATGGGGCTCCTGATCCGAGTGGATATGAGCTAGAGCCCCAAAATTTACCACGAAATCTCAACGCGTTATTTAAGGATTTTAATTTAGTTCTAGCAGGACATGTCCATAAATTTACACAGGTAGAGAAAAATATATACATGGTGGGGGCGCCTAACCAACAGAGAAAATCTGATTCAGGATGTAAGATGGGGTATTTAGAAATATATGATGATTTTTCTGTCAAGTTTATAGAATGTAATATTTCACAATTTAGGTATTATAAAGAGGGGGAGGAACATGAGAATACAAATGATTTTTGGATTGAAATACCTAAGCCTAAAAAATTAAAGAAACAATCCGAAGCTGAATTCAGGCCGACTATGGATAAAACAACTATGGCAAAGAGGTATGCTAGGGAAACAGGAGTTAAGAGCCTAAAGAAAATAAATGCTTTAATAAATATCTTAAACGAAACAGATGAATAATGGAAACAGGAATTGTATTAGTTGCTAGAGAAAGAAAAAGGCAAATTGAAGAAGAGGGTTGGTCAAGTGAACATGATCAACAACATATCAATGGTGAATTAGCTGCATTAGCTATGTGTTATTTAACTGATCCAGAAAAACGTGAAGAAGAATTTGGGGAATTGGAACCGCCTATTTGGTTTCCAGAAAGTTGGGATTTGCAATGGTGGAAGCCTACACCTGATGATCGTATTCGTGAACTTGCTAAGGCAGGAGCCTTAATTGTTGCTGAAATTGATAGATTACAAGCGCTTAAAAAATTGAGATGATTAGATTTGGTGAAATGGTAGTTGAGGGTTTTGCCTCTATTGGAGAAGAAGTTTTTGATTGGGGGGTGGAAGGATTGAATATTATTCAAGCTCCTAATGGTTATGGGAAGACTAAATTTATTAATGCTTTAGTATGGTGTATTTATGGTAAGACTTTATCTGGATCAGTCGAGCCATGGCCTCATGTACGTCGGTCGAGCTATTGCGGTACACGAGTTGGTTTAAATATTTATATTGGATTAGAAGAAATATCGATAACTAGATATAAGGACTATACTAGGTTTAAAAATAGTTTAATTTTAAGGATTAATGATGGGGATCCAGAAGAGGGAGAGAAAAAAGATATCCAGAAGAAGATTGAAAAAATAATAGGATATAGTTATGATTTATTTAAAAACTCTATTATTTTTGGTCAAAAACTCAAGAGACTTATTTCTGAATCAGGACCAAATAAGAAAAAGGTTTTTGATGATGCTTTCGAAGTTACCTACATTCCTAAAGCAAAAAAAATTGCAGAGGAAAAATTAAGAGAATATAAAGATGAGGAGAGGGAAAATCAGAATAGTTTAAATATTCTTGAGGAAAAAATAAGAGGTAAGGAAGCAGAGATTAGTGCTGAACAAAATATGGTGGGTAATTTTGAAGGTGATAAGAAAAAGAGAGTGAAAGTTTTAAGAGGTTATTTGAAGGATAGGAAGACTGAATTGAAAATGTTCTTTATCCATCAGAATGATGATGAACTCAATAATCGCATTTATGAGTTGGGATTAGAGAAAGAGATATTTGAAAAGGATTTACCATCTGCTCAAGATTTTATGGATCTTACTACTAAGAAGGTGGGGTTAGATAAAGACATAGAGAATTCAAAAGAGGATAAAGAAGATATAAGATTATCGATCGAGCGATTTGAGAAACAAATTAAAAATGTTCCTGATTCTTGTGGTACATGTGGGAGACCTTTTACTAAAGATGATAAAAGACAGGAAAAAAGAAGATTGAAGAAGGAGTTAAGAATAGAACAAAAAGAATACCAAGAGAAAATTAATAGTATTGGAACGTTGAAGGGGCAATTACAGGAGATAGTAAACGACTTGTCTAGTGCATATAATTGTAAAGAAGGATATGACAATGCTTGTAAGATTTTAGAAGGACTAGAAGATAAGAAAAAAACTCTTTTAGAGCTCCAAAAATCTGTAGAAGACGTAAAAGTTGAAATTGAAAAAGAAAAAGCTAAAGTGCTAAAAAATAATATCGAAATCCTTACGCGCGAATTAAGCGATCTACAAATAAAAGCTAAACAAAAGAAAAAATATTTAAATAGGGTAAAACGGGATGTAAGGACTTATGAATGGTTAGTAAAAGACCCATTATCGAATTCTGGATTAAAGGCTTTTATCTTTAATATGATGTTGGATGATATAAATGAAAGATTGGATTTTTATACTAAATTTGTGGGGTTCCAAGTAGCATTTTTCATGGATATGAAATCGGCTAATAAAGATCTTGAGACTTATGTATTTCAAGGAGAAGAACCAGTTCCTTATGAGGATTTATCGGGGGGACAACAACAGGCAGTGGATATAGCGACTGCATTTGCTATTCATGATGTAGTTTCTGATACTAAGGATTGTAAATTACTTGTTATGGATGAAGTATTTGAATCATTGGATAAGGATAATATCGAGATCATGGCCGAGCTAATACAAGATAAAGCTCAGAATAAATGTCTGTATTTAGTTACTCACCGGGCTGAATTTAACCCTACAAATGCCAATATTATCGGGGTGGATTTTACCAATGGAATTACCTCATTGTCTTGAACTTTCTAGAAAACCTTAATACTATTAATAATAAAACCATAAGGCCATGCCGAATTCGAAAACAAAAGGGTCAAGGAATGAACGGAATGTAGCTAAGTTAATGGAGAATTGGTCTGGTTATGAATTTGCTCGTACTCCTCAATCTGGGGGCTTACATTGGAAAAAACAACATACTACTGGTGATATAGTTTGTATAGATGAGAAACATGGGCATAGGTTTAGTTTTTCTATAGAATGTAAATTTCATGAGAGTTTGGATTTATTACATCTTATAGATGATACTATAGGGAAAAAGTCTAATAAAATCTTATCTTTTTGGGAACAGACTACAAATGATGCTTGGCAAGCTAAACGCTTGCCTTTGCTTTTTATGCGGAGAAATGGAATGAAAAAGGATATGCATTTTGTGGTTATGGAAACTAATTTCTTTTTATTATTGTTGTCAGAGTTCGAGCCATGGGGAATTAAATATGGGATATTTCATTATAGTCATCCAGATTTTAATTTTACCATAATGAATTCAGAGGATTTATTTGCTACTGATTATAGGATTTTTCATAAACTCGGAAGGAAGGTTAGACGTAATGTTATCTCCAAAACTTGATTATATTTGGGTGGTAGCTTATATTAATAGAGACCACGTTCACAGGGTAGAGGAAGACCTGCTAGAATGTGGTCTTGGAGCAGTTAGAGTATATATTCCAACTGTGAGGATTCTTAAAAAACAGTTTAAGAATAAAAATATATATGATTATGTCCCATTACTTTTTAATTATGGATTTTTTCAATTACCTTATAATAAAGCTTGTGATGTAGAATTTCTTAAAAAAATGAGAGAAGAAATACCAGCTATTTATGGGTGGGTTTCTGATCCTCTTAAAGTTCTTAGGACTAAACCTAAACTGAGAATGGATAATAAGGACGGGGAAGAAGAAGAAGAAAGAACTGAGGGTGGAATAAAGATTTTGAAGAAGAGAAAACAAATACCAAGTGTGGCAGTTGCTAGAGAAGAAGAGATTGTCGAGCTATTGAAGGCTGCAGAAAATATGTCAGTCTTTTCTGATGGGCTTGTAGAAAAATTACAAATTGGATCATTCATTACTTTACAGGGGTATCCTTATGAGGGTATGCCGGCAGAGATAGTAGAAATAAATAAGAATAAAAAACAAGTGAAAGTAAGACTTTTACTTGAGACCATGATAACTACAGCTACTGTTAGCTTTGAAAATATTTTTTATACTGTATATGCGGATTTTGATAAATCATTTAAAGAGAAAAGTTTAGATGATATTGATGCTAAAGGAAAACGGAATCTGGATAAGATTTATGCTAATATAGGTTATGGAGAGGACTAACATAAATACTGAAGCATGGGAAATATTGAACGATGACGAAAAAACTGCCGTATCTCTATCACTAGGACACAGCAAGTCGACTTGGGAAGCGGGAGAGATAATGAGCAAGGCACACTTCAAATATTTGGAAATCCAGAAACGCGCTCGCAAATTCTTAGAGATTTTTACGAACCATCTAGAAAAGTATGGTGGGTTATTTCCGAAGGAGTTATCTATATCATTTGCTTTCAAAGAGTATCTTACCTTAACTATTATAGAGAGGAAAAATATATCTACTGCAACTCAGTCTATGGAGGATTCGTCTTATAGTACAGCAAGTCGAAGAAGTAAATTGATTATTTATGAAATAGAGAAATTGAGAGCGGATACCAGAGAATTTGCTTGTGACTTATACAACCTCATTATGGATTTCGATAGGTGGAATAATTTTAGGATACTCCCAGTAGAAATACAAGAACCTTCAGCTTTTAAAAGAAGAAATAAAGCTCGTAATATTAAACATTTAAGGAATATAACTACATTACCCAGATATTCAGTTTTTAGGTTAATAGAGATATATACTTATTCTGGAAAATACCATAAAGTATATTTACCATTAATCTCTACTCATCTTGATGGGGGTTATAAAATAATATCTGTTAGAAAGAAAGTGGGGATAATGAAAGATGTTACAGATACGGGACTTTTTCTTTTTACTGATCGAGCTATTGCGGGAGAGTTTGCAGATTTAGTATCAATGTATTTTCTTAGTTCAAGTCGTAATTGTAAGACAGGTCAGAAGTTTTGGCCAGAATTTAGGATGTTAATGGTAAAGGCTTATAATTATAGAGAACTTGAAAATATTCATAAATCAAGGACTTATCTGGATAATGCTATATTTGATCGTGATCCTGAAAAAGTCAAAAAACGTAAACAAAAACTAGAACGAGGAGAAAAACGATCTACATCTGATAAACTTTTTTATCCAGAGAAGTAAAAAAGAGCCCACATAATTTTGCTAGTAGTTTCATTATTATTATATTTATATATTATTATATTTATAAACAAATACTCTAGCTATGCTTAGTAATTCTCTTACATTACATGATCTTATTTCTGCTTTAGAAGAGATACGTGATAATTTAATCTTTGAAGGAAAGGATGATGATATTTTAGTGGTATCTAGTTCTGATTACGGGGATCATTGTCATACAGAACAATTAGTAGAAATATCGGAAGTAGTGATTAACCGCCCGACTAAAAATGCATATAGTCAATCTGGGTGGGCATTTCGATATCCACCAAAGGAGTTTTTTGAAGGTTCTGGAGGAGAAATTGATCCAGAAGATTTTGAAGATATTGAACAGGTGATAGTATTAAGAGGGATTTAATATGTCCAGAAAAAAACGTAAATTTGAAAGAGATATCTCAGATGCGGATAAATTTATTGGGACTCTTAAATTTAAACATATTAAACGGGAATGTGTTATTCGTGGGATGGAATTTGAAAATGTTATAAATTCGGGGATACCAGAATTAAGTAATTGGTTACGTAAACATTTTATTGATACAATTAGTTATGAGCTTTTAGATGCTTTTGATGATTGGCAGGAAGCTCAGATTATAGAAGCGATGGAGGGGAAAGAAGATAGTAATGATGCAGTTCTCCACCCTTCACTTAGATTGGGGTATATTGCAGAAAGAGATGAAGAAGGGAATGTGACTAAGAAGAAACGAGCTAGGACCATTATTAAACGAAAGAAAAAGAAAAGGGAACGAACTCAGGATGGGTTATTTCAGGGGACTAAGAAGGCTTTTACATTCGAGCTACAGCAACAAGGATTGACTAAAGAAGAAGTGATTAATAAAGTGTTAGAACAGTTTCCTGATGCTTCAGAAAAATCAATAGGTATATGGTTTAATAAATCTAAAAAATTAAAACATGGTACATGAGGCTGTAATTGAATTTTGTTCGATTTTTAATGAATTAATTGAACAAGGTTGGACTAAAAATGAAATATCTATTGAAGTTGGTTTATCTATGGTAGCCATTTTATCTTTACTGGGTGAAGAAAGAGAAAATAATCCTCGAGCTAGTACAATTGGGAAAGTACAGGATTTTATTAAAAGGCATAAAAATTATAATTATGATAATATGCCTGAAAGGTTT
>Ga0307428_1001310_pt1 | contig 12830 bp, 12 predicted proteins | sample SalMarWE160240MG_FD_202161 | JGI IMG/M metagenome (GOLD analysis project Ga0307428, IMG submission 202161) | Salt marsh sediment microbial communities from the Plum Island Ecosystem LTER, Massachusetts, United States - WE1603-240 | ecosystem: Environmental > Aquatic > Marine > Intertidal zone >...
TCGAGGCACCTGATCGAAGTCGCCTGCAGGGGCCGCTGCTCCGGCTCGAGGCGCAGATCTTGAACGTCACCGCGTCACGAATGACGACCCCCGAGGGGAGGTTTAGCGTCGACGACGCGCGCGGACTCTACATTTGGATCGTGCCGGCCATCCTGAAGTTTGAGGAGAAGCGTCCGCCCCGGTACCGCGCGAGCCTCAACGCCCTCGGGTCAGCCCCGCCGGCCATGTAGCTCCGCCTCGAGATCTCTACGGGCTCGCAGAGTTGGCGTTCTTATTTTTGTTCTTGTGGCCGCTGCTGCTATTCTGGCCTAGGAGCACCGCAACCGTGACCACGCCGCCCACAACTGCGGCACCGATGATGTATGGCCTCGCGGCGTGCGAAGGCGCCACGTAAGCGCCTGGGTTACAGGGAGATCCCGGCTTCACGGTTGCGATGTCGCCAGGCTTCACTTCTTCGGTGCAGCCGTCGTCATAGACGATCTTGGCGCTGCCACCTGGGCTGGCGATGACCGAATCGCCAACGGTGACGTCGGTGGTTTCTGTGATCTGACGAAATCCCTCGCCGTGGCTAACGGCCACGCCACCGCTTGGCAGGACGTAGGTGGCCCATGCAGACGTGCTCGCCAAAAGGCCGCAACCAAGCGCTATGGAACGTAGCCCCCTCATCGATGCTGCCCCCCAGGATCGATGCAGCCCCCAATAGGGTTGCAGTATACGGACCGTTTGAGGCGAATCAAGGAAAAATTACACGCTAGCCGTGTTTTACCACCGGGCTCGCTTCGTGTGCTTGGGCGCCTCCTTCAGGCACAGATCTCCCTGCCGGCCCGGTTCGCCGATGGCCTCCCGACACTCGAGCCGGATACTGGTGCTGGGCTATAAGGTTTTGCAGAGTACGCGGCGGAACATGATGCTGGCACCCGCTTCGACGATCCTTCTTGGCCATCGACTGGGGCTGCGATTCCTTACATCGGTGGCCGTCTCCGAGAAAGACCAGAAGCTGCCGGCCTTCGATCCAACCGCGCGGCATTTCGGGGGAAAGGGGCAGGTCGATGTCTGAGGCGCCAAAATATGAAAGCAAGAACCCGATACAGCAGTACTTGCTCAATCGGTTTCTAGAGACGATCACAAGCGCCGTGCTGAGCACGGGCCGCCAGAACATCGTCGAGATCGGCTGTGCCGACGGTTATGTGTACGAGTTCTTGCGGGATCACGCCGGGATCCCGTTCGAGTATGCCGGCTTCGACGTCGATCTTGTCGCAATCGACAGAGCCAAGACGCGCTTCCCGGGAGCCCGTTTCGAGCGGGGAAGCATTTACGATTTCAAAACGAGCGCGGATCTCGTGCTATGCCTCGAGGTCCTCGAGCATCTGGAGAAGCCGGACGCCGCTCTCCGCCATCTCGCTACTCTCGACGCCGACGACTTCATCGTCAGCGTGCCGCATGAACCGTGGTTTACCCTTGGCAACCTTGCACGAGGCCGGCACATCGCAACGTTCGGGAACCTCCCCGATCACCTCAATCGGTGGACCAAAGCGCGGTTTCGGCGGCAGATCAGTCCATGGTTCGAGATCGTCAAGGACTATTCGTCGTTCCCGTGGATAGCTTACCGGTTGCGGAAGGCGAAGATTTGAGACCACCGTCCATCGCCACGTTGGTGGGTGACACCTTTTCGCGGATCAAAGATTCAAAAGACTTCGGCCTGGACCGGAACAGCAGCATTTCCGCCAACATCCCGAAGACCAGAAGTTGCGCCGACAGCAGCGTAAGCATAATGCCGAACAGCAATAGAGGGCGATTCCCGATCGGGTCGGGATAAAGTAGCCACTGAATGCTGAGATAGACCAGGATGCTGAAGCCAAGCAGCCCGGCGAGGAGCCCAAGCCCACCGAACAGATGCCCCGGCCTGTGGCTGTAGCGGGTGATGGTGAAGACGGTGAGAAGATCCAAGAAGCCGCGAACCAACCGCTCAATGCCATACTTTGAGCGCCCGCTGACACGTGGGTGATGCACGACGGGAATCTCAGCAACGCGATAGCCGACGTCCTGCGCGAGAACAGGGATATAACGGTGCAACTCGCCATAGAGCGGTATGCTCTGATAAACCTCTCTGCGGGCAGCTTTGAAGCCGCAATTAAAGTCCCTCATGTCGACGCGCGTTGCAGTACGGACGGTGAGATTGAACAGCTTCGACGCCAAGGTCTTGGACAGTGGATCCTTGCGGTCCTGCTTCCAGCCCGACACGAGGTCAAATCCTTCTTCGAGTTTCGCCAACATGCGAGGAATCTCGACAGGATCGTCTTGCAAGTCTCCGTCAAGCGTGACCAACACCGATCCGGACGCCATCTCGGCGCCAAGGGCAAGAGCGATGGCCTTGCCGAAGTTGCGGCGCATGCGGTAGCCGCGGATTGCTGGGTGGGTTCGCGATAGGGCTTGGATCACGGTCCAAGAGGAGTCGGAACTGCCGTCGTCGACGAAGATGATTTCATAGCGACCGTCGCCGAGCCCAGACAGCGCCGCATGGATGCGATCTGCGAGCTCCCGCAGCGTGCCTTCCTCATTCAGGACGGGCACGATGACAGTGATCATTGGTCCCGCTTGGCGCTGCATTCGGGCGATCTCCGCCTCTCCAAAATCACAAATTCGACGCCTTTTTCCCATCGTAGAGGTCGATGGGGGCGAGTTGTCCACGAGGCCCTGCTACATTGCTCGAAAGTTCGTGTCCAAGAAAGGGGGGTCGAGCCTTGCCGCCGGATCCGCGTTCGGGAGTGACGCAGTCGCTGCAGGCCCCTGTCCGTCCAGAGCCTCGATACGCGGCTCGCCTACATGCGTGGTTCTCGGCCCTTCCATCGTGGATCTACATGCTGCTGGTTGCGGTCGTTATTGGTCTCTCCTTGCTACTCGCGCGGGATTTCGGCGAGTCCTGGGACATTCTCATCGCCGATTTGCGGGGCCGGGCGTCCTTCGCCTTCTACTTTGGAGGCTTCGATGGAGAGCGCTACCGAGCGGCGCTCCCGGCCAACGGCCTATTTTACGGACCTGTGGTGGAGCTGCTCATCAACATCGCCCAGCGCACAACCACCGATGCCGTCGAAAAATTCGAAATCAGGACCCTTTTGCAGGGCGCCCTCTCTCTATCCGGGCTCATCCCGATCTTTCTCATTTCCAGCCGTGTCGTTTCCAGACCCTTGGCTCTGATTGCCGTAGCCCTGGTCGCCGCGACGCCTTCCTTTTATGGCCATGCGTTCATCAACCCAAAGGACAGCGTTTTCGCGAGCGGCTTTTTGTGGGCCCTCTACGTGATTTTGTTCGTGTTTGGTCGCGATGCTAAGCCGGGCTATGGGACCTTTGCCGCGCTCGGCATTGGTCTTGGGCTGCTGGCATCGATCCGCTACACGGCAGTGGATCTGCTGGGGTTGGTGGCGGTGGCGGTTATCCTGCTTCCAGCCCTCTTGCCACTCCCGCACGTCGAGTCCCAAAGAGGCGCCCTAATCTCTCGCCTCTGGGACAACACCAAGCTTTATGCGGGAAGGCTGGCGCTGCTCCTGACGGCATGCGTTGTCACTTACGTTGCGTCGATGCCAGCATTTCTCATCAACTTCCAAGCCGACACGTTTCTCAATGCGTTTGGACAGTTCGCACATTATCCCTTCGAGGGAAGAGTGCTCTATCTCGGAAAGTACGTTACCGCGCACAACCTGCCGTGGCACTATCTCTACGGCTATATGCTCGTCAAGCTTCCCCTCTATTACCACCTCTTTCTCCTGACGACGATTGTAGCGCTCATCGTTGCGCCGTCGGCGATGATTGCCTCGCTCAAGGCGTTTCTCCGGAGCGACTATCAGCGAGCGTCGACGGTGATCCTCCTGCTCGTTGCGCTGGTCGTGCCCTTGCTTGCTGTTCTGATCACGCGACCTGTTCTCTACGACGGGCTCCGCCACCTTCTTTTTATCGTGCCGCTGATCTGTCTTCTGCTCTATTTCGCCTTTCTCGGAACGCTGGCGGCCATGCCGAACCCGGCCCGACTGGCGTTGTGCATGCTGGCGGCCGTGTTCTGGGTCGAAGCGGTTTGGTCGATGGCGAGACTCCACCCTTATGAGTACGCCTACTACAATCCTCTGATTAATCCCGCCGACAGGTTCGAGCTTGAATATTGGGGGACTTCTTTTCGCCAGTTGGCTGACGAGCTGAATACCTATGCTGAGAACACGACCGGGGAGAAGGTTCGCGTTTCCGTCTGCGGCCCAATGCACGCCCTGAAGACCTTTCTCGATCCCGATCGATTTGAATTGGTGTCAAAAGAAGACGCAGAGCTAAGCGTCGGCCTCAATCGCGACGGCTGCTTGGACGACGCCCCAAAACCTTGGCTCTTCGCGGTGCGCCGCGGCGACTTGGTCTATGCAGCCGTGGGACGAAACTAGTGCGGCTCAAGAGCCGCGTTTCTTTTGTGGCTTGTTCTCATTGGCCGGCTCGCTGCGTGCGCTTTGCTTGAGCGCCTCCTTGAGAGTGCGCGGCCGGTGGTGCTTGGCGAGGAGGTCGGCGAAGGCCTCATCCGCGAGACCCTGCACGTTTTTGCCGCGGTCCCGCGCGAGCTGCTCGAGTGCCCGCAAAGTCTCCGGATCAAAGCCGATCAGCTTACGCTTGGCCGCCATGGCTGAAAATCCTGTCGCCTCCGAGCTTATACCGCCCCGAGGCGTCTCCACGGGGCGATGCCTCCCGTGTTAAGATCGGCTGGGGGAGACGATTGCGCAATGGCCTATTTTCGCACGTTCTGCATGACAGCTTCTCTTGCCGCGCTTGTCGCAGGCTGCACCTCGGGACCGCCGAAGATCGAAGACGTGAAGGAGGTCAGCGACGGCAGCTATACCATCTCTTACAGCACCGTGCCGGGACTGCTTGACGCGAAGCGTCAGGACAAGGCCGCGGCCGCCGCCGTCAGCAAGGCCGGAGACTTCTGCCACGCCAAGAACCTGAAGATTATGGTAACTGGCGCGGCAAAGGACATCGTCATGTTCCGCTGCGTGGCGAATTAGACGTCGTCGGCGATCGGCGGCTTGACCTCGAAGCCGTATTCGGCCGCAGACGCCGAGAGCCAGGACCAGAAGCTTCCCGCATACCCCAACGGCACGGAAAGCTCGAAGGTTGGGGTCTCGTCGAGTTGCCAGAGCTGGCACGGGATCAGCGCAATCTGCGTCGTCGCCGCGTCCCCGGGCTTGAGGGCCCGCTCATGCAGATCGAGGCCGCAGCCTTTGGCAAGCACGTCCCGCGCGCGGGTTCCGGAGAGCCGCAGAATCGCCTTGGCGTGGGATTGGTCGACGAAGGAGGCGAACCCGTGCCCCGCTTCTTTGACGCGGGCGAGAGCCGCCCTGCCCCGCTCGCCCTCGGCCACCGCGAGCCATTCGTGCGGCCCCATGCCAATGAAGGCGAGGCCGTTGCTCGCGGCGCGCTTCGGGCCGAACGGCAGCTCAAGGCCGCTCGCGTCGCGGATCGCCGCGGCGAGTTCAGCCGTCTTGCCGCGCCTGGCGCAGATTTGCGCGACGGCGAGCCCGGGACGCTCAGCGATAACCACGGGCCGGTCACCACCAACGACGTGACCGTAGCGGCCGGACACGGCGAGGCCTTGAAATGCGGTGCGGGGCGCAAGCGAAAGGTCAGCCACGGACGCGCTCTCCTGAGGGATCGATGAACACTGGCGAGACCACCTCGCATTCGAAATCATGGCCGCGGAGGAGATCGACGACGCGGACGCGCTCGCCGATCCGGTCGCGGCCGTCGGCCAGGAAGCCGATGCCGACGTCATGGCCGAGAGTTGGCGACGAGGCAACCGAGGTCAGATGACCCTGGTCGTATTCGACGCGGGCGGGGTGGTCGAGCGGAATGAAGTGGGCGCCAGCGGTGAGCCGCTTCGACGGGTCCACCGGCTTGACGCCAATCAGCATCGGACGACCAGGCGCCGTCAGCGCCGGGCGAGCGGCGAGCACGCGGCCGATGAAGTCCTTGTTGGCGGACATCATCTTGCCAAGGCCAAGATCGGCGGCCGTGGTCTGGCCGTTGACCTCGGGACCCGCGGCGTGTCCCTTCTCGATGCGGAGCACACCGAGCGCCTCCGTGCCATAAGGCCTGATGCCAAATTCGGCGCCAGCCTCCATTACCGCACGCATGGCAGCGTCGCCATAGAGCGCCGGAACCGCGAGCTCATAGGCGCGCTCGCCGGAGAAGGAGACGCGAAACAGCCTCGCCTCGACGCCGCCGCAGATCGTGAGCTCAGCCACGCCCATGAAGGGCAACGCCGCATCGGAAATGTCGAAGGCGGGATCGACCAGCTTCTGCAACACGTCACGCGAGCGCGGCCCGGCGATGGAATATTGCGCCCACTGGTCGGTGACGGAGACGATCGAGACGTCGAGCTCGGGCCAGAGCACCTGGCGGCAAAATTCCATGTGTTGGAACACCTTACCGGCGTTCGCCGTGGTGGTGGAGGTGACGAAGTGCTCCGGCCCGAAGCGCGCCACGGTGCCATCGTCCATGACGATGCCGTCCTCGCGGAGCATCAGCCCGTAGCGCGCCTTGCCGACGGCGAGCGTGGAGAGCTTGTTGATATAGATGCGGTCGAGATAGGCGGCGGCGTCAGGACCCTGGACGTCGATCTTGCCGAGGGTGGAGACGTCGCAGACGCCGACCGAAGCGCGCACCGTCTCCGCCTCGCGGGCGATGCTCGCCTCGATGTCGTCGTCGCCGGGCATGGGGTAATATTGCGCCCGCGTCCAGAGGCCGGCCTCGACGAACACCGCGCCTTGCTCCTTGGCCCAGTCATGTGACGGCGGCAGGCGCGCCGGGCGGAAGTCCTTGCCGCGGTGATGGCCGGCGAAGGCGCCGAAGCTCACGGCGCTAAAGGGTGGCCGGAAGGTGGTAGTGCCGATCTCGGGGATGGTGCAGCCGGCAATCTCGCCGAGGATGGCGAGACCGGTGACGTTGGCGGTCTTGCCCTGGTCTGTGGCCATGCCGAGGGTGGTGTAGCGCTTGACATGCTCGACGGCGCCGTAGCCCTCGCGGGCGGCAAGCTCGATATCCTTGGCGGTGACGTCATTCTGAAGATCGACGAAGGCCTTGCCTTTCGGCCCCTTCACACGCCACAGCGGCTCCGTCGCGGCGCCTTCGGCGCGAGCGGCGATAGGAAGCGGCGCGAGCGGCGCAGTGAAGCCCGCCGCGGCCGCGGCATCGGCGCCAAGCTTGGCGCCGTCGGCGAGCGCCTCGTCGAGCGTGAGATGGCCCGCGGCAGCGCCGGCGACGCTCATCCCCGGCGGCAGCGTCCCTGGCACGAAGGCCTTGATGCGATCGTCCCAGACCGGCCGGCCGCCAAGATGGCAGGTCAGATGAAGCGTTGGGTTCCAGCCATTGGCGACCGCGAGGAGGTCGCAGGGGATGGTCGTGGTGCCGCCGAGCTTATGGCGCACGACAACGGCTCTGAGCTCATGTCCGCCGGAGGCGCGTTCCACCACGCCGCCGGGCAGAACCGGCCATGGCCGGGTTTCGTCGCGGGCGACGGCCCGGTCCCTGGCATCGACCACGGCAGCGATGTCAACGCCGGCTGCGGCGAGGTCCTCGACCGTCCGCCAGCCATCGTCGCCGGTGGTGAACACCACGGCGCGCTTCCCCGGCGCCACACCGAAGCGGTTCACGTAGCTGCGCACGGCCGACGCGAGCATCACCCCCGGGCGATCGTTGTCACCAAAGGCAATGCCACGCTCCATGGCGCCGGCGGCAAGAACCGCGTGGCGGGCTATGATCCGCCAGCCGCGATGGCGGGGCTGATGCGCCGGCGCGAGCGCGACGTGGTCGTTGACGCGCTCGATGGCGCCATAAGTGCCCTGGTCGTAGACGCCGAACACGGTGGTGCGCGGCATCAGCCGCACGGTGTCCAGACTCTTGAGCTCCGCGATGACCGCCGCAACCCAGTCTCGGGCCGGCGCGTCGTCAATACTCTCCCGCTCCGAGAGCAGCCGCCCGCCGAAGTGGAAATCCTGCTCGGCAAGGATGACGCGGGCCCCTGCACGCGCGGCCGTGACCGCGGCCATCAGCCCCGCTGGCCCCGAGCCGATCACCAGCAGATCGCAATGGGCGGTCGCCTTCTCGTAATGGTCTGGGTCCGGCTCGAGCGCGGCGCGGCCGAGGCCGGCGCTCCGCCTGATCAGCGGCTCGTAGACGGCGTTCCAGAACGAGGCCGGCCACATGAAGGTCTTGTAGTAGAAGCCGGCGGAGAGGAACGGGCTCAACACCGAGTTGATCGACTGGATATCGAAGGCAAGCGACGGCCAGCGATTTTGGCTGCGCGCGTCAAGACCGTCATAGAGCTCGGCCATGGTGGCGGGGATGTTCGGCTCTCGCCGGCCACCATGGCGCAGCTCGACAAGGGCGTTCGGTTCCTCGACGCCGGCGGTGAAGATGCCGCGCGGCCGGTGATATTTGAACGAGCGGCCTACGAGGTGGACACCATTGGCGAGGAGTGCCGAAGCCAACGTGTCGCCCGGATGGCCGTAGTAGATCTCGCCGTCGAAAGTGAAATCGAGGGTCTGGCCGCGGTCGACAAGACCGCCTTGCGACAGCCGGAATGGCTGGGCCTGCTTTGCTGCGGACGCCATCAGTCGCCGGCCTCATGGGGCGAGGCGTAGGCCACGGAGTGGATGACGTGGGTGCGGGTGTCGCGCTCCACCCTGAGCCAGGAATGGCAGCCCGCGGTGTGATACCAGAGCTCGGCAAGGACGCCGGCCGGGTTCTCCCGGAGATAGACGTATTGGTAGAAAGCGTCAGCCGCGCCCTCGGCCTCGGGATCCGGCCGCTTCGGATCGGCGGCGCCGAGATAGGCGAACTCCTGGGCGTCACGCTCGCCGCAATAGGGGCATTTGATACGCATTGTCTTTCGGCCTTGGTCCCTAGTGAAGATTGGGTTGGGCGCCCATGCCCTTCTCGTCGAGCATGGCACCGGCCTTGAAGCGGTCGAGCTTGAAGCCGCGGATCAGATCGGGCGGCTCGTCGCGCGCGATCAAATGGGCGAAGCACTCACCTGATGCCGGCGTGGCCTTGAAGCCGCCGTAGCACCAGCCACCGTTGAGATAGAGGCCCCTGATGTCGGTCTTGTCGATGATGGGCGATCCGTCCATGGTCATATCGATCAGGCCGCCCCAATTACGCAGCATGCGCAGCCGGGCGAAATTCGGGAACAGCGCGAGCGCGCCTTCCATCACATCCTCGGCCGTCGGCAGGTTGCCGCGCTGAGCGTAGGAATTGTAGCCGTCGAGATCGCCGCCGAAGACGAGGCCACCCTTGTCGGATTGGCTGACATAGAAATGGCCGGCACCAAAAGTGACCACGTGGTCGAGTACGGGCTTCAGTCCTTCACTGACGAAGGCTTGCAGCACGTGGGTCTCGATCGGCAAGCGCAGCCCGGCGAAGGAGGCGACGCGGGAGCTATTGCCGGCGACGGCGAGGCCGACCTTCCGCGCACCGATGAACCCGCGGCTGGTCTCGACGCCGCGCACGGCGCCGTTCTCTATTCTGATTCCCGTCACCTCGCATTGCTCGATGATATCGACGCCGCGCTGGTCGGCGGCGCGAGCATAGCCCCAGGCCACGGCGTCGTGACGCACGGTGCCAGCGCGCCGCTGGAGCAGTCCGCCACGGATGGGGAAGCGGGCATTGCTGAAATCGGCGAAGGGAATCAGGTGCCGCACCTGCTCGGTGTTCAGAAGCTCGGCGTCGACGCCGGCGAGCCGCATGGCGTTGCCGCGGCGCGTATAAGCATTCCGCTGGACGTCGGAATGGATCACGTTCAAGACGCCACGCTGGCTGACCATACAGTTGAAGTTGAGGTCCTGGGACAGCCCTTCCCACAGCTTCAGTGCGTGCTCGTAGAACAGGGTGTTCGGCGGCAGCATGTAGTTGGAGCGGACGATGGTGGTGTTCCGCCCGATATTGCCGGAACCGAGATAGCCCTTCTCCACCACGGCGACATTGGTGATGCCGTGGACCTTGGCGAGGTAATAGGCGGCGGCAAGGCCGTGACCGCCACCGACGATGACCACGTCATATTGAGGCTTGGGTTCGGCCTTGCGCCAGACGCGCTCCCAGCCGCGATTGCCGCCAAGAGCGTTGGTGAACACGGAGAAGGCCGAATACCGCATGGGGTCAGTGTGCGCCGGGACGCTGCTGCTTATTGACAATTAGCGACGCGCGTTTGACATTTTACGACATGCAGAGGAAGCAAGCTGTCGCGGCTCCGAAGCCCCCCCGATCGCGATCCACGGAGGCGGCACGCTCGGTCGGCTTTCTGCTGGTGCCCGGCTTCGCGCTGATGTCGTATACCGCCGCCGTCGAGCCCCTGCGGGCGGCAAACCTCATCTCGGGACGGACGCTTTATCGCTGGTGGCACGCAGCCCCCGGCGGCAAGCCGGTGCTGGCGTCGAATGGGGTCGCCATCCTTCCCGACGTCGGCGTCGGCACCGACCGTGACGCGGACATGCTGTTCGTTTGCGCCGGCGGTAACCCCGCCATCTTCAGCGACAGGTCGGTGTTCGCCTGGCTCCGGCGGCTCGCCCGCCGTGGCGTCACCATTGGCGGCATTTCCGGCGGCCCTTACATCCTTGCCAAGGCTGGTCTCCTCGACGGCCATAAGGCGACGCTCCATTGGGAGCATCAACCGTCGTTCCGGGAAGAATTTCCGGACATCGCGCTTGCCCAATCGCTGTTCGAGATCGACGGCAACCGCATCACCTGCTCCGGTGGCATCTCGGCGCTCGACATGATGGTCGCCTTGATCGAGCGCGATCATGGGCGCCAGCTGGCCGCCGCGGTCGGGGATTGGTTCCTGCACACGCACATCCGCGAGGGCATGGGGCCGCAGCGCATGGACTTGAGAGTGAGGCTCGGCGTCGCCGACGAGAAGCTGCTCCGCGTGCTGCGGCGGATGGAGGAGAGCATCGAGGCGCCACAATCCCGCGCCGAGCTGGCGCAGCTCGCCGGCGTCTCGGTGCGCCAGCTCGAGCGGCTGTTCCAGCGCCATCTCGGCCACGGCATCCACCACCAGTACCAGTCGATGCGGCTTGAGCGCGCGCGGCAGCTGTTGCGGGAAACCGCCTTTCCCGTGCTCGACGTTGCCGTGGCGACGGGCTTTGCGTCTGCCAGCCAGTTTGCGCGGGCCTATCGCCGCGCCTTCGGCGAGCCGCCGAGCCGGACCAGACTGGCGAGCTGACCCAGCAGCGGCGTCAGCAATCGAGGGTGGTGCGCCGCTCCCAATCGGTCAGCTGATGGGAATATTCGTTCCAGTCGGACTCGCGGAGCTTGAGATAGGCGTCGATGAAAGGCGTGCCGAGGCCTTTCCTAAGCACGCTCGAATTGTCGAGCGCGCGGAGCGCGTCGAGGAGATTGAGAGGTAGGCGCTTCGCGTTCTTCACGGTATGGCCCTCGGCATACATGTCGATGTCGAGGCGCTTGCCGGGATCGCGCTTGTGTTCGATGCCGTCGAGGCCGGTGACGAGCACCGCGGCCTGCAAGGAGTAAGGATTGGCGGCGCCGTCGGCCAAACGGAACTCGAACCGACCGGGATCCGGGATGCGGATCATGTGGGTGCGGTTGTTGCCGGTGTAGGTCACCGTGTTCGGCGACCAGCTCGCGCCTGAAAGCGTGCGTGGCGCGTTGATGCGCTTATAGGAGTTGACCGTAGGATTGGTCAGCGCGGCGAGGCCTTCGGCCGAATGCATGATGCCGCCGATGAAATGGTAGCCGAGCTTCGACAGCCCCATCTCGTCTTTATCGTCCTCGAACAGATTCTTGCCGCCCTTCCACAGCGAGAAATGGACGTGACAGCCATTACCGGTGAGGTTCGCAAACGGCTTCGGCATGAAGGTCGCCCTGAGCCCGTGCTTCTCGGCGATCGACTTGACCATATATTTGAAGAAGGCGTGGCGGTCGGCGGTCTTGAGGGCATCGTCGTAATGCCAGTTCATCTCGAACTGGCCGTTCGCGTCCTCATGGTCGTTCTGATAAGGCTGCCAGCCGAGTTCGAGCATGGAATCGCAGATCTCGCTGATGACGTCGTAGCGGCGCATCAGTGCCTGCTGGTCGTAACAGGGCTTCGATTGCCGATCGTCAGTGTCGGCGATCGATTCTCCGTCGGGGCTGATCAAGAAGAACTCGCACTCAACGCCGGTCTTGGCCTCGAAGCCCTTGGCCTTGGCCTCGGCGAGGACCCGCTTCAGCACGTTACGTGGCGCCTGCTCGACGAGCTTGCCATTCATGTAGGGGTCGGCGGCGAGCCAGCCCACTTCCTTCCGCCATGGCAGCTGGACCAGGCTGTCGGGATCGGGAATGGCGAGCACGTCGGGGTCAGCCGGTGTCATGTCGAGCCAGCTGGCAAAGCCAGCAAACCCCGCTCCGTTCTTGGCCATGCCGGCGATTGCCGCGGCAGGAACGAGCTTCGCTCGCATGGTGCCGAACAGATCGACATAGCTGATGAGGAAATATTTGATCCCGCGTTCTTTTGCGATTGCCGCCAGATCCGTCGCCATTCCTACTCTCCTGACCTAAAACGAGCCGTTGTCATTGCCTGGTATCCAATTTGTGCCCGCGAGCGGCACCTTGGCCATCGCCGCTGATTCCACCGTGAGCGCCACGAGATCCTCGGGCTCCAGATTGTGCACATGGCTCTTGCCGCAGGCGCGCGCGATGGTCTGGGTCTCGAGCGTCAGCACCGAGAGATAGTTGGCAAGCCGACGCCCGCCCGCAATGGGATCGAAGCGCGCCATGAGATCCGGATCCTGGGTCGTGATGCCGGCCGGGTC
>Ga0307428_1001313_pt1 | contig 12805 bp, 10 predicted proteins | sample SalMarWE160240MG_FD_202161 | JGI IMG/M metagenome (GOLD analysis project Ga0307428, IMG submission 202161) | Salt marsh sediment microbial communities from the Plum Island Ecosystem LTER, Massachusetts, United States - WE1603-240 | ecosystem: Environmental > Aquatic > Marine > Intertidal zone >...
CAGATCCCTTGCCTCCTGGAGCCTCATATACTGTTCCAGATTGCCGAGGTCGATCGAAGGACCGGAAAACTGCTCCTCAGCTGCCGCGATGGACCGTCTAAACCCGTAGAACTCATCGATGAGCTTGGTGACATCGGTTTTACTCGAGACAACCGGCCTGACCTGTAATTGACTGACCCTTCCTATATCCTCCATCACCTCCAGATTGTGGGGGTTCGGCGTGGCCACCGTGAGCCATCCGTCTTGAACGTCTATGGGTAAAACCAGGTGTTTCATGGCAAAGGTTCGAGGAATAGTCGTGGTGACTACCTTGAGATCCAGCTTTAAGGGATCGATCTTTTTGTACTCCACCCCCCACTCCCCAGCAAGGGCCTGAAAGATCGTCTCCTCATCCAGATCCCTCCCCGGCTCATCGCGCCTGTCGAGTTTTAAAAATGAGATAATATCAATGATGGTAACCGGGTTCATACTATTCGAGGAAAAGCCCTTAGAGGCGCCCTTGATCACCTGAAGCTTCTCCAATTTGCTCCGGAGGGTATCCTTTTTTTTGAATATCTCTTCCCTCTGTTCCTTGGAGATAAGGCCCTTGTTCAAAAGGACTCGACACACGTTTTCCGCCGACAACGGTTCAGGCAATCCCTTTGTCATAATTTCAACAACCTTTATTCATCTCAGAAAACCACGTCCCCTGGATGTGTTCAGAGACGCGGCGATGCCGAGCACTGTTTTTTCTCTCTAATGGAGTATTGGATGATTGGAGTATCGAAAACAATCGGAGCAGATACCCCCCTACATAGTCTCCATGGAAGAGCGTGTCGGAATGAACTTCCTGGCTTTCAAAGCCCTTTCTTTAATTCTATCCCATCACTCCATTTCTTCAGTACTCCACAACTCCCTTTCTCCATTACTCCTATAATCCTATGACTTGTGGGCACACATTCGGCACCCTTCCAAGGGGCTCCAAACAAAGCCACCTCCTCTGGTCGTGGATTCTTTACTTATCATTTATAAAAAATATCATTTACTCTCTTCACAATCAAAGCTTTTCCCCTTTTTTCTGCCGAAGATGCGCTGTGCCAGCGTGAGATCTTCCACCGTGTCGATGCCCATAACCTCCTGCTCTTGTTCAGTCATGGTACATCCCACTGCGAGTCCATCATTGGCCATCAACTCAACTAGATCAGTAATAAAATACTCCTCTACCATCACCATCCGGCCTCTTCGCTCCTTCTGGATCAGGTGAGGCATCTTTTCTAATTCCCTCATATAGGAGAGCAAAGGCGGCCTCTTCGCCGCATAGATCCCGGCATTGAACACCTCGAACCCAACCTGCCTCTCTAACGGATACTCCCTCCAATACCTCCACTCCGTGATCCTCTTCACCTCGTCACCTTCTATCTCCAAGAGGCCGTATTGGGCACGGTCACTCGGCTTAAATCCCAGGACTACGAGATCTCGATCGTCGAGACTGCTGATGAGGCTTTCATAGGTCTTCCTCTTCACAAAGGGAACATCTCCCATGGTTATAATAAGGCGGTCTTGGTCTATCCCTTCTAAAAAATCCTTCGCCGCAATAAGGGCTCCGCCTGTTCCATTCGGAACAGCCTGCTCGCAGTAGGAAATGCCTCGATCTCGAGTCGCCCTGATTACCTCTTCCTTCCTGTGGCGGACTACCAAGGCCTTCGGCCCTGGAGGAAGATTTTCGATGATCTCAACGATGATCGGATGCCTTCCTGTAAAGGGATCGGATCCAGGGATCAAGGGAAGGAGCACCTTGTTACCGGAAAAACCCTTCATCCTGCTTCCATACCCTGCAGCAAATATAATCGCAGCGGCATTCCGTTCCCGCTCCATGTTCAAACCTCCCCGGCGATTCATGCAATCGAACAATCCTCTCCTGTTTCTACCACCTTTCCTCGGACCCTATGGAGCTTTTCCCTCCTATCATTTAGCATCTTTTTCGGCATCCTTGCAATGGGTATAATGCCTATAAGGCAGATACTATCCGGACGTTTTTCTTCTTGACACCCCTGGGCCTTTACCCGTATAGTTCCACCCCACAATGGACATTCAAACAGGTTCTAGGAGAGATCTCTACGGCTCAGTTGAACCGGGAGGCGGCGCGCTGAGGACGACAATCCGAGCAAGGTGATGAGCCCTCGGAAGGGAAACCGTATGATACCCTCTCTCCTGAGAGAAATCGGTGAGATACGGCAAGAGGAGGAGTCCTCGAACGCCGCCGGAGACGTGGTACTCAAACGGGATAAGGCGAGGGGAGTTTTGGAATCCTTCCGAAGCTCCCCTTTTTTTGTACGGGGTTCCTGACAGCGGCAAAGACTTCATGCTCCGGGGAACCCAGGGAATATCTTCTCAAGAATGTAGGGTGTGAGAATGAGAGAGACGATCCTCAATACCTGGCACAGAGATCATGCCGGAGACATGGTGGAGTTCGGAGGCTGGGATATGCCCCTCAGGTATGAGCCGGGGATAATCCAGGAGCACCTGACGACCAGAAAGTACGGAGGGCTTTTCGACGTCTCCCACATGGGTCGATTTTCGGTCAACGGCGAGCAGGCCCTGGAGTTCCTGCAGCATGCCTTAACCAATAATGCGGCAGCCCTGGAGGAGTGTCAGGCGCATTATACCCTCATCCCCGATGAAAGCGGCGGTGCCGTAGACGATGCCTACCTGTACCGGATCACCGGTGATGATTTCATACTCGTGGTCAATGCATCGAACACGGAGCTGGACTGGGCGTGGCTTCAGGACCGGATAAAGAAATTCCCGAAGGCGCACATGCAGGATACAACCGATGAACTTTCCATGCTGGCGCTCCAGGGACCCGATACGAAAAAGGTCCTGGAGGAGATCTTCCGAGACATTACCGTGCTGCCGGAGGTGGGGAGGAATAACCTGAGCATCGTGCAGTTCGAGGGCGAGCAGGTGATCATCTCGAGAACAGGCTATACAGGAGAACCGCTCTGCTTCGAGCTCTTTGTGCCCAGGGAAACAACACGCTCCTTATGGGCAAGAATCCTGGAGAAGGGAGAAAAGTACCACATACTGCCCGTGGGCCTGGGTGCCAGGGACAGCCTGAGGCTCGAGGCTGGCCTGCCCCTTTACGGCCATGAGCTGGGGAGGGATATCCCCATCTTCGCCATCCCGCTGGCGCGGCATGCCGTGAGTTTCTCAAGGCTGAAAGGGAACTTCATGGGAAAGGAAGGCTTGAGGGGACAGTTCCTGGAGTTTAAGCAGCTTGAACAGGGCAAACCGTGCCGGAAGAAGTATCTGCCGAAACGGATCCTGTTCATAGCGATCTCGAGCGTGGGAGCGGCACGAACAGGAGATGCGGTCTTCTTGAACGATAGGCTCATCGGCGAGGTGACCAGCGGCTCCATGGTTTCCTGCTGGAAGTTCGAGGGGCAGGGTACCTCAGCCCATATCACCGAGGAAAAGGGCAAGAGATCCATATGCATGGCTTACATCGATTCCCGGACCGAGGAAGGGGAAGAGGTCCGGATCCACGCACGGGGCAGGGTCCTCGATGGCATAGTGGTGAAGAGATTCCTCAGCGGCGAGGCCCCCCCTTACGCCAGACCGATACTCGCCAAGACGGAGCAAGGGCTTCAGGAGCAAGTCCGGGGGCCTGCCAGACCGATACAAGAGCTGGTTGACCGGGCCGTCCGCAACCACCTCTGGAGACAGAGTGAAGCGGTTAACCTGATCCCCTCTGAGCAGACTCCGTCAAAGCTGGTCAGGCTTGTCTCCGCCATGGATCCTTCCGGCAGATACGCGGAACACAAGTTCATCGAGGCCCTCGGTGACTCGGAGGTGCCTTACTATCAAGGAACCGAATTTATCATCGAGGTGGAAGAGCTCCTGGTTCGGGAGATAACGAAATTTTTAAACTGCGCCCAGGTGGAGGCAAGGGTCATCAGCGGGCAGCAGGCAAACAAGACAGTCTTCAGCGCCCTGGTCGATTACAAGAACAGGCTCGACAGGAAGACCGAGCCACTGAGATTGAGAAAGGTCATGAACAACAATCTGGGGAAAGGGGGGCACCTCAGCGCCCAACCTCTGGGTGCCTTGCGGCACTATGTCATGGTGGACCCTGTTGCGGAGAAACCGGCGGTGGTGAACTTTCCGGTGAGAAAAGACAACCCTTATAAGATAGACCTGGATGAAACGGCCCGCCTTATAGAAGAGCATAAACCGGAACTCATCATCCTGGGCAAGAGTATGGTTCTGCACCCGGAACCCGTGGCCGAGATCCGAACAATCATCGATGCCATGAAGGACAGGCCGTATCTGATGTACGATATGGCCCATGTGCTCGGCCTCGTGGGGCCCCATTTTCAAGAACCCTTCAAGGAGGGGGCCGATATCGTGACAGGCTCCACGCACAAGACCTTCTTCGGCCCGCAGCGAGGAGTGATCGCCTGCGATATGGAGGAGGACTCCAAGGACTACCTCCTATGGGAGACGATACAGAGGGAGGCATTCCCCGGGAGCACGAGCAACCATCATCTGGGGACACTGGTGGGTCTCTTGATGGCAGCCTATGAAATGAATCTCTATGGGCGCGACTACCAGCAGCAGGTCATCTCAAATGCTAAGGCCTTCGCCCGAGCTCTTCATGAAAGCGGATTTCTCGTTGAAGGGGACCCGGCAGTCGGCTTCACGGAAACCCACCAGGTGATCCTGAATGTTGGGTACGCGAAGGGACCTGAGGCGGCCGAGAGGCTCGAGCGCAACAATATCATCGTCAACTACCAATCCATACCTTACGACGAGGGTTTCAGTTCGAGCAGCGCCCTGAGGATGGGAGTTCAGGAGATGACCAGGTTCGGCATGAAGGAGAAGGACTTCGAGGAACTGGCCGGATATATAAAGGAGGTCATCCTCGATCACAAGGACATAGGCGGGCACATAGCTCGATTCAGGAGTAAGTTCACGGAGATGTCCTACTGCCTTTCCGATAAAGAGGCAAAGCCCCTGATAGAAACTCTTATCACGAACTTTCTATAAAGAAATCCATATGAATCGGGCACTTTGATCCTTGCGGGCCTCACCATAACGGCCCCGATATCGGCAACCGGAGCGATCATGCTTGATAATCAAAAAACGGGATAGGTGCATCGAACAAGAGAATTTCGAGGTGGAGGTGTGTAGCGATGGCAAAAGAATATGTGGTGCCGGAAGACAGGCTCTACACGGAGACCCACGAGTGGGCCAAGAGGATAGGGGATGGGAGATTCTGGATAGGGATAACCGATTATGCCCAGGATAACCTCAAAGATATCTATGCCGTTGAGCTGCCCAAGGTGGGAGAAACATTGGAACAGTTCCAGGCATGGGGTCAGATAGAATCCGAAAAGGGCGCTTCGGAGCTGGACTCCCCTCTCAGCGGAAAAGTGGCGGCTGCCAATACCGAGGGTCTCGGGGATGTCTTCGACACCGGGGAAACGGCAAAGACCTATGTGTACGGAGGCGATCTCTTCAACATCAACAAAAAACCATACGAAACCTGGCTTATAGAGCTGGAAACAGGAGATGAGACCCAGGTGGAAAAGCTCCTGAAGCCGGAGGAGTATAGAAAGACAATCGGCTAGATGTGCCGTGAAACTCAGAGTGATCGCCCCAGAGCAAAAAACTGAATACTCCTACGGGTTGTCGCTTCAAGAAGAGGCGCTCCGGGATATCGTGGAAACAGGCAGCCCTGATGCCCTTCTGTTCCTGAGACACAGGCCGGCGATTACGCTCGGGTATTTCGCAAATGAGCGAAACGTGCTCATGGAAAAAGAGGGGCTCAGGAACAAGGGGGTCGGGATCTACCGCATCGACAGGGGGGGTGATGTCACCTATCACGGTCCGGGACAGTTGATGTGCTACCCGCTTATCGATATGCAGAGAAAGGGCCTGCGTAACTATAAATCCATGCTCTGTGCGAGCATCATAGACACATTGGCCTCTTATGGCATAGAGGCGGTGGAGGGGCACAGGCGACTCTCAGGGATCTGGGTTCACGATGAAAAGATAGCGGCCGTGGGATATGCGCTTCGAAGGATCCGCAACTGCCGGAAAACTACGGTAGTCACCACCCATGGCTTTGCCCTCAATGTGCTGGATGAGATGGAAAACTTCAGCTATATTCATCCCTGCGGCATGCCGGGCATGAAGCTCTCCAATATGGAGCGGATCCTGGGGCACGCCATAGGATTCACAGAGCTTCGGCAGCGCTATGTACAAACCTTTGCACGGGTATTCGGCTATGATATCGATGAATAAGCCCGAATGGTTCAGGAAGGTCATCAGGCCCAGAGATCTGGTGGAGATGAGGCGCCTGATACTTGAGTACAGGCTGAACACCGTGTGTGAAGAAGCCGCCTGCCCGAACCGCGGTGAATGTTACCGAAATAAGACCCTCACCGTGATGCTATTGGGGCGGAACTGCACCAGAAACTGCAGGTTCTGCAACGTGGACTCAAAGAGGCCCGATCCTGTTGACGGAGACGAACCCAACCGGGTGGCAAAGGCCCTCTCTGAGCTCTCCCTCAAGTATGTGGTCATCACCTCGGTCACCAGGGACGACCTTGAAGACGGAGGAGCAGGGCATTTCGCGGCCGCGATACGGGCGGTCAGAGAAAAAAACCCCGATACCGTGATCGAGGTCTTGGTGCCGGATTTCGTTCATACCGTAAGTGCGGTGGTCAGAGAGAAACCGGATGTGATAAGCCATAACCTGGATACCGTTCCACGCCTCTTCCAACCGATCCGTCCCCAGGCTGGCTACGAGAGATCCCTGTCGCTGCTGGCCAGGGTAAAGGAACTGGATCCCGATATATTCACGAAATCAGGTGTGATGGCAGGTATGGGGGAAAAATATGAAGAGGTGCTGGCTGTTATGAGGGACTTGAGGGCGGTAGGCTGCGACGTTTTCACCATAGGGCAATATGCCAGGCCGTCAAAGCGCCATATCGATGTCTCCGAATGGATCCACCCCCGCACCTTTGATGAATACAGGGACAAGGCCCGGGAACTCGGCTTCCTGCACGTAGAATCAGGCCCCTACGTGAGGAGCTCGTTCCACGCCGCAGATTTCCTGGATACCATACACACCGGCAGAATATGGGAAAGAAGAAGATCGTCATTATAGGAATGGGAACCGCTGCAGCAGGGGCATCCGCCGCGGTGAACCATACAAGTCCCGGCTCAGAGGTGAGCATTATCGACAAGTCGGGCTATGAGATGTACTCAGCCTGCGGTATGCCCTTCGCATTCGAGGGAAGCTTTGAATTCGAATCCCTGAAACACGGGTTCCCGGCCAGAGGTCCGAAGACCGAGCTACGGCTCGAAACCACTGCGCTCAACATCGATACGGATAAAAAAGAGGTGGAAATAGAAGGGCCAAAAGGAAAGAGCGCGCTCCCCTATGACGCCCTGATCATCGCCACCGGGGCAAAGCCCATTGTCCCGAACATAGCAAACCTGAATATCTTTCTGGGGAAATATGCCTTTATCCCCTATACCCTTGAAGACGTCTCCGGCCTGTTCAAGGTCAAGGATACGCTCGGGAAGGTGAGCGTGATCGGGGCCGGTGCGGTCGGCGTTGAGTTCGCGTATGCCATGAGAAGCCGGGGTCTGGAGGTCATGATCGTAGAGATGATGGACCAGGTGTTTCCCGGTGCCCTTGACCGGGATATGGCCCGACATGTTCAGGAGTTCCTCGAGGCGCACGGAATCATGGTCCTTGCCAATGCCACGGTCAAGGAGGTAAGAGGAGAAACCAGGCTGGATGCCGTCACCGTTGGTGAGAACACCTATACAACCGACCTTGCCATCCTGGCATGCGGCACCGTCCCTAACGTGGAATGGCTCAGGGATTCCGGCATCTCCGTGAATAGAAACGGGATCATCACGACCAGGACCATGATGACCAATGTCAGGGGCGTGTACGCAGCAGGCGATTGCATCGAGACCTTTCATGCCGTCACCGGAAACAGGTGCAGATCTATGCTCGCGGTGCCAGCTATGAGCCAGGGAAGGGTTGCGGGAATCAATGCGGCAGGTGGAAGGGCAGTCTACGGCGGGACCATGAACACCTCCATTTCGGTGCTCGGGGATCATGCAATAGGGTCAACCGGGCTTACCACGGAGCAGGCCAGGCTGGAGGGTCATGAGCTTGTCATGCAAAAGGCAAAGGGATTGAATAAGCCCTCCTGGTACCCTGGCCATGAGGAACTGATCGTGAAGCTCATTGCGGATAAAAAGGGGAGGCTTTTGGGAGGCCAGGTATTCGGGGAAAAAAGGGCCGTGAAAAACAGGCTGGATATCGTCTCTGCCTACCTCTCTGCCAGGGGGACTATCTCCGATATGATGCGGGGAGAGCTGGCTTACTGCCCTGATATAGCGGATATCCCGGATCCGCTCACCACCGCTGTAGAATTTATGCACAGGAGGTCCAGGATATAACATGAAAAACCACGTGCCCTATATCCCGACAACAGAAGCCGACCGCTCTGGGATGCTCGCAGAGATCGGCGTTACGGCGATCGACGATCTCTTCGAGGCCATTCCACGCCATCTGATGTTGAAAGGAGAGCTCCTCTTGCCCTCGCCCGCCGGAGGAGGACTGCCCCTCTCAGAGATGGAGCTGAAGAAGTACCTGGGGGATTTGAGCGCACTGAACCCTCACTCCTACACCTGTTTCCTCGGTGCCGGGTGCTACAACCACTACGTACCGAGCATCGTGGATCTCTTCACAGGTCTCCCTCAATTTTACACCCCGTACACGCCTTACAAGCCCGAGACGAATCAAGGAACACTTCAGGCCATGTATGAGTATCAGACCATGATGTGCCGCTTGACCGGCTTAGAGGTCTCGAATGCATCCCTCTATGACGGTGCCACGGCCATGGCCGAGGCAGCCAAGATGGCCTCCCGGCTGACGGGAAGAACCGAAATAGTAATCCCCGGAACCGTACATCCTGAATACCGGCAGGTCCTTGATACCTATCTCTGGTACGGCGACTGGCAGGTCGTCGAGGCGGGCATCCGGGACGGGAAAACGGACCTTAAGGAGCTTGCCCAAAGGGTGAGCGATCGAACCGCCGCGGTCATCGTGCAGAGCCCTAACTTCTTCGGAATCCTGGAGGATATGGAAGCCGTTTCCGAGATAGCCCACAAAAACGAGGCCCTCTTCATCTATCTGGTGGTTGAAGCCCTCTCCCTGGCACTGATACGGCCCGCGGATCTCGGAGCAGACATCGTTGCCGGCGAGGCACAGAGCTTCGGCACCCATATGAGCTTCGGCGGGCCGCACCTGGGATTTATCAACTGCTACAGCAGGCACAAATCAAAGATCCCCGGAAGGATCGTTACCAAAACAGAGGACATAGAGGGAAAACCCGCCTACATGCTCTGGGGTGCGGCACGGGAGCAGCATATCAGCAGGAGCAGGGCCACCTCGAACATCTGCTCCAACCACGCCCTCAATGCGCTCGCAGCATCCATATACCTTTCCTGGTACGGAAGCGAGGGCCTGCAGGAGCTCGCCGATACCCATAACCTGCAGACGGCATACTATGCCTATGAGAAGATAGGCCGCATCCCCGGGTATGCGCCTGCATTCCCGGGACAAGAGATCTTCAACGAATTCCTCCTCAGGTGCCCTTACGAGGTTGGTTCGCTCAACAGGAGACTCCTGGACCACTCCATAATCGGGGGCCTCGATGTGGGCCGGTTCTACCCTGAATACGAACGCACAATGCTCCTCTGTATCACCGAAAAAACCACCAAGGATGACATCGATAGGCTTGCGGACATCCTCACATACCTCAACGAGAAAGGGCTTTCATAATGGAAAGGGAAGGCGTCAAACTCATCTTTGAGGAGAGCAAAAACGGCAGGGCTGCGTACACGCTGCCGAGACCTGCCGTCCAGCACCGGGATCTTTTAGGGAAGTACCGCAGGAAAGGGCTGGATCTTCCGCAGGTGAGCGAGCGGCAGATAGCAGGACACTATCAAAACCTCGCAGAGCTGAACTTCTCTCCCTATGCTGAGATGGACCCTCTGGGCTCCTGCACCATGAAGTACAATCCCCCTCTGATGGAATCGCTGGCCGCCCAAGGGGGGTTCAGGGATATTCATCCCTACCAGGATGAATCTAGCATACAGGGCCTCCTGGAGGTCATGTACTACCTCGACCTGTGCCTTCGGGAGATCACGGGAATGGCCGCCTTCACCCTCCAGCCTTCTGCGGGCGCCCACGGAGAGAGCACCGGCATCATGATAGGGGGAGCGTATCTCCACAGCAAAGGGGAGGGGCGCACCAAGATCCTGGCCCCTGATTCAGCACACGGCACCAACCCGGCGAGCGTTGCCAATCTGGGATTCGAATACGAGCAGGTCGACTCCAACGAAAAGGGATGGGTGGATCTGGCGGATCTGAAGGCCAGGATGACGGAGGATGTGGCAATCTTCATGCTCACCAATCCCAACACCTATGGGCTCTTCGACCCGCACATAGAGGAAATCGCGGAGATTATCCATAAAAAGGGCGGGCTCCTGTACTATGACGGCGCCAACCTCAATGCCATCATGGGCAAATGCAGGCCCGCGGATCTCGGCTTCGACATCGTCCACGTAAACCTCCACAAGACCTTCGCAACCCCCCATGCCATGGGAGGCCCGGGAGCAGGGCCGACCGGGGTGAGGGAAGCCCTGAAGGATTATCTTCCCGTTCCTTTAGTGGTACGGGACGGCGACCGATATAGGCTCACCTACGACCTGGCCAATACCATCGGAAAGGTCAAAGCATTCTATGGCAACATCTCGGTGTTGGTAAAGGCCTTCGCCTACATCCTCATGCTCGGCCCGAAGGGTCTCAGAACGGCCAGCGAAACGGCCGTGCTCCATGCAAACTACATGCAGGAGGTCTTGAAGAAGCGGGGTTTTAAGTTCCCTTATGGTGATCAGCACTGCATGCACGAGTGCGTGATGAAATACGAGGGTATCGACACCCTCGGGCAACTTCTGGCGGAGCGCTTCAAGAAGCTCCAGGCAACCATCCACTTTCCGGAGGCCAACGCCTACATGATGGAGCCCACGGAAACGGAGACAAAGGAGAGCCTGGATGACTATATAGAGGCTATGGTCGCTGCTGATAAGGCCGTTAAGGACCCGAGGGCCATGGAAGAACTTGAGAAGGGGAAGATCTATACACCGATCAGGAAGGTGAATACCAAAAAGGGCATGTCTCGTCCCCGCTTGATAGAGCCGGAAGAAGAGGCCTGATTTCATTCAAACGGCTTTTTAAGCCGTATAGTAGCGTATGCCAAATCAAGTTCGATTGCCGCCAACCTCAGTCTTTTGTCCGATGTCCATACTGGTATTCCGGCCAACTGTGATGAGGCTAAGAGGTACACATCGACGAAACCGATGCCTATTCCCATCAATTTATTTCGATCAATAAAATACATGAATTCATTGAACTCAATTGCCGGAGCCATCGGAAGGGTTTGAACCAAGGACAGTATCTCGCTTCGATTTCTTAAATTACCACATGCCAGCTCAGCAACGATGAATGGATGGCACATAACCGCAGCATCGAGGAGCAATGTCTCAAGATGCAGATTGCCCTCTCGTAGATGAGCCACCCATATCGACGTATCAACAAGGACCATGTCTATTGGTTTATCGGCCTTTGCCGGGGAATAGGCTTGAGACTCGTTTCAGTACCGCCCAGGCTTGCAAGACGCTTGCCGCTTTCTCGAGCAATCAAGGCCTCTAAACCAAGCCGCACTAACGCTGTTTTTTCCTTGACACCAGTAAGCCGTGATGCTTTCTCCAATAGATTATCGTCTATGTTTAATGTTGACCTCATATGTATTAATATGCACTAATTATGCATACATGTCAATAAGAAATTTTGCGATTAAAAGATAACGATGTCGCTAACACGCCTGGGTGGAGAGCCAGCGGAATCTAGGTCAGGTTGATAGATTTGTTAGCCTGCGTGGCTACAGGAAGTACGGTTTACCATATAACTTCAACAGGATACATTCGAAAGGAAGTATCATTGCTTATTACCGGAAGTTTCTCTCTTATACCTTGGACAATGATTAGCCGATCGAATGGATCGCGGTGGTGAAATGGAAGTTCTATTATCTCTGAAAGGTGACTCAGTTCTATAGGCAATATGGTTATATCGTTTTCTTCAATTTGAGCAGGGATGAGTTGTTCAAACGGTCTTAGGAGTTCAAGTCTGCCAATACTTATTTTGATTGCGATTTCCCATAGACTAGCTATACTCAAGAATAGATGGTTAGTAAGGTCGGCGATAATATTTCGAGCATTGACGCTTAGTCTGTCGCTACCGGCGATAAACCATAGAAAACTATTGGTATCAAGCAACGCACGCATTACATATAGTCCCGAAAGTCTTCGAGTGGTTCATCGAAATCATCTGACATCTTAATAAGACCTCTTGCACTCCCAAAATGACGCTTATGCTTACGCTTATCAATGGCAACAAGTTTTACGATAGGTTGACCACGTTTTGTTATAATAATTTTATCACCTGCGATGACCTGTTCTATGAGCTCAGACAACCTTTGCTTGGCCTCATTTACATCAATATTCTGCATCTTATGATCCTCTCTGAAAAATTGTTATCATATTATTCATATCATAAAACATAGCTGAATGAAAGGGTTAGGTCATACCCAAAATCCGCGATTGATTTCATGTAAACCAGTATGTCTTACCCTTTCAGGTTGAAAAACACCTTAACAATCAGCAATCA
>Ga0307428_1001314_pt1 | contig 12791 bp, 11 predicted proteins | sample SalMarWE160240MG_FD_202161 | JGI IMG/M metagenome (GOLD analysis project Ga0307428, IMG submission 202161) | Salt marsh sediment microbial communities from the Plum Island Ecosystem LTER, Massachusetts, United States - WE1603-240 | ecosystem: Environmental > Aquatic > Marine > Intertidal zone >...
GTATTTTTCGGACCGATGAACCGGTATTTAATGTTCCTCGTTTAGGCAAAAATCATGTAAGGGCAGGACAAGACAGAGAGCTAATAGGAATAAGTAAAGAGGGGAGAAGAATTTATTTGTGGCATCCCTGGGAAAAGGGTATAGCTCCGGTTGAGCCCTACGTCTATAAAGATATTTCTATTTATAAATATCTCCAAGAATTAAAGAAAAGAGGAGAGAATATTGAAGAATACAAGTCAATTTGGTACTACTATTAAAATTTTAACTCCTAAGAAGAAAAATTGACTGAAGGAGGTGATGTAAAAGGATTAAAGATAAGCTAAGCTCTTAATTTAGAGCAGATTTTTGTTAGCAGAAATAATGAATTTAAAAAATTAAAAAATGGAGGTAATAAAGTGAAAAAATATTTAAGCATAATATTAATGGTTAGTTTATTAATGTTTTTGTTTTCCGGAATTAGTTTAGCTGTTACTCATATTACTTTTGGAACTGGTAGCCCCGGAGGAACTTACTACCCTTTAGGTGGAGCAATGGCTGACCTCTGGACTAAATTATTGAAAGCAGAAGAAATTGAAGTAACCGCTGAATCAACCGCAGCATCAGTAGAAAATTGTAGATTAGCAGGTAGTGGGGAAATCCAAATTGGAATGGCAATGGCTAGTGTTTCCTATAAAGCTTATAAGGGAGAAGTAGATCCTTTTACGGGAAAACCTGAACCAATATTGGGACTATTTTCCATGTATCCGGCACCTCAACATATTGTAACTTTGGATCCTAATATTAAGTCCATTAGAGACTTAAAAGGAAAGAAAGTTTCAGTAGGTGCTCCGGGAAGCGGAAACGAGACTATATCTCGATTGCTTATTGAAACTGCGGGCATGACTTACGATGATATGACAGTCAGTTATTATTCTCAACCTGAAGCCGCTCAAGCCTTAAAAGATAGAAATTTGGATGTAGTATTTTGGAATTTCGCTTACCCTAGTTCTGCCGTAACTGAAGTTACCGCAGTAAGAGATGTCTATTTTATGTCAGTAGATGATGATATTCTTAAAGAATTAGTTGCAAAATATCCTTACTACCAAGAGGGAAAAATACCTGCTAATACCTATAAAGGGCAAGATTATGATGTTACGACTGTTCAGGACGGAAATGATGTGGTCGTAAATAAAGATCTTGACGAAAATATTGCATATTTATTAGTAAAAACACTATTTGAAAATGCTGAAGAAATACATGATGTCCACCCCGTTGCGAAACTATTAATTCCCGAAATTGGTGTAAAGACCGTTGCTCCTCTGCATCCTGGTGCAGCAAAATACTTCAAGGAGAAGGGATTACTTTAATGTTTAGCAGGATAATCAGGGGGGCCTTTTTGGTTTCCCTGATTATTTTTTTTATCATAATATTATACTTTATAAATAATAAAGAAAATAATCAAATACAAAATTATTTAGAGATTGTTAACAGGAAAAATGATTCTGTATTAGTTAAAATAGAAGTTGTTGTTGGTGATAAATTTTATTTGGAATATGTAAATTCAAAAGATTTAAATCCGGTAATTGATACTTTTGAAATAAGAGAAGATGGAATATTTTGTCTGCTTACCGAGGAATATCCCTGGTATGGTGTAGGGCAAGAATTCCATGCTTCTAAAGATATAAAATTTACCGATAAATTAGTAATAGTAAACGTAAATAGGGAGATGAAAATACTTCCTTTGCGGGTGGCTTTTACCGTAGAACAAAAAATAAAATATAAAGAGAGAGAATTTATTCTATCTTCTTTAACTGATAGAGGAGACCCTATAGATATAATTATTGTCATTGAAGGGGGCACGAATGACAAATAAAGAAAAAAACAACGAAATTGTAGAAAAAGTTGATGAAAAAATACTAAAAGAAATCGAAGAGATTGAAACCAAAAATAAAAGAGATTTAACCGGCCTATGGTCTATCCCCATCATAATTGCCTCTATCGGATTATTTATTTTTCATATGTATACCGGATGGTTTGGGGCTTATTTTAGTTTAATTCAACGTTCTATCCATTTTATGTTTATTTTAACTTTAACCTTTAGCCTTTTTGCCCGTGGCAAAAAAAGCCCCAGAGATAAAATACAATTTTACGATTTGATATTTATTGGCTTATCTATAATTCTATGCTTTTATATACTTACCAATATTCATGAGTTGGTCTGGCGGGCGGGCGCTGCAAATTCTATGGATGTTTTTTTAGGAGTTATTTTGGTTTTACTTACTTTGGAGGCAACTCGAAGAGCAGTGGGTCTTCCTTTAATGTTAGTTGCAGTATTTTTTCTTTTATATGCCTTGGTCTTTGGACCTTATATGCCGGGAAGATTCTCTCATGGGACTTTTTCTATAAAGAGAGTAGCCTATTATCTCTATCTGACTGATGCGGGAATATTTGGGACTCCTTTGGGTGTTTCAGCAAGCTTTGTTTACCTTTTTATCTTGTTTGGAGCAATATTAAATAAGACTGGGGCAGGTAAGTTTTTTATTGATTTTGCAACTGCCTTAACCGGATACACCAGAGGCGGGCCGGCTAAAGCAGCAGTAGTTTCCAGTGGTATGATGGGGACTGTATCAGGTAGTTCTACTGCTAATACAGTTACTACCGGTAGTTTTACTATCCCTTTAATGAAAAGTATAGGGTATAGTCCGGTCTTTGCTGGAGCAGTAGAACCGGTTGCCTCCACCGGAGGTCAGATAATGCCCCCCATTATGGGGGCTGCAGCCTTTATTATGGCTGAATTTTTAGGAGTTCCTTATATTGAAATTGCTAAAGCGGCAATTTTCCCTGCCTTATTTTATTATTTCGCCTTATTTATGGCCGTAGATTTTAAAGCCGCAAAAATTGGTTTGCGCGGCCTTTCCAGAAGTCAATTACCCAATTTATTTAAAACTTTAAAAACTGGGTGGATTTTATTGGCTCCTATCTTTGCTTTAATTTATTTATTGATTCAAGGTTATTCCCCACAAAAATCAGTAGTACTTAGTATTGTAGTATTAATTATAGTAAGCATGTTTAGTAAAAAGACCAGACTAACCCCTAAAAAATTTTTAGAGGCTATAACTGAAGCAGGTCTTTCTTCTACTACCGTAGCAGTAGCTTGTGCCGCAGCTGGAATAATTGTAGGAATTACTACTATGTCCGGGTTAGGATTAAAATTTACCGGAATCGTATTTGAAGTTTCGCGGGGAATTTTGCCTATAGCTTTAATCTTGGCTTCTTTAGCTTCTCTGGTCTTGGGAATGGGCATACCTACTACTGCTAACTACATTATAATGGCTACTTTGATTGCCCCGGCTTTGATCAGATTAATGGCTGAAGGTACTCATCTTATCCTGCCTCATATGTTTGTTTTCTATTATGGTATTTTAGCCGATATTACTCCTCCGGTAATGTTAGCAGTATTTGCCGGAGCAGCAATAGCCAGAGCTCCGGCAATGAAAGTAGGGATAGAATCTACTAAATTAGCCATTCCGGGATATACATTGCCTTTTATGTTTATATTTCACCCTGAGCTAATTTCCTGGAATTTTACTCCAGACTTGAATTTGCTTAAATTAGGATTTTTCTTATTATTGGCAGCAGCAATGTCGATTGGTATAGCGGGAGGTATGCAGGGTTACTTGATTAGAGAGACTAAATTTTATGAAAGAATGATGCTCTTAGCAGGTTCTTTTATGATAATACCAGCAAACTATATGGTAAATTTATTAGGGCTGGCATTAATAGGAGTAGTCTTAGCATCTCAGATTCTGTTTAAACAACAAAAACAGTAGTTTTGGAAGAATAGCTGAATAAAAAGCGTATCTCGTATCTCGTGAATCGTATCTCGTAAAAAAAGAAAGTAGGGGCGTATTGCAATACGCCCCTTGTCACTATATACTATCCTGCTATCCGCTCTTAATACCCTGTCTCCTGGCTACTGGATTCCTAACTAATTATTATTTTTTAAAAAACCTATTGATTTTTTTAAAATCTATGTTATTATTTAAAAAGACTAATCCATTAGTCCATTAGTCCAATATTAGATTAAAGATTTATTGTTTCAAAGAGGAAGTCTTTTATGAAAATTGAGATTGATAAGAAAAGCGGAATTCCTTTATATCTTCAAATAAAACACCAAATTAAAAAGTTGTTAGAAAGCAGCGATTTGAAAGAAGGCGAACAACTGCCCACTGAAAGAGATTTATCAGAAAACTTGCAAGTTAGCAGAAATACAGTAAGTATGGCCTACAAAGAGTTAGTATTAGAGAATACGATACTGTCTATCCCGGGGAGGGGAACCTTCCCCAATCCGAAAACCTCTAAGTATATCAAATCTAAAACGAATAATAATCTATCAAAGATAGAAGAGATTATCGATGTTACTATTAATGAAGCCCTGGAGTTAAATTTTGAGTTAGGAGAGTTCAAAAAATTAGTAAAAAAGAAAATAGAAGAAAAAGAAAAATTATTAAAAAATATTAACATAGTTTTTATTGAATGTAACCAGGAGCAATTATATTTTTTTTCCAAAGGGATAGAATTGGGAACCGGTATTTCCATAATTCCCATATTAATAGATGAGATCTATAAAGAACCTGATATTTTTAGAGAAAGAGTAAAATCTATAGACTTAGTAGTTACTACCTTTTTTCATTACGATGAAGTTAAAAAATTTCTTGCTAATCAAAAGCAGAGAGTTCTAGCCATTGCCTTAGACCCCTTAATGGAAACCATGGTAAACATCGCTCATCTGTCTTCCAAAGATAAAAACATTGGGCTGGTATGTATCACCGATAAATTTGCACAGAGAGTTTTTCAATCTATAAAACTAGCAGGAATAAAATTCTCAAGTTTTAAATTTACCCTCTCTCACGATAAAGATGAAGTAGAAAAATTTTTGATAAACACAGATATAGTAATAACTTCCCCAGGAAGAAAGAAGGAAGTAAAAAAATTAATTTCTCCCCAAATTCCCCTCATTGAATTTGTTTATATTCCCGATAAAGGTTCTATGAGTATGTTAAAATTAGCCATTTTAGATATTAAAAGAGAAGGAGGCATATTAGAAGAGGTATGAATCAAAAAAAATTTTTAGAAGTTTATCAAAATAATTCAGTAAAAATATCAGTTCGTAGAGAATGGTGTAAATCATGCGGTATCTGTATTGAATTTTGTCCAAAGGATGTATTAGTTCCTGATGATCAAGGAAAACCTATTCCTGAAAATATTGATGCTTGTATCAAATGCGGTCTTTGTGAATTGAGATGTCCGGATTTTGCTATTACAGTAGGAGGAGTGGAAGAGAAAGATGAATAATCAAAAAAATATAAAATTACTACAGGGAAACGAAGCTTGTGTTGAAGGAGCGCTATTGTCTGGAGTTAAATTTTTTGCCGGTTACCCTATTACCCCCTCTTCGGAGATAGCTGAAGGAATGGCTAAAAAATTACCTAAAATTGGCGGAAAATTTATGCAGATGGAGGATGAAATTGCCAGCATGGCAGCGGTAATTGGAGCTTCTATAGCTGGATTAAAATCTCTGACTGCTACTTCAGGTCCCGGAATGTGCTTGAAACAAGAAAATTTAGGTTTTGCTATTATTAACGAAATACCCTGTGTAGTAGTTAATGCTCAAAGAGGAGGACCGAGTACCGGGTTACCAACTAAACCTTCTCAAGGTGATATGATGCAGGCAAGATGGGGAACTCATGGGGATCATCCCATCATAGCTCTTGCTCCTTCCACAGTTAACGAAATACTTACCTTAACTATCAAAGCATTTAATTTTAGTGAAAAATATAGAACCCCGGTTATTTTACTCCTGGACGAAGTAATCGCCCATATGCGGGAAAAGGTAGAAATTCCTGCTCCGGAAGATATTGAAGTAATAAACCGAAAAAAACCTACTGTCCCCCCCGAAGAATACTTACCCTTTAAACCTGATGAAGATGGAGTTCCTCCTATGGCAAACTTTGGAGAAGGATACCGTTATCATATAACCGGTTTGGTTCATGATTACAAAGGTTTACCTACTTCTAACTCCCAGGAAATAGATGCTTTCATCAGGCGTTTACATAATAAGATTGAGAAGAGTATTAAAGATATAATAATTATCGAAAGATATCTTTTAGATGATGCTAAAATTGCTTTAATTGCTTATGGTTCAGTAGCAAGAGCTGCTGAGAGAACGGTAAAATTAGCTCGAGAAGAAGGCTTAAAAGTAGGTTTATTAAAATTATTAACTATTTGGCCTTTCTGTTCTGAAGAGGTAAATAAGCTGGCTCAGCAGGTAGATCTAATTATAGTTCCGGAAATGAATTTAGGCCAAATGGTTTTAGAAGTAGAAAGAGCATCCCGGGGAAAATGCCGGGTTGTACCTTATGGCCGGGTAGACGGTGAATTGATTAATCCTATAGAGATATTAGGGAAGATTCGGGAGGAGATAAAAAAATGAAAACTATAATTGATAATTATATTAGAAAAGAGATGTTTCCCAATATATGGTGCCCTGGTTGTGGTAATGGTATTGTTTTAGGAGCTATTATTAGAGCTATAGACGAACTAAAATGGGATAAAAATGAAATTGTGGCGGTTTCTGGTATAGGTTGCTCCAGTCGAATTACCGGATATGTAGATTTTTGTACCATGAATACTACCCATGGTAGGGCTTTGCCTTTCGCTACCGGCATAAAAATGGCTAAACCTGATTTAAAAGTAATAGTAGTTATGGGAGATGGAGATTGTTCAGCTATCGGAGGGAACCATTTTATCCATGCTGCGCGGCGTAATATCGATTTAACTGCTATAATTATTAATAATATGATATATGGAATGACCGGAGGTCAATATTCGCCCCTTACTCCTACCGGTAAATTTGGTTCTACTGCACCTTATGGAAATATTGATCAATCTTTTGATTTGGCCGAACTGGCTATCGCAGCAGGTGCAAGTTATGTGGCTCGAGGAACGGTGTATAATGTTCGGCAGTCAACCTCTTTGATAAAAAAGGCTTTAGATAAGAAAGGATTCTCAGTAGTAGAAATAATATCTGATTGTCCTGTATCTTACGGTAAAATGAACAAAATGAAATCACCGGTTGATATGTTAAAATGGATAAAAGATATAACTGTTTCCAAAAAAATATGGGAAGGGCTTTCCTCTGATGAAAAGAAGGGAAAATATACGGTAGGCGAATTTTTAAGCAAAGATAGACCAGACTATACCGAATTATATGAAGAGATTATCAAAAAAGCTCAGGAGAGGGGAGGTAATAAACAATGAAAGAAAGAATTGAAATTTGTTTAAGCGGTTCCGGAGGACAGGGATTAATTTTAGCTGGTATAATTTTAGCCGAAGCAGCCAGTATATATGATGGAAAAGAAGCGGTTCAAAGCCAGTCTTACGGGCCGGAAGCCCGAGGAGGAGCCAGTAGGTCAGAAGTGGTTATAAGTAATAATACGATAGACTATCCTAAAGTAATGAAAACGGATATTCTTTTAGCTCTAACTCAGACTGCTTGTGATAAGTATGTCAAAAATTTAAATGAAGACGGTATCTTGCTTGCTGATTCTACGTTAGTAACTGAGGTTTCTAATATCTCGAATAAAACATATTTATTTCCCATTACTGAAACAGCTCAAAAAATATTTGGAACAAAATTAGTTACCAATATTATTTCATTAGGGATAATTGTAGGGTTAACTAAAGTGGTTTCTCAAGATGCTATTCAAAAGGCAGTGTGTTCCAGGGTTCCAGTTAAGGCAAAGCAAGTAAACGAAAAAGCATTGCTCCTGGGGCTTGATATTGCTAAAGATTTAAAAATAAAAAAATAGGAAATCAAGTAATAAAAAATAATAATTTACGAAAAGGAGATTAAGGATAGAATGAAAGTTTTAGTAGTAAATAGCGGCAGTTCATCCATAAAATATCAGTTATTTGATATGACCGATGAGTCGGTACTGGCTAAAGGCTTGGTGGAGAGAATTGGAATTTCTGATTCAATTATCAATCATTATTCTTCTGACGGGGAACCGGTTGTAACCCATCAGGATATTCCTAACCATAGGGTAGGGATTAAATTGATGATGGATGCCTTACTTCATCCAGATTATGGTGTAATTAAGGATATCTCTGAAATAGCAGCAGTGGGCCATAGAGTAGTTCATGCCGGGGAAAAATTTTCCGGCTCAGTTTTGCTTACCGATGAAGTTATGGATGCCTTAAAAGAATGTATCGAACTTGCTCCTTTACATAACCCGCCTAATATTTTAGGTATAGAAGTATGTAAAGAGCTAATGCCCGGAGTACCCCAAGTGGGAGTATTTGATACTGCTTTTCATCAGACTATTCCGGAATGTGCTTATCTCTATGGTATTCCTTATAAATTTTACAAGAAGTATAAAATAAGAAGATATGGATTCCATGGAACCTCACACAAATACGTGGCTCAAAGAGCAGCAGAAATTTTAAAAAAACCTATAGAAGAGCTTAAAATAATTACCTGCCACTTAGGGAATGGCTCGAGCATTACTGCTGTAAAAAACGGAGTTTCCATAGATACCAGCTTGGGATTTGGGACAGTTGCAGGCATAGTTATGGGAACTCGTTGCGGAGATCTCGATCCGGCAATTATCCCCTTTTTAATGGATAAAGAAAAACTCACTGTTGAAGGAATCAATAAAATTATCTATAAAGAAAGTGGATTATTAGGTCTATCGGAAGGGATTTCAAGTGATAAAAGAGATTTAAGAAAGAAAGCAAATCAGGGTGATGAAAGAGCTATAAGAACTATTTCCGTTTTTATTTATGGCATAAAAAAATATATCGGAGCTTACGCAGCAGCTATGGGGGGGCTTGATGTAATTGTTTTTACAGCTGGAATTGGAGAAAATTCTCAAGAAACCAGAGCTGAGGCTTGCGAAGGATTAGAATTTTTAGGAGTAAAAATTGACCCCGAGAAAAATAAAGTTCGTGCTAAGGAAGCCATTATAAGCAACGATAATTCAAGGGTAAAAGTTATGGTAATTCCTACTAATGAAGAGTTAATGATTGCTAAAGATACAGCAGAAATTTCAGCAAATCTATAGTAGTAATTGGGTAAAATCTAGGAGGTAAAATGTACAAAGTAGTTAACAAGGAAAGATTACACGAAATTATTTATTCGATGTGGATAGAAGCCCCAGAGGTAGCTTCCTCCGTCCAACCCGGACAATTTATTATTCTAATGATCAAGGAAAAAGGAGAACGAATCCCCTTAACAGTTGCTGATTTTAATCGGGAAAAGGGACTGATTCGCATTGTCTTTCAGATAGTGGGCAAGACCAGCGAAGAGCTTTCCACCTTGGAAGAAGGAAATAAACTATTCTCCTTTATCGGACCTTTAGGCAGAAAAACTGAAATTGAAAATTACGGAAAAGTAATAACCGTAGGCGGAGGTACCGGTATCGCCTGCATCCATCCGGTTGCCCGTGCCCTGAAAGAAATCGGAAACGAAGTCATCTCTATAATCGGAGCTAGAAACAAGGAACTAATTATTATGGAAGAGGAGATTAAGAAAGCCTCCTCAGAACTGATTGTTACTACCGATGACGGCAGTTATGGACGAAAGGGTTTTGTCACTCAAGCTTTAAAAGAACTCTTAGATAAGGATAAATCAATCAAGAAGGTATGGACTATCGGACCACCCATCATGATGAAAGTTACCTGTGAGACTACCAAACCTTATCCAGTAGAGACTATAGTCAGTCTTAACAGTATTATGGTAGACGGTACCGGAATGTGTGGCTCCTGTAGAGTTACCATCGGGGGAGAGACTAAATTTGCTTGCACCGATGGCCCGGAATTTGATGGACAATTAGTAGACTGGGAAGAATTTTCCAATCGTCTTTCCCGTTATAAAGGCTCAGAAAAAAAATCATGGGATCTCTACCAGGAACGTAATCATACCTGTACCTGCGAAAGGATGACCAATTAATGGCTGAAATGATACCGGTAAAAGAAAGGATGCAAAGAGAGCAGATCCCTATGCCTGAACAAGAGCCCAAAGAGAGGAACCACAACTTTAAAGAAGTACCCTTGGGTTACACACGGGAACAGGCCATCTATGAAGCCCAAAGGTGTCTGCAGTGTAAAAATGCTAAATGTATGAAGGGCTGCCCGGCGGAAATTAACATTCCTCAGTTTATTAAAAAAATCGTTGAGGAAGATTTTGCCGGAGCCTATCTGGAAATATTAAATACCGATGACCTTCCGGCTATAACCGGGAGAGTGTGTCCTCAAGAAGAACAGTGTCAGCAGGTTTGCATCTTAGAAAAACAAAAAAAACCGATAGCTATCGGTAGATTAGAACGATTTGTTGCTGATTGGGCTCGAGAAAATAATATTCACGGAAGCCTACCGAAGGTTAGTAAAAAAGAACAGAAAGTAGCCATAGTAGGTTCCGGTCCTGCCGGACTTACCTGTGCAGCTGATTTAGCTAAATTAGGTTATAAAGTGACTATATTTGAAGCCTTACACCAACCCGGGGGAGTCTTAGTCTATGGTATTCCTGAATTTCGACTTCCTAAATCGATAGTAGAATACGAAGTAAAAGAAATTGAAAGATTAGGAGTGAAAGTAATAACCAATTTTGTAGTAGGTGCTACTAAAAGTGTAGATGAACTGACCCGGGAATTTGATGCCATCTTTTTAGCCAACGGAGCAGGAGCACCCCGGTTTATGAATATCCCCGGAGAGAACTTGAATGATGTTTATTCAGCAAATGAATTTTTAACTCGTTCTAATTTAATGAAAGCTTATGTTTTCCCAGAATATGATACGCCTATTAAGATAGGCAAAAGGGCAGCTACTATCGGAGCAGGAAATGTGGCCATGGATTCAGCCCGTACAGCCTTAAGATTGGGAGCCGAAAAATCCTATATCATCTATCGCAGATCCCGAAAAGAAGTTCCAGCTCGGGCAGAGGAAGCCCATCATGCTGAAGAAGAGGGGATTATCTTTAATTTTCTTACCCTCCCGGTTAAAGTATTAGGTGATGATAAAGGAAATGTTGTTGGGATGGAATGTTTGAAAATGGAATTAGGTGAACCGGATGATTCGGGTCGAAGAAGGCCTATCCCTATACCCGGTTCTAATTTTATAATCGAAGTAGATATGGTTATAGATGCCATCGGAACCTCAGCTAATCCTATTGTAGCCCGCAGTGCCACCGGAGTCAAGATTAACCAGTGGGGTTATTTTATTATAGATGACAAAACCAGCGCAACTACCAAAGAAGGGATATTCGCCGGAGGAGATATTGTTAGAGGTTCGGCTACCGTAATCTCGGCAGTAGGAGATGGCAAGGGTGCCGCCCGGGCAGTTGATGAATTCTTATCTTCGGGTAAAAGTTTGAGAAAAAGTAAGTAACATAAATTATTTTTAAAAAAAGGAGGCACACAGTACATAGAAAATTGGTAATTTTTAAATTTAGTTAAATTATTGTTAAGTTAAAATAAAATTCCAAAAAAAATTATTTAGGAGGATTTTTAAAAAATGACTAAGGAAAGAAATCCATTTAAAATTGTACAAGCTCAATTCGACCATAATGCGGAAGTTTTAGGACTTGATCCCGCTTTGCGAGAATTTATGAGAGATGCAGAGAGAGAGATAATAGTTCGTATTCCGGTAGACATGGATGACGGAACAACTAAAACCTTTACCGGTTTTAGAGTTCAACATTCAAGTGCAAGGGGTCCTTCAAAAGGCGGTATAAGATTTGCAGAAGAAGAAAATCTCGACATGGTTCGAGGATTGGCAATGATGATGGCTTGGAAATGTGCAGTTGTAGATATTCCTTTAGGTGGGGCAAAGGGAGGGATTATTGTTGATCCTAGAAAATTAACTGAGAGAGAAACAGAAAGACTTTGCCGTGGTTGGGTAAGAAAAGTTTACGATATAGTTGGTCCGGAAATGGATGTGCCTGCACCTGATGTTGCTACCAATCCTCAAGATATGCTCTGGATAATGGATGAATATGACACGATTAACAGAAATAGAAGACCTGGTTTTGTTACTGGTAAATCTGTTGGAGTCGGAGGTTCTTTAGGTAGAACTGAAGCTACCGGCTACGGTGTTATTTACTGTGTCCGCGAAGCATTTAATAGATTAGGTTTGGATTTTAAAGGTTCTACTGCTTCTATCCAGGGAGCTGGTAATAATGCACAATATTGTTGCGAGCTATTCACTCAATATGGCGGAAAAGTAGTTGCCATATCATGTTGGGATGCGAAAGATAAAAAAGCTTATACTTATAGTTGCGAAGATGGGATTGATCCTAAAGATCTGCTTGCTCCTGGAACATTAGATAAATTTGGAACCGTTGATCCTGAAAAAGCAGAATCTTTTGGTTGGAAACAAGAAGATGCTGATGCCTGGTATAAAAAACCAGTCACTGTGCTCATTCCTGCTGCTATGGGAAATGCAATTACCGAATTGAATGTAAATGATATTAATTTTGACACAGTTAAAGTATATGCTGAAGCTGCAAATACTCCTACTACCTTGGAAGCAGATGAAATCATAAAAGAAAAAGGTGTTTATATGATACCTGATTTCCTTTGCAATGCCGGAGGAGTAACTGTTTCTTATTTTGAAGAAGTTCAAAATAATATGAATTTCTATTGGTCAAAAGAAGAAGTTATTGAAAAATTAGATCGTATTATGACCAATGCTTTTAATGCAGTTGCTAATTTAGCAGAAGAGAGAAAATGTTATACCCGGGATGCTGCATATCT
>Ga0307428_1001316_pt1 | contig 12784 bp, 7 predicted proteins | sample SalMarWE160240MG_FD_202161 | JGI IMG/M metagenome (GOLD analysis project Ga0307428, IMG submission 202161) | Salt marsh sediment microbial communities from the Plum Island Ecosystem LTER, Massachusetts, United States - WE1603-240 | ecosystem: Environmental > Aquatic > Marine > Intertidal zone >...
CATTCCCCGGAATAGTAAGCTGAAGGGTAATTTGCTGTCCTTCTTCCAGGTCTATACTGTAGTAATCAAGATCGTCTCCTGCCTTTAACAATCCTGTAAAGGTACCGCCGGGAGGAGATATCGTAATGGCTCCTTGATAAGAATCTCCGGCATCCTGACCGTTTTCTGCATCATTCTGGTCTTGAATATCAACGAATAACTGATACTCTCCTTCTCCTGAAGAACGATGTATTTTTATATACCAGGTACCGGTGGAATTTGCTACATAGTCCAGGGTCTTGATATCTTTCTGGGTAATAGAAGAGCCTAAAGAGTTTCTGTTAGGATTTAATAACGAGATGCCATATTGAGCATTCCCCGGAATAGTAAGCTGAAGGGTAATTTGCTGTCCTTCTTCCAGGTCTATACTGTAGTAATCAAGATCGTCTCGATGACCTTCTGCGTCTTCCTCACCAAGACTACCGGTACAAATAGTACCCACTTTAATTGGAGTTGCTCCTTCAAAATCGTCATCATTTGGTGAAGAGTCCATTAGAGGGAGGGGTGGCATCGGTTAATAGAACGATACTGTCTTCCTTAAAAGCTACATGATTATCCTGGGCTGAATCGCGTCTAATCCTTAAAGAAATCCTTGACGATGCAGGAATAGTTGATGCTGGGATAGTAATCTGGCCTTGGCAACTATACCCAAGAGGGTCATCCGGAGATAAAATATTTTCTAGTGTTACTGTTTGAGGAAGAATGAATGTCTCGGGCATATCTCCTTCTCCCTTAAGTGAATAATCAAGTAAGAATTTTGCATCAAATCCCCCATCTCCGTTTGGTCGATCTGTAGCCAAAGCATTTATCTGTACGGTAATCTCCTCAGGACCAAGAGGAATATTATCAAAGGTCCATTCAGCATAATTTTGAAGGGCAGAATCTCGCAGCCAGTACCAACCTTCAATTAAATCACCATTTGATTGAAAATTACTTGCCTGTTTACTATCTTCTGCAAATACTAATAAACTCATAATAATTAAGATAGAAAAGAAAATCACCAACATAAAAACCTTTTTTGTTTTCATAATAGATCACTCCTCTTATTTTATTCTTCTTACATTTACTTATTTTCATGTAATTATTATATCTTTAAATATTTAAAATCCTCCTTTTTTAAAATTATTTTTTCCTATTAGACATTTATAGGTTTTTATAATAATTTATTGATTCTTGTTTAAATCATAACCAGGTGGTACTTTGTAAAGAGCCCTTATCATCATCTGCATAATCTCCGAGATAAGATTAAAATTTTGCCAATCTCTCTTTTCAACCACTTCTCCCTTCCAGGCATCAAATCCAGCTACTCCACTGAAGAAATGGAGATACAAAGCATAACTGTTTTCCGGATATCCACAAAAATAGCCATCCGGATTTATGGTAATCTCAGCTGTATACAGCTTATAGCTCCGCCAGTGAGTATCTATATGGCCACACAGATTTTCTTTTCTTAATGCTGAATTATAGGTAACTTTTACCGGACTTTGAGGATTATTGCTTAGATAAAAAATAACCTTGCCATCCAGTACTTCATTCCATTGGTCTAAAACTTCTTGCATTTTGCTAAAGTTAGTGGCGTCATAGACTTCCACATAGCCATCAGGCCAGCGGATCGTCCTGTTGCCTCCCCAGCCAAACCTTCTAACCAATTCTTTTTCCTCGTTAGATAATAGAGGGAGTTTTTCTGCTACAAAAAGTTGAACCAATTTAATATCTTTATCCCCACTGTTATCCATTGCTTCACAGAAAATACTATAACCACCAGTTTGTTCAGGTGCTATCCAGGTAATGCCGGGACCATTCCCTAAAATAGTGCCTCCGGAAGAAATCCAGGTATAATGGAGCATATCTCCGTCTTGATCAGCAGCATGACAGGTTAAATAACTACGTTGACCGGCTTCAAGTGTAGAAGGTTGGGCAATAAGAGCAGAGATAAAAGGAGGGTGATTCTCTATCCAGGGTATAGTCTTAATAATTAAACCTTTATCATTGGATTCTTCTTTTTTGCTTATATGTATTATCTGACGTAAAAAACCATAGTTGTCATTAACAGATGCGTTTAGCCATAAAACATCGCTTACGCGTAATTGTTCTAGTTGAGGAGTAGAACTTCTAAATAGAAGGATGCTTTGATCCGAAGAAATATAAACTAATTCTTGAGATGATGGTTCATCTAAAACTATGGTGTTTTTTGATATTAGATTTTTATCTTCTATAGAGTATATTTCCGTAGCAAATATTTTTACTCCACCGGTAAATATAATTATTAAAGTAGTCCATAAAATAAAAATTTTAAAATATTTATTAGGCTTCTTATCTTTCATTATAAATAGCTTCCTTCTATTTTGTCTCTCAATCTTTACACTTCATCTAACTTCAATTATTATTTAATGAATAGATCCTCCAAGTATTTAAAAATATAGTTAACTAATATATTATAAAAATTACTATATTTTCATTTTTAAAAAATTCACTCCGGTGATTTTAAAATAATGATACTTAAATTATTAGTGTTTTGTTCTAAAAATACATTCAAACAATGGATTATTAAAGTATTATTCAACAAATCTAATGACCAGGAATCATCTATTTTTTTGTTTATTTTTACGGAAAAATTAGCTACATTTATTCCTTCCGGTAAATGAATATATAGATCGATAAAATCATACTCTTTGAGTAAAACTTGAGCATTTCTAATACTTGCAATTAAATGATATGAATGTTCATGTAGGACTTGGGAGATATCTTCCTGCCCGTATTCCGAATAATAAAATGTAATCGAATTTTTATCATTCCGTGGTTTATATACTACCCTTGATTCATCGTCCATAGATAATATAAATTCTTCTCCTGCAGGAACATCTTTTTGGCTTATTCTTCGACGGGATTGGACATTATCAATCACCAAAGGAACCGAAATGCGGGGAGACAGGGTCTGCACATCAACAAAATTAAAAAGGTTGCTTACTATATAAGGAGGGTTTGGATAATCTACTAAATACTTTTCTGAATCGGGAAGTCCTATAGGAAGGGAAATTTCTTCTTGAACATCATAATACTTTGGATGATTTTGGTCAATATAATCTCCGCTTACAGTAATTTTATCTTCCAAGGGTATCTCTGCTCCTTGTTCATTAAAAGCTTGGACCTTAACTTTTAGCCTGGAAGGTCCATAAAATACTGATGGTATATAGCCTTGAACTTCAAAATGGTCAAGTTGAGAGCTGCTTAAGCGGTATATTTTATTATCGATAGTACCTACGAGTAAAGAATTCTGAAACGGAATAATCTTCTGAATATTTACTTTAAAGCCTTCTTCCATTCTTAAAATATTTTGACTATACGGAATACCAGAATGTACTTCTCGGAGCAGCGAGAGCATAAAAGGAGGAATTTTTTCTCTTAAATCAGCTATACGGCAGACAAATTCTCTATACCATACAGGAGTACCAGTTTCCAGATCAACCGCTAATAACTGGCTTTTATCATTTATACAATAAGCATAGCCTTCAGAACCATTCCATAAATTAATCACACTGTTGGAACGAATACGCACTGAAATAGACTGGGGAGTAGAATCTGGAGGGTAGTATTCCTGCTCGATTTCATCAGGAAGTGTCCAAAGTTCATTGCTTTGATTGTCTAAACATAGCATTTTATTTCCACATAGTATTTTGTTTGAAAAAAGGCTCCCTGGATTTTTAAGATTTTCCATTTCTGTTAATTGTTGGGAAAGATAATCATATTTATTTTTATCGGTATATAAATTCCGTAAATAGAGTATCGCCTCATTATCCATCCACTTGAAATATTCTAACTCTTCCCCCTCTTCCCCGTTTAAACTATAAAGATACTGACCTGCTAAAATATTATTTCCTATTATAAAAGCTTCTCCATATCGTTTTTTATCTTTCTCCCACAACAAAATCGGTGCATTCATATTTGCATTCATATTTGAATCAAATTGATACAATACCAGCGGCGAGCCTGCGACCAGGTATCGTCCATCAAAATCAAGGGTTCTACCATATTCCCTAAGGCTTGGCCGGGAACCATAGGTTGTTTCAGTAAATAGATGATTACTAGTCCAAATTTTATTCCCGGTTTGGGTATCAATCATAACCAATTTATAATCATCTGAAAAAGCTAATAATTTTTCATTATCAGTACCTGGATAAATAAGAAGCATGACAGAAGAAAAAAGAGGTGTTCCATCAAATCCGGGCACGGCATATTGCAGCTCTCCGGAAGCATTATATTTTTCAATAGAACCAGAACTGGTAAGCACATAAAAATAAGTGGAATTACATACCATGTCTACCGGAACTCCATCAGTTTCAATGATCAAGTCGGTAATTAGGGGTGGTTTAAGATCGATATTTTTCCACCCGGTATGACCCCGATCTCCACCTTTGGTATACCAGGGAGATGTCGTATCATCAATCAAATTAAACCTACCCATAAAGCCACGATTGTTATTCCAATTTGTTTCCCATATAAACATATTCGGGTTTAGCCCCCAGTATAAATCATAATCCCCACCTGGAACATAGTTAAGATTTATGCTATCCAGCTGGATAGATTTGGTTTCATGGTACAGTAACTCAGTTACCTCTCCTGAATATAGAAGACGATAAACATCATGGCCATCCCGTAATAATAATTCATAGGCGATGGGCCCCCATTGAGGGATAAAAGGATTTTCAGGATAATAAGAATTCCACTTATCCACGATACTTCTATTCACACTTTTTTCCACTAAATTAAAGCTTACTTCAATATTTTTATATTGATCGACAGAAAAGCCAGCGTTCTCTATTGCAAAGTCTGGAGCAACTGCATCTAATTCAGGAAATAGTATATATTCCAATTCAGGAGATAATATAAATTCCACCGAAGCTTGAATAGAATTATTAGCCTTGTCTTCTTCTTCCGGTAATTTATCGACTTGCAACTGGCAAACATGAAAATTCGGCGAATAAACTACAGTTTTATCCCTTGTGTCGCCTGATTTTTTATCAAGACTGAGTAATAATTCAACGGTATATAATTTGCTAGTACCGGCTGGGAAATCATTGATTTCTTCTTCCCAAACTTTTTCATCGGTCTCAAACTCATTATTATCATTATTATCAATTAATAAGGACAATTTCAGAGGTATATCTTGATATTCATTACTATTAAAACCCCTTTCCCCTTCATTGTAAACTCTAACCTTGAATGCGGCTTTTCGACCTGGATAGAATTCCATTATTTCCGGTTTATTCCGAGTGTTAAGAGGAACACAGGGAGGTAGTTCCTCCAAGTCTACTTTAAAATCAAAGGAAGGAAGTACTTTAACTTGAAAAGGGAATTCTATTTTTCCAGCAGGAGAATTCCAGAATAACTCGCTGGCATTGGTAACGGCGTTATAAGAAAATGTTGGCTGATACTCTGGGTCAATCATTAGTTTACAGTCATATGTACCGGTTTCAGTAAAAGTATGTTTGACTTCATATCCTTCTGTACCGGTTATGGTAACAGTATGTGTGACTTCATCTCCTTCTAAGGGTTCAGTCCCGGAGGGTATTTCCCAAGATGCATTTATGGATGTATTGGTAAGCTCTTCTAAAAGTTCAGTCTGGAAGGTTACTTCTTCTCCGGGAAAAACTTCTATGTCTTGGGGTAAAGATATGACCGGTTTTAAAAAATAAGGCGAAAAAGAAAGGGAAGTATAGCAATTTACTTTATTTACTCCCTCTGTTTTTTCTGCGCTTGAATTAAGAGCAAGATATATTTCTTCAATCTCGCTTTTTCCATATTCTTCTGCATTGATAGATATTACGCCACTCCACATCAAAATTCCGTCTTGATTAGCACTAACACTTTCATTAATATTATTTAAGGCACAGTCTGCTAAATCATAAGTATAATATTTATCATCACCTTTAAAACGAACACCTATAGTTGTTTTGCTTTTAACATTCCCTTTCTGGTCATGGTCGCATTTAAACCAGCAGCCTATTTTAAAAGGTAACATAACCATACGTCCGGACCCTTGAATTTTACATATCACGGTATCACAAAGCTCAAGATTATTTTGCGCTACTCCAACATGGCTTTCCAGGTTTGAAGAATAATCTTGGGATTGGTATTCCGAAGATACATTGTTATATTGAACTCTGCCGCCATTTAGCTCATTATTAATCAAGGATACAGAAGGCCTCATCTGACTACTAAAAGTATTCACTGCATCGACAAAGAATGTTCCAAAATCACCGGAGGGAATATTTTTAATAGAGCCACTTTCTCCTACGGTAATGTTATAAATCATCTGCTGGTTATTATTTTTTATGGTAATCATTCCTGATTCCGGATAAGGAGATATCTCATAATCGATCTTATTATCGGTGATATGCGGGTAAAGAAATCCAATTTCCTTCTGAGATTCCAGGTAAATATCCATTCCCAACATAAATATGGCGGGCAGAAAAGTGTAAGGATTTGCAATGCCCTTATCACCAAGAGCTGACGCTAAATCGCCCAAAGGACCACTGGTCGCAAAGATATTATCTAAAAAACTCATATCTGGTACCGGGTGCAATAATTCATCCAATTCTTCAATATAATCTTCGGAAGGATTATAAGTAATATTATTCCATTGATTCATTGGGGCAATAAAAGTGTTATCTGCTTCCATTAAAGAATTCGGCTGGTAAGGAGCCTGAAGGCTTTCTGTTGGATTATGATGTTGCCAGATGGAAGATGGAGAAATTCCGTTAAATTCAGAAGAATCAACATCAACACTCTGCTGATTAAGAGCAAAATTGATATCCTGCTGAGCCAGATTATCTTTTATTATATTTTCCTTTTGCTCCATTGCTAACATAGCTAACGCAAGGGGTTCCAAAAGTTGAGCCTGGTTACGTACAGCTTGATCAACAGAATTAGCAGCTGCGTCAATTACCCCTTGGGCCGAATTGAAAACATTTATATAAGGAGGCGTAGATATTGGATAAGGCTTAAAAGTTGAAGGAGAAGAAACATATAACGGGATATAGTCACCATAAATTAATGCTCGATTAACTGTACCTGTTCCAAAAAATGGTGGAATAATGGCATTATCTATATAATGAATATGCACATGTTCCGCCTTAACAGTAACTATTTCATCCTCATTTGCTGTCGCTAACATTTCCAAATTTAATATTAAAATAAAAACTAAAATAATTAAAAAAATACGGGTTAATTTCATATTTTTCTACAACTCCTTTCTATTTTCTTTGAATATATGTTTGCATTATTTTATATGTGCGACGATTATGTCCCCTCAAGAATTGTTTAATAGTAAAATATGGGTTATTGCATTATATTAACAAAAATTCATTTTTAAGGACCGGTAGCAATAGATACTATTTTTCGGTTGTCTTCATTAGTTGTAACAGTTATCCAGCGGGTATTTTCACCCTCCTCCCAACCACAATAAGGAGAACCCGGTTTAGAAATCGTATAGATATTGACTTCATAGAGGGATTGTTTATCGAGCCATTTTTGATCTTTTTCGAGATAGATATGAATCACTTTAATCTTGTCTAAACTGGAAAAATTAGCTTTCCACATCTCCTGCATATTTTCATTGCCAGCGAGGTTTTCATCCATCATAGAAAATATTTGTTCAACATCTCCCCGATCTATTGCTTCAAAAAATTCATAGATAAAATTTTCTTCTTTTATCCTGGCCACCTTATCGGGATAGAATTCGTGTTTAACTTCTTCCGGTGCTATTTTTTTACCAGTCTTCGGGTCAAAATAGTGGATAGCCAATAATTCCCCGGTCAATCCGTCTATAGTATATGCAGCATATTGAGAAACGAAGAGAAAATCCCACACCGGTTTTCCCCGATAAGCGCTCACGGAATTATCTATAATATAAATCGATGAAGCTCTCTCCCACAAAGGAGCGCCGGAAGAAAAAGCCACCTGGGCAGCCTCCTGCATGGAAATTCCCGGCTTACCTTTTGGAAAAGAAGGAAGGATGGGAGAAATTCTTTTTACATGCTCTTCTTCCCGCATTGAAACAATCTGGTTATTTACAATTTGAATATTATATCTTTTATCATCCTGAGGGCGGACAAAAATAATCCCCCATTCCCAGGAAAGGTCATTTTTTCCCCAGTTATAATCTAATTTTCCCCCATGAGGATTCATATACCACAAGACTGCTTCACGGTTCCACTTTCGAGCTTCCTGGTAAGCCAGGGCAGCCACTTCCAAAGAGGTTAACTGGGGAAAATCTCTTGTTTCTTGAGCTTGAAGAAGGATGGAAAAACTGAGGGTGATAATAACGAAGCATAAAAAAATAATTTCTATCTTTAAATAATTTTTATTCATAATTATAATCCTGGCTCCTGTAATTTTTTTAAAAATAATAGATTTTTTGATAGTTTATGGAAAAAATTAATTTTTTATGCCAATTTTATATTTCAGCTTATAGAAGTTATTTCCTTTGCAATTTTTACTACTATCTTACTTATCAGGGATAAGAGTACCTCAAAAATAAGGCACTCTTATCCTTTTATATTTTCTAATTTTTATAACACTCTTTTAAACGGAATTTTATTTGTATTTATTATTTTTTACCACCAGAACTCTGGATTTCGCGAAAACCGGATGATGGTTCTTCGGTAAACAGAGTAATGCTTTCTTGATTAAAAGCTACATGGTTATCGTTAGGGGATATACGTTCTACTCTAAAGAAAAAAGTAGTAGCTCCGGCTATGAAAGACCTCGGAATAGTTACTAAACCATGACAAGTGTAACCAACAGAGTCGCTTGAGGGTGAGACATTAGGCAAAGTAACATCTACAGTTTGAAAGACTCCTCCCATTGAGCCGCTGCCTGGAAACCCATAAATAAGCTTAAACCTGGCAGGAAAACCTTTTCCACCATTACTTCGGTTGGTCGCCAAAGCAGTCATATCAAGGGTTAAGTCAGTATTTCCTGATGGTATATTTTCAAAGGTCCATTCCGCATAATGCTGTAGAGTAGAATCCCGCAGCCAGTACCAATCTTGAATCAAATTACCATTAGACTTAAACTTATTGGCAGTGAATCCTTCTAAAGAACCAGATTGAGATTGGTCTATCTGACCAGACGGGTAACCGGAGATATTTATGGAAAGTTGATATTCTCCTTCTCCTGATGAACGAGTAACCCTGATTCCCCAAATTCCACCAGTATCAGCTGTGTACTGTAAAGTTGTCATATTACCCTGAGAGGTTGGCGAAACTGCTCTTGAAGAACTAGATCCAGGGCGGTACAGATAGAGCTTAAAATTAGCTTCAGGTGGCATAAAAAGTTGGAGACTTATAGTCTGACCCTCTAAAAGATTTATATTATACCAATCTACCTTATCTATCATGTTTAAGAATCCAGTAAAGACTCCAGGATAAAGAGCCATCGAATCCTCAAAAGAATCTCCAACATCGTGATTGCTTCCTGCATCATTTTGATTCTGAATATCTACTGAAAGCTGATAATTTCCTTCACCGGAAGAACGACGTACTCTGATATACCAAATTCCACTAACAGTTGCTACATACTGGAGGGTCCTAATATCATCTTGCCTTGTAGCTGAACCAACACCGGAAGATGATTCAGGTTTTCTTAGATAAATAGTAAAATTACCACCGGAAGGTTGAGCAAGTTGGAGATTAATAATCTGTCCTTCCTGTAGGTTTAAGCCGTACCAATCCTCTTTATCAATTTGATCTCCTGCTATTTGTCCACCAAGGCTTCCCTGATAAATACCAGGTTGAATGATAAATGCCTCATTCTGATTATTTGTATCAGGTAATTGATTGCCCTGGTTAAATTGAGTCTCTTGATAAGGATGGAATGTTTCTTCTCCAGCAATTTCTACTATCTCAATGCTTCCTTTTTTAAAAGCAACGTGATTAGTATCAAGGGAAATTCGCTCAGCCCGCACAAAGAGGACAGATGCTCCTTGAATAACTAATCTAGGAATAGTAACCTGGCCATTACAAGTGTAGCCAACAGAATCACTCGGTAATGATATATTCGGTAAAGTAACTTTTTGGGTTACAAAGACATTTCCGCCTGGCACCTCATAGATGAGTAAGAATTCAGCAGGGAAACCTCTTCCACCATTCTGACGGTCAGTGGCCAAAGCAGTAATATCAAGGGTTAAATCATTATTCCCGGAGGGGATATTTTCGAAAGTCCACTGAGCATAGTGCTGGAGAGGATTATCCCGGAGCCAGTACCAGCCCTTGATTAAGTCACCATTGGTATTAAAATCTTTAGGAAGATTTGAGCTATTGGCAGAAAAAACAACCAAAGTTATAGTCATTAAAATAGATAAAATAATTATAGGTAAAAACAATTTATTAATTTTCATAATATTATTCTCCTTTGCTTACTTTATGATCTTTTAAATATATTTATTTTATAAAATATCTAAATTCTTTCCTTATTACTTTCTCAGAATTCTTCCTACTCTCATTCCTCCTTTCTATTAAAATATGATGTTAAACCCAATTTTGATTGATATTTTAAAATAAAAAACTGCCAACACTTTTTTATTTTAAAAGTTGGCAGCTTGGCAGTCATATCACTAAAGTGATTTAGACCCATAACTTTGTGCCCTATCCTTTTGGATAGTTTACGTTTTTCAGCGTTTAAAGAAATCATTCTGGTTTTTTTGTTATATATTTTAACTACTACATAAATTTAAAAAATCCTTCTTTTTTTTAGAAATTTTTTTGTCTTTTTTTAGGGAACAGTGGATGGTTATCTGTTCCTTATCTACTATGTCCAATCATAGGAACAAATCTTACCCCAATAATCCCTTTAGACTTAATTTTTCCTTCTATTTTTTCTATTTTCATTAGAGTTTGTACCATCCATATTCCACCTACGGGTATTACTATTCTCCCTCCATTATCTTTAATCTGCTGAAGAAGGGGTGGGGGAACATGGTCAGGGGCACAGGTTACTATGATGGCATCATAAGGGGCATGTTCTTCCCAGCCGTGATAACCATCTCCAACTTTAAACTTGATATTTCGGTAACCTAAATCGTTTAGTAATTTTTCTGATTTTTTAGAAAGGCTTTCATATATCTCTATTGTATAAACTTCTTCTACAATTTCAGCTAAAACTGCTGCCTGATATCCAGAGCCGGTTCCTATTTCTAAAACTTTTTCATCCCCTTTTAAGTCTAACAACTGAGTCATTAAGGCTACAATATAGGGCTGGGAAATAGTTTGGCCTTCTCCGATAGAAAGAGGGTAATCATTATAAGCTGATTCTCTGATATGTTCATCGACAAATTGATGGCGGGGAACAGTGAGCATAGCCTGTAAGACTTCTGGATCAATTATATCTCGGCTTTGCAACTGATTTATTACCATGCTATGTCTTCTCTGAGTGAAAATTGCCTCTTGGCTTTCATTGTATTCCTGGGCAGAAATGGTTAGGCAAAAAACTAAAATCACTATCAAGATGAAAACAAGGGGCCTTTTCACTATAAAACACCCTCTTTTTTTAATCCTATAATTTTACCAAATTATTTATTCTATAGATATCTTCGGCTTTATATTATTTTAATTTAAAAATATTATAATTATTTCTCTTTCTTTATATTTTTACTATATCAATGTCACAAGTTATAGTAAAATGTTTCTCATGATTCAGAAAAGACACCCGTCCTGCTAGTTTTATATTATTGCCTTTAACTCCTGAAGAGAACTTCTTCTTTGCTAAAGAGTCGGGTAGCTCCCAGAAGAGCAAACCCGGCGATTACCATATTAGCACTAAAAGTAGTTATAATATGGTCCCAGTAAATCTTACCCATCAATAGCTCCTTAAAAACAAAACTACTATTTAAAACCGGGACTAAAAACATTTTACCGGTCAATTCCATTCCCTGACTTACAGAGACTATCCCCAATAAGACAGTCAACATATAGATAGGAGTAATATAACTCGAGGCCTCTCTAATGTTACGGGCAAATATGCCCACCATCACTAATACTGCACTGGCTAAACCGACCAAAGGGAATAATACTAAAAAGAGTAAAAATATGGTATTAATAGATATTCCAAAATTCACTCCCTCAATGCCCCCGGCAATAGAAGCTCCCGATAAAAAAGCAAGAGTAAGCCCGAGCAGTCCTAAAACCATACTGGTAAAAGAGATTAACATTACCGCAAAGCACTTACCCAACACTATTTCTAATCGGCTTATTTGACTTACTAATAGAGTAGCAATAGTCCCTCTTTCTTTCTCTCCTGCAGTTATATCCACAGCTGTATGCATCGCCCCGGCAAAGATGAGGATTATAATTAAATAAGGGAGTAGAACTGCCAAAAATGAACCGGTAATTTTTTCAGCAGTAGCCATATTTTCTTCTTGTAGAATTAACGGAGTAAGAAATTCCTCTTTTAAATCCAGACGGGAAAGTCTCTGAAGAATTATTTCACTCTTGTATTCTTCGATTACTTGATTAACTCTTTTTTGTGCTATCCTTGATTTAGCTTCTGTGGTATCATATTTTAAAATAAGTTTGATAGGCTCTTCCTGTTCAATTTTATATTTAAAATCTGAAGGGATTAGCAAAACTGCCTGAATATCCCCATTTTGTAATTTATTGGAAAAGTCCTCTTCCATAATAAGAATTTCAATCTTTTCAGAATCCTGGAGATGTTTTACTAATTGGGGAGCAAACTCCGCACCGTATAT